>ENA-OUOG01000389-OUOG01000389.1-marine-metagenome-genome-assembly--contig:-NODE-389-length-58132-cov-5.681802_pt1 | contig 58132 bp, 33 predicted proteins | sample MGYA00248635_ERZ508505 | MGnify/ENA primary metagenome ERZ508505 (study PRJEB26176, sample SAMN06267871) | marine metagenome | isolation source: Saanich Inlet, British Columbia, Canada | place: Pacific...
ACGTATCCGCGTTCGACGGCATCGTCTTCCTCGTACTCCTCCACCTTCCGTCCGGTCGCGTCCACCGCGTCGCGCATCCCGCGGCTCACCGCGCGAAGCACCGCGAGGTCCGCGGGGTCGGGCAGGTGTTTTTCCACGAGCGAGACGGCGACATCGAAGGGAAGCCCCGGGATCGCGACGCCCGCCTGCGCGTCGAGGACCCGATCTGTCCGTCCGCGTCCTCTCCCCCGTCGCCGGCGCCGTCGTCGCCGCCGGCTCTCGCACGCGCGCGTCTCGACGTCGCGCGACGCCTCGACGACCATCGCGGCGGGTTCCGGGCGCATCGCGCACGTCGGCGCGCGTGCCCCGCGCGCGTCGTTGTGCGTGCCGCGCCCGACATCTGAGATTCGAGAACCGTTGGTCGTCGTTGTTCAGGAACAGCGCGCGTCGTTCTTTCGTTCACATCTTCGTGGCATCCTTCGTCTCGCCTCGACTCGAAATACACTACACAAATAACGCGTCACGCGTGTCTAGAGCTAGTGCGCGTGCCGCGCCGCTCGCTTCACCTGCAGCTCGACGTCTACTCGAAGCCCGAATCTTTCGCGGATGGAGGTCTGGCACGCCGCGTCCACGGCGTTGCCGCGCAAACACACCGAAGGCGCGGCGGCTGCGAAAAACGAAGAAGACCCGCCCGGGTGTTCCTGTTTCCGCGCCGCCGCCTCGTCCAACTTGCGAAACGCCTCGCAGAAACTCGTCGCGCCCACGTTCGTGATGTCGTTTCTCCGCAGGTCCAGGTGCCTGAGCGAGCCGCACTCCCCGAACTCCTCCGCCAAATCGCACGCGCCGGCGTCCCCGACGGCGTTCGACCCGAGGTCCAGCGTGGACAAACGGGAGACGCGTTTGGTTTTGGCGAAAAACTCAGCAATCCACCACGCGCCTTCGGCTTTGATTTCGTTCCCCGCCAGGCACAGCTCCGTGGTCGCGGCGTTGGTCACCAGCGCGCGCGCCAGCTCCTTCGCGCCCGCGCACAAAATGGCGTTGTTCCCGAGGTCGAGCTTAGCGACGCCGTCGTCCAGCGCGGAGCCAAGCGCGCGCGCGCCCTCCGGGCCGACGGCGTTGCACGCGAGGTCCAGTTCGCCGACGACGACGCTCTTCGCGCCGAGCGCGGGCGACGACAGAGACGCTCGACTCGCGGCGCGCACCGCCTTGATGGCCTCCGCCAGCGCCGACGCGCCCGCCGGCCCGATGCCGTTGAACCCCAGCTTCAGGACGTCCAGGCTGTGCGCGACCGGTTCGGACGCGTCGGTCGAACTCGAGGTCGAGCCGTCCAGCCGCGTCCAGTCCGCGCGCGAGAAAACATCCTCCTTCGACCCGGAGCCTCGCGCGGAGAGCTCCGCGCTCTTCCGCATCGCCGCCGCCAACGCCGCCGCGCCCGCGTCGCCGCACCCGTTGTGCCGCAGGCCCAGCTCGCAAAGCGCGTGCGCCCTGAACCGGTCCCCTCCGGAGACGGACGCGGCGAACCCCGCGCCGCGCCGCGTCGCCTGCGCCACGAGCAGCTCGGCGACGGCGGCGACCCCCGCGGCGCCGATGAGGTTGCGCGAGAGGTCCAGCGTCTTGAGCCGCGGACACCCGCTCCGCACGAGCGCGTCCGCGAGCGCGCACGCGCCTTCGGTCCCGATGTGGTTCCCGCTCAAGTCCAGGTGCTCCAAGGCGCACCCGCCGGCGTTTCCGCGCGCGCAGACGGGCGAGTCGGCGACGCCATCCTCCGGCGTCGCCGTCTTCGCCGCGAAAACGTTCTCGGCGTCGTTCGACCAGCAGAGCGCGTCGGCGAGCGCGCGGGCGGCTTTTTTCCCCAGGTCGTTCCCGGAGACGTCCAGCGACCTGAGACTGGGCACGGCGCCTCTGAGCGCGCGCGCGAGCTGAGCCGCGCCCTCGTCGCCCACGCCGCGGCCCGAGCGCAGAGACAACGAAGTCAAGTTGGCGAGCGCGTCGTTGAGTCTGTTCCGGTGCGGCGCGACGCCAAGCGGCGACGCATCGAACGAACGCGCGAGGAAGCCTCCCCTGTCGAACGAGACTCCGGAGTCATCCTCGGGATATAGCGCGGCGTTTACGTTTTCGTCGTGCGGCGTTCGGCTCGACGCGAGCAAACGAAGGGTCTCCGCGTTCGCGCGCGTGATCTCCAGCGACCACGGCGCGGAGGCGTCGGCGCCGCGAACGCGCGACAAGCCCGCGAACCCGTCGGCGGAGCCGAGATCGAGGCGCACGCGCGTTTCCCCGCGCCGGGTGGTTTTCTCGTGCGCGTCCGCGCCTCGGCCCTTGCGTCGCCGCGCGCGGTCGTCGCGACCGGCGTGCCGGGTTCCCCGGGAACCGGACCCGGAAGTGTTGGACACGTCCAGCCGCAGGCTGAGCGCCCGCATCTTCCCGAAGACCTGCTCCTCCATCATCCTCGCGCGTTTCCCCGAGCCCTGCGCCACGGACGCGAGCCCGAACGCGTCCGCGAGCTCGAGCGCGTCCCTGGAGTTCCGCGGAGAGAGGGAAACAGGTGGTGGGGGGGGTGGGAAACAGCGCGCGGTCAGCGTGGGTTCGGGCGAACGCGATGCCGACTCGCTCGCGGGTCGTTGAAAGCGTCGTGCCGTCCGTGCGTCTGCCTGTGTGCGTTCGTACGTACATGTCGCGCAGCGAGGGGTCGGCGGGTCCCGCGTCCCGGTCCTCGCGCGCGACCGCCGCGCGCTTGGCGCCGCCGCGCGACTCGGCCATCGCACCCGACGGCGTGCGCGCGCGTCGCGCGCAGTGGTCGCCCCCCCCGGCGACGTCCGGTCGTCTTTCCCCTCGAGAGAGCCAAACGAAAACAAACTGCCCGACGCCGAGGCCCGACTGCCCGACCGCCGACGTTCGAGGTTTTGGTTTTTTAGGGCAGGTGGCAGCTTTCCTCGGATCGGCCAGGCAGTCGTCGACGCGCGTTTGCGATCCCCTCGCGATGGTCGAGCTGCGTCGTCGCGGCGGCGGCGCCCGGGACGATTCGACCCGCGCGGTCCCTGACGTGCGTCCCGTGCGCCGGCAGAACAGCGGGTCTCCGCGCACGCGCCGCGCGAACGGCGCCTTTTCCAACAACGGGAGCGTGAAACTTGAGGTCGATTCCAAGGGCAAATGGCGTTCGCTGCGCACGCGCGCGCTGAGCGCGGCGTTCATGATCGCCGGGCTCGTCGGTTGTCTGCTCGGCGGCCACGTGCCCACCATCGCGCTCATCTTCGTGGTGCAGGGTGCGATGGTCCGCGAGCTCTTCGCGCTGGCGGTGGAGACGAGGAAGGAGAAAGATCTGCCTTGGTTCCGACTGCAGCAGTGGTACTTTTACGGGTGCGCGGTGTTCTTCAGCTACGGCCGGTACCTGAACGCGCGGCTCGCCGCGCGGTTCGGCGAGGAGTACGCGGACGAGGACGCGTCCGGACGACGAAACGCGGTCAAAGCGACGTTCGAGAGCGTTTTATTGAAACTGCTCGCGCACCACGGCTTGATCAGCTACCTGGGATGGACCCTCGGATGCGTCCTCTTCGTCCTGTCGCTGCGCAAAGGCCTGTACCTGTACCAGTTCGGGCAGTTCGGCTGGACGCACATGATCATCGCCGCGGTGATCGTGCAGAGCAGCTGCTTGGTGGGAAACGTGTTGGAGGGCCTGATTTGGTTCGTGTTCCCGGTGGGAATCGTCTTCTTCAACGACGTCGCGGCGTACCTGGTGGGGATGATCTGCGGCCGAACGCCGTTAATAAAGCTCTCGCCGAAGAAGACGTGGGAGGGGTTCTTAGGAGGCGCCGCGGTGACCATGACGGTCGCGCCGTTCGCGGCGGCGTGGCTCCAGCAATTCCGGTGGCTCACGTGTCCCAGCGCATCCGCGCTGAGCTTCACCGGCGGACCAGACTTAGGGAAAGCCGCGCTCGACGCGTGCGAAGCGGACGGCGTCTTCGCGCCGCGCGCGGTCGATTTGTCAATCGTCGCGTCGTCGGTGGACGCCGCGTTCGGGTGGACGCTTCCGAGCGGTTTCGTCGAGCGTTTCACGACGATCGCGGGCTCGTTCTTTTTCTTCGACTTCGGTAGTAACGAGGGTATCGTGTTCCACATGTCCCCGTTCCAGAAGCACGCCGTGGTGCTCGCGGCGTTCGCGTCGGTGATCGCGCCGTTCGGGGGCTTCTTCGCGAGCGGGTTCAAGCGCGCGTTCAAGATTAAGGACTTCAGCGACACCATCCCCGGGCACGGCGGGATAACCGACCGCATGGACTGCCAGATGGTCATGGCGGTGTTCTCGCACCTGTACATCACCAACTTCGTGCGCCGCGCGGACGGGGGGATGAGCCTAGGCGCGCTCCTGCTGCACATCGAGCTCTTAACCAACGACGAGCTCGTGAAGCTGTACAAAGCAATAGGAAGAGCGCTCGTCGCGAGAGGACTGCGGTGACGCGAGCCGTGAAACGCACGGGAACAAAAGCTCCCACTGCCGCGCGAGATACACGACGGGGGGGCACGCGTTTGGGTTGTAAGACACGTTTTGTGTGTGATACGAATAGTATTAAACGACAATAACGTAAGTTTGTCGTCGAGAACGCGCCCCCGCGCGCGTCCCGGGACCCGCCGCGGGGACCCGCCGCGCGTCGCGCGATGGTATTTCTCGAGTTTTTTCACGCGAGAGAGGCATCAAAACTTGGCCGCCTCCTTGGCCGCCTCGATGGCTTTCAACTTTTCTCGCCCCGCCTCGGTCTTGGCGAGCTGGTGGACGGTCTTCTCGTTCTTCGCGCCCTTAATCGCGACGCCCGCGGTGGTCACGCCCCCGTGCGCCGCGTGCATGTCGGACCAGTCCTCCGGCACGAACGGCAGCTTGGGGTGTTTGCTGTCCCAGTGCATCTCCGCCGACTTGATGGACGGTGACTGGACGCCGCAGGATGGACACTTGAACTTGGCGTGGCCCGCGGCGCCGCCCTTGCGGTCGGCGAGACCCGCCTTGCCGCCGCCCTTGTTCGTGGTCGCCTCCCCGACCTTCTTCGCGATCTCCTTCGCCGAGTGCTTCGTCGGCTTCGCCTTGCCCCCCATCTTCGTGTCAGGCGGAGGGAGGGCCGGCGGCAAACGCACGCCGCGAAAAGTGAGGCCAGCGTCGGCGGTGAACGCGCAGAATCGATTCGGAGAACGGAATACGGCACGCGGATGCAGTGGCCAACTTCACGAAATGGGGTTTTGTACGTATGGCATCCCAGTCTCACTTTTTATTTTTGCGAAGAGCGGGTTTCGCGTTTTCCATCGCACTCCGTCTCTTCACGGACCGAGCGACGGTCGCGTCGCCCTCTTACCCACGCGCAGCACACGTGGACAGCTATCACCATGGCTGAGGTCGCTGAAATCAAGCTCTTCGGCAAGTGGACGTACGAAGATGTCGAGGTACGTACACGCTCGAGGCCACGCGCCGGCGACTGACGCCCGGGAAATCGTCTTCGCTTTCTAGGGTCTTGGCATCGCGCGCCTCACGCCCCGTCGAACCAGCCGCTGACCGCGAGCCCCCCCTCCCCCCGCAGATCAACGACATCTCTCTCGAGGTTCGTAAACACGCCACGGAACATAGCACGCGGTCGCCGCGCCACGCCGCCCGTCGCCGCGCGCGCAGACGCGCGTGACCGGCCCGATCCCGCGCCCGCGTACACGCTTTGGAAGCGGCGGTTTTTCCGCGCACCGTCACGGCGGGCGCGCGGCGTACCGGCCGCCTCGAACGCGCGCGAACTCCGGGGACGCGACGATTGCCGAGCGGAGTGTCACGCGAAACCGCGGGAACGCGGCGTGTCGTAATCGCCGCGCTTCCACGGAGGCACCGCGGCCGGGACCGGAGGCTTCCGTGATGCACCATCGCGTCGCGTTCCTTAGGGTCGCTGTTTTTGCTGGGGTTTTTCGCGCGGCGCGCGCGGGTCGTTCGCGGAACCGGCGCGCGCCGACCGTCGCCGAGCGATCGATTCCGTCCCGGCGCTCCCTTCTAGACCGCGTCTTTGCCCTGTCGCCGCTTTCGGACGCGCCGACTGACCGCGCGCCATCACCGTTCCTTTCGTCGCCCCTCTTTCCCCGCGAACGACTCGCAGGATTACATCGGCGTGAAGGCTAAGCACGCCGTGTACGTGCCCCACACCGCCGGCCGCTACGCGGCGAAGCGCTTCCGCAAGGCGCAGTGCCCCATCGTGGAGCGCCTCGTGAACGCGCTCATGATGCACGGCCGCAACAACGGCAAGAAGCTCATGGCGGTGCGCATCGTGAAGCACACCATGGACATCATCCACCTGCTCTCCGACCAGAACCCCCTGCAGGTGATCGTCGACGCCATCATCAACTCCGGCCCCCGCGAGGATGCCACGCGCGTCGGGTCCGCGGGCGTGATCCGCCGCCAGGCGGTGGATATGTCCCCCCTGCGCCGCGTGAACCAGGCGATCTGGCTCATCACCACCGGCTCGCGCGAGGCGGCTTTCAGGAACGTGAAGACCATCGCGGAGTGCCTGGCGGATGAGCTCATCAACGCCGCCAAGGGCTCGTCGAACTCGTACGCCATCAAGAAGAAGGACGAGCTCGAGCGCGTGGCCAAGGCGAACCGCTAAGCGCGGATCGGGAGTGTGGGTGGCGTTGGGATCGCGCGAGCGAGTACCGCGCGTTGTAACGCGGATGTGGCGTTCTCTTCGACGACCGTTCTCGACCTCCTCCCTAACAAAAACGCGTGTCCGTCCGAGAGGCTGCGTTCGCGACTCGCGCATGGATCAAAAACCCGCAGAGCCGTTCGCCAAAAAATCCGTCGCGTTTCCAGACCAAATGCCCATATAAAGAACATCGCAAGATTTCTGGACGTTGAAACGCGGTGCCTGACCGCGAGGTTTTGATCGACACGTTTTTCTTGACCGACACGCGATGGCATTGACGGCCGAGATATCCTTGCGGAGTTGCGGTGAGCGACTGCCACGGCGCCCGCGTCGCGAGCGAGACCCGGCGCCGCGGCGTTCGTCGCGCCACACCCCCGTGCGCGTCGGACAGCGGTCCGGACGGTCGGGCAGGGCTCGGCGGGGGGCAGCGCGCGCCCGCGAGCGGTCGGGCGAACCCCGGGGGGTCGAGGCGCGCGCGGCGAGTCGGGGCGGAACGCGCGCATTGCGTGACAGAGTGTACCCGGCGGGGCTGCTGGCGCCATGACGAGCGCGTCCGAGGCGCTCGCGGCGCTTCCCCCCTTCCAGGTCATGTCCCGCGTGGACCTCAAGGTGGCCGCGGGCGGATTCAAGGACTCGTGGAAGCTCGGGCAAGGGCTGAGGTGCGTGCGCGTCCGAGCACCCCCTGTGCGACACGGCCGTCGAAGCGACGCCATGTTCTTTCGTTGCCCGTTCCTCGCCGATCGCGGGTGTTTCCCGGGGACTCGAGCGCGAGCGCGTCCTCCCCGCGCGTCCGTCGAGAGCCCGCGAGACCGCGCTCGTACGCGCGGCGAGACGATCACGCCGCGCGGCCGTCGAAGAACCGCCGCTCTGCCACCCTCCTCGCGCGCGATCCGCGTCCGACGCGTCGCTGACGACGCACGGTTCAATTCCTCTCGAAAACGTGTGCGAACGATCCTTTTTCGCACATTTCCCCACCCGCGTCTCGCGTCTCGCTGCCTTCTCGTCGTTCTCGTCTCCAGGGGGAGCACGTACAAGGGCTCCATCTCGGCCGTCCCCGTGGCGGTGAAGTGCGCGAAGGGCGCGTCCGTGGAGGACGTGCGCGGCTTCCTGAAGGCGCGCATCACGCGTCCCCTCCCGAAACACGAAAACGTGTGGCCGCTGCTCGGCGCGTCCCTGGACGGGGACGTCTGCCTCGTGACGCCGTTTTGCCAACGCGGGTGCCTCGCCGACCGCATCGACTCGCTGTCTTGGTTCCACAGGCTTCTAGCCGCGCGCGGGTTCTTCCGCGGGCTGAAAGAACTGCACAAAGCGGGCGTCACGCACGGCGCGGTGAAGCCCGGAAACGTCTTTGTTTTCAAAAACGACAAAGAAAACGGCGAGCTGGACGCCGCCGTCGGCGACGTCGACTTTCTCGGTGTTTCGCTACACGCGGCGCTGGCGAAACTCAAGCCCGACGACGCGACGCGGAACTACTACGCACCCGAGGTTCTGGGCGGCGATACGTGTACGTTCGAGTCGGACGTGTACGGCGCGGGCGTGGTGCTGCTGGAGCTGCTCACCTCCAACGAGGGTAGAGTGCCCGTGCCCGGAGAGGTTGCGAACGGCGCGACGAAAAGCCCGAGCGGCGCCGAGAGCTCCGGCGGCGGCGACGCCGAGTCCGCCGGTGGCGCGGCGGCGCTGCTGAGCGCCGCGGTCGCCGCGGGTTGGCCCGCGGAGACCGCGAAGGAGGTGATCGCGCTGGCGGCGGCGTGCGTCCGCCCCAACCCCGAGCGCAGGAAGACTTCCCTGCTCGTGGCGAAGGCGCTGGAGACGGTGATCTCCGACTGCGTGGCGCGCGCGGGCGGCTTGGAGAAGCTGCGCGGCAACGTGAGCGCCGCCGAGGCGCGCGCGCGCGGCATCGTCGAGAAACTCGAGAACTTCGCGGCCGCGAAGCCCCGGCGGCGGCGCGAGGCTGAGGCGGCGGCGATCAAGATGCAGGCGGCGTACCGCGGCCGCATCGCGCGGCGGCGCGTGCTCGCGCTCAAGGAAGGCGGAGACGCGAACGCGACCCGGCTCGGTCTGCTCGACGCCGAGCAAGAGGCTGTTTTGGCTGAGCGTTTCGCGAGCGCGGGCGACGCCGAGTACGCGGCGGCGGTGATGATCCAGAAGTCCTATCGAGGCAAGCTCGCGCGCCGCACGATCATGGCGCGTCTGGACGCGGACGCGGACGCGGCGGCGGAGAAGGAACAAAACGTGCTCGGCCGATTCGGCGCGGCGGTTTCGACGAGCGGCCGACCCAGCGCGTTGTCGCCCAAGCAGGCGTCCGCGCGGGACGCTGCGTTCGCGCAGGTCTTCGCGCGCATCGCTTCGATGCTCGCGGACCACGACGGCGCCGTGCAGGCGGCCGCCGCGGCGGCGCTCAGCGTGTACGTGGACCCAGAGGAGGGCCCGGAGAGCCGCGCGGCGGCGGAGTGTGCGGTGCGCGCGGGCGTGCTCGGCCCTCTGGTGGGCGTCTTCTGCTCGAAGAACGCGCGGGCGCTGGAGGACGCGGCGGCGTGCCTGGAGACGATCACTATCGAATTCCCGAGCGAGCAGAACAGGGCGCTGCGCGCGGGCGCGCTGGAGGGCGCGCTCAGGCTGATGGTCACCGGGAACCCCAAGGACCCCAAGGCGCTGGCGTCGCGCGCCGCCGGCGCGCGCGCGCTAAAGGGTTTGCTTCTTCAGAACCCGCCGGCGTGCCGCCGCGCGATGGAGAAGGGCGGACTGGACGTTTTGATCTCTGTGATGGACACAGAGGACGCCGCGTGCTGCGCGGCTGCGTCCTCCGCGCTGAGCGCTTTGGCGGACGCGGACTCGGACATCCTGCAGAAACTGGGCGTCGAGCGGCTTGTGTCGATGGCGGTGCGCGCGGAGACGCCTCCGATGCGCGCGGCGACCATCACGTTTGTCTCGAAGCTGGCGCGCGACAGCGACACGCACGAGCAGATCATCGAGGCGGGCGGCCTGGAGCTCCTGTTAGGGATGATCTTAAGGCTGAACGAGGAGGCGGTGTGGGGCTTGGCGTCGATGGCGTCCGTGGAGGACAACTGGGATGCCATCGAGGAGGTTTTCGACGACGAGGGCGTGGAGAGCGTGAGGGACTTGCTCGAGATGGCGGGTGACTACGGCAAAGAGGGCGCGGCGTGGGCGGTGTGCTACATGTCCGGCCACCCCTCGCTGCAGGTGAAGCTCGTGCGCGGTAATTTGCTGCCGCCGCTCATCGAGATGGTCAAACACGGCACGAGGCGGTGTAAGAAAGCCGCCGAGCGCGCGTTGAAAGCCATGGCCATGTGACATGTCACACGGCGCGCGGAGCGTAAAAAGCGCGGTTTTTTACGAAGATATTGTGATACCGTAAAGAAACGATTACACGCCTCAACCGCCTTTGTCGGCGCCGCCGAACGCGACGATGCGGAACAGCGCCTGCGTTTTGTTTTCCTTCACCGCCTTGCGACACGCCTTGACGACTCGCGCGGCACCCGCGCCGTACCTCAACCTGGACGCGCGCTGAATCACCTGGTTCACGTGCTTCAAAGACTTGAGCAACTCCGCGTGGTTCTCCGCGCGCTTCGAGTGCTCCACCATCAGCTCGCGGTTCGCGTCGAAGAGATCTCCGTACGCCGCGGTCGCGCCGGGAAAGTCTCGGAGGATACGCGAGTCCTCCGCGTGCACGATGAGCGCCTTCACGGCGTTGCTCGTGTCCGCAGTCTCCGCCGCGAGCTTCGATCTTAGGGCGTTGCGCTCGTCCACCACACGCAGCGTCTCGCGGAGCAAATCCATCTCCGCCGGGAAGTCGGCTTCGGAGTCCAGGTTTTTGATCCCCAACCCGACGCACATCGCGTCCACGAACGTCCCCGCGCGCTCCATCGTGTCCGCGCGCACGCACGCCGTCCCGCTCGTAGAGAGCTGCTCGAACACGACGCGCGAGCCGTCTTTGAGACACAGAAAAGCGCACCGCACGTCGCTTTTATCGTCACTCACGGCTTTCGCCGCGTCGCACCGGAAGGTGTCGTCCAGCCAACGCGCGACGTCGACGCTCCCCGCCGCCGCCGCGAACGAAACCGACCCCGCCGGTATGTCGTCGCGGGTCACCTGGTCGACGCGCAGAGGCACCCAGCCCCAGAACTTCGGTATGCGGAACTCCAGGTCGAAGACGTGGTACGTCGGGCTCGCGCCGCTCGCGGCGACGAGCACGTGCACGGCGACGTCGCACGCGTCGTCCCCGGGCGGAAGAATCGGGACGCGCGCGTCGCGTCGCGCGTTTTTCTCGTCGAAGCGGAAGTACCGCGACTCCTCCGGCCCCTCGAACGCGCCGGCGCCGCGCAAAACCACACCCTTGACCACGGTGTCGTTGTTCGTTGTGAGAACGAGCTGCCCGTGCCCGAGCGAGGCGTCCATCTCCAAAGAGCTGGTAACAGCGGTGTCGGGGGGAATGAGGCCGGCGAGCGCCGTAGAGACCCCCTCGCCGGTCTCGGCGCGGCGCAGCGCCGCGGAGGACTTTTCGTAGCTCGCGAGCTCCACGCGCAACGCCTGCTTGCGCTTGTTGAGCGCCTCGAGCGTCTCGCGAGACACCGCCGCGGACGCGCGCAGGGGCGAGTTCGGAACGCCCGACGCCGAGCCAAACGCCTCGGCGGACGCCTCATCCTCCTCCGAGACGGAGAGCTTCTTCAAACCGAGCAGAGAGCCGAGCTTCGAGGATTTCTTCTTCTTCTCCGGCGCCTTTGACGCCGGCGCCTCGTCGGCGTCGGCGCCGTCGAACCCGTACGCGCGCCCGGAGGCGGTGACGCTCGGCTCGACGACGCCTTTTTCTTTCCCTTTGGACGCGTCGGCCCCGAACCCGAGCGCGGGCACGACCGCGCCCTCGCCGCTTCCCTTGGCGCGGTACCCGCGCACCTCGCCGTCCGCCGCGCACGCCAGCAGATCCCCCGCGGCATTTGATTTCGACTCGAGTCTTTGCTTTTTTGTCTCGGCGACGACGATGGCGGCGAGCGGCGCGTCGAACGCGTCCTCGAACAGCACCTCCCCGGTTCGAAACACCCGCACCTCCATGGTCCCGTCCGCGAACCCTACGACGATCTCGGGCGACCCGTCGCCGGTCAGGTCGAACGCCGCCGCGCACGTCGCGCGCTTCGCCGCGCCGCGCTTCTCGCGCCACAGAAGCGTAGCGCCGTCGCGCGCGCCGATTGATCCGTCTCTCGACGCGAACGCGAAGAGACGACCGTCCTCTGGTCCGTTCTTTTCTTTCCAACTCTCGCCACGATGCGCGTCGTGAGGCACGATGTGCGTCACGGCGTCCGCTTCCCTGACCTCGAACGCGACGCGCTCGGACCCGTCGGCGGCGACGACGCACGCGCGTACCGCGCCGTCCTCGGTGCCGACGGCGATCGTTCCGTCGGCGAAGACCCCCAAGGACGTGACGACGTCGGACGCGACGGTCCAGAACGCCTCCTCGCCCGTGGCGTCCAAACCTTGCAGCGAGCAGTTCCCGCCGACGAGGAGCAAAGGCGGGACGTTTTCGGCCGCGTTCGCGGTCGCGCGCCGCAACGACGACGCGCCCTCCGGCGCGTCTCGGAAAAACACGTCCGTGTTGGTGTCCACGTCGTACGCCAAGACATCCGTCCCCGTGCCGACGAACAGGATGTCCCGCCCGTCGTGCGCGGCGCCGAGCGCGCCGGCGGCGACCGCAGTGATCTTCTTGTTGATGTTCAGGTACCGGACCCGGCTAGCGCCCCCGGCGTCGGCCCCGTGCTCGTCCGCGCGCGCGTACGGATCGAACATGAAGATCTTGCCTCCGGTGGTGGCCGCGGTGAGCGTGGGGCGTTCGCCATCGTACAAACCGACGCATGCGGTGTTCTCCAGGATCTGGTCCTTCAGCCGAAACGAGAACGCGGCCGTCAGAGGCATCGCAGACGGCGCGTCGGCGCACTCCCCGCCGCTCGCCCGCGCGAGCGCGACACCGCGCCTCGTTGTCACTTCTCGCGTCAACGTTAAAACGTCTTCTCGCGAGGGAAAAAAGCAAACTCGCTCGGCCGATTTCTTCATCCACCGATACCAGGTATCGGTACGAACGCGGACGCGTTCCAAACCCTTTTTTTTCTTGCGGCGGAATCGTATATACCGCGCGTTCCGGCGGCACTCCATCCCTCTTCTCGTTGCGACGACGGATATATCCTGAGCAGCGTACCGGCACTTCCACTTGCAACCATGCAAATCTTCGTCAAGACCCGTGCGTGCCCCCCCGGAACGCGTCGCGCGCGCCCGCCGAGCCATCTTCCGGACCGACGCGTCTCCGCCGCTTGGCTTTTTTTAGGGTGTGGGATCTCCCCGAGCCTCGGACGAGACCGTCTCCTCGTCCCCGGCTCGCGGGGAAGGCCGGAGCCACTTCCTCGTGGTCTTCGCGCCCCACGCCCGCCGCGGCACTCGATCGCGGCGGCTCCGCGCGCGACCGGCGCCCCGTCCCCCGTGCACCGTCCCAGCCGCTGACCCGCCCCCCATTTCCTGCCGATCGACGCAGTCACGGGTAAGACCATCACCCTGGAGGTGGAGTCCTCGGACACCATCGACAACGTCAAGGCCAAGATCCAGGACAAGGAGGGCATCCCCCCGGACCAGCAGCGTTTGATCTTCGCGGGCAAGCAGCTCGAGGATGGCCGCACCCTCGCGGACTACAACATCCAGAAGGAGTCCACGCTCCACCTCGTGCTCCGCCTTCGCGGTGGCGGTAAGAAGCGCAAGAAGAAGGTGTACACCAAGCCCAAGCGCGTGCCCCACGTGCACAAGAAGGTGAAGCTCGCTTTCCTCAAGATGTACAAGGTGGACGACGCCGGCAAGATCACGCGTCTCCGTAAGGAGTGCCCCGCGCCCGAGTGCGGCGGCGGCGTGTTCATGGCGAACCACTTCGACCGCCACTACTGCGGCCGCTGCGGCAAGACGTACTTCTTCGACGGCCACACCGTGGCGGCGAAGAAGGCGGGCAACTGAATTTAATCTCGTTTCGTAATTCACGCCGAATAGCGTTTAGTTCGGCTCGGAAGCGCGCGTCCAAAGTCTTCTCTGACTTTCAGACGGCGAGCGCGACAGGGAGACGAACAAGACGCGGCGATCGCGACACAGAGAGCGCGCGTTTTCTCAATACCTAAACGCACGAGAGTTCTTAACACGTTCGCGTCCGTATCATAGACTACTAGCTAGAGACTCGTCGCGCCTTGAGCGCCCTTCGGTACCGCCGCGCGAGCTTCGTGATTCCGTCGATCCCCGTCGCCTTCTCCAACGCCGACGCCTCGCCCTCGCGCGGCGCGTCCGCGCTCGCGTCGAGCACGGCGCAAGGCACGAACACGAGCGCCGGCGGCGGGTCCGCCGGGTCCAAAGCGCGACCGACGCGACAGCACGAGAAGGATGACGAATGTTTTCGCGCCGAGACGTCGTCTCCGTCGGTTTTGTTTTCTCGCGACTCGCGATCCGCGCCGGAACCGGCTTTCTGGTTTCCGGCCGCGCTCGAACCCGCGCCCCCCCCCAGACGCACGCACGGCGCGTCCACCTCGACCCACCGCGCGACGTCCGTCAACAACGCAGGTGGCGTAGTCGCGTGAGGCCCCGTGAGGCCCTCCGGCGTTTCGTCGTTTTCGCGGCGGCGCGCTCCGGCGCACTCCGCGCGTTCCACGACGCGCCGCGCGGCGAGCGCGTTTCTCGCCGCGGTCCTCTGCTCGTAGGCGCGCCACCCGAACCAGTACATGGGCAGGTTGGAGAGCGGCGTGAACATCATCGGGAACGTGAGCGGGACACCCACGAACGCGTTAACGCGAAACCGCGACTTGACGGCTTTCGCTCGGTCGCTTAGGAGCTCGGTGAGCGCGCGACGCGCGTCGTCGACGTCGGCGGATTCCGGATACACGAGCTCGACGCTGGAGCACGCGTTGGGTAACGCCAATAGGGTTTGGTCGTCCGGGTGTATGCGATCGAGTAAAAACGACCCAACGCCGTGCGCGTTTCTTCGCCACGACCCCACGGGGCTTGTACCCCACGCCTTGAACTGCGTGTTGAACGACGCCACCGCGCGTTTCGCCGCGTCGCGCGCGAAGGATGGCAGGAAACGCTCGGGGCCGGCGCTGTTTCTCTCCAGGTCCGCCGCGACCGCCGCCGCGCGCGCGGGACACGGCTCGGGAACCGCCGAGGCGTGGAAACCCCTGCGCGTGGCGCCGGTTCGGAGGACGGCGCGCGAGTAGGAGGGCGGGTAGGAGGGAGGGTCAGCGCGTGAAACGCGTCGAGTCTCGTCCGTCTCGGCGAGGGTGACGCGAGCGCCGCGCGAGATCGTCCGCGCGGTGGCCGCGCGCGGCGCGCGTGTCGGGCACGATGCGGCGTCGGGTTCGAGCCGGGTGATGAGAGGGCACGCGCGTGAGGAGGCGCGCGAGACGCACCACTTGTCCCTCGCGAGCCGAAGCGCCAGCACGCGCGCTCGGCTCGCCATGGGACGGAACGGCACCGCGCCGCGCCGCGCCCTGTCGACTGATGTTTTCCGGACCCGGGGCAGCGAATGCGCTGATGGAAGGTGAAACTTCTGGAAACTTGCGAATGGGTGCGCGTCTGCGCGAACGGCGCCAGCCAGTCGAAAAGACGCAAAGCGTCTACGCATTCCCATAAAATGGGCGCGTGAACAGGGTCGACCACATCCCGCGCCGCACAGGGGGCGTCGCGCGCGTCCGGCTCCCACCCGCCGCTCGCGGGATGGGGAAACGAAAAGCCTCAGCGGCGGCTAAGGCGACGACGGCGCCTCTGTCGCACAGTGACGTGAGCTTTTGCCTGGTGCGTGCCGCGCCGCTTCCCGGGAAAGGAGGGCATCGCGCGTCTCCCTTCGTCCCGATTACGCCACCACCCGCCCTCTCACGCGACCCGCCCTGACCTTCCGTGCGGTTCTTTCCCTCTCCTCCTCCCTCTCAGAGCTGCAAGCGCCACCGCCCGAAGACGTGCTTCGCGCCCGACCGCGCGTGCTGCGAGACATGCCTGAAGCGCCGGCGCGACCGACAGAGCGAGAAGCGCGGCATGGCGAAACGCCAGAGGCACGCTCTGGCGATGGGAGACGCCATCAACGCGCACGCGCGCGCCGCCGGGCTCTTACCGGAGACGCACGGCGCGGCGCAGAACCTACCCTGCATCTTAGGTCGGGTCTACCCCGACAAAGAGGCGCTCGAGCGCGCGTTCAACACTTCCGGAGGCGGGACCTCTTCGGAAGAGCTCCGCACGCTCCTCGAGCAGAGGCAGCAGTCGCTGAAAGTCGCGCACCGTTTGTTTGTCGCGCACCAGAGCGCGACGGCGATGCGGGAGTGCGCAACGAAGTTTTCTTCCGCGCCGGCGGGTGTCGGAGGGACGCGGGTGAGAGTGACGGAGGGGCAACAAGCCCGGGAAACGAACGCGCGTTCTCCCGGGCGTTCTCCGAGCGGCGTCCGCCAAGACTCGGAGGCGGATGGGAAAGGGACGGACTTTCGGCGGGCGCGCGATGGGACGGAGCACGCGCCGCGCGTGTCCACGGCTTCCCTCGCGTGGCGCGAGTCCTCCGCTGTTGGCGAGAAGACGCGCGTATCGCGTGGAGGAGACGAGGAGAGCCCTTCCCCGGCCTCGTCACACGACTTTTTCGCCTCGACGCGGATCGCGAGCGTGCAGCAGAGCGCGCTCGAGCAGCTGCGGCAGCATCACCTGCGGCAACTGCACCACCTGCAGGCGCTGCAGGCGCTGCAGAGGATGCAGGCCATGCAGGCGATGCCCGGGATGGGGGGCCTGGCGATGGGGCCCGGGATGGCGGAGGTCCTAGCCGCGCCGGGCGGCTTGCCACCAAGCCTGGCTCTCGGGGGTGGGATCTCGCCGGCGGGGGGGTTGGAGGCGCGCGGCGGCGGCGGACCCGAACAAACGCCGTTCGGCGTCGGGTGACACGACTTCGGACGCGCCCGTTTGTGACGCCTCCGACGCGAGGACCGGCGAGAGCGAGGACCGGAGTTTGTGAGACCGGGATCGGAGCGAGAGCGGAGGAGGCGACTGGAAGAAGGTGTGGTCTTCGCGGAACGGCGTTGGACGGTCGGCTCGTCGTTCGGAAGGCGGTTCGTGGCACCAACGTACAGTACAGTACGTCTTTTTTTTGAAGGTATTTTTATTTTTAGAAGCGCGCGCCTCGTCGTTCTGTCGTTTTCGCTCGCGGCGTCCCCTCGCGTTTCTCGCCGCCCCTTTTTTCTCGTCATCCATCCGAACCACAAAAAACAAATTCGTAGAACTTCGTTGGAAACGCATCGCGCCAACGCGCAACTAGTTTCTCGTTTCGGTAAAAATGTGTTCGACATTTTTTTGAAAAAGATGTGTATGAAGCTTTAGTCTGAAAAATAGTAGAATCGAGGGGAAATATCACACGGCGCGATATATTACTACGGACACGCTGTCGTGTTGACGACGGCGCGCCGTCAGAGAGACACACGCGTGATCTTAAACCCCGGCCGGGCTGGGGGACTCTCGCGTGGATGTCCTCGCCTGAGGGGTTCCCGCCCCTGGGCCACGCGGCCGCGTCCGACGCGGGCGCGGCCGCCGGGTCCGACTCACCATGCACAGATCGGTCCGAGTTGTCTGTGCGTGGAATGTCGAACCGAGGAAAATCGCGAGGAAGGAAGGCGCGCGCGTCCCGCGACCCGAGCGAGGAGTTCTACCACCACCGATCCGCGCTCTCGTCCTCCGCGCGCGCGTCGAGTTCGCACGCGTACGACGCCGAGGACCCGCGCGTCGTGTTCGTGGGCGGCGTGCCGTACGACCTCAGCGCGAACGCCGTCTCGGACGAATTCGAGTCCAAGTTCGGGTCGGTCATGGACGTCCGTCTGGTGCCGCACCGCAAGGGCAAGGACGGCGAGCACAAGGGGTACGGCTTCGTGACGTTCGCTGAGGAGAGCACGGCGCGAAGCGCGCGAGACGCGGGTGAGATGACCCTGAACTGCGGCGTGAACGTGGAGATTGGGCGCGCCGAGAAGGGCGTAGGCCGTTTCTCGGACGACCGCTCCAGCACCACCACCGCGGTTTCCATCGAATCCGGGTTGTCCGAAGCCGCGTCGTTCCACTCGTACCTCCTCGCCAGGCACGGCGGGTACCCCACCGGCTTCGACTCCGCGTCCGGCTCGGAGAGCGGCTGGCACGGCGCGAGCGCGGGAGGAGGCGCGACTCACCTGGGTCCCCCGCGCGGGCGACGGGGAGGACGCCGCGCGACGCGCGAAGGCGGATCGCAATCGTCGTCGCGCGACGGCGGATCGAGGGACGGTTCTCATCACGCGCAGCGAAATAGGGCAACAGGGTCGAACGGTAACGGTGGCGTGCGAACCGTCGGCGGGCGTGGAAGGAGCGGCGGTCGTCGGCAACAAACGCAGGGCGAATTGACCGGAAGTAACCGCCCGCCGCTCCCGCCGTTCGCGACAAAGGAGGCGCGCTCCACGACGTTCCAAGACGCGTACTGGATGTTCCGCGAACGTCTCGAGTACGGGTTCGCGTTTGAAAGCGCGCTGCGCGACTTTTACGACGAGCACGGCCTGACGCCGCCCTCCGCGTTACCCTCCGCGCCGATCGCTGTGCCCGGTCCCGAAGGCGTGTTCCCCGTGACGGACGCCGTGGTGGCGGCGGCGGCGGAGCCTTTCGTAAACTCGGCGGAGCCTTTCGCGACGCCCCTTTCGACGGGCGGCATCGGCGCGCGCGAGATCTTCGTGGGGGGCTTGCCGATGGACACGCGCGACCGTGACCTGGAGTGGTTCTTCTCGCACTGGGGTACGGTGGAGGGCTCCAGAGTGATGCACGACAGCGAGACGGGCGTCAGCCGCCGGTTCGGGTTCGTGCGCTTCGCCGCGGAGAGCGCGGCGAGCACGGTGAAGGCGCTGGGGGTGGTGCACTTCGCGGACGGCACGCCCGTGGAGGTTGGAGACGTGTCGCGCGCCCGCCAAGTCTCGGCGCGCCCGGCGCGTCGCGAGTCGCACGCGACGCACAGCGACCTGTCCGACCTGTCCGCCGCGCTCGCCGCCGCGAAGCTGGGCCCCGACGCGGCCTCGGCGGGCGCGGGCGACTCGCCGCGCGTCTCGCGCGATTCGGCGGCGTCGGGCGCCTCCTCCGGCGCCGGGACGCCCGGAAGCGCGTCCACGGCGGACACGGATGACCCGATTCTGTCTCTCGGCGGAGAACCCGGCGGCGCGAAGACCGAGGAAAAGCGCGCGGCGTCGCCGCCCACAGTGCTCCGCCGGCGCGCGACTTGACGCGCGCGCGGAGCGACATACGTTTTGTTTCGTCTCGTTTCGCGCGCCGAGAGTGTATTTTATTTTACAGTGTAAACGTAAGGTATCCGCATTTGACTTGAAAAAGAAGAACAGAAAACGCTTCTTCATCTCTTGGTCTCGTTCGTGCCCAGCACGTCGTCCATCCCGGAGCCCAAAACGTCGCACGCGATCTGCTTGTCCCGGCTCCGCGCGCGCCGCGCGTCGAACGCGTCGAACCCGGCGACGGCGCGAAGTTTCGCCGCGGCGTTTTCGTCTCGCGCGATTCTCGTCTTCTTGAGCGACAGACGCTTCAGAGAAACGCATCCCTCGAAAACCGCCGCGGGGACGGTGGCGACAAACGTGTCGTCCAGCGACAGCGTCTCGAGCTTCGCGAGCGCCCCGAAAGAAGCGGGGACGCGCGCGATGCCGGGGTTGCCGTCCAACACGAGCTCGCGCGCGTCGGCGCACGCGCCCAAAAAACGCAGAGAGCGTTTTTTTTTTTTTTCTTCGTCGTCGTCGTCGGCGTCGTCGTCGTCGTCGGCGTCGTCGTCGTCGTCGTCGAAACGCAGCCTGTTCCTGGCGAGTCGCACCGTCCGCAGCCTCTTGAGCTTCGCGACGGACGCGGGCAGGGACTCGATCTGGTTATCGCTCAGCCACAGCTCCTCCAGTCGCGCGAGCTCGCCGAGGTCCGGCGGAAGCGACGCGAGCTTGTTCCGCTCCAGACGCAGGACTTTCAGGGAAACCCACCCGGGGCACAGATCCTGAGGCAGGGCGACGAGCGCGTTGTGCGACGCGCACAGCCTGTGCACGCGCGTCAGGCCCGCGAGCGCCCGCGGGAGCGACGCGATCGCGTTCTCGCTGACGTCCACCACCTTCGCAGCCTCGCCCAGCTCGCAGACGTACTCCGGGAACGCGGAGAGGCGCGCGTTTCGCTCGGTCACGATGCCCGTCTTCCTCGCCGTCTCCGCGCGCTTCAGCGCGCCGTTCGCCCGGTTGTAGTCGCTCCCGAGCTTATCCACGGCCACGGAGATGTCCCTGCCCAGCTTCTCGAAGCCCTCCTGGACCTGCGCGAAGAACGCGTCCATGGAACCCGCTCGACCACACGAGGGCGGGACACATCGACGACGCCGCGCGCCACTTCCGTATGATGACGCGCAACTCGAGTTTCTTTTTTCTCACTCGCGTTCTCGCGACGCCGTTTCGGTTTGCTTGTCTCGATTCGAAGAGTCGACACAACCCGACCCGCTTCGGCGTTTCTTCGGACGGGTCGATCGATCCACGTGGGACAGCGATTCGCCCTGCGAAATTGACTTTCGCGATTCGACCCAGGGAATCACGGTTCGACGGTTTCGGTCGCGAAACCGAACGCGCGACCGGATAGACGATTTGTTTTTTTGGGCTCTGACTGTTTCTCACTCAATCGCGCACGCGACGATTTGCCGCGAACCCTCTCGGCGCGCCCGCGAAAAAGCAAAAAGCGCACTTTCCCCGAATCCCGTGCAGGACGCGCACTCCGCCGAGCGCCCGCGCACGCGACGGTCGAACGCCCACATGAGCGGGGCCTGCGACTACTGCTCGTCGGCGAAAGCGCTGGTGTTCTGCCGCGCGGACTCCGCGCGGCTGTGCCTGGCGTGCGACGCACAGGTGTGTCTCGCGACGTCCCGAACTCGCCTCCCGGCGCCCCGAGTCGTCGGCGGTGCGACGCGCATTGCGGGCGCGCTCGGAGTCGCGCGCCCGCGTGCCGACGCGACCGCGCGTCGCCGACGCCCTCTCCGGTGGCACAAACGCGCCGCGACCGTCCATCTCGCGAGCGCGCGCGAGCTCCCGTCGAGCCGCCGCCCGCGCGCGTGGTCGCGACGTTTGTCGCGCGCGAGCGCGCTTGTTAACACCGACGCGGCGTTAACCGGGATGTGCTTTTTCGTTTTTCGTTTCCCGCATCCCGCTGACCCGCTCCCCGACTCCCACGCGCAGGTCCACACGGCGAATCACGTCGCGCGCAGACACGCGCGTTCGTGGCTATGCGAACACTGTCACAACGGCGGCGGAACGGTGCGTGCGGGGTCGCCCGAGCGCGGCGAACGGGAAACCCATCTTGCCGGTCTTGACGGACGTTAACATTTAACCCTATCCGGCCCACGGGTGGGTCGGTTGACCGAGCGATTTCATGGGTCGCGACTCGAGAATCGAAACCCGAAACCGAACGGACGACCGAGGTTCGCCAAACGTCGAAAACGAACGCCGTCTCTAAAAATTTTTCGACGTTCGACGAAAACTGACTGACACGTTTTCCATTCATCATCATCCATCGTCGTCTCTCCTTTCCGCCGCGATCGCTCCCGCAGTCCGCCTGTCCGACGACCCGCCTGGTGTTATGCGGCGAGTGCGACGAGCACACGCGCGCGTCCGCGAAGGGCGCCCCCCGCGCTTCGCTGCGCGCGTTCGCGTTGGCGGATGATCCAGACTCGACCGCGCCGGATGCGTTCGGAGCGAGGTACCCCGCGGATGCGCGCTCGGCGTCGCGCCACCCGTTCCGCGAGGGCATCTACCTGTACCCCGAGTGCGACAACAAGGAGTTCCGCCAGAAGTCCGAGGGCTCGGGCGACGGACAGGGAAGCGGCGGCGCCGAGGACGAGACCAACCCGAAAGACGGCGCGCGCTCGACGTTCCGCGCGTCCGCCGCGCGCGCGGGAGACGCGCGCGGCGGCCAAAAGAACGCCGGCGGCGCCGCCGCGCGAATGGCGTCGACAGTCGCGTTGGGGTCCAGGCCCGGGTCCGTGAACCCGGGCGGTGTCCCCGGTGTGCACGGACCGGCGAACCCCGTGATGATGGCGCCCTTCCAGCCCCCGCTCGCGGGTTTCCCCGCGGGCGCGCCCCCGCCGTACCACGCGCAGGGCGAGTGGCAGGAACTGCTGCGCCAGGGCTCCGTCGGGGACGGGGCGCTTCCCCTGGGCGCGCGCTTCTTTCCGCACGCGCCCGGGAGCGTGGGCATGCACGGCGGTAACCCCGGCCTGCACGGTCTGAACCGTCTCGGAAGCAACTCCTCGAACGGCTCCGACCCCATCGGCATGTACATGAACTTCGACGGGAACGTCGTGGGCTCGAACCTCGGCGGGAGCGGCTCGGGCGGCGACCTCGCCGGCCAGGCGGGCGGCGGCGGCTCAAACGGCTCGCCGGCGCGCGAGATGGGGAGCCACCAGGAGGTGACCAGTGACGTCGCCGCGTCCATGTGGATGCACCCCTACGGCGGCTACCCCTACGGCGGCTACCCCGGGCAAGCCCGGGGGAACCCGGGAGGCCCTTTCCCGGGGCCGCAGGGTGTCCCCGGTGCGTTTGCGCCGTTTCCCGCCGAAGCGTACGCCGCTCCCGGGTACCACGCGATGCAGCAGGCGAACCCCTACTTCGCGGAGCCCATCGGGGCGTTCGCGCCGACATCCAGCGGCTACCCCGCGATGCAACAGCCCGCGATGCACGACCAGATCCACCGCGTCGGCGCCGCGCCCCCGCGGCCGCCGAGCGCCGCGACGCAAGCGTGCTCGCCGTACCAGCACACCGCGGGCGGCGCGACCACGATGCTTCCCCGCGACGGCGGAAACGGTGGATCCCCCGGCACCCGGGACGACGTCCCGAACGCCGGCGCACACGCGGGAGTCGGACCCGTCCCCGTCCCCATGCAATATCCAAGAGGCGGGACCGGCGGTGGCGTCCCCGCGTCCTCCTGGAGCACAGAGGCGACGCACGCCGCGCAGTACCACCCGGCGGCGTTTGCGCCCGGCTCGTTTTACGACGGCGGCGCGCCTCCCGTGGCGGGCGTGATCGGGGCACCCGGTGGCGGCCTAGTGCGCATGGAGCGCAACTCGCAGGGGAGCATCGGCGGGGGCGGCGGGAGCGGCGGCAACGGCATGAGCGGCGGCGGTGGGTCGGTGGTTGCGGTTTCCAGCCTGGTGAATCACGGCTACGGGCATCAAGGGTACGGGTCGCACGAGTTTCTCGTCGGCGCGCGCGGGCATCCGCCGTCGGGCGGCTCGGACGGCGAGGACGCGGCTCGCGGCGCCCCTCACGGCCGCGCTCTTGACCCGAACGACGAGATCCGCGCCGCTGCCGGGAGCATGGCGCCTGGCACGAAGGCGCGCGAGGAGATGCTCGTGAGGTACCACAAGAAACGCAAGGAGCGGCACTTCAAGAAGAAGATTCGGTACGCCTCGCGCAAGGTTCGCGCGGACAACCGCGTGCGCATCAAAGGTCGGTTCGCGCGCGCGGATGCGCCGCTGGTGGCCATCGACAAGAGCTCGGCGAAGAACCACAGGGACATCAGGGGTGATGCGCCCATCATCGTGGAAGAGGACGCCGAAGAAAAGGCACACGATGCGCATACCTCAGAGTCTGACTCGGAGGCGGAGGATGACGAGCCGGCGCCCGTCGGAAAGCGCACGCGCCGCGGCGCGCACGCGGTTTCCAAAGGGAACTCGAAAGGCGCCGCGACGGCGATGACTGGGGTTTCCGAGCTGGCCACCCCGGATGTCCCACCGGGCGCGTGCGCGTGAGGCGTTCAACGTTCGTCTCGCGCGTCAGCGCAATAATTCATTCCCTCCTCGGTGGTTATACTACCTCACGAGGAGGCGATTTTTTCCGCGGACGACGACGGCTCCATACGACGATTTATTTTCCTGTACAGTCGTGTCGCGTCGTCGTCCGCGCATTCATTGTAGACGAGATAGTGACGACGAGCGGGTGCGGGCGCCGCCTACGCAATACGGCTGAGCGTCTCGCGCGCCGACTCTCGTTCGCGGTGTACGTAGTGTACTATTCATGTCGGCGTCAATTTTTTAACCGAAGAGCGGCGACGAAGAGCGTTTCGTCGCCGTATCCCGACGCGGCGATCCCGCCGGCGCGGAAGACGTTCGCCCTCGAGGCGGCGTCTTCCCGCGCCTCGCGCGGGTTGCCGTCGAGCGGCGAGCGGGTGTAATATACAATACACATGTCGAGGTGAAGAGCGCCGTGAGGTAAACGAACGCCATCGCTCGACGATTCGCCCGCGCGATCTCCGCTTTTCGACGGCGCGACAACGCATTTTCGAAAACGAACCGACGAACGAACGATCCGACGCGTCGTCGTGGCGCTCAGAACGATGCGCGGCCGGCGTCCGCGCCAACGCGAGCCGTGGGGCAAGCGCCCGAACGGCCCCGCGACGCGGTACGTGCGCCTGTTCGTCTACGCGATCCTGGCGGTGGCGTTGATCGGGAGGCTCAGCGTGTCGTCGCGCGGCGCGGCGAACGAGGCGTACTACCGGTCGAGCGCCGATGCGTGGGCGTTGCGCGGGCGAACGTTGGCCACGATCGAGGACGTCGTGACACACGCGCACCCAGCCGCGATCGGCGCCGCGCAGTCCACGCACGTGCATCTGCCCGGCGGGGGCTACCTCTGCGCGTGGGTCGCGCCGAGGTCCAAGAGCGAGGCCTCGAGACCCGCGGTGTGGGCATCCAGGCGGGACGCCATCGAGGAGGACCCGATCGGCGACGAGAGCTCGCTCTCGGCGCGCGGAGAAAAAAGCGACGCCAAGACGACGACGAAAACGCCTTGGTCGGCGCCGTTCGTGCTCGCGCGCGCGCCCGGCGCGCCCGCGACGCACCGGGACCCCGCGCTGTTCTTCGTGGACGGCGTGCTCCGCCTGCACTTCCGCGTCGGGGACGAGGAGGACGCGTCTCCGCACGCCGCCACCTCTCGCGACGGCGGCCGGACGTGGTCCGACGTCCTTTCGCTGCGCGGCGAAAACGCGGGAGTCACCAAGTCGTCGGCGTACGACGCGTGCGCGGTGGGCGGCGCGTTGCCGAGCGGACGAAGAACTGTGGTCCATTCAGGCGAAAGAAAAGGCAAAGGCGCTGCCGTTTCAGAGACGGTCGCTTGCGTCGGCGCGATCGACCCCGAGACTCCGAGCGAGGGCGTCACCGTGCTGGTCAGCGAGGATGCCTTTGGCGACAGGTTCACGCGCGCCGCGTCGGTGGCGCTTCGCGACGGCACCGAAGTAACGGCGGCGAGTCTGTGGCGCCACCAGGAGGTGAGCGTCGCGGCGGGGGGGAGGCACATCACGAGTCTGGCGTTGCTCGGCAAGGACGGCCTGGTGTACCGCGCGGAGAGTCCGGACGTGGGCAAGACGTGGGGGTTGGCGGAACGACTCGACCCGCAAAACCTGGACGCGCGCGCCGTGCCTTCGGGAGGCGTCTCCGTGGCGGCGGTGGGCAGACGCAGCCTGGTGATGGCGCGCGTGTTTTTTCTCGCCGGAGAGAGTCTCGACGGCGATATCGGCGAGAGTCTCGACTCGCTCGTCTCGCCGGAGGGTGCGAAAAACGCGCGCGCCGTGGTTCGGCTGCGCCTGAGCGACGACGGAGGCGCGACGTGGCCTTTGTGGCTGGACGTGCCCGTGGAAGGCGGGTGCGCGAAGCGTCTGCCGGATACCGATCGATCGGACCGAGGCGCGGACGTCGAAGACGCGGCGGAGACGTGCGGGGCGCCGTTTCTCGAGCCCTGGCCCGAAAGCGCCGAGGGGTTTACTCTGACGCGCGGCGTCGGCGGAAACGGAGGCGTCGCGTTCGCGGCGACGAGCCTCCGCGCGTTCCGGGAAGGCGCCGCCGCGGGGAGCGACGCCGAAGCGTCGTCTGGGAGTATCGGTGACTCGATAGGTACCGTGACTCGATAGGTACCGTGTCGATCGCGACATCTGTGATATTAATAGCATCACAAGCTTGTAGAGTATGATCATGATACCTCCGCTGCCGAAATCCGACGACACGCGGAAGTCACGGTTTCTTCTCGCCGTCCTCGCCCGCGCACCCGCCCGCGCGTCCGGGCGCCTCGTACTCGCCGTCCACGTGCTGCGGCTCTATTCGCATCTCGTAGTTGCCGCGCTCGTTGCCCACCGCCTGCACGACGTGCATGCGGATGAAACTCTCCGCCTCGACGCCCTCCTTGATCTTCTCCAGCGCCTCTGTAGGGCCGAGGTGCTTGGACTCCTGCGCGAGGCGGGACGGGGGGGAGCGTGAGCGACGCGATCGACATTTAGTGCGTGCATCGTTTAGAGGGAAGACGGCGGTCCGTGGGGGGCCTTACGTCGAAGTGCTTGCGAATCTCCACCCTCGCCGCGGACAGGGCGGTGGGGTCGCCCTTGAACGCGACGGAACGCGCGCGGAGCAGGCTCCGGAACAGACCGCGCGACGTCGGCAGCGCCATGGTGGCCGTGCGCCGCGAGGAATGGGGAAGCGTAGAGAGATGCGTGGGGCGCCGAAAAAACTCTGACGTCGAACGACCGGAAAAACAAAGGTGTTTTTCATCCCGAGACTCGTAACAACGCACTTCGTCGGGCGCGGCGGGTCGCGCGGTCCCTCCCGCGTCATCGCATCGCGGAGACCGCCATGGAGACCGCCATGCGCGTCCTTAGCGTCCCGTCCACGGACGGGGTCGTGCTCCAGGTGCAGGACCGCGGCGTGTGGTACCCTCCTTCCGCGCCCTCGTCCAGTCACCTCGAAGGTGCCGATGCCGAGGCTCCCGTGACGATGCTGCTCGTGCACGCGAACGGGTTCCACGGCCGCGTGTTCGACCCGCTGGTGGACGCGCTTCGCGCCGGCGCGGCGTCGCGCGGGCGCGCGGTGCGGCTCGTCACCTTCGACATGCGCGCGCACGGCGCCTCCACCCCGCCCCGCGTCGGGAAGAAGAAAGACACGCTGCGGTGGGACAGGTTCGCGGACGACGTCCTCGCCGCCGCGCGGGCCATCCCGTTCGCCCAGGGGCTTCCCGGAAAAAAAAACGCGAAAGAAGTGCACGCCGTAGGGCACAGCCTCGGCGCGCACGCCGCGCTTCGCGCCGAGGCGCGCTCGCCGGGATTATTCGCGTCCATCTTTGCGTTTGAGCCCATCTTCGTGCTCCCGAAAGGCGTCCCCGTCCCGCCAGGCGTCTTCTCGCCGGACCTGGCGCGCGCCGCGGCGAAGCGCCGCGAGTCGTTCGCCAGCAAGGCCGCGGCGTTGGCGACGTACGCCTCGAAGCCGCCCATGCGCGCGTTCCACCGAGGCGCGCTCGAGGCGTACGTCGAGCACGGTTTCGTGGTCGTGGAGTCGGATGGGGACGATACGGACGCCGCGGATGATACGCGTTCGATGCCTGGAAGAAACGAAGAGACAAAAGGAGAGACGTCTACCGACGGCGAAAACAAAACAAAACGCGTTCGCCTCGCCATGCGCCGCGACGACGAGGCTTTGGTTTTTAAACACGGCGGGTCCGAAACTGAGGCGCTGCGGACGGTCTGCTCGCCCGGCGCGGTTTCGTGTCCGGTGACGATCGCGCGCGGATCGACAAAATCGACGCACGACCCTTTAATGATTCCCTACCCCGCGTTCGTCGCGTCCGTCGTCGCGGAGACGATGGGACCGGAAACGGCGGCGCGGCTGGAGACGAACGAGAAGTGGGACCACTTCGCGCCGGTGGCTGTCCCGGGGGAGTTCGCCGAGCGCGTCTGGAACCACATCGAGACCAACTGCCTCTTGGAACTCGGTAGAAGATCCGGCTACGGCGTCGTCGGACGAGGGACAAACGAACACGGCGTGTCACGAGGCGAGTCGCGATCCAGGTTGTAGTTCGCGCATGATGTCCGTCGACGACTGCGCCGTCAGAAAGTGTTTTTCTGGCACGCGAATTTGAAGAATTCGTCTCGTTGTGTTTTCCCTCCAACACACACGCGCGCGCCGAACGTCGCAGTCGCGTCACACCGCCCCTCGACCCCTCGCGCTGGAGGCGCGCCCGTCCATAACTCGCGCTCTCTCACCCGACGCGCCCGTTTCGTGTTCTCTCCGCGCGATGGCCGACGTCTCGACCCCGCTCGGCGCCTCCCCCAAGAAGGTTGTTCTCCTCGGCTTAGGTTCGAAGTCGTCTTTGGACGTCAACAAGAGCCTGTTCGACTGGGCGAACGTGAACATCGTCGACGAAGAGGACGACGTGTACGTCATGCACTTCACGAGGAAGAAGAAGACCGGGATGAGCGCCATAAGGACGGCCTCGACGCAGCGCGCGGGGGTCACCGTCGTCGACATCGCCGCGGTCGCCGCGAAGGAGGACGACTCGGTTCGGCCGAAAGTCCCGCCGGAGTGGTGCCCTGACAGCGTCATCGACGCTATGAACAAGCGCAGATCCGCGTGCCACACCTGCGCCGCCTCCGTGTTCGAGGTCGACCTCGACGCGGGGTTCGGCACCGCCGAGGTGCGTCGACCGGAAGCAAGCCGGGCGCGCGGCGCGACGCGGACGGTCCGAGACCGTGTCGTGGTTTTTCTTTCGCCGTCGACGGGTCCGAGAGAAACGCGAGAACGACGCTGACAAAAAGCTGCCTTTCCGAAAAAACGACAGGAGTGCATCGCCGCGTTATCCCGCGGCGAGTACGCCGCGCACCCAACCGGCCTGCCCGAGGCCCTGGTGGTCCCGACTCCGGACATCGTCTGCGTCGGGTCTCGAGGCCAGAAGCTCCTGAAACGGCTCGTGCTCGGCTCCGTCTCCACGGCGACGCTGGCGAGCTCGAACGTTCCCGTCTGCGTGTATCGCGCGAACCTGCCGGCTCCGAGCCCGGAAAGCGTGCGTACCCGGTTCAAGCTCGGGGACGACGAGCAGGGCTCGAGGGCCGTGTGCATCGCCCTGAGCGGCTCGGACGCGAGCCACACGGTGATCGGGTGGTCGCTCGCGACGCTGCTTCGCCCGAGCGACCGCGTCGTGCTGCTGCACTGCGATGCCTCCCGAAAGGCAAAACGACACGGGCTCAGCGAAGAGCACGTCACCGCCAACCTGCGCGCGTGCGAAGAAACCGTGCGCGACTGGATGGCGGTGAGACGCGACGCGAAGGGTGAAACGAAACCGGCTTCGGGTTTAACGAAACAGGCGGCACAGTCTGTGATCTCGCTTCGGCTCGAGGAGAGCAAAGAGCTGGCGGACGACGTGCGTGACCGCCTGGTGGAGTTCCTCGAGAAAACCGACGTGCAGCTGCTCGTGCTCGGGCGGTCCAACCGCGCCGGCGGCGGTTTCCACGCGTGGTCTTTAGGGACTGTGCCGATGTACTGCGTGACCCACGGACCGTGCCCGGTGCTCGTAGTGAACGCGCGCGGCGTACGCGAGTCCCCCGCGGCGTGAGATACGAGGCACGAGAGGCACGAGACGCAGGTGAGCGCGAGCTCGACGCAGATACGACCCCGCGGTCGCGACCGCAGAGACAACCACTTCGTACGAATAGAATAAAGACGTTCGGATCCGAACGACGACGAAACGCGCGTTTCGTCGTCGCGATTACGTTTTTTAAAAACGCGTTCGCTTCGCGTCTCGCTCATCCTTTTTTTTCTCGTCGCCGTCGCGGAGGGCGTTCTCCACGACGCGCATCGCCTCATCTTCGTTCAAATCGACCGCCGCGACGCCACCCTTCGTCGCCCCCGCCTCGCGCATTTCCAACAGAGGCAGCGTGCCTTCCAGCCGCATCTCGTCGCCGGACCACCCGAAGAACCGGTCGCGCAGAGGTTCGCGCGTGGCGTTTCCGTCTCGCGCGACGCCCGCCGGCGATTCTTCCGCCGCCGGCGAACAGGTTTTCGGCGAAAACGAAAACGCGTCCGTCTCGTCGTTTCGCGTCAGCGCCTTCGCGACGTCTTCCGGAAGCCGACGCACGTCGCGCGGCTGGTGGTTGAGCCATACGTTCACCAGAAACGTGACCCGCCGGAAAGAACGTGACCCGCCGGAACCGCGCGAGTTTCCCCCGGCGGGAGTCGACAACTCGGGAAACACGCCGTGCAGAAGCCTTCCGTCGAACGCGACGTGCTTCCCTCGCTTCGGCCAGCTCGCGACGACCCGGCGGCACCTCGGGTCCGGCTGGAGGTTCCCGGGGACGCCGCCGCCGTGCCTCGCGATTTCCGGGACGGTCACGTTCTCGAACACCAGCGTCGGCGCGTTCGTGCCGTCTCCCGTGTCTTCCGTCAAGTACGTCACCGTGGACAACGCGGGGTGCACGAAGATCCCCGACTTTTCCCGGCACGCCTCGTCTTTGTCCCAATGCAGACCGACGCGTTTCCCGGTCTGCACCCACCACTCCGCGCCGCTCGTCCCTCGGTCGAACGCGTCGACGCCCATCTCCCGCGTGTGCGTCCGGAAGATCGCCCCGGCGAGCGCCTCGAGCGCGCACCGAGGCTGCGCCATGTCCTCGCACGCGACCCAGAACGTCGACGCGGGGCACATCGGCGAGTCAATCACCGCCGCATCGGCCACGAGCGCGCCGACGTGTTCGGACGGCAGGAAATCCCGGAACGCGCGGAACCCGAACTCCATGTCGTCGTAGTCCACGCCGTACACCCTGCCGTCGCCGTCCAGCATCACGAACACGTCGTCATCGGACTCGGAACCCGTCGACATCGCCGCGTCACGCCGCGCGCGTGCGGGGAGGACTGCGGTGGGGAAAAACAAAACTCGTCTCGTCTGAACCCAGAAAAACTAACAACCGAAAGCAACGACGGAAACGCCGCCGCGAAGCCGCGTGACACACGCGCGCGCGCGACAGCACGATGTCCGCGTCACTCTCCCCGTACCTCCCGACTCGCTCCCCGCGCTTTTCGTTCGAGCGCCGCCGCATCGCGCGCGCGAGCTCTCCGCGCGTCTCCGAGGCGTCGGCGTTTCCCCGCCCGCGCCGCCTCGGCCTGCTCGGTATCGTGGTTCTCGCGAGCGCTCGCAAAGCCGAAGGCCACGCGGGCACGCGTCGCGCCGAGAGCACCACCGAGACGCTCGGCGCGATGCCCTCGCCCGGCGCTCCCAGGAGCCACCTCCCCCTGGTCACGGGCATCGACTACGAGCCCGTCCCGGAGGGCGCCATCAAGCTCCCCGCGCCGGACCTGCTCGGCAAGCACCACGCGCCGTTCGAGCACGTCGTGAGCTCGCGGCGGTCGTGCCGCGAGTTCGCGGACTTCCAAACGTCGAGCGGGCAGGTGCACCTGTACGAGCTGGCGCAGCTCTGCTGGGCCACGCAGGGCATCACCGCACCGGAGGAGCCCCCAGATACGTTCGGCCACGCCGCCGCCGCGAGACGCGCGGTCGCCTCCGGAGGCAGACTTTTCCCGCTTACCCTGTTCGTCGCCGTTCGCGCCGGCGGCGTCGGCGGCGTCCTCCCCGGCGCGTATGAGTATTTACCCCGCAGCCACGCCCTGCGCAAGGTGGAGGCCTCGACGTGCAGCCTGCGCGGCGAGCGCGGCGCGGGCGACGAGGCCGTAGAGTCCGGCGAGACGCCCTCCGAGCGAGACGAAGACGAAGACGTGTTCCGCCGCGAAGCCGAGTCAGCGCACGCTCGGCTCGTGGCGTCGACGACGCCGCAGAAGACCTCTTTGCCTTCTCAAACCTGGGCGGATTTCTCTCCCCTGCTTCTCGTGCTCGTCGGCGACGTGCGCAAGACCACGAAGCACGGCGGTCTGTACGAGACCTTCGGTGAGACGCTGGTGACGCTCGAGGCGGGCATGGCCGCCGCGAGCGCGCAGCTCCAGGCCACGGCGCTCGGGCTAGGCGCCACGCCCATCGGAGCCTTCGACGCGCGCGCCTCCTCGGAGGCGCTCTTCGGCGAAACCTCGCACGCGCCGGGCGAGCCGAAGCTCATGCTCGCGGTGGGCGTCCCGAAGGGGTCCTTCAGGGAAACAGTCGGGCACGTGCGCTGGGAAGATGAACGAGATGAACCAGACGCGTGAAGAGAGACGAGCCGCGCGGGGAGCCGCCGCCGACGGGAGAGACGGCGGCTTTAAGAACGTCGCCGCGCTTTGTTGTTACCGAAAGACGTTTCGCTTCGCGACGAAGCGCTCCGAGAAAGCACGAAACGACGCCTTCACATCTCCGCCGCGCGGCCCCGGACCGACCGCGCGGGCGGTCGGCTCGCGGCGGTTCGGTCCACGCCCGGGTGCGCCGCACCTCGGGTCGGCTCGTTTCGGGTACCGCGTTCGCGGCAGGGACGTCCGCGTCGCTCGGGGTTCGATGCCCGCTCCCGCGCGATCCGCGACCGAGGTGTCGCCGCTCGCGATCGTCGTCGCGCTGGTCGCCGTGAACCTCGCCGGCAAAGCCGGCGACGCGTTCGCCGCTTTGCTGGTGGAGTCCCGCCCGCTCACGCTGCTCGCGCTGAACGCGAACGACGCGCACATGGCCCTCACCGCGGGCCACACGCCGTTCGCCCCGTACGTCATCGTGAGCCTCACGCGGCGTTTGTTGGAAGATCCGCTGTATTACCACTTGGGCGCCACGCGTTTCGCGAGCGCGGTGCGCGTTTTGGACCGAACCAGCCCTGGAATACTCCGGAAAATCGAAGCCTCGAAGCCTTGGTTCGAGCGCTTCTCCGTTCTGGCGGTGATTCTCGAGCCAGGCGCGGTGGTGTGTCTGTTAGCGGGGTGGTCGAAGATGCGCGCGGCGACGTTTTGGAGCGTCAACGTCTTCGGGACTTTAGCGCGCGTCCTGCTGGTCCGGCGCATCGGCATCCGCGTTTCAGAGTGGTCGGCGTTCGCGAAGGCTTCGAAGTTCGCCAAGGCGAACAGGCACTATATCGCTATCGCCGGGTTCGCGATCGCGACCGCCGCCGCGATGTCGGTGCTCAGGGGGCTCAAAAAGGCGTACGCCGCGGAAAAGGCGCGGTCTTCTCGGAAGCGGGAGGCGTAGTAGGGAGTCCTTTAGGTAAAACGGACGCGTCGTGGTCCGGTAGTCGGTAAACGTAGTAAACAATCGATAGTAGTCTATGACCGTATCGGGCGACGTATCGCGGCGCGAAGCAGACGACGTCGGAAAATGAACTCAAAACTCAACGGAACACCACCCTGACGCGCATGGTGTGCTTCATCTTCTTGTCGTTCACCGAGACCATCGCCGTGTCCTCTCCCTCGCCGAGCCCGCAGAGCGCCTTAGCGCTCAAAACCAAGTTCCCGACGTACGCGCTCTCCAGCACGCCGCGCAAATACAGGTGGCCGCCGGCGTGCGACAGCGACGGCGACTGCATTTCTTCGGGAAACGCGTTCACCAACGCGTCCATCACCTCGCCGAGAGTAGCGTCCTCTTTAACCTCTATCCTCCTCCCCGAACTGCACACCACGCACGTCGGGTCGCGCTCGTACTCCACCGTGTGCGTGTACACGCCGCGCGTGCCGTTGTACATCATGTAGTTGGCCATCCCGGGCGAGCACACCGTGGCGAGCTTCATTGTTTCCGTGGCGCACGCCGCCGCGACGATGGCGTTCGTGCTGGGTATGGCGGGGATGATGTTCTTCACGACGCCCTGCGTGAACGACAGAGTCACGCCCGGTATTTTAAACGCGTTCGCGCGGAGCAGAGCCTTCTCGAACACCCAACGCACGTGGTCCGGGTCGTCGCCGTCAAACGCGGGAGCCTCCGAGTCTGACGGCGTCTCCGTATTCTCCGCCTCCGCGGAGTTTTGTTTCACTCGGAACTCGCTCGGCCACTGGATCAGCCGCGCGTACTCGATGCAGTGCGCGGCGCACCGCGGTGTCTCCGCTAAAGTGCACAGCGGGAACGCTACTTGCGGGGGAAAGAGCCACGACGTGCACTCGAAACACGGCGTGACGCCGGGTAACAACACGCGCGCGTGGCCTTTGAATCCCTCCGTGCCGCCGTCGATCATCGGCTTGATCGTGCTTTGGTCCACGTTACCGTCTTTGTCGAAGGCCATGAACGAACACGCCACTTTGTTGACGTACGCTCTTGCTTCGATGGAGTCCAACCCTAGGACGATCACGTGGAACTGCTTGTACCACTCGTCGGGCTTCGTCTCGATGCGGCAGTGGTGCGGCGTGACGACGACGCCGGCGACGCGTCGCTCAACCGCGCGCGCCGCGCACAGCGCTTTGCTCTGACCGACATCTTTGCTGGTGAAGAGGAACTGGCGGTTCAGGTTGCTCACGTCGATGGTGTCCATGTCGATGACGTCGATCTTCTTAAACCCGCTGAGCGCCAGGTCCTTGAGCAGCTCGCACCCGAGCCCGCCCGCGCCCACCACCAGCACGTGCACCATGTCGTGCAGGACGGACTTGACATCCTCGCCGGGCTCGAACCCCGAGCCCACCAGGCTCCCGCCGCGGAGCAACAGCCCGTCGATGTCCGCCCACCGACCGGGGGGGTCGCCGCGGCTGTCCACGGCCGCGTGCATAGCGGCGCGCGAGCGCGAGGCCGAGTCGCGATGCGCTCGGGAACGTGCGCGCCGCCCAGATCGAGCGCGCGAAGATCTGAACACGACTGGGAGACGCCGAGCGCTTTTGTTAGCGAAGACGGCGTCACGTGTTTGTATTTCGAAACGAGCCGTGGTGAACAAACGTCGCGCGCGGGAGACGCGCGTCGCGTCACTTCGCGCCTCGCGGGGCGTCGGCGTCGCGCGGGGTCCCGCGCGATGGCGCGCTCGTCCCCCGTACACCTCGGTCAGACCGAGAAGGCGAAGGTGGCGCTTCGCGAGAAGACAGCCTCGGTGGAAGATCTCGACGCCTTCATCCGACGCTCTCGCCTGCGGGCTGCCGAGTCCGTCGACGACACGCGCCGCGCGCTCGAGGACGTCCTCCCCCCGAGTGCGTCCCGCCCCTCGCTCGCCGGCCACCGCCTGCGGGGCGCGTCGGCCACACGCACGAGCTTCGCGGGCACCGTCCAGCCCGCGACGCCCGTCTCCGCGTCGAAGGCGCCGTTCGACCACCAAGAGCCGGTCGCGGTGCGCTCACCGCCGAACGCCACCGCCGAATCCTCCGCCGCGGCGTTCGCCACGCCGCCGTCGGTCAAGGGACCGCCTTCCTTCATTTCCCCCGGCGCGTCCGCACAATCGAGTCGGTCCTCGCACCGCACGCCGGCGCGCCCTCTGCCTCCCGCGGAGGGGGCGTTCCGAGCGCTGTCGCTGGACTCGCCGGCGGCGGAGCCCATGGCGCGCCGCGAATCTCCAAACGCCGAGCAAGCGGAGTCGGCGCGCGGAGACGAAACGTTTGATGCGTCTTCGCGGCGACCGGAAAAAAAAACGGCGCGGTGGAGCTCGCCGCGTTTGGCTTCGTCGCCGCGTTTGGCTTCGTCGCCTCGCGCCGACGACAACGCGCGCGTCCTGGCGGCGATGGCGTCCAAGGCGCGCGCGCGCGCGCGGTCGGTCGGCATCGGGGTGGAGTCGAGTTTGACCGTCCGCGACTCGAAAAACGGCGGAGGAGTCGCGGAGGTTTCGCCTTTGGAGGGTTCGCCTTTGCGTACGAAGAAGGACGACGACGACGCGTTGGTCGCCGCGCTGCGCGGTCTGCTGAAGCGCTTGACCCCGAGCGGGTACGTCGACCGGCATAGTTCGAGCCGGGCGAGTATCAAGCTTCACCGGCGCAACGAGATCGACGAGCTGCTCTGGAAGGTGGAGCACTTCGCGGCGGCGAGGATCCAGGCGCGGTGGCGCGGCGGCGAGGTTCGTGTGAAAGAAGTTGACGCGACGCGAAGAGCCGTTCTGTTTGGGTATCGCGCGACTCAAATCAAACGGCGAGACGCTTCGTTTTCGTTTTGGCGCTCGTGGTCCGTGACGCGTCGGCGGCTCCGCACGCGCGCGCGCGCGCTTTCCCTGAAGCACGGCAAACGCGCGCACTACCACCTCGGGCGCAAAACCTCCGACTGCGTGGACGACGAACACGTCGCCGGCGGATCGTGCGACGCTTGGACGTATTTTGAGGATTTGGGAAAACACGGCGTCGCGAAGAGGTTCCGTCGGTGGCGGTTCTTGGCGTTCACGTTTTGCGTGTGGCGATCGCGCGTGGCGTTCGGGTGAAGGTGGGGAAGGTGTGGAAACGAACGCGTCAAAGCTCTTCGTGGGGTGTCTGTACGGTAGTCTATTTACTTTCTACTTTCGAAAGTACCTTCTTCACACGCCCGACTCGGCGGTTCCGAAACGCCTTTCGGCCGAGATTCCGCCTTCGATGGGCATGGGCGCGAGGACCCGCCGGTTTCAAGCTCTTCGTCGCTCGGATCCGAGGTGTGCCTACAATGAAGCGCGTCGCGCCCGCCGGCGTGACGACGGTCGCGAGACGCGGGCCGCCCATGGGCCTCAGGGCATGCGCGCGGGTGCTCCGAACCGCCACCCTGCCCTGGAGATGTCTCAGCCCCTCGGTCGCGACGAGCCCCCCGGGCTCAGCGCGCGCCGCGCACGTCGTCCGGGCGCTCTCCGCCGGTGCGCTCGCGCCGTTCGCGAGATCGCCCCCCGCCGGGTACCGCCAGGGCCGGGGCGTGCCCGGTTCCCGCGTCCCCCCCCACGCGCGGACCGCCTCGGTCGCGCGCGCGGCGTCCTCTTCCTCGGCGTCCTCGGACGGGCTCCGCGGGTCCCTCTCCGCGCGCGCGGCGGATGCGATCGTCTCGAGTTGGCGGGATGACGACGAGGGACGAGATGAGATTCCGTCTTCGCGAGACGTCGAGACGGAAACGGAAACCGACGCGCCGCCGACGGACGGCGCGCCGGTCGTGGACGCGCGGTACCCTTGGTACGCTCGGTCGTTCTGGACCGAGCAGGTCACCGGCCCCGCGGTGAAGCAAAGCGCACGTCTGATGGCGAAGCGGCTCGACTTCGACGACCCGCTCGGAGTCGACCTGACGCTTCGCGGCGCGAGCTCATCCGCCAAACGCGACGGCGTTGACTCAAAGCGGACGAAAAGTACTCCTAAGAGTACGGGGGCTAAACGACGCTTAACGCTGTACGATTACGCGCTCGAGGTGAAACAAACGCACCCGAGGAAAATCCTATTAATTCGCGTCGGCGAGTTTTACGAGGCGCTGGGGTTCGACGCCGTGCTTCTGGTGATGCACGCGGGTTTGAACCCCATGGGCACGACGGGCGTGCCGCGCGCGGGGTGTCCTTTAGTGAAGGTGCAGGAGACGCTGGACCGCTTAACCAACAAAGGGTTCGCGGTGGTGGTGTGCGAGGAAGTACCCTCCATGAACCCCTACGGCCAACGAGCGCCTCCGAAGGAACGCTACGTCGCCGCGGTATGCACGCCGGCGTCGCCGCAATACGTAGTCGGCGCGGCGGACGCGGGAGACGACGTCGCGTTCGACGGAGACGCGCCGCCTCCGGTTGTCGCGGCGGCGGCGACCGCGAATGGGTACACGCTCATCTCCGTCGAGCCGGACCTGCGACGCGCCACCGTGCTGGAGGGGCTCACCGCCGAGTCCGCGGCCGCGAAGCTCGCGGCCAGCGGCCACGCGCCGCCGCTCTACCGGCACGCCAGCCTGGACGGGGGCTTCGGCGCGCGCGGCGGCGCCGCCGCCGGGGTCAGCGGCCCGACGCGACGTCTGCGCATGGAAATAGGGAACATCCTTTCCGCGGCACGCGACGCGCGCGGCGACGGCGGCGAGCTGGGCGGCGGTTATGCCGCGCACCAGCGGTACGACGCGAAGGATCCCGCGAAGGGTATCCTGGAGATTGTCCGGCGCGAATACAACATGCCGCCGGACGCGGCGTTTGAAATCGTCAAGGCGGGAGGCGGTCCGGGCTCGAACGTCGCCTCCGCCGGAGCGAAAGCCGGGCCTTCGTCGCGGAGGCCCTACCCCCTTTCGCTCGCCACCGCGCAGCAGCTCGGCGTGCTCCCCACGCGGTCCGTACCACCGCTGTTGTCACACGTGCTTCCCGCGTCCGCGGGTGCGCCCGCGGCGTGCCGCGCGTACATGCAGGAGCTGCTGTTGCACCCGCCGCCGCTGGACACGGCGCGTGCGATTTCAAACGCGTGCGCGGCTCTGACCAGCCTCACCCCCGCGGACGGCGCCGTGCCTCGCCTGGAGGTGACCCCTCCCGCGAAGATCGCCAAGCTGCTGCGCACGCGCGAGGGCAGCCACGTTTTTTTCGCCGAGCTGAGTGCCATGGCCCGGGCCGTGCGCCTGACGCTGGAGCACGACTCGAGCAAGACTCGTTTCGCGGGCGAGTCGTTGCTGAACCCGACGAGTTTAAAAGTTGGACGGCCGGTGGACCGCGAAAGCCTCGTCGCCGCGTGCGCGTCCGCGGAGGCGATCGTCGCGGGCGTGGTCGCCGCGGAGGTGCTGGAGTCGCCGTTCGCGGACGCGTCGAGAATCATAACAGACGAATCGAGAAGCGGCGAAGACCCGGAGTCGATGTACCGCGAAAAGAGCGACGTCTTCCTCTCGAGCGACGAGTACGCGGAGGAATCCTCCGACGACGAATCCTCCGACGACGCGGACGATTTCGCGGCGGACGCGCCGCCTCGATTAAAACACCTTCCCTCCCGCTTTCTGCGCCTGAACGAGCCCTGGCGCGGGCGCGTGCGCCGCGAGGTGGTCGCGGACGCGGTCGAGGAGGTTGAGTCTGCCGCGCGAGAGCTCTCCAAAGCGATCGACCAAGACCTGGCGCCTGTGCTGCGGCGAACGGAGGAAGCCGCGACGGGAAGCCGAAAGAAACGCGCCGCGTGTTTCCTGGAGCACGACCAGCGGAACAACGCGCTTTGGCTGCGTCACTTATCCGCTTCCGAGGCTCGCTCTTTGATCGACGACGGTGTGCCTTTGCTCCACCCCGTGGACCGCTGGGGCAAAGAAATTTCTGACCGGTGGAGCACCGAGCGCGTCGAACGCGCCGCCGACGCCTACCGCGTCGCGGCCGTTCGCGCCGGCGGCGCGGTGTCGTCGGCGCTGAGAGCGCTGGCCGAGGCGCTGGACGACCACGTGTCGGATTTGATCGCCGCGGCGACGTTTTCCGCCATCGCGACCGCCGTGTCGCTGCACGCGAAGCACGCGCTGAAACGCGGGTGGCACTCCTCGACTTTACTCGACGAGGACGACGTCACGACCCCCTGGACGATGAAACGTTTAACGCCGTTCTGGATGCCTCGCGACGGCTCCGCCGTGCCGAACGACGTAACCGTCTCCGGCGTCATTGTATTGACGGGACCGAACATGGCCGGAAAGAGCACGGTTCTGCGCGCCACGGCGTGCGCCGCGCTTCTGTCGAATTGCGGTCTGTTCGTCCCCGCAGAAACAGCCGTCGTGCCGCACTTCGACAACCTAGTGGCGCGTATGTCCAGCACGGACTCGCCCGCGGAGGGCCTTTCGTCGTACGCGGTGGAGATGGCGGAGGTGAGCACGATGCTGGACGTCGTGACGCCCAAGTCGCTGGTGTTCATCGACGAGCTCGGGCGAGGCACGGAGGCGGCGCACGGCACCGCCATGGGCGGCGCCGTCATCGAGGCGCTCGACGCCGCCGGCGCGCGGGGCATGTTCGCCACGCACCTGCACGGCGTGCTCGACCTGCCTCTGCGCGTGTCGCCGTTCGTGACGCGCGCCAAGATGGAGACCGTCGAGACCGTCGAGACGGAAGACGACGCGGAGCACACGCGGCGGCTCGCGCCGACGTGGCGCGTCGTGCCCGGCGAGTGCCGCGAGAGCCTCGCGCTGCAGACCGCGACCGACATGGGCGTGCGCGCGGACGTCGTCGCGAGGGGGAAGGCGCTGCTCGGGGACGTGCTCGCGAACGAGCGCTCGCGGTACGGCGGCGGAATCTCCGCGTTGGACGGAATCGACGACGAAAGCCGTTTGAGTTTGACTTCTCGTCCCGAAGGAAACGAAGCCGAATTCTCGGCGACGAGTGCCTCGAACGAAAAGCGCGCGAAGAAACAAACGCGCGCGTTGTCCATCGCGTCTCTCCGCTCGGCGCTCGCGGAGGAGTTCGAGTCCCTGCTCGCCGCTTCGGAAACGTTTCCGGGCGCGGAGACGCAAGGCTCTATTGACCTCGGTTTCTCGAAACCGCGTGACTCGACGAACGCGAAAGATTTGAAAGAGCGCGTCGGGTACGTCGGGTTCGACGAGACGCCTTCGGCGGCGTCCGGCGCGTGGACGTGCGTGTACGTTCTTCGTCGCGCCGACGGCTGGGCGTACTGCGGCGAGACGGATGACTTGGCGAAACGGCTGGAGACGCACCGCGCGACGGCGCGACGAGAAAGTTCGGCTCGTTCCGACTCCAAAAACAGAAACAAAAACACCAAGATCGAGTGTGTCTTCGTCACCGTCCCGAAGACGTCCGGAGGCAAGAGCGCGGCGCGTTTGCTCGAGTCGCGCGTGATTCGACGCCTCGCGAACGAAGACGCGCCGCTGCTCTCCGGTCGCGACGCGCGCAACGTCAGCTTCGGGAGCGGCGGAGCGGAGTAGACAGAGATATTAGCGGACTATTCGAAAGTAATTAAAATGACGTTTCATCACGTGATGAAACGTCACGCGATGAACCGCGTGATGATACACACGACGTGTTCACGAACTGCTTTCGTGCGTGAAAAGACGTTTTACAAGAGTCCTAAATATGCTACACCGCGCCGACGCCGTCCGCGCGCGATAGACCTCGTCGTCGGATCCTTCTTCCGATCACTTCTTCGCCGCCCGGTACTCGCCAACGAGGACGACTTGCCCCGCGACGGCTCTGTTTGCGTTGAGGTCCGCCGGCCCCAGCGCGACGCGCCACCCGGTGAGCTTGTGCACGCCCTTGCACACGCCGTCGTATCCGTACCGCAGGCCTTTCAGCGGCACCGACATCGCGACGCGCTGCAGAATCTCCGACGCGCCCTCGCACGCGACGTCGACGGTTCGCACCGCGAAGCGCGCGGCGCGTTTCACGGCGTTGGGCACAAAGTGCGCGGCGGCGTGTTTGCATTCGCCGAGCACAGACCCGTTCAGCGGGACCTTCTTAGCGAGCCGCTCTTTTTCGTGTGCGAACTGCTTGTCCGTGAGCGTGAAGTCGTACCCGAGGTCGAGCATCGTGCCGCTGTGGCAGCAGTCCATGATCGCCACCAGCGAGGCGCCCGGCGCTAACGGCGCGACGAGCGTGCGGAACAAGTCGTCATCTTTCACCACGCCGTTTTCCACGAAATCCACTGGAACGAGGCACTCGTCCATCCCGTCCGCTTCGTCCGTGAACGCGTCGGTGTCCTTCTGTGAGACGCCGTGCCCGCTGAAGTGCAGCAGCAGCGAGTCCCCTCGTGCGGCGCCCTTGACGAGCCACCGCAAAGCTTTCTCTATGTTCGCCTTCGTGGGCGAGACGTCCGACCCGTTATCCCTCAACACGCGCATGGAAAGCGCGTCGTCTTTGTACCCGGCTGTTACCGCGAATTGCCGCATCTTGTCGACGTCGTTCCAAGCGCCGTCTAATTCGCACTCCGACTTAACGTAGTTGATGCCGATGAACAGCGCTCGTGTGCGCCCGACGCGCGCGGGGTTGTTCCCGCAGCGGGGGTGCAGCAGGGAGAAGGGCTTGCGGAAATCGAACGACGCGTTGGCGCACGACACGCGAGGACGCTGCGTGTACGCGTTCTTCTCCAGCCACGTTCGCATCGTGACCAGCGTGCTGAGCCAGGTGTCGTCCGGCGTGTCGTCGTGCACGGTCATGAGCAGCGCGTTGGTGCACGCGCCGCCCGCGCCGCCGGGCCCGGCGGACTTCGGCAGGCCGAACGCCGTGGTGTCGGAGACGTCCGCGGACTCCTGCGAGTCCTTGCAGCCGGAAAGAAGCACCACGTGCACGTCGTCCACGACGTTTCGGGGAGTCGTGAGGGTCAAACCGATGGGATCGCCGACGGGCGTGTCGAGCTTCATCATGATCTTACTGCTCGTTCGCTTGACCGCACCCGGGCGGGGAGGCTTCCGCGAGGGCTTGGACGACATAACGCGCGGAGGGGGGGGCGTGCGCGACGCGCGAAGCACGTCTGGCGACCGGTGATCACCGGGACCACCCGAAGACGAACTCAACGGGAAAATCCTCGCGAGTCGGCATCGTCGGCGACGCCCGACGCGCGACCGAGTCGCATCGACAGCCGGTTCTTCCCCTGAAAAGGCTTTGTTGATGAAAAAAAAAAAAAAAAGTTTCGTACGTATGGGTATCCAGTCGCAAACAATAGATACGTAGATATTTCGGAAGGAATATCTTTATGTTGATACGCATGTGTGTTTCCCCTCGGACTCACTGTGCTCCACAAGCGTGCGCGCGCGCACTTGCCCACGCCCCGACCGCTCGACAGCATGCGCCGCACACCCACCCTGCCTGCGCCATCGTCCGTCCCTGTCGCCGCGCGCGAGACCGCGGCGTCCGCGCGCGATCGTCCGAGGGAAGGTTTCGTTTCATGCGACCCGAGCCCCGAGCGGCATGTGCGCGCCGTCGGATCGTCGACTCTCGAGACGCACGCTCGACGCGCGCGGAAGGCGCTCGTCGTCGCGCTTCTGCTCGCTCGCGCGCCGACAGCCGCAGCCAAGAAACTGCTCCTCACCTCGACTTCTTCCAGCTGCGCCTTGGACGACGCCGGCGTCATGAAGTGCTGGGGGGGCAACGAGCACGGCCAACTCGGGAACGGCCAAGCTGGGCAAACGGCCTACGAGTTCACGCCCTCCGTCGTGGGCATCAACGGCGTCGACGTGTTTAACGGAAAGGACTTGGAGCACATTGCCGGGGGTTGGCTCCACCACTGCGCGCTCGAGAGAGAGCAGAGCGGCGGGACCAAGGTGTGGTGCTGGGGTTATAACGGTTACGGTCAAGTCGGAGACGGCACGACGACATCGCGGACGGACCCCGTGCTTGTGAAGCTGGGCGATGCGAATGGTCCGGCGTTGACCGGCGTTTCGAGCCTCGTGTTGGGGTGGGATATTACGTGCGCGGCGATGTCCGCGGGGGGGGTGATGTGCTGGGGAAGAAACGAGGAAAATTTGGGCTACGCCTGCGGGGACGGCACGACCGGGCACAAGTCGAACCCGGTGCGGGTTAAGATGAGCGACTATTCGGACTTGCAAGGCGTGGTGCGGGAGCTTTACGTCGGCCAATTTCATTCCTGCGTGCTGTTCGAGGACGACTTGGACAGGTTGGTGTGCTGGGGCATGCAAACGATGGGGATCGCGAACCCCGGGGTTGACCCGGCGACGACCACGAACGACGGCATGGCGAGGTTCATGGCGAAGGAAATCACGTACTTCAAGGACCGGGGCAAAAGGGTCAAGTCTTTGGGGCTCGGCAACGACCACACATGCGCGTTACTCACCACGGGGACGGTCGAGTGCTGGGGCAAAAACGATTACGGCCAGCTCGGCGTGAACTGTGGCGTCAACTCCTATACACCCGCGCAGGTACCGGGCTTGAGCGGGGTCGCGAGCATCGACGGCGGGAACCGGTTCACGTGCGTTATAATCTCCTTTACCGGCGAGGTGAAGTGCTGGGGCAATAACGCCTTGAACCAGCTCGGCTCGGGCTTCCCTGATAACTATTACGGCAGCGAGGCATCAGAGGCATCAGCATATTGCGGCGTCACTTCTTCGGTGCGCACTTCTTCGGTGGCGAATATCGGGACGAACGGCAACCCCGGCGCGAGATTTTTGGCCGTGTCATGGTACCACACGTGCGCCACGATGAGCGATTTCACGATACGGTGCTGGGGAAATAATCCTCTTGGGCAGCTCGGCGACGGCAGCGACGGCGCCCGAACGGAGCCCGTGACGGTCCTCCTGTCCACAGGTTCGCCAGGGGTCAACTTTATCGCGTTCGACACCCGCGGGGCGTGCGGGTGCTGCGACGACAAGATGAAAGCTATGGGCTTCCACACCGACTGCAAAGCGTGACGAGTGTACGACTATTAATCAATCAAGTAGACGACCACCTGTGATGACGACCACCATCAAGTAGACGTCACTTCTCTCCTCACCGGCATGTTGTGCGTGGCGACCGCCCCCCCCGCGTCCCCCGCGCCGCACTTGAAGCCTCGGGCCGCGTCGCGGGGCGACGCAGCGAGGACACGCGCCGTGCCCGTATCGCGCCGGGCCTGGTCGACGAGCCTCGCGCTGGCCTCGGTCGGCCTTCCGACGCACGAAGCGCTCGCCGCCGCGAGTTCGACCGACACCGCCCCCGGCCTCGCGCGAGTCGTGCTGAAGACCGCGTCCATCCTCCCCGAGACGGCGGCCGAGTACCTCGTCTCCGCGCTCGGCCTGCGCCTGCTCACCGAGGACGAGGACGAGGCCGTGGGGCGCGGGCGGATCGTCGTCGGGGGAAGCTGGGGCATCGCGCTCGAGCTCCGAGGCGGCGGCGACGACGCCGACGTCGCCGCCGGCGAGATCGCCGAGCTTCCGGGCCTCGCCGCGGCGCCTCGTCTGACGTGCCTGTTCGTCGCGAGCGAGAACCCCGCCAAGGCTCGGAACACGGCGCTCAGAAACGGCGGCATACCCCTGAGCGCCGGCGCCGGGCCCGCGGGGGGCGAACGGTGCGCCGGGGACGCGTACGCCGGCTGCGCCGCGAACCTCGTGGGTCTGCCGGTTTCCTTCGTCAAGGCGAACGTCAAGTCATCGAGCGCGATCGTGCGGGTCGGGGTGGAGTCCAGGGGAGACGCGCGGAAAGAGGCGAGCGACGCGTTCGAAGCGCTGGGGGGGATGACGAGCTTCTCGGCGCTCCCTTCGCCGTCGGCGGCGGCGGTTCAGAAAAACAAAACGCAGCCCGGCGTCGTCGACCGCGCCGCGGAGGATGCGCCGTTTCCCGCGGACGCGAACGGCGTCGTTCTGGCGCCGTCCGGCGCGGGCGCGGGCGGCGCCGTGGCGATCGGGGGGGCGTGGCGGGGAAGCGACGCGTGGCGCGTGCTGGCGCTGGAAACGCGGGGCGGCGCGAAGTACGCGCCGAGGTGAGTTTGAGCCATCGCGCGGCGTTTATTTTTACGAGTATTAATCACAACAGACGACGCGCGGCGTACGCGCGCGACAGACTGGGGTTCATACGAATGATTACGATACACACACAAATACACACCGCACATGATCAAAAGTATCCTCACTGGTACTTGCTCCTCTCGCCGTATATCCACGATCGCGCGCGTCTCTCGGCGCTGAGCCCTCCGTACCACGCGATGTCTCTTCTTTCAAAGTACGCGGCGGACACGGCGGAGACGCCGGCTAGGAGGATTATGTCCCAGACAAACTCCTCGAGCGAAATCATGGTTCCCGCGGCGTAGTGCTCGCCCAGCGCACGCGCGGCGATGATGATCAACGGAAGCGTCCCGCGGCTCTTCGCGATGCCGTGCCTGAACCCGAACCCGAACACCGCCCAGCACGCGAACCGGAACATCCGCTGCGTGTTGCTCGCCATCGAGCGAAGCACCTTGCACCCGAAGAAGTTGGACATGGTGGTGGGCGCGACGATCGCGAGGAGGCACAGCATCTGGCGCTTAGACGCTCTTCGGCAGTACGCGGCGTGCGCGCCCCTCCCCTTGGGCGTGCCCCAGGACGCGAACGCCTCATACGAGCACAGCATCGTGGCGTCCACCACGGAGAAGAAGTTGACGATGGCGCAGAAGTCCGGCGTCTCCTCCGACGTGAATGCGACGCTCTTCCTGCCGAACTGCCACACGTACCGCACCGCCGCGACGAACTCCTTGAGCTTGTACGTCATCAACACCACGAACATCAGGTACACGCACACCACCCAGGTGGCGATGGCGATCACCTCGTTCACCTGGTCCCGCGACAGGCTCTTGAGCCATCGCGCGAACCGGCGCATCGCCAGCAAAGGGGCTCGATTCGCCATGAGGGACAGCACGTTCCCACTCGGCTGGCGCTGGGGGACGCGAGATGCTTTCTTGACGATGTCGGACGCATCGCGGGCGCGTACGCTCATCCTGATCTTCGGTTTCGTCGGTCCGGGCGCCCGCCGCGCGGCTCGCCGACTTCTGTCTCATCAGAGCGAACGACGATTGACGACAGAAAACGAAAAAATCTTCACGCGGGCTGAACCCGCTTTCGAACGCAAAAATGACGATCAACGTCACCGATCACGGAATGAGCTCCCGATCACTCCTTCGGTCAACGACCAGCAGCAATATGCCGCGCGGAATCGCGCGGCCAGAATGTCTCGCCTCGACGCGTCGACGAATTAATGACGGGACGCGTGGGGCTCTTCGTCAGATTCGGTGGCACGCGCGTCCGCGTCCGGGCACCCACACCCGGACTCGGGCGCGTCCTCCGAGTCTCCCCCCGCACGTCTCTCTTGGACACGCGGGGGTGCGATGCTGCGAGAACAGAGAGGTGCGTGGACACCCGGCCAGATCTGACTCAGCGAAATTGATCGTTGCGAGGGTAGAATTCCCGCGGCTCACACGCCCCCCTTCCCCACACCCCCGCAGGCTAGTTTAGCGTCCTTGTACGCCCTCACCAGCTCGCACGTCGCGCGCGCGGCGACACTCGCACCCGTCGGTGTCGCCCGCCGCGGCATGTAACCCCCCGTCGCGCCGCGACGGGGGTCCGCGCGTTCGTCGTCCCTACCACCACAGGTTCAGGTTCGCTCGTTCGCACCCCGCTTGCACCTTTTATCCCCGCAAGCGCTCCGCAGAGTCTCGCAGTCCACATCCACGTCCACGTCCACGTCCAGTCCACGTTGCATTCACGTTCTGTCCACGTGCGGTCCAGTCCACGATCGATTCATGCCGCCACAACTGCGTACGCCACTAAGTTGCTCTGCTTCACACACTAAGTTGCTCTGCTTCGCTCTCACCGAGTTGCTCAAACACAACGACACTTCACGCGAGAATTGAACCCCGCGGATTCGGAATTGGAACATTCGGCGCGCGTCGACGAGTTTTAGTAGTCTTCGCGCCCTTCACCACGAGCGTTTCATGTCGCACGGAAAATTGGTCTTGGTCTCTCTTTGGTCTCTCTTTGGTCTCTCCTTGGTCTCTCTTCGCTCCGCGTGACACAATCAGCTTCGTCGTCCGGATCAATCAGAAAACGCGCCGCGCTCTTCAGGTTTCCTCTTCAGTCCACAGGTGGCGTCTTCGCTTCGCGCGTCGCCCGTTCCGATCGTCGTGCGTTCGTTCCCGTCGTCTATACTCTCCTTCGATTCTTCTTCGATTCTTCGACAGACGACGTCGCGGTAGCGGACGAGGGGATACCATTCACACGAGCGCGACGATGAGCGCCGATTTCGACTGACGCGCGGGCGACGCGGGGATCGTACGACAGGGATTTCAGACAGGATCGTACGACAGGATTTCAGATTTCAGATTTCGAAAGGAGAGGTGTGTGGATCGTCACCTTCTTGTGTTTCTTCCGTTTGCGTTTGTTTCCGACGACTAGGTAGCAGACGACGTCCAGGGTTCCGTTTGACGTTCTTCCCCGATGATGGCGAGATGAAGTTTTTCCTCGCCGGAGGGTGTCTCGCGCGCGCCCGGACGACGGGACGAGGGGGTTCGAAGCCCCGGCGAGACGACGGGAAGGACCGACGCGGCGACGCGCGAGTCGGCTTTTTGGTGATGTGGTGTGCGCGTGTGATGTAAGTGAGGTTAAAACGTTTCACGCGCAGACCTCGACGTCGGTATCGAAACGCCAACATAGACGTAAAAACGCGATAAAAAATAAGACTAGTCTACTCCATCTACGCGTGTCTCGGCTCCTCTCGCTCGTCTCCCGTCTCGTCCTCCCCCGGGGCTTCGTCGAGCCACCCGAGGCCCGCGAGCGGCGCGAGGCTGGAGAGGTTGCACACGAGCACGAGCCAGAACAGGTTTTCAAAGTCATCCGCGGTGACCCCGAGCGCTTTGGTGAGCCCGGCGCCGAGCGCGCCGCTCACCACCCCCCCCGCGTTGAACACGGACATGAGCGCGGCGAAGAGCGTCGCCTCTACGCCCTCGGGGCACACGCGCGCCGCCAGCACGAGCACGGGCAGAAAGCTCACCTCTCCCAACACGGTGAGCACAACCGAGTCGCCGAGGCTGAACAGCCGGTCGTCGATACCCCACTCGCGGTTCAAACCCGTGACCAGTATGAGCTGCGTCATGCCCAGCGCCGTGCCCGCGATGGCGCTCCAGAAGAACATCTTCTTCAAAGGGACGTCTTTGAAGTAGGCGTTGTAGACGCCGACGCCTACGAGCGCGGCGACCGCGCGCGCCAGCGCGACTCGGCCGAGAAACTCAGGCGCGAATCCGAGCTCGTTGGTTTGGAAGTAAAACATCGCCGTGCCCGGGTTGGGCGTGGCTTGCCACAGAAAAACAAAAAGCGTCGGCGCCCAGATGGCTCTTTGTTTTCCCACGGACCACAGCGTCAAGCCCATCTCGCCCACGCGACTCGCCAGGGAGAGCGAATGTTCCGAATCGGGGGGAGACTCTTTTCGCGACATGAGCGCGTTTCCGTTTTCTACGGCGTCGTCTGTTTCGTCGAGATCCGAATCTTGCCGGTCTTCCCGGACGAGCGCCGCGGCGCACGCGATGAGCAGAGGGAACAACGCGGTTATTCCGAACACGAACCTCGTGCCGTGCGTTTCGATGAGCGACCCACTGTAGTACGCGCTGAGAATACCTCCGAACGCGGCTGATCCCCAGCACAGAGACTGTAACGCGCCCGGCGCGGTTTTCTCCGCGCTTACACGAGCGCGCGCGACGACGACGCCGTCGATGACGACATCCGCGAACGCCGTGCTCAGCGACCCCGCCGTGAACGCGACCGCCGCGCCTGGAACGTCTTTGACGACCGTCGCCAACGCTACGCCCCCTACCGTCCCTAAAACGCCGCAGAGCGCCAGGTACGACTTGCGTCGGTACCCGAAGAGAGGCACGGCGTCGCTGATGAAGCCCCAGAGCGGCTTCACGAGCCACGGTATTGACGAGACGGTGAAAACGAGGCTCGCCGCCGCGGGGTCCAGGCCGAGCTCGTCCTTGACGAAGAACTCCTTGGCGAGGCGGGACAGGCCGAGTATGCCCTGCACGAAATACACCAAGAAGATCGCGGCGATCTCGGGCGTGACGCCGACGCCGGCGATCTGAAGAGATTGGCGAACGATTGGCGCGGCGGCTTGGACGTCTCCAGAGAGACTTCGCATCTCGGAAGACGTGCCGACCGACGCCGCCTCCGGCTCCGCCTCCACCTCCACCGCGGGGCGGTCCGGGGGGGTCACGAAGGCGCGGGACGCGCGTCGGCGGCGATGCGCGATCGCGGGCGACCGCTCGATTCGAGCACGATATGTCGTCCGCGGCGAGCGGACGCGTCTCCCGGCCCACCAAGCGCGGTTCGAAGGAGGCGAAGACGCGGCGCCACGTCTCCCCGAAGACGTGGGACAAAGACGGTCGACGCGCGCGGCGGCGAACGGCGCGCGCGCGGTCGCGGCGGCCGCCATCGCGCCTGAGGCGCCCCCGATCTCGCGGATCGGCGACCGGCGACGTGTAAGAGGCGGAACGAGGCGGACGCGCGTCCGTGGAGTGCGCGCCAGCCGGCGAGAGTCGAGTTTCGGGGGATTTCCGGAGCGGCACCAACTTTTTTTTTTCGTCGCGGCCGCTGTCAACTTTTGGCGCGATCCAGATTCTCAAGCGCACCGGCGGTTAGGGTTGCGCCCGTGGTCCGCGCGGGCGTCGCTCGCGATGTCGTACGCGATGCACAAGCAGGTCCACCCCCCCACCGGGGTGGATCACGCGTGCGCGGCGTACTTCACGCACCCCATCGGCGACGGCGGCCCCCCGAACCTCATCGTGACGCAGGCGAATCATCTCACGGTGTTCGCCATACGCCGCGAGAGCTCGACCGCGACGGACGCGCAGCTCGGCGCCCGAGCGGTGGCGCAGGCGAAACAGACGGCCAACGCGGACGCGAGCGTCGGCGCGGACGTGGAGGTGTCCCTGGAGGTGGTGGCGGAGTTCGACCTGCAAGGCACGGTGGGCAGCCTGTGCGCGCTCCGCCGACGATTCGGCGCGCCCAGGAACCAGCGGGACGCGCTGTGCATCGCGGTGCGCGAAAACAAACTCAGCGTCGTCGAGTTCGACCCAGCCACGCAATCGCTGGTGAACTCCTCCTTGCACTCCTGGGAAACGCCCACGGGTTTGGGGGGCGTGCCCAGCGCGCACAGAGTCGCGCCGCTGCCTCCCCTCGCGGTGGCGGACCCCGAGGGCCGATGCGCCGCCGTGCTCCTGCGCGGCGAGGGCGGCTCGCGGCTCGCGCTGCTCCCCGCGGTGGAGGGCGAGAGCTTCGGGGGGGAGGAGTTGGTGGACGTGGACGAGGAGTTGGACGAGGCTGACGATGCCGGTGAGGGCGTGTTCAGTCACAAAAATAATTCGAGAGGAGGAGGCGACGTTCGCGCGCGCGGGACGGCGGCTTCCGTGAAGGATTCGTACGTCCTGGACTTGGCGCGCGAGATGAAAATCTCCGGCGTTCGCGACGCGGCGTTTCTGCACGGCTACGGCGAGCCCACTATTTTGGTGCTGCACGAGAAGAGACCGACGTGGGCGGGTCGACTCGCGCTCGTGAATGACACGTGCGTGTTGAGCGCCATCACGCTTGATTTGGACAACAAGCGGCACGCGGTGATTTGGCGCCGCGATCGTTTGCCGCACAGCTCGTACCGACTCTGCGCCATGCCCGAACCTCTCGGCGGCGCGCTGGTTCTGTCGCAGAACTTCATCATGCACGAGAGCCAGGAGAGCTCGCGCGCGCTCGCGCTCAACCCGCTCGCGGGCGGCGACGCGGGGGACGAAAGCGCGAGGAACGCCGCGCGCGCCGCAGCTGAGGCGGCGGCGCTGGCGACGACGGCGGGGAACGCCGCCGCGCAGGATCCGTCGCTCGCCAACCCCCCCGCGGCTTTGGCGTCGCGCGAAGGAACGGAGAGCGCTTTGGGCGTCTCCGTGGAGCTGGACGCCGCACACGCCGCGGTGGTCTCCGAGCGCCGCGTGCTGTTGACCACCAAGGCGGGCGCGCTCATGCTCCTGTCTCTGCGCGTCGAGGGGCGCAGGCTCGCCAGGCACGGCGCCATGCACCTGCGGCGCGCGGGAGGCGCCGTGCTGTCGAGCGGCATGTGCCTGCTCACGCGGCGGCTGCTGTTCCTCGGCTCGCGCGTGGGCGACTCGCTTCTGGTGAGCATGCAGGAGAAGGACGTGGCGGCCACGCAGGCTCTGCCGGCGGCGCCCTCTCTGAAGGGCGAGTCGTCTCCCGCGGAACCGGCGGCGGGCAAGAAGCGCAAGGCTGGGGAGGAGGCGCCGGCGCCGGCGGAGGGCGCGCCGTCGTCGAAGCCCGCGGGCGACGACGACGACGAACTCGAGGCTATGCTTTACGGCGAGGGCGAGGGCGGCGGCGCGGGCGTCGCCGCCGAGTCCGGCGCCGGCGATGACGGTTTCGGGGGTGACGTCGCCGCGGACGGCGTCGGTTCGGTGGGCGCGGCGGCTCTGCGCGCGGCCGCGGCGCTCGCGAACGCGCGCGCCCGGGACGAGCCGGGCTACGCGTTCAGCGTGCGCGACTCGGTTTTGGGCATCTCGCCGGTGATCGACCTGACGGTTGGCGCGTCGGCGTCTGTGCGCGGCGACGTCGAGCAGCGCGCCGAGCTCGTGGCGGCGTGCGGCCACGGCAAGAACGGCGCGCTCGCGGTGCTCCAGCGCGGGATCCAGCCCGAGCTCGTCACGGAAGTTGAGGCAGGGACGCTTCCCGGGCTCAGGGGCACGTGGACGGTGTACCGCGCTTCCGACGTCTCTTCTAAAACGTCTTCTTCTTCGAGCGGAACGCCGTTCCACTCGTACCTCGTCATCGCGCTCGCGTCGTCGACGATGGTGCTGGAGACGGGCGAGGAGCTGAAGGAGGTTTCCGAGACGGTGGAGCTGGTGACGGACACAAGAACGGTGTGCTGCGGCAACGTGTTTGCACGCGACCTCACGAGAATCGTGCAGGTGCACCCTAAAGGCGTGCGCGTTTTGGACGGCGCGAAGATGACGCAGGACTTTTCCACAAACGACTTGGCTCCGTCCTCCGACCCGTCGGACGACGCGGAAATCGTCGCCGCGTCGGTGTGCGACCCGTACGTTTTTGTAGTGATGTCCGACGGGTCGCTGGCGGTTCTCAAAGGCGACGCGACGAACGGCACGCTTTTATCGCTTTCGAACGAAACGATCGCGAAACTCCCGCGAGGCGCGGACGTCACCGCGGCGTGCCTGGTGGACGACGGCGTGCCGACCGCGGACCACCCCGGACTCGACAAACGCGCGCCTGGATTTTTGCGCCGCGGGTGCGATGTCGCAAACGAGACGGAAGCCGAACAATCCGACGAGAAAAGCGAACGGAGTACCTCCATGCTCGCGCTCGCGCGCGTCGGCGGGTCCGTGGAGCTGTACGCGCTGCCTTCCTGCGACCGGCTCTGGGCCGCGGACGGCCTTTCCGAGGGCGTCGCCGTCCTCGCGCCCGTCGGCAGCCGCGCCGCGCGCGAGAACCAGAGACGAAGCGCCGCCATAGAGGGGTCGGCGACGTTGAGCGCGTCGACGGCGTCGATTGAAACCTCGCCGCCTCCCGAGATTGTGGAGATGCGCGTGGACGCGTTCGAGCGCGCGCACGAGCGACCTCTGCTGACCGCGATTCGAGGGGACGGGTCCGTGCTTGCGTACCGCGCGTTCCTGTGCCCGCCGGGCGCCGGCGGCGTGAAGCGCGGCGCGGGGCGGTCGCAGCTGCGCTTCGCGCGCGTTCCGCTCGACGTCGAGGGCGGGCTCGACGGCGGTTCCGGAAGTTCCGTAAGCTCTTCCGGAACCGCCGGAACCGCCTCCCGCTTGACCCGCTTCGAGGGCATCGGCGACCGCGGCGGCATCCGCGGCGTGTTCGTGAGCGGCGCCAGGCCTCTGTGGCTGGTGGCGCGACGAAGCCGCGTGCTGGCGCTTCCGATGCGCGGCGAGGCGCTCGCGAACCGCGCCGTGTCGTTTTCGTGTTTCCACAACCGCAACTGCGAACACGGGTTCATCTTGGGCACCGCCGCGGGCGGCGCGCGCATCTGCCAGATCCCGAGTAAGATGCACTACGAAGCTGCGTGGCCCGTGCGGAAACTCGCGCTGAAATGCACGCCGCACCACGTGCGTTACTTGCCGGACTTCAAGCTCTACGCGCTGTCGACGTCGACGTTAACGAAATGGCGCGAACCCAAAGTCGAGGAGGACGACTCGCACTTCGCGACTTTAGTGAACACTCGGCGGGCGAAAGCCATGGCTCGAGGCGGGGTCGAGGAACAGTTCGCGATTCGTCTGTTGGTTCCTGGAACGTTGGAAAGCGCGTGGCAACACACGCTTGATCCCGGGGAGCACGTCCAGACGATCTCGAACGTGCAGCTGCGGAACACGCGCACGGGCGCGCTGCAGTCGCTGTTAGTGGCGGGCACCGCGTTCCCGGGCGGAGAGGACACGCCCTGCCGCGGCCGCGCGCTTCTGTTCGACGTCGCGTGGCGCATGCGGTCGAGCGGCGCCTCGTCGCACACGGGCGGAACGCCCGAGTGGATCGGGCGCCTCGCGTGTGTGCGCGAGGCTAAGATGGCGTGTACGGCGCTTTCCGGCCTGGAGGGAAACCTCGTCGTTGCCATCGGGAACAAGCTCATCGTGCACTCGTGGGACGGCGAGTCGTTAACGCCCGTCGCGTTTTTCGACACGCCGTTACACACGGTGACGGTGAACGTGGTGAAGAACTTCATCTTGCTCGGGGACTTACAGAAGGGGGCTTTCTTCCTGCGGTGGAAGGACACCGGACACGAGAAGCTTCTGACGCAGCTGGCGAAGGATTTCGAGCACATGGACGTCGCGGCGACGGAGTTTCTGGTCGACGGAAGCGCGCTCTCGATGTTAGCGGCGGACACCACCGGGAACTGTTTTTCGTTTTCGTACGACCCGAAATCCACGGAGTCGTGGAAAGGCCAGAAGCTTTTGACGAAAGCGTCGTTCCACGTCGGTTCGCCGGTGAACCGGATGGTGCGGTACAAGTTAAGGGCTCCTGTGCGCGCTCCGAACGCGCCCCCGCCGAGCGCGGCGGAGCAGAAGCGCGTCGCCAACCGGCACGCCGTGTTCCACGGCACGCTGGACGGGTCGCTCGGCGTGCTCGCCCCGACGGATTTGGAGACGCACGAAAAGTTACAAAAGTTACAGCGGTGCCTGACGTCGGCGGCGCTGAACTCGCCCGCGGGTTTGAACTCGCGGAGCTTCCGGCACGTCAAGACCTTCGAGGGGAGGGAGACGCGCGCGCCCGCGGCGCACGAGATTCTGGACGGAGACGTCCTAGCGTCGTTCGAGAGGATGCCCTGGCGGACGCAGCAGACGTTGGCGGCGGCGGCGGGCATGCGGCGAGACGAGGCGCTGGAACTCTTTCGGAAAATCTCCGAAAGCGCCGAGTTCGTGTGAGCGTTACGCGCGATTACGAGTATTACGAGTAGCTTCGCGGTCGTTCGTCGCGCTACTATGAACACTCCTTGGTGCTACGCGAGAGTAGTCTATCGTATCATTCGAGTGCGACATCCACGCGCGTCGTCGCCAGAGCACAAAAAACGCTTCGTTCGTCACCAATCCGCGGGTGCGTTTTTAAGCGGCAGGAACATGGGCTTTTCGAAACTCCTGTCCTCGACGGCGTAGCGCGGCTCGCCGTCCACGACGAAGCGCCGCGGCGACCGCCCGATGGTCGCCGGACTCGCGGGGTACCCGGAGAACAACGACGGGAAAACCGAATCCGGCTCTTCTCCGACGTCCGACGTCGCGCCGTTCGAACCGTCGTCCCCGCGCGCGCCGTCCTCGTCTCCGATCGACTCCGTCTCCAGAGGGCTCAGGCCCGTGACGTGCGCCGCCATCTTCTCCGACCGCGTCGCCACGGGCGGCGTCGCCTCCACCCCCCCGGTCCACTCGCTCGAGATGCGGTCGTGCCGCAACCGCTCCAGCTGCAGATCGGCGTCGTACTCGTCCCCGTACCGACGCGCGCGCTCCTCCTTCTCAAAGGCTAAGCGTTTCCGTTCCTTCGCCTCAAACTCGGCTTTGGCTAAAGCTTCAGCCTCCTCTCGCGCCGCCGCCTCGGCGGCGGCGCGCCGCGCGCGCGCCTGTTCCTTGGCGTGCTCGACGAGCTCCAGCGCGCGCGCCTCGTCCTCGGAGGAGAGCAAATCTCGAAGCGCCGCCGAGACTCGATCCACCTCTTCCGATCGAAACGCGCCGGTCGCGTCATCCTTCCTCGCCGCGAGCGTTGTGAGCGCCGTGAGCACCTCCTCCTTCCCGTACGTCTCCACCATCGCGTACGCCTCCTCCTCGCGCCACTTGCTCCAGAGCGCCTCGGTGATCTCGAGGGCGTCCGAACCGAGGTTCTCGTCGCCGGAGAAGATGAAAGCGTCGCGCCGCGCCGCGTCCCGGCGTCGACGCCACTCGTCCTCCTGCTCTTCCGCGCGCGCGGCGTCAAACTCCGCGAGCTGCGCCTCTCTGAACGCGCGCGTCTCCGCGTCGAGGTGTTCGTCGTTGGAAGCGGCGGCGAGTTCGGCGCGTCTCGCCGCGAGTTTCCGCTCGTACGCCGCGGCGCGGAGCGTCTCTTCCACCCGGGCGATTTCCTCGCGCACGTCCGACTCGACGAGCTCGCCGCGCGCGACTTTCTTGTCGGCGCGCACGCGCGCCGCGCGCAGACGCTTGCGCAGCGCGAGCTCCTCGCGCTTCTTCATCGGGGACGGAGTCACGGCGCGAGACGCGGTGTCGGGTCGGAGACGCCCGGAAGCCGCCGCGCGAGAGGGAGACCCTCTCTTCGTCTCGCGCGTCTTCCCGGACCGCCGCGGGGGGACGGTTTCGCCAGACGCCGCGTTCTTTTCGTTCTCCTTGTTCGCCTGCTTAGCCGCCTGCTTGGCCGGCTTGGCCGGCCTCTTCGGCTTGGCCTTCGTTCCCGGAACGCGAGGGACCCTCGCCGACCTTTTCTCGCGTTCGAAATCGCGAAACGGCGCGTCCAGCGGCTTTCCGAACCCCTCGCCGGGCACGACGCGCGCCGTGGCGGCGAGCCGCACGCCCCGCCTGAGCTCCTGCAGGGACACGAGCCCGTCGTTGTCGAGGTCGAGCGCGCGCGCCGCGGCGAGCACGACGCGCGCGTCCGCTCGGATCATGCCCGGGAACGCCTTTTCGATGAGTTTCAACACGCCGAACGCGTCGAGGCCCTCCGCGCCGGTCCAGGACGTCTTCGGGGCGCACGACGCGAAGAGCGCCGCGACGGAACCCCCGTTTTGTTCCACCGCCGTCTCCGCGACGCGCTCGAGGAACGACGCCAGGCTCGGCGCGGTGGCGCGGGGGACGCAGTCGGGAAAAAACGTGAAACGAGTTTCAGACGTTTCCTCCGGTTCCGTCGCGTCGCGCGACCCGTCGTCGCCCGCCGTCGCCATCTCGCGGACGCACGCCTCGACGTTCGCGGGAGACACCTCGCCGCGCCCGTCGAGGTCCAGCATGGCGTGCGTGTACGCGAGCTCCGCCGCGGAAACCGCGGGCGACAGGCACTCGCGCACGAGCTTCGCGAAGCGCGCGAACGGCAGCTTCGCGCTGTCGTCGTACAGCCGGAACAGCTCGGCGACCGAGACGCGCCGCGTCTGGCAGAACCGCTTCGCCGCGTCGAAGAAGTCGCACAGCGGGCGGTGCGGCGAGAACTTACCGTCCACGGCGAAGCGACCACAGAACGTCGGCAGGCGCCCGTCGCGCGAGGACTGCTCCGGCGGAAGAAACGTCTGGCGGGTCTCGGGGTCGAGCAGAAGCGTCGCGCCGGCCACCGTCACGGGCTCGAGCTGCCACGGCTGGCCGGCGGTCTCCGGCTCGTCAGTTGCCGTCGCGGCGGCGTCGGAAGACGCCCGGACGTCTTCGGACGCTTCCTCTTCCTCCTCGGCTTCGTCATCGGAAGGCGCCGCCTCCGCCTCCGCCGCGTCCGCGTCCGCGTCAACTCGCTCGGGTTCCGCCGCGGTCGCCGGCGACGGCGTCGGCGCCTTTTCCCTCGGCGCGGGAGGCGTCGCGGAAGAGCGCGCCGGGTCGCCTCGTTCCGGGCGCGCGCGGGGTGCCCTCGCCGTGGGCTCGGGAACCGAAGCGCACGACGAAGGTGAGAGCTCTTCGTCCGAGTCGAACCCGGCGGATCCGAGCGGCGACTCATCCTTGGTTCGCGCGCTTTCGCCGCGCGCCGGCGCCGCGGGCGGTCCGCCGGGCGCGTGCGCGGGCGTGACGAACGCGCCCGCGGGCGTAGGGGGAAGTCCGGACGAGTGCGCTTCCTGCGGCGCGCCCGCGCTGCCGGGCGGGACGTACACCGGTCCGCCGCGGCGCGTGGAGGCGTCCGCCGGCGTTTTCTGCGACGACGCCGCCGCGGCGCTTCCGCGCGTCTCGGACGGTTTCGATCCGGAGTAGGACGAAGCCAGCGCCTGCGCGCGCGCGGACGAGGGCGTGGCCGCGGGCGGGGACAGAGGGGGTCTGGTCGCGTCGTATGCTGGGGCAGAGCCCGCCTGGGGCGGGCGCGGCACTCCCGCGCGTCTTCCGTGCTTCGCCGTGTCGGCGGGCGGGGGGACGCCGCAGTGGGGGTCGTAATGCACGCGCGGGGACGCGAAGAGCGGCGTCGCGGTCCCCGCGTCGTCGAAGAAACCCGCGTCGAACGCGGGGCCCGAGCCCGCGGACTCGCGGGTGACGTCCAGCGACGCGGGCGCGAGCGCGCTGGCGTCGAGGAGGCCGCTCTCGGTGGATTCGCGCGTCGCGTCTAACGGCACCTCGGACATGTCCGCGGAGATGTCCTCCGCGATGGAGCTCCCGAGCGAAACCAGCGAGACGCGGGTCCGGGCGTCCGCGTCGCCCGACGCGGGGGGCGCGTCGCCGCGTGGCGGCTCCTCCGCCATCGCGCGGATGCCGGACGCGGAGTCTCCCGGCCGCGGCGCGCGGTGTGCTCGTCGCGCGCGCGCCGCACGCGACGTACTGTGACTTCCGAGAGCCCCCGACACGAACGCTCCCAGGTCATCCCGCAACGGTCTCAAACGGTCCGATTGAAAAAACGCTCGCGAAGAAAATATTTTTCACCTCTTTTCGCCTCGCTATACTTGTACCCTCTCCGCTCTAGCCATCCCTAGCCGTCGTCGTCGAACTCGCTCGCCGCGACGTACGCACCTCGCGCCTCGAAGTGCGCGACCAGTCTTCTGAGGAACGCGTCGTTTCTCCCGACGGTGTCCGTGTCGCAGACTAAAACGCAGTGCATGCGCGCGCGCGTCACCGCGACGTTCATGCGCCGTTTGTCGGCTAAAAAACCGACGTCGCCCTTTTCGTTAGATCGCGTCGCGCTTAAAACGACACAGTCCTTCTCCCTTCCCTGGAACCCGTCCACCGTGGAGATCTCGATGTTCAGCAGCTCAGGCGTTTCAACGCCCGCCAAAGCTCGCAACTCCCGCAAAAAACCAACCTGCGCGCTGTACGGCGCGATGATCCCGAGCTCCGTTGGTTTGACCGATCTTGAAAAAACCAAACGCGCCGCGACGGCAAACGCCACGCGCGCTTCGCCGGG
>ENA-OUOG01000391-OUOG01000391.1-marine-metagenome-genome-assembly--contig:-NODE-391-length-57960-cov-5.376138_pt1 | contig 57960 bp, 53 predicted proteins | sample MGYA00248635_ERZ508505 | MGnify/ENA primary metagenome ERZ508505 (study PRJEB26176, sample SAMN06267871) | marine metagenome | isolation source: Saanich Inlet, British Columbia, Canada | place: Pacific...
CCATGAGCGCTTGCGGTGCGTCGATTCCATCATTCGAGAACTCCCCTACCTGGTATACTTCCCCGTTGTAGGTGTACTGGAAAGCTACCCCTAGTACCTCATCGGCGTTCAGTGATTGATTCAGGCTGATATACCCCAACTGAGGGTTAAAACTAAATTCATTGGAGCGCAAACGACGTGCAGTTTCTAACTCGGAATAATCCAATTGCTCGCGAAGGCCTAGGCTGTTTAGATAGTTATTTACCTGATTGATATCGCGCGTTTGAGAATTCGCAAATGTTTCCGGGTCGAGCGTGTTGATGGAATTATCGGGAAGGGTACCGCCATTATACGCCAAGGCCGGGTTATTCACGACGGCTTCTCCCATATCCATGAACCCTACGATATTTCGTGTATCGTCGGTGATATTGGTACGGTTCGTTACCCAGACTTCAATCTTGGTGATTTCAACCCCTGAAACAATAACGGGAAGTTGTTCTAAGGATTCATCATACTGATTTCGGAAGAATTGACTTAAAAAGAAATGGCGATTTTGCTCGTACTCATCAACGCGGATTTCGAATTCTTGCGTCCGGGCGCCTCCTTCTACATCAATCGTGGATGTCTCACTCTTTTGCTCGGAGAATACAGAAGTAACCGTAGCCTTCCCAAATTTCATTTGTGCCTTTACGCCAAATAGACTTTGCGCTCCGGTAATAAGCGTTGAATTCAGAGGAAGGCCGACATTACCCACTTCGAGTCGCTGAATAATTTCATCTTCATCACCTGTATACTCTAGTTTCATTTGATTTTCGAAACTAAAGGTCGCTTCGGTATCGTAGTTGGTCGTAATCCTCAATTTGTCACCTATACTTCCGGTAACATTCATCTGAATGCGCTCGTCAAAATTAAAGCTGGCCGTCCGCCTGTTTCGTTCTGGAAGGGCTGGATTCTCTGTTTTATTGACCATCCCGCCAAAAATCAGCGAAGCGGAACCACGCGGGCGGATATCGACGGTATTCCCGCCGAAAAGGCGGTCAAAATTTTCTCCTCCTACTTGGAATTGGGGAAGTAAGCCTTGCGCCTCTTCCATTCCGCCCAGGCCACTATTTCCGCCGCCCTGGCCTGTTTTATTGTCCCAATAATTTTGATTTTGCTGGTTGTACGAGTAGTCTTGATATTCGGACGGAGTCATGAAAATGGGCGGTCCAACGGGGAAATCGCCCATCATTCGTTGAATCATGTACTGATTCGAAATGGGGTCGTATTCAATTTTATCCGTGACGTTACTGGGCTCATCCAGTATGAGTCCGCCCGGATCACTTCCCGTAGACGAAGTATCCGTTTGCGCCCAAAGAGAAGCCGGTAACATGGTTACCAGAAACAGAAATAGAACAGCCTTTCGGCTATTCGCAATATGAGTAAATGCCCCTATCAAATTTCGCTCAAATATTGTTCAGTGCTTGCTTAATCAAGGCTTCAAGAGTTAAACTCGAATCGCGACTCAGCAAGGCGTCCACTACCTTTTCAGACTTCTGTTTAGGGAAGCCTAATACGTCCAATGCTGTTAACGCCTCATCGCGCACCGTATTGCTTATTCCACCAGAAAATTCTTCCCCAACATCCAAGGTTGCGGCCTTTCCTTTTAAATCAATTATTATTCTTTGAGCTGTTTTTGCTCCAATCCCTTTAATACTCTGCATTGCAGCCACATTCTCTGTAACCAAAGCGCTTTTCAATTCGGCCGGTGACATGCTCGATAAAACTACTTGGGCTGTACTAGCACCAACTCCAGAAACACTAATGAGCATACGGAAAAGCACTCTTTCCAATTCGTCTGCGAATCCGTAGAGTGTTTGAGCGTCTTCCCGTACTTGATGATGGGTAAATAAAAATACGGCCTCATCGGCCGGAAGTTTCCCGAATGTATTCAAGGAAATCAATACCAAATAGCCCACGCCATTACATTCAATAACGACTTGTGTAGGCGATTTGTCAATAATTCGCCCGCGAAGATGAGTGATCATTTAGCCTTGTTTTTAGTTTGAGCCTCGGCAACGGCAATAGTGACCATATTTACAATTTCATGCACCGTACTGCCCAACTGCATCACGTGAACCGGTTTATTCATTCCCAAAAGAATAGGACCTATAGCTTCGGCACCGGTCAATTCTTGAATCAACTTGTACGAAATGTTCCCCGAATCCAAATTCGGGAAGATCAATATGTTCGCTCCATATTTCGCCAAATCGGAAAAGCTGAACGTTTCTTGAAGTAATTCAACGTTTAAAGCAAAATTCGATTGCATTTCTCCATCGACGATCATCTCCGGGAACCGTCTCTTTAAAATATCCCGCGCTAAACCCATCTTCTGGGTATTCTCATCACGCGTGCTGCCGAAGTTAGAATAACTCAATAAGGCGATGCGCGGCACAATTCCGAACTGACGAACAGTATATGCCGCCATCAAAGCAATATCGGCTATTTCGCCGCCGGTAGGATCCACATTGATTGTGGTATCTGCCAAGAAAAGAGGACCTCTCTTAGTCATGAGCACGTACATTCCCGCCACCTTCTTTACTTTGGGGGCCCTGCCGATGGCCTGAAGTGCCGGTTTAATCGTGTTTGGGTAGCTCCGAGTGACCCCTGAAATCAGCGCATCTGCATCGCCCATTTCAACCATCATACTCCCGAAATAATTCCGCTCACGCATGAGTCGGTGCGATTCGTATTGAGTGACCCCTTTTCTCTGTCTTTTCTTCCAAAAAACATCTCCGTAACGGTGACGGGCCTCTTTTGTGCTCTCGTCTTTAGAGTCAAGGATTGAAACACCTTCAAAATCGAGTTGATGCTCGTGCATTAAGGCTTGAACTCGTTCTTTATTCCCCAGTAAAATAGGTTGTGCGATCCCCTCATCCATGGTGATGTGTGCCGCCTTTAAAACATTGTAGTTTTCTGCTTCAGCAAAAACTACTCGTTTTGGATTTCTCTTTGCGCGAATCGTTATTTGGCGAATGAGCTTGTTGTCGAGACCGAGACGCTTATTCAATTCTAGTCGATAGAGATCCCAATTGACTATTTCATTTTTTGCTACGCCCGATTCTAAGGCCGCTTGAGCAACGGCCGGGGCCACCGTGCTGATCAAACGCGGATCAAAAGGTTTGGGAATTATGTATTCCGATCCGAAATTGAGGTTTCGCTCGTCATACGCAAGAATCACCTCTTCGGGAACCGCTTGTTTCGCTAATTTGGCAATCGCTTTAACAGCGGCTATTTTCATTTCTTCGTTAATGGAGCTAGCGCGCACATCCAATGCCCCTCGGAAAATATAGGGGAATCCCAGAACGTTGTTCACTTGATTTGGATGATCCGAGCGCCCTGTAGCCATAATAGCGTCCGGCCGTGCGTCCATGGCTTCTTTGTATCCTATTTCCGGGTCTGGATTTGCCAAAGCAAAAATAATGGGTCGTTCGGCCATGCTTTTCACCATTGCTTTGGAAACAATACCTCCTTTCGATAGGCCTAAAAACACATCCGCACCTTTCATTGCTTCTGTGAGCGTATGTAAATTTCGATCCGAACTAAACAGTGCTTTGTACTTGTCCAAATCATCTCGATCCGATCTCAATACCCCTTTGCTATCGAGCATGATGATATTGCTTCTCAGAACGCCTAATTGACAATACAACTTGGCGCAGGATATGGCTGCCGCTCCCGCACCACTGACTACTACAACAACTTCGTCAATTTTTTTATCGGCCAAATCCAGCGCATTCAAAAGGGCTGCCGCAGAAATTATAGCGGTACCATGTTGGTCGTCGTGCATGACCGGAATATCGAGCTCCTTTTTCAAGCGCTCTTCAATTTCGAAAGCCTCCGGAGCTTTAAGATCCTCCAAGTTGATTCCACCGAAAGTAGGAGCAATAGCTTTCACGGTGCTCACAAAATGATCTACGCTCGAGCTATCTACTTCAATATCGAAGACATCGATATCCGCAAATATTTTAAACAATAGACCCTTCCCTTCCATCACAGGCTTAGAGGCTAAAGGTCCAATGTCACCTAAACCCAATACAGCGGTACCATTTGAGATAACTGCCACCAAGTTTCCTTTGGCTGTATACTTATATACATCTTCCGGATGCGAGGCTATTTCGAGACACGGCTCCGCCACTCCAGGTGAATACGCCAGCGATAAATCGCGTTGCGAACTGTATTCTTTCGTAGGGGTAATTTCAATTTTGCCCGGTCTCCCTTTCGAGTGGTAGTCGAGCGCTTCTTTCTTGCGAGATTTCAAATGCCTTTTCTTTGGGGTACAAATGTAAAAAAAGCCCCGCGTTTGGCGGAGCTTTCTATTTGTAGAGTTAAATCTTGTTTATCGCTGAATGAGCAGTCTTTTCGTAAGCAATGCTTCATTATTTCCCGATCTCAATGTATAAAAGTACATTCCCGGTTGCAAGTGACTCACGTTAATGCGAATCTCTTGCTCGCCCTGGCGGGCAGATAGGTCCTGATGGACAACTAATTTTCCGAGCATGTCATATACGTCTAACTTCGCTGGAGACGATCCGGTTTTAACATCAAAACGCACCCAGTCGTTCGCCGGATTCGGGTAAGGCAAACTGATCGAAGCCTCGTCTTCTTCTAAGCCAATTCCAAAGACGTTGTAGGTTACCACATACTCCCATTGAGCACTTGGATTATTTACATCGAAAAAGAAATACTTAATTACTGCAGACCCCGTAAGACCATTTGGATATAAATGACCACTAAAGTTTAATACCGTGTCGCCTGGGTTAATGGTAATGGGGTCTAAAGCCGTATCGCGATCGGGTAAATAGCACAGCTGCCAGCAAATGGCATTATCAATGCCCGGAGTGCTGGACATTACTTGACGAGCTACAGATATTGTTAATGGCGTGGTTCCCGTGTTAACAACGGTGTTGTACGATACAAGTTCAAAATCGCCGGCGGAACCGTCTTTCGTTTCTGTTTCTTTTTCAAGCCACAATCCCTGACCAACTACAAATGTTGTGGACGCGGCGAAAAGGAGTATGAGTAGTACTTTCTTCATAGCGCTAAAATTTTTAACATAGGAACTTCAAAGGTACGGAAAAGCAGGATACAATGAAGGGGACAGCCTCGGAATGCTTACAGAAAGTGACTGAAAAGGATTAACACAATGAAACCTTTTTGTTAAATTTGCGATCAGACTTTTGACTTAGTATTAACCCTTAACTAAAATGATGAAAAAACTTCTACTCTCCGTAGCGATAATGACCTCGTTGTTGTCCTTTGCGCAACTACCTGTAAGTCAGACCGCCGAGAACCGCAATGTAATTCTCGAAGAATTTACCGGTATCAACTGTACTTTTTGTCCCGACGGACACAAAATTGCCTCTAATTATGCCAATTCGAATGCGGGCGACGTATTCTTGGTCAATATTCACGTAGGTGGTTTTGCCGCTCCCGGAGCTGGTCAGCCCGATTTCAGAACATCGTTTGGAACCGCCATCGCCAACCAAAGCGGTTTAACCGGCTATCCGGCCGGGACCATCAACAGAAATTTGTTTTCTGGTTTGAGCCAAGGTTCCGGGACGGCTATGAGTCGCGGAAACTGGGTGGGTGCAGGAAACCAAGTATTGGCAGATCCGAGCTACGTAAACCTTGCATTGGACGCCACTATTGATGTAACCGCTATGACACTCACCGTGACCGTAGAGGCCTATTACACTGGAGATGGATCGGCGAGCAACAAATTAAATGTCGCCGTTTTACAAAACGGAATCAGAGGTCCACAAACGGGAGCTTCAAGCTTTTATCCGGAAAACATTAATCCGGACGGAACGTACAACCACAATCACATGTTACGTCATTTTATGACCGGGCAATGGGGTGATGATATTGACACCACAACTGCCGGAACACTTGTTTCAAGAACGTATACTTGGAATATCCCGGCAGACATTAATGGTGTTGACGTTGAAATTGCAGATTTAGAAATCGTAGCCTACGTAGCCGAAGGGCAGCAAGACGTTGTCAGCGGTAACAACGGACCTATTAGTTATGTGAATTTCCCTTACACGACCAATGCGCGCATGAGATCTGCGTCGAGCGAAACAGAATTTTGTAACACAGAGCTCAACCCAGAAGTTAGATTTCAAAACTTTGGTAGCGATACTATTTCTAGCGTTGAATTCTCCTATGATGTAAACGGATCTGGAGCAATGACGTACACGTGGAATGGCAGCTTGAATCCGCTTTCGAATCAAATCATTTCACTTCCTACGATTCAGTTCACTGATAATGGATCTAATACTTTGAATGTAGATGTAGTAAATGTAAACGGAGCTCCAGATCAAGATGCATCCGACAATTCTGAATCGGTAAGCGGAATATCTAAAAACGAAGGTTTAGGAGATTTGCGCCTCATCCTGCGTCAGGATCGTTATGGTTCTGAGATTACCTGGCGTGTGCGCAATGATGCGGGTCAGGTTGTGGCTTCGGGTGGACCATATTCTGATTTATCTGGAAATGGAACAATGGACCACACTCATTTCTTGAATCTTTCTAGTGTTGAGTGCCACTCTATCGAAATTTTAGATAGCTACGGCGACGGAATCAATTCTGGTTACGGTGCTGGACGCTACTGGATTCGCCAAGCGGATAACTCCGTTGTGCTTTCTGGAGACGGAGTTTTTGCGAGTTCAATTGATCACCCATTTGAGTATACTGCGACGGTAGGGTTGGAAGAAACGTCTTTAAACGAAGCAACCATCTTCCCAAATCCAGCCGACGAGGCTGCGACCGCGCAAATTGAACTAAATTCTTCGGGTACAATTACCTTCACGGCAGTAAATGCTTTGGGTCAAGTAATTGCCGCCGGATCGGTAGAAGGGGTTCAAGGTTTGAACAACATTGAATTACAAACGGCATCATGGGATGCCGGTATGTACTATGTTACTTTGGAAATGGACGGTGAGCAATCGATCCAAAAAGTAAACGTGATCCACTAAGCTTCACGAATTTAAAAGAATAAGACCAGCAGTTTTGGTACGTTTGTACTGGAACTGCTGCTCTTTGTTTTTACAAAATCTGAACCATGAAAAATCTACTCCTCATACTTGCACTCATTGGCTCAAGTACTTTTTTGCATGCTCAAGCCCATTTACCTTCGGTCGATCTTCAAAACCTTGAAGGGGCTACGGTGAACACTTCTGAATGGGAAAACGACGGAAGCCCTATGGTCGTTAACTTTTGGGCTACATGGTGCAAACCCTGCGTCACGGAACTTGCAGCGATTCACGAAGAATATATAGACTGGATCGATGAAACAAACGTAAAGCTGATTGCTGTTTCTATCGATGATACCCGTAACTCCATGCGCGTTGCTCCCTTCGTAAATGGTCGTGGATGGGAATACGACATCTATCTCGATCCAAATTCGGACTTCAAACGCGCGATGAATGTCGGAAACCCACCCCATACTTTTCTACTGAATGGAAAAGGTGAAATTGTTTGGCAACACAGCGGTTATGCACCCGGCGATGAGGTCGAATTGTATGAGAATATTCTTCGCCTTTCTCAAGGACTGGAAATAGAACATTAACTTCGAGGAATGAGCCAGTTAACTAAAATCGGTCTAATTGCCGGATTACTGATTTCTTCCCTCTCTTATAGTCAAGAGAGCAATACGGATCTCGGGCAAATTCACGGGAATTTTCAAACCGATTTTCAATACTATCGGCCCGATTCACTCATTGGCGCTCCCGATGTTCCCGAACAGTTTTTGTTGAACGGGTTCATGAATCTAAATTATACTCGTGGTAATTTTTCCGCAGGAGTGCGATTCGAGAGTTACGAAAATGCCTTGCTAGGTTTCGACCCGAGGTACAAAGGCACGGGTATCCCCTATCGCTACGCGACCTATTCGGCAGATGATTGGGAAATTACCGCAGGAAATTTTTACGAGCAATTCGGATCCGGACTCATTTTCAGAGCCTATGAAGAACGCGGACTTGGTTTCGACAATGCCATGGATGGAATTCGCGCACGATTTCGACCCGCACCCGGGATAAAAATAACGGGGGTTATTGGTCAACAGCGTTTCTACTTTGATAAAGGAGACGGAATTGTTCGAGGAATCGATGCGGACTGGAATTTGAATGAGTCCATTGAATCCATGAAAGAAAACAAAACCAAAATAATTCTTGGCGGTAGTTTCGTTTCAAAATTCGAGGCCGATTTAGATCCGCGTTATAACCTTCCTGAAAATGTTGGCTCTTGGGCGGGCCGCGCCACAATCAGCAAAGGCAAATGGGGGCTTTTTGCAGAAGGGGCTTATAAAATCAACGATCCAAGTACCGTAAATAATTACATTTTTAAAGACGGGCACGCCATGTTGGTCAATTTGACCTACAGTCGCAAAGGACTCGGAATTCTCCTCGCGGCGAAAAGAATCGACAACATGAACTATCGGTCCGATAGGACCGCAACGGTAAACGATTTATTGATTAATTACCTGCCTGCTTTAACCAAGCAGCATACCTATCGATTACCAGCTCTATACCCTTATGCGACCCAGCCGAATGGAGAAATGGGCATTCAAACGGAAATCACGTACACCATTCCTAGAGGTTCTAGGTTCGGTGGAAAATACGGCACCCAAATCGCGTTCAACTGGTCGATTGCCCAATCTCTAGACCTTCAAAACATTAACGACACCACCGATATCTACGAATCGGGCACCGACGGATATACAAGTGATTTCTGGTCGTGGGGAGAAGAGCGTTACTTCCAGGACATCAATCTAGAGATTACAAAGAAGTTCAACAGAAAATTTAAATTGATTGGAACCTACATATATGAGGAGTACAACCGTCAAGTAATCGAAGGAAAAACTGGATTCGTATATATGCAGGCTGTAATTCTTGAGGCTCAATACAAACTCTCGCGTACCAAAACGCTCCGATTCGAAGCGCAAGGTATGTTCACCGATCAAGATCGAGGTAGCTGGGCGATGCTCTTGGTGGAGTACAGTATTTCACCCAAATGGTTTTTTGCGGTTCAAGACGCTTGGAATTATTCCAATCCAGATCCAAATCGTCAAATACATTACTACATTTTATCGTTTGGATATACAAAAGGAGGAACACGCTTTTTGGCGAACTACGGAAAGCAACAAGAAGGGATCTTTTGCGTAGGTGGCGTCTGCCGAAATGTTCCGGCGAGTAATGGTTTAAGTGTGACCATCACCTCCACTTTTTAAGAGAAGACAATGAAGAAGTTCAGCTACATACTCGCACTTATTTTCGGCCTCACGGCCGGATGCGACTACATTGACGATCCCATTCAAGAAGGCGGTATTGGTCCAACACCCACTGATTCCGTCGTTCAAAAAGTACTCGTTGAAGATTATACGGGGCACAAATGTCCGAACTGTCCAGATGCAGCAACAGAAGCCGAAGACTTGAAGGCTATTTATGGCGAACGGATAGTTGTAGTGGCTATTCACGCAGGTTTTTTCTCGTCGCCAAGTCCCGGTTTCGAAACCGATTTCAGGACTCCAGCCGGCGATGCTATGAATACCTTCTTTGGTTTTGCGGCCTACCCGGCCGGATTGGTCAACAGAATTGGTTATCCATCTCAACATATTCTCAATTTCCAAGCTTGGCCGCCGGCTGTTGCCACAGCTTTGGATGAAACTTCGGCCGCAAAAATCGAAGTATCTGCCGATTTAAGTGGCTCCAACCTTTCCACTTCTGTGAATATCGAATATCAATCCCAAATCGACGGAGATTACTCGCTCATTGTATGGATTACGGAAGACGGCATTATTGCCCCGCAAGTTTATGTTGGGCAAACCATTCCGGATTATGAACACAACCATGTATTGCGCACGGCCATTACGCCCACTTGGGGTGATATCGTAAGCATGGGACCCGTAGATCTGGATAGCACTTATACCAAATCATTCTCTTCCACTTGGAACAACGAATGGAATGAACAAAACTGTCATGTTGTTGCTTTCATTTACGATCAGCAAACACTAGAAGTGGTGCAGGTCGAGGAAATCAAACTCTAGCTACATGTCCGCCCAAAATAAAATTGTTGTCGCAGTAACAGGAGCCTCCGGTTCTATTTATGCAAAAGTTCTGTTTGATCGGCTTCAGCAAATTCAAGATCAAGTGGAAGAAGTAGGGGTTGTAATGAGCGACAACGCCCGGGATGTTTGGAAATTCGAATTGGGAAATGAAGACTACAACAAGCTCCCTTTTCCGGTTTATAAAAAGAACGATTTCTGGGCGCCCTTCGCCAGTGGTTCGGCGAAATACAACACGATGATTGTGGCACCCTGCTCTATGGGTACGCTGGCTCGCATTGCCCACGGTTTCTCAGACGATTTAATTACACGGGCCGCCGATGTAATCCTCAAAGAACGCCGAAAACTGATTTTGGTTGCACGAGATACCCCGCTCAGCTTGATTCACATCAACAATATGAAAGCTATTACGGAAGCAGGCGGAATCATTGCTCCGGCAGCACCTAGTTTCTATTCGAACCCTAAAGACTTCGAAGAACTCGCGGCAACGGTCGTAGACCGAACGCTGGACTTGGCCGGATTCGACATCAAGAGTTTTCGATGGAATGAAGAGGGTTGAATTATGAGTTTTTAGTTCATAGTTCATAGTTCATAGTTTTTAATTCATAATTTTTAGTTCATAGGGTCTGCACTTTCCGTTCTGCTACGAACGGAATGATTCGGGAGGAAGCGCTCCAAAGGAGGCCATTTTTTCCTCCCCCAACCCCCTCCAAAGGGGGACATTCGGTGCCTCCCTCTGCCCTCTCGGACAGTTGGCTAATTTTTCCTCCCCCAACCCCCTCCAAAGGGGGACGTGTTTTTCTCGCGCAATGTCCTTATACGAACTGGGTATATCCTTTACCACACATATCTTAGGTGGAACACTTGGAACACTTAAAACTGGTGAAACATTGGAACCCGGTGAAACAATTATCTTCGCTTTAAATTCGCGAACATGAAATTCATTGCGCCCCTTTTCTTTTTAACGATACTCCTTAGCTGCGGCGGCCCACAAGCCAACGAGTCTTCTTCAAATAATGAAAACAAGCTCTTTCGGGACGATACTTTTCGAATCCCCGCTTCACATCACAACTTAAGTTTTGATGCGCAAAACAGATTGGTGGCCGACTACGAAGGGCAAAAATTCGTAGAATACGACGTACCCGTGTTTCATCGTTTATCGGAATTCAAAGGGGCTTTTTCTGGGAGCGAAAAAGGATTGACTTTCGATTTTAACTCCGATTTCAATGGAACGTTGTATTTCGGTTTCATTCCCTACAGCGATTACAAACATCCACAGCCAGTATTTTTTAAACGACCCGCCAAAATTGAAGAGGGCCGTGGAGAAATAAACATCGACCAGTTGCGCGGCAAATACGATATGATTGGCTGGGAAGAAAGTGGACGCGGCGTATTTGGATATCGAGTAGCCGATGACGCGGGAACGATTCTTTATGACGGGCGCATTGCTTTTAAAGGTACTGGGCCGTTCGAAACGTCTGCCACGTTAACCGAAGGCCCCTTCATTCACAATGTCGGTGCCGATTCAGTACAAATCAGTTTTAGTGTAGATCGACCCGTTGAAGTGCGCATTAGTGTCAGCAATCAAGAGCGTTCGAAAACAGGAATGGAGATCAGTATTCAAAGCGAAGAGCGCCATGACGGCGAAGAGGTTGTTTACTTTGCCAATGTTGGCGGACTCGAGGCAAATACCGACTACAAATACAGCGTTTACATTGACGGCTACTCCCAAGAACATTCATTCCACACCGCACCTGAGTTGGGAAGCAGAACCCCCTTCACATTCGCCTATTGTAGCGATTCACGCAATGGCCAGGGCGGCGGCGAGCGGAATGTATACGGAGCAAACGCCTACATCATGAAAAAAATGATGGCTTTGGCAACCCAACAAGACGCTCGTTTCCTCCAATTTAGCGGTGATTTAATTGACGGATACCTCTGCGATCGCGGCGAAATCGATCTGCAATACGCCAACTGGAAACACACCGTTGAGCCCTTCTTACATTATATGCCCGCCTATATTTCCTTTGGAAACCACGAATCGTTAAATCACACCTTGGTTGCGGAAGACGGCAGTGGCTATTTGGGCATTGATAAAATGCCCTATGAAACAGAATCGGGCGAACGCGCCTTTACCGATAATTTTGTGAATCCGGTCGGACTCACAGGTTCGGAAGACGGTATGCCCTACGATCCAAATCCGAATGAACTCGACTTCCCCAAGTACGACGAAACCGTTTTTTCATACACGTATGACAATGTTGCCGTAGTGGTGCTGAATTCCAATTATTGGTACGCAACGAATAAAAAAATGGTTCAAGTGACCAGCGGGGGACAACATGCCTACCTTATGGATCGCCAGCTTCAGTGGTTTGAAAATGAAATCGCTAGCTACGAAGAAGAGGAGCACATTGACCATATTTTCGTTACCCTTCACACCCCCGTCTTTCCCAATGGAGGGCATGTTAAAGACGACATGTGGTACAACGGAAACAACGAAATGCGCACGTGGGTAGGCGGAAAACCCATGGAAAAAGGAATACTGGAACGCCGCGATGAATTTCTGGATATTCTAATCAATAAAAGTAGCAAGGTGCGCGCTTTATTAACGGGTGACGAGCACAATTACTGCAAAACGGAAATAGGTCCTGAAACGAATATCTACCCGGAAGGTTATGAGAAAAAGGGCCTAACGGCCCGACGTACCATTTGGCAAATTAATAACGGAGCCGCCGGAGCACCCTATTACGCCCAAGAAGATACCCCTTGGAGCGATAAAACAACTGGGTTTACCACTCAAAACGCACTTGTATTGATTGACGTAGACGGTGAAAAAATAAATGTCCGAGTATATAACCCGGACACTTTAGAAGAAGTAGATTCTTTTGTTCTCACGAACGGATAATCCGTTTCACTTTTAAAAATCGACGATGATTCCAATGGTAGGAAGCGTTGTTCCAGCCGTGTTTTCGAGCGATTTCAGCAAGTAGCGCGTATTGTCATTTGGATCTTCAACTGGATTGCCTTGATCGTCGCGCACAACATCAACAAACGGCTGTTGCTCTAAGGTAAAACCGAGTAAATTCTCAATATCAAAATAGAGGTTTAAGTTCCATTTTTCGAAAAACCATTTCTTATCGACCCGAACGTCGAGCTGGTTGTAATTGCCGTTTCTCAGTGTATTAATACGGTTGTAATCAGGCACTCCTTGGCCGGTTACGTCCCATACATCTTTGAGGGCTGTGGTGGGTAAATCGAACGGGGTAAAAGGTGCTCCACCGAGATACCGCCAACGGAAACCGAGTTCCCAATTCTTGCCCCATTTTTTTCCAGCCGCTAGGCTGACCAAATTTCGATTATCCCAAGAAGAAGGAACGAATACTCCGGGAGCATTGGTAAACTCACTGATCACATACGTGTAACTCACAATTCCGTAAAAACCGTTGAAGAGTTTTTGTTGATACAGGAATTCGATTCCATAAGATCGGCCTTCAGACAATGGAGCCGCCGGCTCGTTTCCAATAACACCGAAATCGCTTCCCAGGTTGGCTAATGAAATGCTATCGCGCAACAACAATGGATAATCTGTATAGCGCTTATAAAAGCCTTCAATGCTCAATTTCGCGTTGATGGGTAGCAAATAACTCGCACCTAATACAATATGGTCACTCCGCACATAATCAATATCATTATCGCGATTCACGAGTACATTGCTGTTGTCCCGATATCCCAAGACTGTATAAGGAGGTAATTGGAAGAAAATTCCCGTATTGAAATTGATGCTCAACTTATCATTAACTCCGTACGAAGCACTCACTCGTGGAGAAAACTGACTAAAAGGATTGCTCGTTACATCATTGTAATCGGAACCATCCATTCGAAAGCCAACGGATAAAGTGAGTCGAGGAAGCGGATCAAAACTGTAATTTCCAAAAAGACCGTACTTCCATAAATCGAGCTGCGAGTTAAAGTCAACGGTTATCGGCTGGCCATTCGCTACCGTTCTATTGAAGGTTCTATTCGTGAAACGGGCTTGTTCGAGATTTACTCCGTAAACAATTCGCTGGTTGTCGAAGCGTTGTATATTCTCCCAGCGAAATTTATTTTCAATTTCTTCAGACTCAAAGTCCAGCACCAGGTTATCCGGATTCGAATCGTCATTTTCTTCGTACTTGGTACTTGTATTATTGAGGTGATACCGACTTAAAACAAAGTTCTGATAACCGTTTTCGCCGTAGCGCGTGTATTTAATTCCGGCCGAGTAATTCCATTGCTCACTTACCGGAATGTTATTGAGAATATAGCGCTGCGATTCCGTTTCATTGGCCGCAGTATTTAAAGCGAAATCATCAATGGCGCCGATTCCCAGTAAAGTAATCTCGCTTCGGTCATCTATTTTATGCTTTACCTTTAAAGTGAAATCGTTGTAGGTCGGTAGAAAAGGCAACTCGAGTAAAGTGAACAAAAATTGCAAATACGATCGGCGGGCCGATATGATCATTGAGGTATTAGGCCCAAGCGGACCTTCGGCCGTTAATCCAATATCGCTTGCTCCCACTTGTCCTTTAAATCCCCAACCGTCTTTGCGTGGATCCTTAAAACGCAAATCCATTACGGAGCTCAGTGCATATCCTCTATTCACGGGAAATGCACCGGTGTAAAAGTCAACGCCTTCTAGGAAATTGACATTGATAATACCTACTGGACCACCCCCACCGCCTTGAGTGGCGAAGTGGTTAATGGCGGGTATCTCGATTCCATCTAAATAAAACCGATTCTCGTTTGGAGCTCCTCCTCGAACGATTAAATCGTTTCGGAAACTCACGCTCGAGGCAACTCCTGGAAGGTTTTGAATTACGCGTGATATATCCTGGTTTCCGCCGGGAGAGCGCCGAATTTCATTTACTCCGAGATTTTGAACCGACACCGGGCTTTCGCCATCTTTTTCGAAGGGGTTTGCCACTACATCAACAGTACCTAGAACTTCGGTGTCTTCATCTAAGCCAACTGAAATTTGAGCAGGGGCGGCTGGAGATACTTGAACTTCGGGGACAATTTTAGCTCGATACCCTATGAAAGTAACCTCGAGGTTGTACAATCCCGCCGGGAGGCGGAGCACAAAATTCCCGTCAATATCCGTAGTAGTTCCGTACTCTGTTCCTTGCGCAATTACGTTGGCAAAGGGGAGTGCTTCGTTGTTCTTAGCGTCAAATACGCGGCCGTTGATTGTCGCTTCTTGAGCAAAACCCAGAGTGAAAAACAGAACACCTAGGAATGATAAAATGGATTTCATCAATAAAAACTTTTGCCGAGACTAACAGCGTTAGCTCGGCAAAGTTTGCAAATCAGTTGTTAATAATCTTTAAGCCTCGTGCATTGCCAAAAATGGCGTAGTCGTATGATAGGCAAAATTCGACGTCTGGCTCTTGTGAAATAAGCGCTCAATAAAACCGTATTTACGTTTCATCATAACCACCATGTCGGCGTGTTTTTCCTCCACAAAATTATGGATGCCCTGCTCAATATCTTGTTCGGGCTCAATATGATAGCTGTGCTTGATATCACAGCACACATCTTCAATTACTTCGCGATTAACTCCGGATAAATTGTCCGCTTTTTGGAAATGAAGGATTAGAACTTCCGCTTTAATCAATGAAGCAAGGTCGCACAAAAAGCGCAGTCGCTCCTTATCTTCTGGTTTTTGAAAGTCGGCGGCGTACACGATTTTTTTGATCGCTTTAACCGTTGAATTCTCCGGAATGGCCAATACAGGTACATCTGAATTATTGAGCACCGTAGTGGTATTACTACCAATTAACACTTCTTGCAAACCACTCGCCCCTTTTGTACCCATAACAATCAAATCTACTTCGAATTTGATCGCGGTATTCTTAATGGCCCGAATGGTGTTATTCAAAGAGCTTCTTGTTTCAATATCCAAGTCTGGATATTTCGCTTCCAATTCCTTTTTCAATTCTGCGAGTTGCTCCTCAGAATTCTTTCGCATGATGTCAATTAAGGAAGTGGTCATTACCGTATCGGAATACGGCAATTCATATGAGTTTAACAGTATTACGCGCGCATTCGAGCGCTCTGCCAAATCGAAGGCAAAATGCATTGCCGTCCGTGAATACTCAGAAAAATCGGTGGGGAATAAAATGCTTTTCAGAGCCATGATATCTTGTTTATTGATCTTGAGTTAAAGGTAATCACAAATTAAAGAAATCCATATGACGGTAGTCATTTCACAGAAAATTAATGACACCCTTCTGTACTGCCTACTTCCGGGTGGTCCGCATGAATTTCAAGCGCCCTATCGGGCGGACTTATATACTTGATTCCTAGTCCCATTCCCCGAAGAATAAACAAAGCGCCAATAACTACGACCACAATAGGAACTAGTTTTTGAAGGCGTTGGCGAAAAGACACGTGCAGCACACTTCCGGCAAACATGGCCATAAACATCATTGGAATAGTGCCAATACCAAAAAGCGCCATGTATGCGGCGCCCTCAATCGCGTTTCCCATTCCTATGGCACCCACTAAAGCAACGTACACTAATCCGCAGGGAAGAAGTCCGTTGAGTAAGCCAAAAACATATCGGTACTGAGGTTGATCTTGCCGCATCATTTTACCTAGGGCCGATTTCAACGGGCCCGTCCAGCGGAGGTATCGGCCCGTTAGGGGCTGAGAAAAAAAATTCGTCGCACGAGGAAAAACGACCAAAACGATCATTGCAATTCCAACACCAATAGATAAATACTGCTGAATGCCCGCCAGCTGTATGCCTTGACCTAGCCAGCCAAATAAAAAGCCGAGCATCGCATAAGTGCTTACGCGACCAAGTTGATAAAACAAATTAGAGAGGAGGGCATAAAGCGGACGTTCCTTATTTACAGGCAATGACAAGGCAATGGGACCACACATGCCGAGGCAGTGAAAACTTCCCATGATTCCGAGTGCAAAACCGGCAAATACGAGTTGATTCATAACTTAATCCGCTGTTCGAAATAGTACTTTTTATCGCCTGATACGCCATCCACTTTCACTGTCCATTTTCCGGCGATTAAGTTTTCGGAGGATATAAAAAGAGTGTTGTCCGTAAGGCCATCGATAGTGAGTTCGCTATCCAAGTTTTTATCTGATGGGCGGTACAAAAATGCGGTTCCCTTGAAGTTTTCGCCGTCCAGCGCCTCGGGAAAGAGTATTTCAATCCCTCCTTCAACACGCTTCCAAGTAAAAGAGCCTTCGAGGTTTTCGGCGTTTTCTACCTTATCTATTTGCTCTTGATAAGCGATTTCATCGGAATAGTAATCTTGAGTTACAAGATCCACCTTCGTTTGAACACTTTTGACCACCATCACCACGATCATGGTCATGAACAACCCTAAAACCAAAACGATATTCCAACCCCAATTCCACTTCATAATTCTTTGCTTTAACACTGATTTCAGTCAATGTTATTAATTAGGACCGTTAAAGTTCGTTTTAATTGTTTCGATTAATCGATCACCGCTATACACCCCGATTTTAATGTGGGTGGTTCGGCTTTCTAAATCTTCCTTATCGATATAAACGAACATCGTTCCTTCAATCAATTCGCCAACGGGCAATACCCTTTCTTTTCCTCCGATAAGCATTAGATCGCCTCGCGGCTCGATAAGTTGTACGTTCACAGGAATAGTGTCGCTCGACTTATTAATCATTTTAAAGTTATAGAGGTTGCTTATTCGCCCATCATCTTGGGTCTGGTACAATACTCCCGGCACGCGCAGGATGGTCGCCTCTAATTCGGATCGGTTCACTAAGAAAGCAGTGGTAACGGTGACCATCAAAACTAAAACAGCGGAATAAGCGATCCGGCGAATATTCATGACCGGTTTGGTTCCTTCCACTATATTATTTTCGGAGGCATAGCGAATAAGGCCTTTAGGCAATTCTACTTTTTCCATAATTATATCGCAGGCATCGATACATGCGGTACAATTGATACACTCGAGCTGCGTACCATTTCGGATATCAATTCCTGTAGGGCAAACATCAACGCAAGCGCCACAATCGATACAATCTCCTTTTCCCGCCGTTAGGCGGTCCTCGTTCTTACGCCACTTACCGCGACCTTCACCGCGCTTATGGTCGTAGGCGACAATGATTGAATTGCGGTCGAGCATAACCCCTTGAAGTCGGCCATAAGGGCAAACTACGATACATACCTGCTCGCGGAACCAACTAAACACAAAGTAAAAAACGGTGGTGAATATCAATAAAGCGCCTAATGAGCCAAGGTTTGCCGTGGGCCCTTCTGAAATAAGTTTGAGCAACTCTTCCGTTCCAATTAAATAAGCCAAAAAAGTATTGGCGATAAGGAAACTAATAATGAAGAAAATAGTGTGCTTAAGGGCGCGCTTTCTAATTTTCTCAGCGGTCCATTTTGAGTTCGACAGTCGCTTTTGCTGTCCTCGATCGCCATCGATCCAATATTCAATTTTGCGAAATACCATTTCCATAAAAATGGTCTGAGGGCAAATCCATCCGCAAAAAATTCGACCGTAAACCACTGTAAAAAGCACTACGAAAATCACTGCAGTGATCATAGCCAAGAAGAACAGGTGAAAATCTTGTGGCCAAAAGACAATCCCAAAAATGATGAATTTGCGCTCCAGCACGTTGAAGAGCATGAACGGCTCATCATTCAATCGAATCCACGGGGCGCCAAAAAGGAAGGCCAGCAAAAATATGCTGACCCACGTGCGGGCATTATAAAACCGCCCACTTGGTTTTTTGGGAAAAATCCAGTTCCGCTTTCCCTCGTCATTGATGGTGGCGACGGAGTCACGGAACTCTTCGGTGTCGTGGATTTCTTCCGACATGGTTACTCGTATTTTGTATTCTCTATTTAACTAGCGGCTACCTCATCTTCAGCCACCGGAATATCTTCACTTTCGACTTCATCTAAAGGTGCACCCTCTTGCGTTTGAAGTGAATCCGTGGGTTCAGCAACGGGTTCTGGAACGTATAGCTCTCCTTCCGGTGCCTTTCCACCTTCGACATTGTTTCCGCGAAGCGACATCACGTACGAAGCCACTTGCTGCATCTCTGTAGCATTCAACTGTGTTTGCCAAGGAATCATTCCCTTTTCAATAACACCGTATTTTATGGTACTAAAAACCTCTTGAATGGAACCTCCGTGGATGTAATAATCATCTGTAAGGTTGGGTCCGACCGATCCTCCACCATTAGCCAAGTGGCAGGGTGTACAATTTAAGTCGTAAATCGCCTTACCCGCATCCATAGAGGAGGCATCGGCCAAATAGGTGACGTTGCTTTCGTCAATTAAACTGGGTGCCGATTTCTTCCATTCTTCAATAGCCGTTGCCGCTTCAGCAAGCTCAATGGCGTACTCTTCTTCGGGGAGAGGGGCATTGTTCAATACGTGATAATTGACCAAATAAATTACGGCAAAGACAATCGAGGCATAAAACCCCCAAACCCACCAGGGCGGAAGGTTATTGTCAAGCTCGCGAATACCGTCATAGTTGTGTTGCAACATTACCGTATGCTCCTTTTCAACAGGCGTTGAATCGGTCATGCGTTTCATAAAATTGGTCCATGCTGTTTCGCGTACGGGCGCTTCTTCCTCTTCTGGCTGCGGATGCTGTAGACGAACAATGGTGGTAATTGCATTCAGCAGCACCAAAATAGTAGCCAAGAGAACAACAACGGCTAATACTAAAACAAGAGCTACCGGATCGTTCATTAATTGAAAATACCAGGTGTCTTTTGCGGCGGCGGCCTCTTGCCCAAAGGAGGTTCCGGTAACGAACAATAGGGCAAATGAGAGCAAGGTTTTATAGGTTTTCATGATTTGCTCGGTTTGGGTTCATTCAAGTCTAGGGGTAAATTGCTCATATGGTCTACGTGGCTTTTTTTCTCACTCAATGCGTAGAGCGTCCAACCCAAGAAGAAGAGAAAAAAGATGGCCAAGGAAATCAAGGGGAAAATCTCGATATGGTCAATTGAAGCCATATGTCCTTTGATAAATTTTAGCATGGCTTTAATTATTTAAGTTCTGACATTGATTTTGGCATTGTAGGATCTTCGGGACCCAACCAAACGCCATCACTTCCTTTAATATCCGTTCCAACACGCTGTAAATAAGCGATGAGTGCAATGATTTCTTTATCGGCCCTAACCTCAATGTTGGGATCTTTACTCAGCTCTTCGGCGATTTCCTGAGCTTGCATAGTGAGGTATTCAACCGCATTGGCTTTGTATTCATCGGAATACGGAACACCCAATTTTTGCATCACCTTAATTTTACCCTTGGTATTCTTCGTGCTCAAACTATTCTCAATCAGCCATGGATACGGAGGCATCAGAGAACCGGGCGACATGCTCCGCGGGTTCAACATGTGGTTATAGTGCCAGCTATCTGGGTATTTCCCGCCCTCACGGGCTAGATCAGGTCCGGTACGTTTCGATCCCCACAAGAAAGGGTGATCGTATACAAATTCACCGGCTTTACTGTACTCGCCATATCGTTCGGTTTCTGAACGGAAAGGACGGATCATTTGTGAGTGACACGCATTACAACCTTCTCGGATATATAAATCGCGTCCCTCCAGTTCAAGTGCTGTATAAGGCCGTACAGATTCAATGGTTGGGATGTTCTCCTTAATCATAAGAGTTGGAACAATCTCTACCACGCCTCCAATCAAGACAAGGATTATACTCAAAATCATAAGTTGAACAGGGCGACGCTCAATAGCGTGGTGCCAATACTCTCCTTTGACCTTGGTATATTTTGCTGCCAATGCAGGGGCTTCGGCGGGCTCATTTGCCTCTAGGGTACCCGTTTTTACCGTTTTGATCATGTTCCATGCGATCATAATCATACCGGTGAGGTACATCGTGCCGCCTAAGGCACGTGTAATATACATCGGTACTAACTGAGTCACCGTTTCGAGGAAGTTCCCGTAAACGAGTGTTCCATCCGGATTAAAGTCTTTCCACATTAAACTCTGAGTGAAACCAGCCCAGTACATTGGAAGTGCCCAGAAAATAATTCCCAAGGTGGCAATCCAGAAGTGCACATTCGCAGCTTTTTCGCTGTAAAGTTTGGTATTGAACATGCGCGGCATCATCCAGTAAAGCATACCGAAGATCAGCATACCGTTCCATCCTAAAGTTCCAATATGAACGTGTGCTGGAATCCAATCGGTGTAATGCGCTAGTGCATTCACATTCTTCAAGGAAAGCATGGGGCCTTCAAAGGTGCTCATACCGTAGGCGGTAATTGCCACTACAAAGAACTTGAGAATAACATCTTCGCGCACGCGGTCCCACGCTCCACGAAGGGTGAGTAAACCGTTAATCATACCTCCCCAAGAGGGAGCGATAAGCATAATAGAGAATACCGTACCTAAGCTTTGAGCCCAATCGGGTAATGAAGTGTAGAGCAAGTGGTGTGGGCCGGCCCAGATATATATGAAGATGAGCGCCCAAAAGTGAATAATAGAAAGTCGATAACTATATACCGGGCGGTTTGCTGCCTTCGGCACGAAGTAGTACATGAGCCCAAGTACTGGAGTGGTTAAGAAGAAGGCCACGGCGTTGTGTCCGTACCACCACTGAACTAAGGCATCTTGAACTCCTGCATAAACCGAATACGATTTTAAGAAGGTTAAAGGCCATTCCAAATTGTTAAAGATGTGCAGTACTGCGACCGTAACAAATGTGGCGATGTAAAACCAGATCGCTACATAAAGGTGACGTTCGCGTCGCTTCAATATGGTTGCAAACATGTTCCAACCAAAAATGACCCAAACCACCGCAATTGCGATATCGATGGGCCACTCTAATTCGGCGTATTCTTTACTGGAGGTGAATCCGAGCGGAAGGGTAAGTGCAGCCGCTACGATGATCAATTGCCATCCCCAAAAGTGAATCTTTGATAATTTATCGGACCACATTCTCGCCTTCAACAAACGTTGGAGCGAATAATATACTCCTGCAAAAATCGCGTTACCCACGAATGCGAAAATTACCGCGTTCGTATGCAACGGCCGCAAACGGCCATAAGTAAGCCAAGGCAGGTCAAAAGAAAGGGCGGGCACAAATAGCTGAAGAGCAATAAGTACCCCAACAAGCATACCTACAACACCCCATAGCAAGGTGGCATAGGCGAAGTTGCGAACCGACTTGTTGTCGTAGTAAAACTTCTCGAGTTCCATAGGTTACAGTTTGGATTGTGATTTCTTGGGTTTATCGTGCAGCATCCGGATGGATGGGGTGTAATCGTCGTCGTATTGGCCACTCTTTACAGACCACAAAAAAGCGCCCAAGAAAATAAGTGCTACGAGCAGGCTAACGATGATGAGTACAAACAATACAGACATATAAAATGTAATTACAACCGCGAATTTAGGGCGGTATTAAAGGGGGCCTTATGACAACTGTCAGAGAAAAAGATGACTTTTATCATGTTTTGACTCAAGTTCTTGTTAATCAGCGGCTAAAGAAGATCTCTAGGTCGATTCTTTTCCCTTTTTCGAGCGATCCAATTTGTGCTGAGCGTAGCAAAGACCACAATAGTAATACTGCTCAACGGCATTAGAATGGCGGCCACGATCGGGCTTAATTGCCCGGTCACTGCGAAGTACATTCCGACGATATTATAGGAGAACGACAAGGCAAAACTCGCGTACACTACGCGCACGGTGGATTTAGCCCATTGCAAGTACTTCGGTAAATGACGTAATTCTTCCGCGGCTAAAATCCCGTCGCAAGACGGAGAAAAAGTATTTATATTTTCACTGAGTGAAACACCTACATCACTCTGCTGCAAAGCCCCGGCGTCATTAAGTCCATCGCCAATCATAAGGACGCGTTCGTCGGCTTCTTGAAGCTCTTTCACGTAACGCAGTTTATCATCGGGTTTTTGATCGAAATTCAAGGGGACCTGCGGTCCGAAAAGAGTGCTTAACGTTGCCGCCTCTCCGTTTCGGTCTCCCGATAAAACATGAAGCGAAAAACGGTCTTTCAAGCGTTGAATTAAAGAAGCAACTCCCTCTCGGTATTGATTTAAGATGAGGTAATAGCCCAATACCCGGTCGTCTTCGCGAATATACACGCGTGTTTGATTTTCATTTCCGCTGACCTCAGCCCCCACCCAAGCCGCACTTCCCAGAAGATAGCTGTGACTTCCAATGGTTCCCCGAATGCCTTTTCCGGCAATTTCCTCAAAAGATTGTACCACATCCTCTGCTCTTTGGTCGAGTCGCTCATAGATCAATCGGCTTAACGGGTGGTTACTTTGTCGGAAGAGCGCTGCCATGGCTTGCTCCTGTGCTTTCGCTAAATGATCTCCGATAAATTCGAGCCTACTGCTTTGAGATTCTGTTAGCGTTCCCGTTTTATCAAAGACCAAAGTGGTCAAGTTGGCCAGGCGCTCGATGATGGTAGCGCTTTTCAAATAGAATCCGTTTCGCCCCAATAAGCGAAGCATATTTCCCAGCGCAAATGGCGCGGACAAGGCCAAGGCACAAGGGCAAGCAACAATGAGAACGGCCGTAAAAACATGCCAAGCTATACGCTGATCAATTCCCCACCAATAAGCGGTTGAGATTCCGGCTATGATTAAAATAATGGCCGTAAACCATGCCGAAATACGATCGGTTAAACTCTTAAAGCGGCCTTCACCTTCTTTTTGGAAAACCTCATTGTTCCATAAGTCAGTCAAATAACTCTGGTTTACGGGTCGCTCGATGGTAAGCTCGATAACGCCGCCCTTTTGGGTTCCACCGGCATAGATCCGCCCCCCTTCTTCATAGGTGACTGGATCGGATTCTCCAGTGACAAAACTATTGTCGATTAGAGCATCTCCGCGAATGAGTCTACTATCGGCCGGAACCATTTCTCCGTTGCGAATGATAATACGGTCGCCCACTTCTAATTCGCTAATGGCCACAGCTGTTTCAACTCCCTGTTGAACGCGGGTTACCGCGACGGGGAAATAAGAACGATAATCTCGTTCAAAGCTCAAGTGCTCATAGGTGCGTTGTTGAAACACACGGCCTAATAACAAAAAGAAAACAAGTCCGGTGAGCGAGTCAAAATATCCGGCCGCGAGGCCGGTAATTACTTCATAAGAGGAGCGAATAAATAAAACGGAAATACCCAGGGCTATGGGCACATCGATATTCACATAACGCTGGCGCAAGCCCGCCCAAGCGCTTCGAAAATATTCGCGAGCGCTGTAAACCACCACGGGAATCGACAGCCCCATCATTAAATACCGAAAAAACGGGGCGTATTGAGTCAGCCAAATATCGGTCCCGAAATACTCCGGAAGGGCGAGTAACATAACATTCCCGAACGCAAAGGCCGCAATGCCCAATTGGTATATTAAGGTCCGATCGACGGCGCGTTCTTCTCGGTCGAGATCGTTCAGACTTATTTTTGGCGGATAGCCTAAAGTGGCCAACAGCTCCGCTAATTTGGAGAGGTCAGTGGATTCATTCCGGGAGGTGATGCGAATTTCTTTCTTGGGGAAATTGACTTCGGAGTGCACCACACTTCGATCGATTCGATCTAAATTTTCGAGCAACCAAATACACGAAGAGCAATGAATAGCCGGCAAATAAAAGCGCACCACAGAGGTGGTTGCATCTTGAAACTCGAGCAGGCGATCTTGGATCGAATCTTCTTGAAGATAGGCGTATGCTCCAAGGAAAGCGCCTTTCGGCGCGATACCACTCAATTGCTCTAAATCGTAATAGCCGCAAAGGCCGTTTTCGGAAAGTAGCTCATAGACCGTTTTGCAACCCGAACAACAAAAATGGAGCTCTTCAATATGGGTTGCATCCTCCCGACAGGGAGCACAACAGTGAACACAACTCGTTTCTTTTTGAACATCCTTGGCCATACGCTGCAAAAGTGAACACAAATATCAAGTCGGCATATGATATTGCTCAGCTTTTGTTTGGAAGAGGATGGGTCGCATTGTATATTTGATATATGCCGAGTATGGAACATTTTGATTGCGCCAACTGCCCTAGCCGTATAGATTCGCCCTTTCACGAACTATCGGTTGATGAATTGACTAAAGTTCAGAACATCAAATCGTGTACGTTCTTTAAAAAGGGGCAAATCATTTTTCACGAAGGCAACCGACCTGGAGGTATTTACTGTATCCGCAAGGGTAAAGTAAAGCTCAGCCGTCTGGGCTCCGATGGGAAAGAACAGATTATCCGCTTCGGAAAAGACAGTGATATTATCGGTTACCGATCCATTCTTAGCGGGGAAAATTTATCCGCGACGGTAACCACATTGGAAGACACCTCTGCCTGCTTTGTGCCGAAAAAAATACTCTTCGACAGCATTGAAGGCAACCCGAAATTCTCGCTTCGTATCATGAAAGAGATGTCGCGAGAACTGGGAGAAGCGGGTAGGCTCATTACCAATTTGGCGCAGAAATCGGTCCGCGAGCGCCTGGCCGAGGTGATTCTTGTTTTGCGCACTACTTTTGGTGAAACAGAGGAAGGCAATGTGGACATATCACTTACCCGTGAAGAACTCGCCAACATGGTGGGTACAGCCACCGAATCGGTTATTCGTTTGCTTAGCGAGTTCAAGGAAGATCAACTTATTGAACTCAAGGGAAGAAAACTCAAGATCACGAATCCAGACCAATTGGCTCGGATTGGAAAAGTTTTCGATTAATCCCTATTCGCGACTTTAATCATTGCCTTTACTGACAAATATCATTTAACCCTCTAAGAGGCAACCCTACATTTGGTTTCAAACTTGTAGTCCAACTTGACAATGGAGCGGAAAGAATGGAAAAATATGGATGCCTTTCTGAGTGTATACACTTGGGCCGATGAGGAAATGTTCCGCTTTTGTTCCGACCTCGGACAAGAGGTTCACGTCTCTTCAGGTGAAATGATGTTCCATCATTACGACGATGTTCGCGGTGTTTATTTAATATGGAATGGTCACTTAAAGACAGTCGTACCGAGTAAAAATGGCGAAACTATTTCGGGTATTCATACTTCCGGCAGTGTACTCGGATTAGCAGATCTTTTAGGAACGGGAAGCCATCAGCGATCTGCCGTTGCTTTGAGCGATGTTTCCACCATCCTGATTTATAAAAGTGAGTTCTTACATACATTGGCTCGGCATCCGAACATTAGTTACGCATTGATGCGCCAGATGAATGAGGAGCTTTCAGAATTAGAACTACGCGCAACCAATTTAATTCAGCAGCCTTCAGCGCAACGACTTGCAAATTCACTCATTACTTTAGAAAGGAAATTTGGGACGGATACCGAAGGGCGACTTAAAGTGGCCTTTTCTCCGCGCGATTTGGCCAACCTAATTTGCACGACACGAACCACTATTTACAGATTGCTGCGGCAATTTGAAAACGAAGGCCTCATCGGCGTAGACCAAGGGGGAATTAAGTTAATCGCCCAGGACCAACTGCTCGAACGCGCCCGTATTTAATAGAGAAAGTGATTGTGCGGATAACGCTTCGCGTGAATCTCTTTCACACGAGTATAAAGCGTTTCTCTGAGGGTATCGATGTTTTCCTTTTTGACAGCCGAAACAAAAAGCACATCTAATTCTTGTTTTGCCATCCACGTCCGTCGCCAATCTTCCAAGGACCAGTTCTCTTTGGTTTTTGGCGTTAAATCATCTTCCTCTTTTTCTACATAATCGAAAGCATCGATTTTGTTAAACGCCATGATTATCGGTTTATCGGCCGCCTCAATTTCCGCAATGATCTTGTTTACCGATTCAATGTGTTCTTCAAAATTTGCATGACTAATATCCACAACATGCACTAATAAATCAGCTTCGCGAACTTCATCTAACGTCGATTTAAACGACTCTACTAATTGAGTTGGAAGTTTCCGTATGAACCCTACTGTATCACTCAATAAAAAAGGCAAATTTCCGATCACAACTTTTCGAACCGTTGTATCAAGCGTTGCAAAGAGTTTATTCTCGGCAAATACTTCCGATTTAGCCAGTAGATTCATCATGGTTGATTTACCTACGTTCGTATACCCCACTAAAGCAACTCGCACCAGCGCTCCCCTATTTTTTCTTTGGGTAGCCATTTGCTTATCGACCTTTTGAAGTTTCGTTTTGAGCAAGGAAATTTTATCCCGAACAATTCGGCGATCTGTTTCGATCTCCGTTTCTCCTGGTCCGCGCATTCCAATACCCCCGCGTTGTCGTTCGAGGTGTGTCCACATTCGCGTCAAGCGAGGAAGTAGATACTCATACTGCGCCAATTCAACTTGGGTGCGAGCATAACTTGTTTGCGCTCTGGAAGCGAAAATGTCGAGGATCAAATTCGTACGATCTAAGACGCCACGCTCCAATATTTTTTCAATATTCCGAAGTTGTGAAGGACTCAATTCGTCGTCAAAAATGGCCAAATCGATATCGTGCTCATCCATGAAATCCTTCACTTCACTGAGCTTTCCACTTCCAATAAAAGTCTTCGGATTGGGAATATCAACTTTCTGGGTGAACCTTTTCATCGGTTTCGCCCCGGCTGTTTCCGTTAAAAACGCAAGTTCATCCAAATATTCTCGGACCTTTTCTTCGTCTTGCTCTAAATTGATAATCCCAACCAATACGGCCGTACTGGCTCCTTGGGTTTTTCTACCTGCTTCAATCATTGTAAAATACTCCACTGATCCCACGGAATACGAATCAGGATCAGTAATAAGGCTACCGAAAAACCACCCAACATCAATCGATATTGTTTCGGTGCTTCCGTCATTTTTTTCGTTTTCACCCGAACCACGGTGATTAGAATAATGGCAATTAACATGGTTATAAAGTGCTCTACTCCGAGCAAACGCATTCCGGGTTCCTTCATAATCATGCCCATATCCCATCCCCAATCGCTCATTCTGCCGAACCAAAGGAACAAGCCCAACAACAGCTGTGTATGGGCGAATATAAGCGTCAATAAGGTGATTCTTTTATCTCGAGCACCAAAGATTTCCTGATTTTTGCCAAGATATCCCATGAAGCCGCGAATGATGCCAAATACCAAAAATAGAAGGACTAAAATGGCGAGCGTCGAATGTAAATGAAGAATTCCGGTACGCATAAGGTTTTGATTTATTGATGGGTTCCTAACGGAACGATGAGTAAAAGTACAATCTTAGTTTGAGATAAAACCGCGAGCGATAAGGTACGGTATCAGTAGATATAGAATGGAGTCGCGAACTAAGTAATAAAGAATAACGCCAACCACTAATTTCCATCCTCCTTTCTTAACTACAGCGCGCCAACCCTCCTCTCTGTACAGCTTGGTATACGGTCTTAAAAACGGTGGAGTAAGTTTATCGCGCCAACTGGTCATTCGCCTTTAAATTCGGGCCATGTTTTGTGTACCCAATTTATGAGTCCGACAGTAGAACCATCATGCTCATTTTTTACCTCGTCATTTTCTAGCTCCGGAAGAATTCGTTTTGCCAATTGCTTTCCGAGCTCTACGCCCCATTGATCATATGAGTAAATGTTCCAAATCACACCTTGCACAAAAATTTTATGCTCATAAAAGGCAATGAGTGAACCCAATGATCTTGGTGTTAATTCATTTAAAACAATGCTGGAGGTCGGTATGTTCCCGGGAAAAACTTTAAAGGGCATTAAATTTTCTAAGTCTTCCCCTGTGCGTCCTTGTGCCGTTAATTCAGAACGAACCTCGTTTTCTGTTTTACCGGCCATTAACGCTTCTGTTTGGGCCAAGAAATTCGCCCATAGTTTTCGGTGATGATCTTGTTTGTCGTGATTCGGTTTTACCGCGGCGATAAAATCGGCCGGAATCATTTGGGTTCCTTGATGAATCAATTGAAAAAAGGCGTGCTGGCCGTTCGTTCCTGGCTCACCCCAAACAACGCTACCGGTTGAATACGCTACGGGATTGCCATCTTTATTAACCCGCTTTCCATTGCTCTCCATGTCCGCTTGCTGAAGGTAGGGCGCCAGCTTTTCAAGTCGTTGATCGTAGGCAATAATGGCTTGGGTTCGCACATCCCAGAAGTTTTGGTACCAAACACCTAAGAGAGCCATTATTGTTGGAATATTTTCTTCGATCGGTGCTTCTCTAAAATGCTCGTCGGCTTGTTCGGCCCCTTCTAACAAGGCGCGAAAATGAACACTCCCAATACCTATGGCTGTGGACAAACCAATAGAAGACCACAAACTGTAACGCCCTCCTACCCACTCCCAAAAGGGAAACATGTTACTGGGCGCAATCCCAAATTCTTCCACGGCGGTAAGGTTGGTGCTCAGTGCCGCAAAATGTTTTGGAATATCGGCCTCACGGCCCGATGATAAAAACCAGTCTCGCGCCGTATGCGCATTGGTCATCGTTTCCTGGGTGGTGAAGGTTTTACTCGCCACCAGAAAAAGGGTGGTCTCCGGCATCAACCCGTTCAGGGTTGCCGAAATATCTGCGCCGTCCACATTGGCGACGTAATGAATATTTAAATGCTCCGGCGTTAAATGTTCCAATGCGCGCGTCACCATTCGGGGGCCTAAATCGCTTCCGCCAATTCCGATATTAACTACATCCGTAATGGCTTTTCCTGTAAAACCTTTCCATTGACCTTCGCGAATAGCGTCGGCAAACGTCAAAAAAGAATCGCGCACTTTGCGCACCTCATCCATTACCGGAACTCCATCAACTTGATACTCCGTGTTGCTACTTCGAAGTGCCATGTGCATCACCGCCCTGTTCTCTGTAGCATTGATCCGTTTCCCTGAAAATAGATCTGATTTTTGCTGAGCTAAATCCATGGTATCAGCCAATTCGAACAAAGACGTTAACACTTCTGAATCTATCCGGTGCTTGCTATAATCGAAGAGTATTCCACCTTCCCATGGAATGCTGAAGGCGTCAAATCGACTCGGATTGGATTGGAAAAGATCGCGCAAGTGGATAGAAGCCAATCGCTTTTGATGATCGGCTAATTTCGACCAGGCTTGAGTAGACATTGGATCGTTACTCATATTATTGGTTTTCGGCTACAACCTCGTTTATTTGGCCAGGAAGCATTTGCTTCAACATACTTTCGATGCCATTCTTTAAAGTAATTGTGCTCGAAGGACATCCGCTGCATGCACCTTGAAGAATTACGTGAACAATACCTGCATCGTATTTCTTGAATTTAATGTTTCCACCATCAGCGGCCACTGCTGGTTTTACGTATTCATCGAGAATTTCAACGATCTTTTTATCAATCCCCTCCAATGGTTCAACGGGCTGAGCAAGTTCGCTAGCCGTTTCAGAGCTCGTTTTCGCATTTACGGGAGCATTGAGTACGGGTTCGCCCGACTGCAAGAAATCGCGGATAAACTCACGAACTTCGAGTGTCACATCTTCCCAATCGACAATGTCGAATTTCGTGACCGAAATATAGTTTTCAGTAATAAATACCTCTTTCACAAAAGGAAAGTGGAACAAGCGAGAGGCCAAAGGAGAAGGTTTCGCTTCTTCAATGTTCTTGAATTCAACAATTTGATCTCCTTCAAGAAGGGGAGCATTCGCCACGAACTTCAAAACCGTTGGGTTTGGAGTCATTTCGGCATATATGGTATACGGTATTTTTTCTTCCGTCATGATGGTCTATTTATTTTGGCAAAAGTACGGCGGAATCGCCGGTTAGCAAAAAACAGCTTTACTACCTTTGAAGTTCACCCAAAACCGAATATAATGGCCACTATTATCCCCCTTCACGATACAGAACCTGCGTTTGGCGAGCGTTGTTGGTTCGCTCCGACAGCCACGATTATAGGTCGAACCGAAATGGGCGATGAATGCAGTGTATGGTTTAATGCGGTGGTACGAGGTGACGTGCACTATATAAAAATGGGGAATCGCGTCAATGTGCAAGACGGAGCGGTCATTCATGCGACGTATCAAAAAGCACCGACCAATATTGGAAATAACGTGAGTATTGGACACAATGCCTTGGTACATGGTTGTACCATTCACGACAACGTGTTAATAGGCATGGGTGCTATTGTAATGGATGGTTGCGTAGTGGAATCGGGCAGTATCATCGCTGCGGGAGCCGTATTATTGGAAGGCACGCACGTTCCGCCGGGATGTATTTACGCGGGTGTGCCCGCAAAGAAAGTGAAAGAGGTCAGCGAAGAATTGGTGAAAGGGCAAATCGACCGGATCGCTGAAAGCTACGTAATGTACGCCGGCTGGTATCGGTAAAGGTGTTAGCTGTGTTAGCTGTGTTAGTTGTGTTAGTTGTGTTAGTTGTGTTAGTTGATGTAGCATTTTCAGGATACCACTAACTGAACATAACCTCTCCGTATTTTTTCCTCTCCCAACCTTTCCGTACACTCGGAACAGGTTCGATGTTCTGAATTCTTAGTTCATAGTTCAAAGTTTTTAGTTCTGGCATTCGGCGGGATTTGAAGCATTAGCGTTAGCAAAGTTAAAGCCTGTGCCACACTTGAAACACTTGAAACACTGCTAGCCCTGCCCCAGCAGGGCCACTTATAACACTGCTAGCACTTGCCTTCACCAAATATTTCGTGCCTCCAGATGAATGGCTTCACCAAAGAAAAAGCGCGCGCTTTGCTCAAAGCTTTTCGTGTACTCCGATACTAAAAAGTGGTCCAATACATGGTTTTGGTTATTTGCTAGGTTCAATTCTAACAAAGATGCTTTTAGTGATTTCGCCACCAGCTCGGCCGAATTCAATACCCGGACTCGATCGCCGTAAAAAGCGCGAATCTCCTCTTCAATCAGCGGATAATGCGTACATCCTAGAATGAGCTGATCCACAGCATTCAGCAGTGGATCGTCTAAATATTTGTGAAGTACCGTTTCACTTATTTTGTTTTTGAAGAATCCTTCCTCAATCATATGGGCAAGAAGAGGTGTCGCCATGGAATGAACTTCTATATCGGGATATTGGGCTCGGATTTTTTGCTCATATACCGCGCTGCGAATAGTTGTTCTCGTTCCAATAACGCCAATTACGGCCTTCTCGGCCGGATCAATAGCGTTGACCACAGGATCGATGACATTAAAAATAGGCACTCCCGGATTCGCTTCTCGAACGGCATTAAAAGCCACCGCTGAAGCCGTATTACAGGCAATAACCACTGCTTTGCACGGGTAGTCAACTAAAAATTTAGATATCCCCGTGGCGTACTCCCGAACCGAATTCGACGGCTTTTCACCGTAAGGCAAATGGAGCGTGTCGCCGTAATAAATAATCGATTCATTGGGAAGCTCCTTACGCATGGCGCTGGCAACGGTAAGTCCACCGATGCCCGAATCAAAAATCCCAATAGGAAGTTGCTTTTTCACTTGGCTAAAATATAAAAGCCCCCCGTATATCATACGGAGGGCTTTTCAATCTACCCGTTAGGGTATGAAAATATTATAATCCCATTTTGGTTTTAACCGCTGGCATGATGTCGTTTCCGCCACCATCGTAAATTACGTTTCCTTTCGATTGAGAACTATCGAGGATGTAGGCAAAACCACCTTCATTCGCTACTTCTGTGATGGCATTTTGAGCCTTCTCTAATACGGGAGTAAGCAATTCAATTTCTTTTGTCTGTAAATCCTCCTGTGCCTTTTGACGATATTCCTGAATTCTTTGATCTAAGTCTTGAATTTCTTTGTACTTCGTCTCTTTTGACAACTCTGTCATCACCGACTCATTTGCGCGGAAATTGTTGACTTTCGTTTGCAATTCCGTTTGCATATCCGTTAAGTCTGCCTCTAAAGAAGAAGCATACGCCTGCAACGACTGCTCAGCAGCTTTCGTTTCCGGCATTAAAGTAATTAATTCGTCTACGTTGATATGCCCAACTTTTGAAGACTGCGCCTGTAACCCTAAAGTTCCAAACATCATCAAAAGGCCTAATGCCAATGTTTTCATTCCCGTTTTCATTATATGTATCGTTTAGATTCTGATTTTAAGAACTGCAAAGAAAATCTTTTTCCTCGGCACACCCAAATGGTTTTTAATTAATAACCGTAGCCTAATTCGTCTAGTATTCGGTCACTTAGGTCGTATTTTGGATCCGCATACAGCATTCGCAACTCACTTGACCGGTCAAAGATAACGGCGTAGTTTCCTCGTTCTGCTAATCCTTGGATCGCATTGTAAATCTGATCTTGAATCGGCTTAATTAATTCAAGACGTTTGTTAAACAGGTCGCCTTGAGGTCCGAATCGCTTTTGCTGCAATTCTTTCGCTTCCGTTTCTTTACGGAGAATCTCTTTCTCGCGAGCCTCTTTCATTTGATCAGTAAGTAAGATCCTTTCCATCTTATAGGCTTCGTACATGCGATCAATTTCGCCGTATTTCTCTTCTATTTCTTTTTGCCACTTCGCCGACAGATCGTTCAATTGCGTCTGTGCTTGATCGTAATCAGGAATGTTTTTCAAGATATACTTGGTATCCACATATCCGAATTTTTGTGCCTGCACTGGAGCGCTCCACAAAATACCCACAAGGGCAATAAATACTATTCCTATTTTCTTTTTCATACTAGAATTGTTGTCCTAAAATAAAGTGGGTTTGCCATCCGGAAGGGGCGCCAAAAGGAGAGGCAATTGGATCATAACCATAACCGAAATCAACTCCTAACATTCCAAACATCGGCATAAAGATCCGAACTCCAAATCCCATTGAACGCTTAATATCAAACGGCTTGAATTCACGGAAATCACCCCATGCATTACCACCTTCAGCAAAGACCAGACCATAAATCGTCGAATTCGGATTGAGCGTTAAAGGGTAGCGCATTTCCAGGGTAAACTTGTCAAAGATCACTCCTCCCGTCCCCGGTGATACGGCATTGTTTGGATAACCTCGCAAGCCAATTACCTCACGTCCGTCAAGCACAAATCCCTGAAGTCCATCTCCTCCCACATAGAATCGTTCAAACGGTGAATACCCCCATTCACGATTGTATTGGCCGAGGAATCCGAATTGAATTTGGGTTTTGAAAACCAAATCACCAATAATTCGGGTGTACCATTCTCCATTGAATTTCCATTTGTGGTACTCAATGAACTTGTACTTTACTTCTGGTTCAACATTCGCCCAATCTTCATCAATCAAAAGAGAGAAAGGAGGTGTGATTTGCGCCGTAATAGAGAAGTTAGACCCGCGTCTCGGATAAATGGGTTGATCAATACTACTGCGACCGAGAATGAACTTAAGGTTGAAATTATACGATTGCCCATCCGTATAGCCCAAGGCAAATAAATTTCGATAATTATATAGATCGTATTGCTGTAGGTTGATTCCCGTATAAAGTGTGAAATAATCATCGGGCCATTTCAATCGACGCCCTATTCCTGCTCCTACACCCGTAATACTCAACTGTTGACGATCCGGATCATCACGCGGTAATCCCGTAGGGTTTTGCCGTGAATGGTAAAACGATACTGTTAATGAGTTTGGCTTTTTACCTCCTAACCAGGGCTCTGTAAAGCTGAAGTTATAGGATTGAAAAAAGCGACCGTTCGATTGTGCCCTTAGGCTAATTCTTTGTCCATCCCCCTGCGGAAGTGGATCCCAGCCGTTCTCGCGGAACATCTGCTTCGTACTGAAATTGTCAAAGGTTACACCAAAGGTACCTACAATTCTACCGGCTCCCCAACCCCCTTGTAGCTCGATCTGACTTGTTGATCGTTCCACTACCGAATACTCGATATCCACCATTCCCGTCTCTGGATCGGGCTTTGGGTTTGGAACAATTTGTTCCGGATCGAAGTATCCTAAATTGGCCAATTCACGGGTCGTACGCATCACATCAGTTCTACTGAACAACTGGCCGGGTTTGGTTCTGATTTCCCGCATGATCACATGATCATTCGTTCTTGTATTTCCGGTTACATAGACTCGATTAATACGTGCAGGCTGCCCTTCGCGAATCCGCATTTCCAAATCAATAGAGTTCTACCGGGCGAATATCAAAGAACAAATGACCTTCATCCATATACAAGGAAGTGATATCGTTTCCTTCCATCGAGCCGAATAGGCGCGACTCCAGCCTTTGCTGATCGTACACATCGCCTTTGTCAATGTCTAGAATACGGCGCAGCTCTTCGTTTGTATATTTTGTGTTACCCAGCCAATTTATATCCCTGAAGTAGTACTTATTACCTTCATCGATCCAGATTTCGAGGTTCACCGATTCTTCGCGATTCGGGTATAAAGAATCTTTCACGACATACGCATCGCGGAATCCTTTCGTGTTGTAATAATTGATGATCTTCTGGAGGTCTTCTTTGTATTCCGCCTCAAGGAACTTCGACGATTTGAAAATCCGAGCAATTCCCATTTGCTTGGTATTCTTCATCGTTGCGCGAAGTTTCTTCCCTTCTAACTCCGAGTTTCCGTGGAAAATAATATTCTCGATTTTAACTCGAGGCCCTTTGGTAATCGCGATGTCGAGGATCATTCCATTCTCTTCTGTTGAATCGCGCTGCTGATCGATATCAATCTGAGCATTCAAAAATCCTTTATCGACGTAGTAATTTTTAAGCTGATTTTGCGTGGAAACAATTAAGTTTTCATTGACTACTTTCCCTCGATTCAGCTGTATCAGCTCTCTCAAATCATCGATTCGCGATTTTTGCACTCCGGTAAACGAAAACTTAGATAATCGGGGTAGTTCTTTCAAGTAGATTTCTAAAATGACTACCTCTTCGTTCTTAATTTCTTTGATGGAAATGGCTATTTCATCGAATAGCTTTTGGTCCCACAACTTTTCAATGGCCTTTGTAATTCGCTCTCCCGGAATCTCAATTTTATCACCAACGGCCAAACCGCTCAATAAGACCACTACATTCCGGTCCAAGTTTTCGGAACCCGCAAGGGTAATATCACCGATTTCATAGGTTTTTTGCACCGAATAATCGAGTCCTCCTTGCGCCTCCACGGCGCGATGGCTCACTGCGAAAAGAATACATACCAAGAAAAATCTATTCAAAAATCCTTTCACCTTTTCTCTTGTATTTGCTCACTTGTTTTGCCAAATCGGCGTTCTCTCTTTTGATAGTCTAGCAGGGCCATGTACACATCTTCTTTACGAAAATCAGGCCACAAAGTTGGCGTAAAATACAACTCAGTATAAGCTATTTGCCACAACAGGAAATTACTAATGCGCGACTCCCCACTGGTGCGAATCAACAATTCAGGATCGGGAAATTCCGCCGTATTCATGTGATCCGAAATGCATTCTTCTGAAATATCCTCCGGATTCAAGGCTCCTGTCTTTACTTTTTCGGCAATCGTTTGAATTGCTTGAGTCATTTCCCAACGAGCACTGTAACTCAAAGCAAGGATTAAATCCATGTGCCCATTGTTTTCAGTTTGTTCCATCACCTCCATCAACTCGCGATACCCATCTGGCGGTAACGCCGATAAATCGCCAATCGCCCGCAAACGAATATTGTTTTCTGTTAAGGTGTGCAGCTCTTTTCTCAAAGTTGAAATCAGCAAACTCATCAACGCGTCTACCTCGCTTTTGGGGCGATTCCAATTCTCCGTACTAAAGGCATACATCGTGAGGCATTTAATTCCCAGTTCCGCACAGGTTTCTACCGTCTCTCGGACGGCCTTGACACCGTTTTGATGGCCAAAAACACGCATCATCCCCTTCTTTCTAGCCCATCGCCCGTTTCCGTCCATAATGACGGCAACATGCTTTGGCAAGCGAGATAAATCTATTTGTTCTTTCAGGCCCATTTAGTCGTTGAATTCGTGACAGCGTTCAGGTTTATCAAAAATCTTAAAACTCAGCGAAACCGCCGAAACAAAATACCAATCGTTGCTTTCTCTATTTCCCCTTTGATAAAACGTATTGTCTTCTCCAGCTAGGCGGTTGAGACTGCGATCACTCAAATCCGCAGCAACTTGTCCTTTGATACTAGCCAATTGAGTTGGGTCTACGTAGCGTCCACTTACATCGTCCAAATAATCCGTAAATGTACGGCGTGCTCCCGCCTCAACCGCCAATGCCCAGCGTCGGCCGAAATTTATTTTATATCCGATTCCAAAAGGAATCGAAAGCGACCACTGATTATATTCTTTCAAATCCGGAGCCAAATTTGTGCCCTGTCCTTCGGTGGCCAATGGCTGCAAATCGTACCACGTGTCATTGTATAAAGCCTGAGGCTTGAAGGTAAAGAATCCAATGCCAGCAAAAACGAATAAACTGTGCTTTTTCGGCACACCAATGATGTACGGGAAAAAATTAAGTTCTAAACGCACATCTGCTTCGAAGATATTCGAACGGAAACTTAAATTTCTATTTTGGCGAAAAGGTAGTTCACTCAGTGAGTCGGCCGCTTGAATTCCTCCAAAACCGACACCCGTTCTCATGGCCAAGTGATCGTTAAAGTTCCATCGAACAAAGCCACCAAAGGCCAAATTCTCCGGCATATAAAGGGTATTAATAATACCTACATCGCCGTAGTACTGGGAACCACCGATCCACCCACCAACCTCTGGCGACTGTGCCTTAACCGAGAAAAACCCCAGGATAAAAACGGACAATATTAGACTTCTACGCATGCTCCTTTTCACTACTAAACGGAAACGCCCAATTCGTTCATTTATTGGGCGATTCATTTGCGGGTGCAAATATAGGCAATTGCTGGGGCAGTTGGGGAATAGCTTTTCTTTTAAACATTGGGATTGCACGCTTTCTAAGCGACACTCAATTCTCAGAAATGAGAACGGCTCGATAAATACCCTTTTCGATTCCTTCCAAAGAGCTTCAATGCCGCTCGGGCCTGCGATAGGACCCGTAAAAATCGAAATCCATATTAAAGGTGCCCGGAATCATGAAAAAGCGATTGTCAAAGCAGGTTTCAACTTCCTTTTTAATTTCGTTTGTCAATACCCCACATGAGCTTATTTCTCAAGGTCTCGGAAAAGGTTTGTCCCGAGAATCGAACCAAATTAATATCGAAGGGAGATCGCTTTAAAATCAATTCATCTTCCGAAGTAATGGTTCGAACACGTGAATCCAACGAGACTAAATGTTCACTTCCCCTTCCTTCTACACGAATTCTCAATTCAGCCTGATCGCTCAAAACAAAGGGGCGCACCGTTAAATTATGCGGCGCTATTGGGGTAAGAACAAAATTCTGAGAACCCGGCATCACTATGGGTCCTCCGCAACTCAAAGAATATCCCGTTGAACCGGTTGGGGTAGAAATGATAAGTCCATCTGCCCAATAGGTATTCAGCAACTGATCTTTCAGATATACGTGAATCGTAATCATGTCCGTCGTATCCTTTCTGCTCACTGTGACTTCGTTCAAAGCAAAGTTCATCCCGTCAAAAAGATCGCGTTCACTTTCGAGGCGAAGTACTGACCGAGGCTCCTTTTCAAAATCGTGCCGAACAAGGCGCTGAACGGCATCGCGAACATCCTCTTTGGCAATATTGGCGAGGAAGCCCAATCGGCCAAAATTGACCCCCATTATCGGAGTTCCGGAATCTGCTACCAGCATCGTAGAATCTAACATCGTTCCATCACCTCCAAGGCTAATTAAAACTTCTACGGAAGCATCCTCCATACCTGTTCTATCTTCAAAAACGCCATCAAAAAAGGATGCTGGCCAAGACGCTTCATTCCGCTCAATAAATCTTGAATACGCCCAGATTTCACAACCAAACGACTTCAAACAATCGAATAAGTCTTCCGCAAATCGGGTTTGATCCGCGACTATTTTTTTTCCGTAAATCGCTATGCGCATCGCTTACATATTCAGATAATTCATAAATAATCCGAACCGTCGCTGGATCTCTTCAACATCTCGATTCTCCTGGTAAGTAGCGGTAATACTGTATTCGTATCGCTCAAAAGTTTGAATGACCGCTGATAAATCGGGTCGATTAATTTTCAAGGTTACTTCCATTTTGGTACTATCGGAGTGGCTGCTCACGTACATACTTAAAACCTTGGCATCGTTCGACTCTACAATTTGAGCGATTTCGGACAAACTGTAATCATTCTGATTAATTTCTAAAATGAGAATACCTCCGGGTTCTTGCGAAGCCGTTAATTCGCCCATGCATTCGACGAGGTGTCGAGCGGTAATATACCCCGAATACTGATTTTGACGATCGACCGCCGGTAAGCACGTGAGCGACATTTCGCCCATAATCTCGATCGCTTTAAAACAGTGCTCATCGGCATGAACAAATACTTGAGCGAGCGGTACGTTCTGATCTTTCAGCGACGACTCTGGATGGTGCATATCCAATAAATCAAGCTCGCTTACAAGTCCTACCAAAATATTTTCTTCGACCACCGGCAAATGCTCGACCTTGTACTCATCCATGATGCCCAAGGCATACAAGCCTGAGTCAATGGGGCGAACGGGTTCAATTTCTCTTTGTAAAACGTCTTTAACGAGCATAGTTGATGGTCTGTCTAAAACAAACATATCATTTTTAACTTTGTTGCCTTCACTCATCATTGAAAAATAAACTATTGACTACGCTCCCTAAATTAAGTGTGAACATCAATAAGATCGCTACGCTCAGAAATGCGCGTGGCGGTGATGTCCCCAACGTGCTGAATACAGCCCTCGATTGTGAACGCTTCGGCGCCCAAGGAATTACCGTTCACCCCCGCCCCGATGAACGTCATATTCGGTATTCCGATGTTCGTGAGCTCGCCCCAAAAGTGACAACGGAATTCAATATTGAAGGTTACCCTTCTGGCGACTTCATGGAACTTGTCATGGAGGCAAATCCCACTCAAGTAACCCTTGTTCCGGATCCTCCGGGGGTTTTAACGTCCAATGCAGGGTGGAATACCAAAGATCAAGGAGCTTTTTTAAAGGACATCATCACTCATTTAAAAAACAAAGGAATTCGCACTTCCCTTTTTTTAGATCCGGATCCAACCATGGTGGAATCGGCGGCGGAAACGGGAACCGATCGAATTGAATTATATACGGAAAGTTATGCTAAAGGGTACGCTTCGGGTAGTAAGGAGCAAGCAATAGCAAGTTACATGGCTACTGCCTCCGCGGCCTCCGCGGCCGGATTAGCCATCAATGCAGGACACGATCTCGATTTAAATAATCTCAATTACTTCGCGAAGAACATCCCTCAATTAGCGGAAGTTTCCATTGGACATGCGCTCATAAGTGACGCACTTTACTACGGACTGGAAAACACAATACAAATGTATCGGCTCCAATTAAGCGATTTATCATGAAGCTTCATTCATTGATTCAAGGAGAAGGCACCCCGCTCGTTATTCTACACGGCCTTTTCGGCATGCTCGATAATTGGAAATCGCTTGGAACGCAATTGTCGGAGTCTTTTCAAGTTCATTTAGTCGATGAACGAAATCACGGTCGGTCGCCCCACAACGCCGAGCACACTTATGAAGCAATGGCGTCCGATTTAAAAGAGTACTTCGATGAGCACAATTTATCGAAAGCACATATCATGGGGCACTCCATGGGTGGTAAAACGGCCATGAGATTTGCTCTAGACTATCCAGAATATGTGGATCGATTGATCGTGGTAGATATTGGGCCTCAGTTTTACCCGGTACATCATCGTGAAATCATTGATGCCTTGTTAGGAGTCGATTTGAACGAGGTTTCATCGCGCCGTGAGGCGGAAGAACAGTTGGCAAAAGGAATTGAAGTGCCCGCTACTCGCCAATTTTTACTGAAGAATTTATACTGGATTGAAAAGGAAAAATTGGCTTGGCGATTTAACCTTCACGGACTCAACGATCAAATTGCCCATGTAGGAGAAGCATTGCGCCATGGGGAACACTATGAGGGGCCCACTCTTTTCATTGCCGGAGGAAATAGCGACTATATTAACGCGGGCGCTTTTGCGCATATTCAGGAGCATTTCTCGAATGCAGAGGTCGAAACCATTCAAGGTGCCGGGCATTGGGTACACGCTGAGAAACCGAAAGAACTATTGACGGAAGTTCTCCAATTCTTGACAAACTAATGGCTAAAATTCGACTGTACATTGCCGCTAGTTTAGACGGTTTTATTGCCCGAAAAGATGGATCCCTCGATTGGTTAACGGACCTTCCTAATCCGGATCAATCCGATTACGGATACGGAGCTTTTATTTCGGAAATAGACACCGTACTCATGGGCCGTAAAACATATGATGAAATTTTAAGCTTCGGCGTGGAATGGCCCTACGGAAATTGTTCGAGCTATATTCTCAGTCGCTCAGAAGATTTGAAAATTACGACGCCCAATACACAGCAGCTCGGTACTCTAGATAACGCCGCAATTAGAGGTTTAAAGACAAAAAGTAAAGCCGACCTATGGCTTGTGGGCGGCGGAAGTTTGATATCGGAGTTTCTTAATCTCGAAGCAATCGATGAAATCATGCTTTGCGTAATTCCCGTCATTCTTGGTTCCGGAATTCCTTTGTTCCCCTTCAACCCAAAAGAAACAGCTTTGGAATTGACAGGCTCCAAGGTCTATTCAAGTGGAGCGGTCATGCTCACCTACGCGAAGAAATAATTACCGTTAAACGTATTGCAGGTCGAAAACTTCTTGAAAAGCTTCTTTTACCTGCTTTTTTACCAGCGCGTAATCCAGTGCACGCCCTACCTCAACGTCTAGGGAGGTTACCGCCTTATCGGTGATACCACAGGGTACGATGTAATTAAAATACTCCAAATTGGAATTTACATTGAAGGCTAAACCGTGCATGGTCACCCAGCGGGAGGCTTTTATTCCCATTGCGCAAATTTTTCTTGCTTTTGGCGTGCCTACATCGAGCCATACGCCTGTCTCTCCTGGCGATCGCTCACCTTTTAAACCATATAAATTCAATACGTGAATAATTACATCTTCCAGGTAGCGCAAATACTTGTGAATGTCCGTGAAAAAGTAATCGAGGTCAAAAATGGGATAAGCTACGATTTGACCCGGACCGTGGTAGGTAATATCTCCGCCTCGATTGATTGGAAAATAGCTCGCCCCTATTTCTTTGAGCTTTTCTTCATTCACCAATAGGTTCTGAAGATCTCCGCTTTTTCCCAACGTATAAACATGAGGGTGCTCACAAAAGAGTAAGTAATTTCTGGTTTCGGGACGCTCGTTCTCGGGAAGCTTTCGGTTTTCGAACTTCATTTGAACAGTACCGTCAAAGAGTCGCTGCTGGTAATCCCAGGCTTTTTTATACTCGATTACTCCGAGGTCCTGGAAATGGGCCGAAACGCTCATGATTTAAATTTCGACAATTCGCTTTTCAAATACTCAATCACTTTAATTTCCATCACGTCAACCCTATTGATTACCGATAAATCAAAGGAAGCCCAATCGCCCAAATGAATCAGATAAAGCATTTGCTCCATTCTATTCCCCCCTTTTGACCAGATTTCCAGTACATGAGCGGTAGAGCGACGAATTATTTCTTGGTTGATTTCAATCCGCTTTTGGATCCGTGGATCATCGGTTTCATTTCGCAAGAAAACGACCCCTAATTGATCAGATCCTCCGGCCCAACCAACCAATTCATTGTGGTTCATTTCAGGAACCACTCCTTGCCAACCGACCATTTTACTGTTTTCATTCAGCTGTTGACGGAAACGAACGGCTACCCCTTCATAGCCATCGGGAGCATAAATTACCGGGAATTTCCCCTTTAAAAATTGAGCTATTTCAGAACCCTCACCTCGAATGGCTTCTTGATTCTCTTCGAGTAATTGTGTCGCTTGGGACACCTCATTCATCAATTCCCCTTCGGCCAAACCAAAATGGCTCATTAACTTCAGTAATTGCACGAAAGAATAAGCCAGCATCGACCTTGGCGGATTCCCACCCGGGACAATAATGTGGTTGCATTCTTTTTCTTTTGCAAAGGCCAAAGCTTCACCACCCGAAGTAATGATGGCTATTTCCGCCTGGGCCTCATCGGCCCGATGGAGGGCCGAAAGCGTTTCTTCTGTATTTCCGGAATAGGTAGAAACCAAAACCAGCGTGTACCGATTCACAAAGGAAGGAAGTCCGTATCCTTTATTTACAATAACGGGAACCTTACATCGGTCGCTTAAAAGCTCCGAGACAATGGTGCCTCCAATTCCCGACCCCCCGAGGCCGGTAATGACAACCTGTCGAATTTCACGGTCACCCGGCTTCAAACGCGCCTGCTGAGCAATGTGCATAGCGTCGGCTAAATGGTGCGGAAAGTCTTGAATCAATTTCTTCATATAACAAATGTAAAAAAAGCGGGGGCATGAGCGTTTTTAGCACCGCGAATCTTCCGTACTTTTGCCAATCTAAATTGAACGCACCATGGCATTAAGCGAACAAGAAGTTTACCGTCGCGAGGCATTAGCCGAATTGGAAAAGCTGGGCATTAACCCTTATCCGGCCGAATTGTATGAAGTGAATACCTCAGCCGCATCGATTCATAAGTACTACGAAGTAAACAAAACGGAATACAAGGATATTTCACTTGCCGGCCGAATCATGAGCAAGCGAGTGATGGGAAAGGCCTCCTTTGCTGAACTTCAAGACAGCTCAGGTCGCATTCAAATTTATGTGAATCGGGATGAAATTTGCCCCGGAGAAGATAAAACGCTCTATAATACCGTGTTCAAAAAATTAATGGACCTCGGTGACATTGTGGGTGTTAAAGGTTATGTTTTCACAACTCAGGTTGGGGAAATTTCGATCCATGTGAAGGAACTCGTCATGTTGTCGAAATCTCTTCGTCCACTTCCTATGCCCAAGACGGATGCCGATGGAAAAATACACGATGCCTTTACCGATCCCGAAAAACGCTATCGCCAGCGCTACGTAGATTTGATCGTGAACCCACATGTGCGAGATGCCTTTGTAAAACGCACCCAGTTGACGAATTCAATGCGTTCGTTTTTGAACGAGAAGGGCTATTTAGAAGTCGAAACACCCATACTTCAACCCTTGTACGGTGGAGCAGCGGCGCGCCCTTTCAAGACGCACCACAATACGCTCGACATGACCCTCTACTTGCGGATTGCCAACGAATTGTATTTGAAGAGATTAATCGTGGGCGGATTCGATGGCGTGTATGAGTTCAGCAAAGATTTTCGCAACGAGGGAATGAGTCGCTTTCACAATCCGGAATTCACGCAAATGGAGCTCTATGTGGCTTATAAGGACTACGACTGGATGATGAATCTCGTCGAAGAAATGGTGGAGAAAATTGCCTTGGATATTCATGGAACTACGGAAGTTCAATGTGGAGAAAATGTAATTAACTTCCAACGCCCCTGGCAACGATACACCATGTACGAAGCCATTGAGCACTTTACAGGCGTAGACATCTCAGAAATGGACGAGGCGGAAATGGGCCGTGCGGCTACTAAATTAAATGTCGATGTCGATGACAGTATGGGCCGCGGAAAAATCATTGACGAAATTTTTGGCGAGCATTGCGAACCCAAATTAATTCAACCCACCTTCATTACTGATTACCCAGTTGAAATGTCGCCATTGGCCAAGAAACATCGTTCCAAAGAGGGCTTGGTAGAGCGTTTTGAAGCTATTTGCAACGGTAAAGAAATATGCAACGCATTCTCTGAGTTAAATGACCCCATTGATCAAAGAGCGCGGTTTGAAGATCAATTAGAATTGGGCAAACGCGGCGATGATGAAGCCATGGTTCTCGATGAAGACTTCTTGCGTTCTATTGAATACGGTATGCCGCCTACGGCGGGATTAGGAATTGGAATCGATCGCCTGTCCATGATCATGACCGATTCACCCAGTATTCAAGACGTTCTGTTTTTCCCTCAGATGAAGCCGGAAAAGCAGGCACCCGTGAGTAGCGTAAAAGATTTTGAGGCGATGGGAATCACAGAAGCCTGGGCGCCTTACTTTCTTGACCACTACGGTACAGTAGAGGCAATGAAAGAACTCAAGCACACGCAAGTTCATCAGCAGATGAATGGATTAAGGAAAAAGAAGAAACTCGACCTACCCGCGCTTCAATTAGACGAAGTACTGGGCTGGATGAGTTGATACATCAGTCCGGACATTCTATTCCCAAATTAAATAAACGGCCTTTCCTATGAATATGCTTATGGTATTTTGTACCTTAAGCCTTCACTTAGCGTATTCCATGGATTAGAAAAGCATTTTTCGGCGTGGATTATTCTTTAAAACTGAATTCCATGTCCTTGAAAAAAACAATGCTCACATTGCTGAGCTTCACGCTTCTTTTTGCTTTTTCATCGGTTAATGCTCAATCGCTTCCCTTCGATTTCGAAAGCGGCATTACCACTTCTGATTTTGAAAATTTCGATGGAGGTACCGCTACGGTACTACCGAATCCACAATCTGGCGGAACAAACACAAGTGCTACTGTAGCACAAATCGTTCGAAGTGGCGGTCAAATTTGGGCCGGCAGTAAGGTTGTTCTTACGAGCAACCTGGACTTCTCTACCAATAGCACCATTGAAATGAAAGTGTACACCGCTGCTCCAGTAGGTACCAACATCTTAATGAAACTCGAAGATTCCGGCGGTGCGTTTGTTGAAAGGTCAAGACCTACTACAGTGACGGGTCAATGGGAAACCATAAGCTGGGATTTTACGGGCGTTCCCGTTCAATTCAATACGCTCGTATTCATGTTCGACTTTGGCAATTTAGGTGACGGATCAGCTAATTCGACCTTTCTATTCGACGATGTTGAACAAGTCTATAGCGGTACGCAGATCGACATGCCTGTTGATTTCGAAGGAACTACAGTGAACTACTCCATGTCGGATTTCGGGGGAAATATTTCACAACACGTAGTGGATCCGACGAATAGTGGCAATATGGTCATTAAAGTGGTTAAACCAGTTACCGCAGCGACCTGGGCCGGAACAACTATTGGAACTGCAGCTGGGTTCGCATCGAACATCCCTTTAAGCATGACCGAGTCTTTTATGACAGTTCGTGTATGGTCGCCCACTGCGGGTACTCCGATCAGACTTAAAGTAGAAGATTCTAACGATCCAACGCATACCTGCGAAACGCAGAAAAACACCACCGTAGCCGGCGGATGGGAAACCATGGTCTTTGACTTTACTAACGAAGCTCCCGGAACCGAACTCCTCAGTGTCGGATTGGCAATGGGCTGGACCTATAACATGGCTTCACTTTTCTTCAATTTTGACACAGACGGTGCCACCGCTGGCGAAAAAACCTACTATTTCGACGATGTATCCTTTGGAGGTTCTGTTGGTATCGCGGAAGAGGAATTAAATAATATTCAGGTGTACCCCAATCCTGCTGTAGATCGATGGACGATTGCATCGGAGGCAACCATAAATCAATTGGATCTATACGATACAACGGGGCGTATGGTACGAAGTATTGAAGTCAAAGATGGACTTGTAACGCTTGAGGCATCCGCGCTAGCCAGCGGTACATACCTCCTCCGCATTCACACAGAGAACGGAATTCAACTAAGGCAGTTGATTAAAGAATAAGGGTAGGCTTTCAGCGCAGTTTTAAAGCTGCGCTGAAGGTCTTTTTTACCCCTCTTTAGTTTTACATGTACTAATGCCGAATGGCATATACAAGGGGCAGGTTCGGATTAAACTCGTGACGATAAAAACCGCGGATAGTATATACAGGATGGTGGCGATTATTCCCGATACCATTCCGGAGTAGGCCAAATAGATCATCAAGGCCGCTAGTAGAAGACGGACCACTCGGTCCGCAGATCCCATATTCTTAATCATAATATTGTCGTTTATAGGTACCTCTCAATAATCCATGCCAAAAGTGATACTATGCCGAGACATAGAATACAAACGGCCGTTAATCGAAGCACCTTCGTTTTCATTATTTCGAGGATACGGAAAGATTAAATCGACTAGTTTATTCTACCTTCAAATACGGAGCTAAATCGGCCAGAGGCACCTCAATGATTATTGGTCCGGCCGCATAGGCCGCTATCTCATGGGGATTATAGTAAAATCGAATACCCTTTGTGTCCAGCGCAAAATTCTGTGTTACGGGTATTGTTTCTACGTTCAATCCACCGTCGGAAATAAGCGATTGCTCATTGGTTAGGCCTTTTTGCTCTCTAAAATGAAAATCGATCATTGCGCTCAAAGCTTCATTTGTTCCGGGTTTTATAATATCCTCGAGAAGAAGAGTGTCTCCTGTTTTGACAGCAAAATTGTAATAATGGATTTCATTGCGCCCATGTGCACCTCCACTGTATTCGGTGTATTCTCTTTCCAGAGTTAAAATCTCTCCATCGAGCCGGCGAACACTGACCATCTCCATGTGCGTCCAAGGGTTTCCGTACGTACCAATATCCTCTTTCAACTGCTTGTACTGGTCGATGAAGAATTTAATTTGAGTCAACCAAGAACGCTGCGCGGTTCGGTTTTGGGCCCACAATTTCGACGCTACAAATCGGTTCAACTCGGGCGCAAACTCAGCGCCACTAAAAACAGGAAATTTTAATTCAATTCGGACATATCCGCCAGAAGTATCCGCGGCAATGAATTCCGCAACCGTATCGCGCATTTGATAAGTAAGAGGAGCAGTATCTGTGGCGTGAGCGTCTATGCGATCTTTTTCGCGCCCGGAACACGAACTTACCAAAGTCGTTGTGAGTGCGAACACAAACAATCCTATCCAACCCGTATTTAGAATCGCGCCTTTCATCGGACTTTCGCTTTACGGATAATTCGGGCGAATATATTCGGGAATAAACGCTTCACGTAAATGCCTAAGCGCTCTTTCCCGCCTATATACACTTCATTTCTTCCTTTTTCCATAGCGGAAATCATGCGTTTCGCGCATTCTGCCGCCGACATCCCATTAGCTTGTGCATCATCCATTTCACCGAGTTTTTCTCCTGAGCCCGTTAATGCATTCAGTGAAATTTGCGTTCGAATAAAGCCGGGGCAAAAAATAGTTACTTGTAATCCTTGATCGTGCAATTCGGCGCGAAGGCTATCGTAAAATCCGTGTAACGCGTGCTTTGCGGCCGCGTAGGCCGATCGATAAGGGCTTCCGAATTTTCCAACTAAACTCGATGTTACGCCAATTTGTCCAACTCCATTGGCCAACATTTGCGGAAGTACCGCTTTCGTAAGGGCAACGGTTCCAAAAAAATCGATTTCCATTATTCGGCGATCGACTTCAATCGGCGTATCCAATGCCTTACTGCGCTGACTAATTCCCCCGTTATTCATTAAAACATCGACTCTTCCCGCCTGCTCCAAAACCCGCTCTACTGCCGGAATCAAGGTTTCGTTCTTCGCTAAATCGAGCGTCTGAATCCACACTTGCGAGGCCCCGTTGTTCCTGGCTTTTTCAGCGACTTCATTGAGTTGTACTTCTCTGCGAGCACTCAACACCAGTTTGGCTCCTTTCTTTGCAAATTCTAAAGCAAGTGCCTCGCCAATTCCCGAGGTTGCTCCAGTTATCCAAACCACATTATCTTTATACGTCATAGCCACGAAAATACGTTTTTGCATGAACCCAATTCCCCGTTCAATGTGTTACTTTTGCAACCTATGAAAAATATGAAAGCACTTTTTACCCTCGCCCTAACGGTCGGATGCCTCCTGAGCACCGTCGCACAAGATTGTAACGCAATCAACAAAAAAGATCAAACAACCTTCGAAGCGCGCGTGAATTACCTCGCTTCAGATGCCCTTGAAGGTCGCGAAGCCGGGACACCTGGTGAGCTCGCCGCCCGCGATTTCATAGCGGAAGAAATGAAATCGGCCGGACTCGCACCCAAAGGATCCGATGGCTTCTTTCAAGCTTTTGAATTTCAACGCCCCGTTGAAGTCAATAAAAAATCTACCTACATCAGTTGGGGGAAAACCGGCTTTAGACTCAATAAAGATTTCTATCCGACAAAATTCAGCAGCAACGGCACCACTGCGTCTGACGCAATTTACGTCGGACATGGCATTGATGCTCCAGAATTGGGTTTTTCTGATTACTTACAGGAAGTTAAATACAAGAATAAAGTGTTCGTCCTCGATATAGGATCACCAGACGGTACGCACCCTCATTCGAAGTTTAAGGCCCATCACGACCTTCAAAAAAGACTGGAGCTGGCCGTGAAAAAAGGAGCCGCGGGTGTCGTTCTTTACAATACAGATGAGAATGCGGAAGCGCCTTCAAGTACCTTCAAGAACATCCTATCTGTGGGTGTACCCGTAGTTTATTGGAGTACATATGCCCCAGAGAAAAGACGCCCCGATTTAGCCAAAATCACTTTAAGTGTAGATCAAACGGAAATTACCGATACCGGATACAATGTGGTGGGGTATTTAGACCGCGGCTCCGATAAAACAATTGTTATTGGAGCGCATTACGACCATTTAGGTTACGGCGGCGAAGGCTCAAGGCACACAGGAGATCCAGAAATCCACAACGGTGCTGATGACAATGCGAGTGGAACGGCCGGACTCTTAGCTTTGGCGAATTATTATTCAAAAAAAGGAAAGAAATTCAAGGGAAACAACTACCTCTTCATCGCTTTCAGCGCGGAAGAAAAAGGGCTTCTCGGGTCTAAATACTACGTTGAAAACCCCACCATTTCCCTCAATGGCGTCAATTACATGATCAATTACGACATGATCGGCTCCTTGGATGTTAACGACGGTTTCATCGTCAATGGAGTAGGCACTAGCCCTAAATGGACTGAATCCCTCAATCAGGTTCCATGCGATGTAAAGTACACAACCACAACTTCAGGAATCGGACCCAGTGATCACACGAGTTTCTATTTGAAAAAGATTCCGAGTATCCACTTTTTTACGGGCGGAACCGAATACTACCACAAACCAAGCGATGACCCTCAAACCTTAAACATGGTTGGAGCCATGCGCATAGTGGAGTTCACGAAAGCCTTAATTAACGGACTTGACGCACAACCCGCACTTCCATTTGCAGAAACCAAACAGGAGGAAAGCATGAGGGTCCCAAAGTTTAAGGTTACTCTTGGCGTTATGCCCGATTATTCCTTTGAAGGCCCCGGTATGAAAATTGACGGAATCATTCCAGATCGACCTGCCCAAGGTGCCGATTTGCAAGAAGACGATATTATTTTGCAAATTGGAGACATGAATGTTGCCGATATGCAAGGGTATATGAAAGCCCTTTCCGCCTTTAACAAAGGAGAAGAAGTGACGGTTCGCTTTTTAAGAAACGGAAAAGAAGGTACGGTACAACTTACCTTTTAATGGAAAACTCCCACAAAATAGCCATGATTGGCGGAGGAAGCTGGGCGACCGCACTCGTAAAAATCCTTTGTGAAAACAATGATAAGGTGGGCTGGTGGATGCGAAATGAAGAGGCAATCCAGCACATTAGACTGTACGGTAACAATCCTAATTATTTGAGTTCGGTAGATTTTGATCCCGATCAACTCACCCTTTCCTCTGATATCAATGCCATAGTGCGCGAACACGATGTACTTGTATTTGCGGTTCCTTCTGCATTCTTGAAAAAAGCGTTGGAAACACTTTCCGAACCCTTAAACGACAAAATCATCGTATCCGCCATTAAAGGAATTGTTCCCGGAGAAAACCAAATTGTAGGTGAGTATCTGCATGAAAGGTTCGATTTAACCTACGACAACATCGCCGTTGTAACGGGTCCTTGTCATGCAGAAGAAGTAGCATTGGAGCGTTTAAGTTATTTAACCGCCGCTTCCGAAAATAAATCGGTCGCCAAAATGCTTAAGAATCAACTGAGCTGTAAGTATATTAAAGTAACCACGTCCGACGATATTATCGGTAGCGAATATGCCGCAGTAATGAAGAACATTATCGCTATTGCGGCAGGTATTTGTCACGCACTTGGCTACGGAGATAATTTTCAAGCCGTACTCGTTGTCAATGCGATCAAAGAGATGAAACGCTTTATTAAAAACGTTTATCCAAACAAGCGCGATATTACCGACAGTGCCTATTTAGGCGATTTATTGGTTACCGCCTATTCTCAGTTTAGCCGAAATAGAACTTTTGGAAACATGGTCGGAAAAGGATACTCTGTCCGTTCTGCTATGCTCGAGATGAATATGGTAGCCGAAGGGTATTACGCCGTTGATTGTATCAAGAAAATGGGGAAATTACACGACGTGAGCATGCCCATTTGTAATATGGTCTATAAAGTGGTTTACGAAGGCAAATCGCCCCGGAAACAAGTCGCAAAACTCGCGGACAAACTAAAGTGATCCTTTCAACAAAGTGAAACTCCGTCGGTCGAAATCGAGCAGCCCTTCTTCACGAAATTCATTTAAAAGTGTGGTGACTGTTTGACGGGAGGTGCCGATTAAATTGGCGATGTTCTTGTGCGTAAAATAATGCCGAACCACGACTTCGTCAGATGCTCCTTTTTCTCCCTTTTCGTCGGCCAATTCATTTATAAAGTCTTCAAGGCGAGCGCGAACATCTTTGAACACGAGGTTCTCTATTCGCCGCTCCATTTTCTTCAACTTGACACCAATCATTTTATAAATACGCAATGTGAATTCTTGATTGTCTTTCATCAAGTCTTGCATCATTTCAATATTTACTGGGTACAATGTGGTTCCTTCTTCTACCACTTGGGCTACTTCAGACCTCCGCGTTTCTCCTAACAAGGCCATTTCACCAAATATTTCGCCGCGTTCCAATACGCCTTTCACCACTTCTTCTCCCTTTTCGGTATACTGAACGATTTTTACTCGGCCGCTGGCTACTCAGTATATCGTGTCGGCGCTATCGTCGTTGAAATAAACATTTTCGTTTCGATCGTACACCCGAAAATGCCGCCCGTCATCTTTGAACTCAGCAAATTTGTGCGGGCATAAAATGTCGAATAAGTTGACATTTTCAAAAAACCAAATACTGTCCATGCCACTACGATAAATCTTTGAAGCGTTGATTTACAGCCACTCATTCAGAATTAATGCGAAGGTATTTCACACCTGTCAAATAAAGAACCCGAAAGTCTCGATTTCCTTAACTTTCGGCAAAGCGAAAACAAATGAGCACTGAAGGAAAGTTTCTCCCCTATAGCCGGCCCGAAGTTGGCTCTTCTGAAATGATTGAGCGGACCGCGGATTACTTCCATTTCATGGACGAACGTCGGTCTCTTCGTTTTTTTTCGGACCGTGAGGTCCCGAAAGAGGTGATTGAGAACTTAATTAAAACCGCGAGTACTGCACCGAGTGGCGCACACAAACAACCGTGGACTTTCGTTGCTGTCGGAAGCGAAGAAGTGAAAAAGCAGATTAGAGAAGCCGCCGAAAAAGAGGAGTACGAAAGCTATAACGGCCGAATGAGTGAGGAGTGGCTCAGCGATTTAAAGGCTTTTGATACGGATTGGCACAAACCCTTTCTCGAAATAGCTCCTTGGCTGATCGTTGTTTTTAAACAGAGCTATCGCATGAAGCCAGATGGCTCCAAAGGCCTCCATTATTACGTAAATGAATCGGTCGGCCTAGCGGCCGGATTTCTTCTATCGGCCATTCATAATGCCGGTTTAGTGGCACTGACTCACACGCCTTCACCCATGAACTTCTTACAGAAAGTGTTGGATAGACCCGCAAATGAAAAACCTTTTTTACTCATCCCAGTGGGCTATCCGGCTGAAGATGCCGTGGTACCAGAGCTCAGTAGAAAGGAGCTCGATCAGATCTCTGTGTTTATTGAATAAAGGATGGAGTTTCGCTTTAGCGAGCTTAATACCGGTGAAACTTTTGCAACACTTGCAACACTATTCCCCTAAACGAATCTCCTCATCACCCTCTTGGTAGGGTAAATAGGTCATAATAAATTGAAGCATTTCGTCGGTTGTGCGCATAGAAACGTCGCGCTGTGCATCAATTAATTGAGGCGGATTAAAAGGATTCTCGGGGTTATTTGCTGTATTGTCGAACGTGGCGTATACGTGAATTACGGAACCCTTTGGAATCTTCAGCATTTTCTCAAAGGTGTAAAAATATTGCCAGTGAAAATCCCATCGCGGGATTTTAATCAAGGGCAAAGTATCGCCTGATGGGAGTAATGCAAATGCCCAAAAATCTTGTCCGAGTAGATGCATGTGCGGATTAATGGTCAATAGAGAGATGTCCTCTTCCAACGCCGCCTTCGTATGAAAGGTCATCACCGTATCGGCCGGAATAATAAAATCCGGTACAATTTTCGAAATACCGTAGGTTCCCATTTGGATTTCGTACGTCGGTCTGCTCGGCGGCGTATCCATGAAGAAAATGTTGATACGAGAACTATCCCATTGGTCTGTTGGAATTGGGGCATAATGCATATCATGGATCATGAACGCCCCCTTTTTACTCATTTTGAATCCGCCAATTCCGCCCGGATACTCCGACGCTATGACCCCGGGTAAATAATTCACTACCAGTGGGTCAAGAACAGGATAAGAGCCGTCGTCATTGAGCACATCCATCATCTCATAGATTTCGGTATCGGTAAACAGTTCTGAATCGACGACATATTCACCCTTAAAAACATCGTTCTTGCGGCCCTCTTGGTATAAAATAAGATGACCATTCATATGATGAACAAGTTGATTTCGTCCAGGGACGAATTCAGCGGCCCGAACATATTTTTCTTCCGGAATCTCATAGGGGACCTTCATGATGAAGAATTCATCGCGATTTTCACCGGGAACCAAATGAGGTTGTACATGCAACACTAAATCTGGGGTTCCCAATTGTGATCCTTTTGGATAACTGGGTACTTCGGGCTCGTTTCTTTTCTTGCCGCGAGGCGCGCCTTGCTTGTGCCATTTTTGAATGAGCTCAATTTCCTGGTCGGAAAGAATTTTTTCACCTAAAAACGACTGATAGGTATGGTCCGCCGGCCACGGCGGCATATAGCGTGACTCCGTTACAAACGCGACCATTTTTGAACGCTTGGCAACATCTTTATAAGACGTAAGAGGGAAAGGCCCAGGTTGGCCCGGACGATGGCAAGGGACGCAATTATCAAATACGATGGGTGCTATATCGGTTGCCCAGGTTACACGATCCGATTCGGCGGTGTCATCGGAGTTACAAGCCTCGAAAATAAAACCAGCTATCAGAAGGCTAACTAAAAGTCGAATTAACTTAGCCATCCAAGAGCTGCCAAAATTGCAAGAGCTACAATAAACCACAAGGTTTGGGTCTTCGTCATTTTTTTCATTTCACTATTCTATAAAACAGCCCACTGGCTCCGTTCTTGAAATTCGAATGGGCGTTCCGGCCGCTAGGTCGTTAAGCGCATCCTTTAAATAAAATTCGGTCACTACCTGGCGATGTTGGCCCAGTGAAACGGCCCAATTATCAATTTTACCCGTATACAACACCTCGGATCCCGAATTCACAACAAATACTTCGGGCGTAATGGTTGCATCGAAATACTGAACCAATCGGAAATTGGGATCCATAATTACAGGCAGGGTCAAGTTGTATTCATCCAGATAATCAACCACGTCTTGAGCGGTATAATCTTCGCCAGAAACCACTCCTATAAAGGCAACCGAATCGGAGCTATACTGAGCTCCAATTTCTCGAAAATCTTTAGCGTAATTAACGCAAAGTGGGCATTCTGGAGAAATAAAATAAAAGACGTTAACGCTATTCTTCTTCAAGGCCTTCATGGATAAAGATTCGCCTCGCGCCGTTTCAAAAGATCCGGTATAAAGCTTATTTGGCCGCACAAATCGTGCACAGGCGAGGGCAAATAAAAGAACCAGAAGTACAACAAGTGTCTTTTTCATTCGACTTCTTCTTCAAAAAAACGGATGGTAATTTCACCCGTCTTGGTAATATATGCTCGGTACATGCCCACGGTATTGAATGATAGCGCGGCGTTACCATCTTTGTCTAATGCTATGAGTCCGCCCAAAGCATTTATACTCTTCAACTTTGACTGAATAATGGCATTTGCTGCTTCGTCAACAGTTAGACCTTTATAAGCCATCAAAGCGTGCATGTCGTAGGCGACCGATTGCCGAATAAAATACTCTCCATGTCCGGTGCACGAGACTCCCAAAGTGGCATCGTTCGCGTAGGTCCCGGCTCCTGGAAGAGGTGAATCGCCTATTCTTCCCCATCGCTTGTTGGTCATTCCGCCCGTGCTTGTTCCGGCCGAAATATGGCCGTCTTTATCGAGTGCTACTGCTCCAACCGTACCCATTTTGTCATCGGGAAGTGGATTAATAGACCCTCCATTTTCTTCAGCTGCCTGTACTCGTTGCAATGCTTCATATGCTTTGCGCGTATAGAAGTAGGCAGAATCGGCCCGTTCGATATCTTGCGATTCGGCGAACTTTTCGGCGCCTTCACGAGACAAGAGTACGTGCGGCGAATTTTCCATTACTGCCCTTGCCGCGATGATTGGGTTCTTAATATTTGTTACTCCTGCAACAGCTCCGGCATCTTGACTGGCGCCATACATAATAGAAGCATCCAGTTCATTATGGCCATCGTAGGTGAATACAGCTCCCCGTCCGGCATTAAAGGCGGGCGAATTCTCGAGAACAACAATAGCTGCTTCTACCATGTCGAGGCTCGAGGCACCTTTTTCCCAAAGGGCATATCCGGCCGATAAGGCCGCCGTCAAACGACCTGAAATTTCTGCACTCTTTTCTTCATCCATATACTCGGGCAGAATAGTTCCAGCTCCACCGTGAAGTACCATGACTACGTTGGCGGCTTTTTCCTGGGCCTTTAACGGCCCTACAAGAGCAAGGGATGCAAATAGGGACAGCAGGATCCCCTTCGTTAATGATCGGGCCATATAATTTTTGTTTTCGAACTGAAATAGACTCAAAATCACCATTATAAACCAATTCATCGATGATGTGAATCTGTTGTGTCGTTTTTTAATATGCTTTAAATATACGGCACATTTCGCATTGAATAATAGTACGCCTCCATTAGGTGGTGATGCACCAGTCGCTCATATTCGAATCATTTTTTACCGGCGTGGAAATGATTCCAAATTTTTAGTGCTTTAGAATGACCCACTATCTCTTCAAGTTGCTCTTTCGATGCTTCTTTTATTCGTTTTACAGACTTAAGCGTTTTCAGCAATTCTTTTGAAGTAGATTCTCCAATACCCGCAATGGACTCGAGTTCCGTATTGAAACTACTATTACTTCTTCGGTTTCGATGGTGCGTGATTCCGAAACGGTGTGCCTCATTTCGAAGTTGTTGAATAATTTTCAATGTTTCGGAACGCTTGTCGAGATAGAGCGGAATGGGGTCGTCTGGGTAAAACAGTTCTTCTAAACGTTTTGCAATACCTATGATGGCAATTTTACCGCGTAGTCCGAGTAATTCCAGGCTTTTTAAAGCAGAGCTCAATTGACCCTTTCCGCCATCAATTACAATTAACTGGGGCATAGGCTGATCTTCCTCTAACAATCGCTTATATCGTCTATAAACCACCTCTTCCATGGATGCAAAGTCGTCGGGTCCTTCAACCGTTTTGATATTGAAGTGTCGATAATCTTTTTTACTGGGTTTTGCATTCTTGAAAACCACGCAGGCAGCCACGGGATTGGTTCCCTGAATGTTTGAATTGTCAAAGCACTCAATGTGTTTTGGTTCTTGCGAGAGGCGCAGATCCACTTTCATTTGTGCCAATATTCGCTTGGCGTGGCGTTCCGGATCGACGATCTGAATATTCTTTAAGCGATCCATTCGGAACTGCTTAGCGTTCCGGATTGATAAATCGACCAGGGCTTTCTTATCGCCCCGAAGGGGCTTATGAAGTTTTACGCCCTCCCATTCAAGGTCGAGCATATGTGAAACTAGAATCTCCTTTGCAGCGCTTTTATGGGTTTGTCGCAATTCTATAAGTCCCAACGCAAGTAATTCTTCATCCGTTTCATCGAGGCGCTTTTTAAGCTCAATAGTATGGGATTGGACCATCGCACCATCTATAACGCCGATATAATTGACATAAGCATTTTGAACATCGGATATAACTGTATAGACATCCGCTGTTTTGATGGTCGGACTTACAACCGTCGATTTTACTTGATACTTATCTAATAAATCGATTCGTTCTTTCAACTTTTGCGCTTCTTCAAACTCCAATTTTGAGGCGTGCTCGTCCATCTCAATCGCTAAGCCTTTTCGAACTCCGGAGACATTCCCCTTTATGATTTCCCTTATTTTTTGAATACTCTCATCGTACGACTCCAATGTTTGATATCCTTCACAGGGGCCAAGGCAATTGCCTATGTGGTATTCGAGGCAAACCTTGAACTTTCCGGCCGCAATATTTTCTTGAGTTAAAGCAAGAGTACAAGTGCGCAGAGGATAAATTCCTTTGATTAAGTCGAGCAGATTCTTCATCATCGGGAACGACGGGTAGGGGCCGAAATATTCTGATCCATCCCGAATGAGTTTTCTTGTCCAGAAGACCCTTGGGAAAGGTTCTTTTTTAATACAGATCCAGGGGTATGTTTTGTCGTCTTTTAGAAGGACATTATATCGTGGCTGATGCTCTTTAATGAGGTTATTCTCGAGCAATAGGGCGTCCATTTCAGTGGCAACTACAATGAATTGTATGTCGCGAATCTTCTTAACCAAAACACGTAATCGTCCTGAATCGTGTACTTTATTAAAATACGAGAGTACACGTTTTTTAAGGTTTTTAGCCTTTCCGACGTATAGGAGCCCGCCCGTTTCATCATAGTACTGATAAACACCGGGCTTCTCCGGAACCGTTTTAAGAAGGGTTTCTACGTGTTCTTTTGCCATGAAACAAATATAGCCGAAACAAAAAAGCCTCCCCGCATTTAGCGGGAAGGCTTTTATTTATTGTAGGTCGCTCTTGGCTTATTGCAAGCT
>ENA-OUOG01000396-OUOG01000396.1-marine-metagenome-genome-assembly--contig:-NODE-396-length-57502-cov-5.295899_pt1 | contig 57502 bp, 42 predicted proteins | sample MGYA00248635_ERZ508505 | MGnify/ENA primary metagenome ERZ508505 (study PRJEB26176, sample SAMN06267871) | marine metagenome | isolation source: Saanich Inlet, British Columbia, Canada | place: Pacific...
CTAAGTTTATACAAAACCATTGAATTAATTCAGTCTATTTTTAAAACAAAAAAGCCCGCGAATGCGGGCTTTTGTACCTTGGGTGGGAATCGAACCCACACGCTGTTGCCAGCACTGGATTTTGAATCCAGCGCGTCTACCAATTCCGCCACCAAGGCAAATGGACGGCAAATGTAACTATTTATTCTTTTTTAGACTACATAAAATATGGCTCAACTTCTTATTTACCTCAAATAAATTCCTACATTTGCATCCCGCAGAAAAAACTATGGGAAAAACAACCATCGAATCGAAGATATTTGCCTGTACTCAGAGTACCGCATTAGCCAAAGAGATCGCCAAACAATATGGCGCTCCACTGGGCAGTGTGTTGTTTTCGCGTTATAGCGATGGTGAATTTCAACCTTCGTTTGAAGAATCTGTTCGTGGCTCTCGTATTTTTATCATTGGCTCTACCAATCCATCCTCTGAAAATTTAATGGAAATGCTTTTGATGCTCGATGCAGCAAAACGTGCTTCTGCAAGACATATTACAGCCGTAATGCCTTATTTTGGATGGGCGCGTCAGGACAGAAAAGACAAACCACGTGTGCCAATCGGAGCAAAACTTATCGCCAAACTGCTTGAAGCTGCCGGAGCTACGCGTATCATTACCATGGATTTGCACGCAGACCAAATCCAAGGGTTTTTTGAAAAACCTGTTGACCACTTGTTTGCGTCATCACTTTTCTTACCCTATTTAAAGTCTTTGAATATTGACAACCTCACCGTTGCATCACCCGATATGGGAGGTTCCAAACGTGCTTATGCGTACTCGAAATATTTGGAAAGCGATGTAGTGATTTGCTACAAAGAGCGAAAAAAAGCAAACATCATCTCTAGCATGGAACTTATTGGCGAAGTGAAAGGTAAAAACGTAGTCCTTGTAGACGATATGGTCGATACTGCCGGTACGCTTACCAAAGCTGCAGACCTTATGATGGAACGCGGAGCACTAAGCGTGCGTGCCGTATGTACACACCCGCTATTGTCTGGCGAAGCCTACGAGCGTGTAGAAGCATCTAAGCTTACAGAACTCATCACAACAGATTCTATTCCGCTAAAAAGAGAAAGTAAAAAAATTAAAGTATTGAGCTGTGCTCAATTGTTTGCCGAGGTCATGTACAATGTACATCACAACGAATCGATCTCAGGCAAGTTTGTTATGTAATAAATATAAATATGAAATCAATCACCATCAACGGATCTAAAAGAGAAAGCGTGGGCAAGGTAGCTACCAAAGCCTTACGTAATGCTGGACAGGTTCCTTGCGTATTGTACGGAGGGGAAACGCCAGTGCACTTTGCTGCAGACGAAAGAGCGTTTGCCAAGTTAATTTATACTCCCAATGCGCATACGGTGGTTATCGACTTAGGCGATAACAGCTCGTTTAATGCCATTTTGCAGGATATTCAGTTTCACCCAGTTTCCGATAAAATTCTTCACATAGACTTTTATCAACTATTCGACGACAAAGAAGTGTCTATGGATATTCCTGTGGTGCTTCAGGGTGCTGCACCCGGCGTACTTAACTCTGGTGGGGTATTACGACGCAACAAACGCAAGCTACGTGTTCGTGCGCTTCCTGGAAATCTTCCCGATACTATAGTGGCAGATATTTCAAGACTTGAACTTGGAAACAAATTATATGTTACTGAGTTAGCAAACGAAGCCTATAAGTTTTTACACCCAGACAATACGGTAGTATGTCAAGTACGTACCTCTAGAAATTCGATGAAAGCAGCTTCAACTGTTGAATCAGTTGAAAGTGCTGAAGAAGGCGAAGAGGCTGCAGACGAATAAAATAATTTTATTTATCATAAAAAAAAGCATCTTGCTGTGGAGTGAGATGCTTTTTTTATTTTTACACGGATGAAACTGCGCATTCCTTTTTTTTCATCTGCTACAAAAAAAGAACCCGATATGAAATCTTTTTTGGTTGTCGGACTTGGAAATATTGGTACTGAATATGCCAATACACGACACAACATTGGTTTTGATGTGGTTGATGCGCTTGCCAAAGAAAACCAAGCCCCATTTGAAACCCTGCGCTACGGCGATGTGGCTTCGTTCAAACACAAAGGAAAAACATGCTTTTTGTTAAAGCCCAATACCTTTATGAACAGGAGTGGAAAAGCAGTGCGCTATTGGATGCAGCAAAAGAAGATTCCGCTGCAAAATATGCTTATTATCACCGATGATATTCACTTGGATTTTGGAATGCTGCGCATGCGTCAAAAAGGCTCTGCAGGAGGGCACAACGGCTTAAAGGATATTTGTGTGCAATTGAACACACTTGACTATCCGCGGCTACGTTTTGGTATAGGTGCTGGGTTTAGCAAAGGTAGGCAAGTGGATTTTGTATTGCAGCCTTGGAAAAGTGATGAGGAAAAAGACCTCCCCTTTGCCATTGATAAAGCTGCACAAGCCGCATTGTCTTTTGTTACAGACGGCGTTCAAACCGCCATGAATTTGCATAATGGAAACACCCTAGCACCATGAGTATCCTGAAGCAAAGTGCCGCGTTTTCACCAAAAACAAAAACGGTAGTTACCGTAGGCACCTTTGATGGCGTGCATTTGGGACACCAAAAAATTATTTCACAAGTTGTAGCGGAAGCACGCAAAAGTGGCTATGCACCAACACTCCTGACCTTTGACCCACACCCCAGAAAAGTATTACAACCCAACGTGTCTATGCCACTCATTCAAACGCTTGAAGAGCGCGCCCAAACCTTGGAAGGTCTAGGGTTAGAACATATGGTTGTCCACCCCTTTACCAAAGCCTTTTCGCAACTGAGCGCAGCAGCCTATGTAAAAGAAATTTTGGTGGATATGCTCAACGTGGCACATATCATAATTGGGCATAACCACAGATTTGGAAAAAACCGTACTGCAAACGTTGAAGACCTGCTGCATTTTGGCGAGGTCTATGGGTTTGAAGTAACCCAAATAAGTGCCGAAGAGATTGATAATATCTCCGTGAGTTCTACCAAAATTAGAACTGCCCTAATGCAAGGCGATGTAACTTTAGCCCACAGCTATTTGGGACATCCCTTCACACTTTCCGGAATAGTGATTCAAGGGCAGCAACGCGGACGAACCCTAGGATTTCCAACGGCTAATATCGCCATCCATCACCCCGATAAAATTATTCCTAAAAATGGGGTTTATGCTGTAAGCATAACCATTGGAAATGTGCAACACTTGGGCATGATGAACATTGGCATAAATCCTACTGTAAATGGGCAACACCAAAGTATAGAGGTTAATATTTTTGACTGGTCGGAGGATATCTACAGTCAATCCGTACAAGTAGCTCTTATTCAGCGTATTAGAGATGAAGTGAAATTCGAATCCTTAAATGCCTTACAAAAGCAGTTGGAAAAAGATAAGGTCACTATTTTGGCTGCACACAAAACTTTACATTTGTAAAAAATACCGTTATGCTTATTCCCGCATATGTCCGAGAACATTTTGACCAAGTTGTTGCTGCACTGGAAAAGCGCAATATAGCGGCAAGGCCGCAATTGCAACGCCTTTTGGAATTGGATGAAACACGTCGTGCCACGCAAGCCGAACTTGACCAAACGCTGGCAAGCGCCAATAGTATTGCCAAAGAAATCGGACAGCTATTTAAGCAAGGTGCAACAGCTGAAGCCAATCAAAAAAAGGAAGCCTCAGCAACATTAAAAGCTACCGCCAAAACGCTACAAGAAAGCTTACAGCAAACAGCAAATGCGTTGCAAGACCTCTTGTATCAATTGCCTAATATTCCACACGAAAGTGTTCCCAAAGGAAATTCGGACGAAGACAACGAGGTGGTTTCGGAACACGGTGCCATTCCTACCCTCCAAAAGGACGCACTCCCGCACTGGGAATTGGCAAAAAAATACAACCTCATCGATTTTGAATTGGGCGCCAAAATCACCGGAGCAGGGTTTCCTGTGTATACCGGTAAAGGGGCAAAATTGCAACGTGCGCTTATCAATTATTTTTTAGATTTTAATACTGCCGCAGGCTACGGCGAAGTGCAAGTCCCGCACATGGTAAACGAAGCCTCGGGGCTTGGCACTGGGCAATTGCCCGACAAAGAAGGGCAAATGTATCACGTTACCGAAGACGATTTGTACCTAATCCCCACCGCCGAAGTTCCTGTTACGAACATCTACCGCGATAGCCTTTTGCAAGCTTCCGAATTGCCTATTCAACTTACAGCATACACGCCTTGCTTTCGGCGAGAAGCAGGAAGCTATGGAGCACACGTTCGCGGATTGAATCGGTTACATCAATTTGACAAAGTAGAACTGGTGCGCGTCGAAGAACCCGAGCATTCCTATGCCGCATTAGACGATATGGTAGCGCATGTAGGCAAACTCCTTGAATCATTAGAATTACCCTACCGTATCTTGCGCTTATGCGGTGGCGATTTGGGATTTACCTCCGCACTTACCTTTGATTTTGAGGTCTTTTCTACCGCACAAAACAGGTGGTTAGAAGTAAGTTCGGTATCGAATTTTGAAAGCTTTCAAGCCAACCGCCTAAAGCTGCGTTACAAAGCAACTGATGGCAAAAAGCAATTGGCACACACCCTAAACGGCAGCTCGTTAGCGCTACCACGAATTGTTGCCGGAATATTGGAAAATCATCAAACCCCAGAGGGCATCCGCATTCCAAAAGCCTTGGTACCGTATACTGGGTTTGCGCTTATCAATTAGTATGCAGATTTACAACATCACCTTTATTGTAGAACCCACTATTGAAAAAGATTGGGCTACCTATGTGGATAAGGAATTGTTGCCCGAGCTGGCACAGTCCGTACAGCAAATAGACCTGTTGCGTGTGGAGTTTGAAGACGGTGTTGAGCCTGTAAAAGGGGCTACTTTTAGCATGCAGTTTTATTGCGCAGAACCTGATCACCTGAAGTGGGTAAAAGATATTGGACACCCCTTGGCAATGCAAAAATTGTATAGAACCTTCCCCAAACATTGGGTAGCGTTTGCAAGTAGATTGGAATTTTTGAAATCATACTAATGAGTGTTCGACCAAAAAAACATTTGGGACAACACTTTTTGACCGACCAAAATATCGCGCAAAATATCGCCGATACGCTTTCCGAAAAAGGCTACAACGAAGTGCTGGAAATTGGTCCCGGCATGGGAGTACTCACACAATACCTTTTGCAAAAACCATTTACCACGCATGTTATCGAAATCGACTCCGAATCGGTTGATTACCTAAAAACGCATTTCACAAAACTTGAAAACAACATTATTGAGGGGGATTTTTTAAAGCTCAGGCTTAGCGATTATTTTCAAGATCAGGTTGCTATCATTGGCAACTTTCCCTATAATATTTCAAGTCAAATATTGTTTAAAGTCATTGAACAACGGGAACGAGTACCGGAATTTGCGGGAATGTTTCAAAAAGAAGTTGCCGAGCGCATCTGTGAAAAACCGGGCAGTAAAGCCTACGGGATTTTATCGGTGTTCGCGCAAGCCTTTTACGATTGTGAATACCTATTTAATGTCTCCCGATTTGTATTTGATCCGCCACCAAAAGTAGCTTCTGGGGTGATTCGACTCACGCGAAAAAAAGAATTTTCCCTTCCCTGCGACGATGCCTTGTTTTTTAGGGTAGTCAAAACCGCCTTTCAACAACGTCGGAAAACCTTGCGGAATAGCCTAAAATCGTTTGGACTGTCGGCTAGTTTAAAAGAAGATAGTATCTTTGATGAGCGTCCGGAACGGCTGGACGTTTCAGCGTTTATTCACTTGACACAAAAAATAGCGGATGACACCCTTTCAACTCAATGACGAACTTTTAGCGCAAATAAAAAGCGACATTGAGCAGCGTAAAACTGCTGCGCTGAAAAAACGCACTAGCGAATATCACTACGCCGACCTTGCCGAAATAATCGATGAGCTTTCCATTGACGAGGGGGTTTATCTGATAAAACTCCTCGACTCCGAAAAAACTTCCGATGTACTTACAGAACTGGATGAAGACATCAGAGAACGCATTTTAGAACTGCTTTCCGTAAAGGAAATTGCTGAAGAGGTAGAGGAATTAGACACCGATGATGCGGTGGACTTGATTGCGGAACTTCCCCAAGAACGTCAGGCGGAAGTTATTGCGCAAATTGAGGACGAGGAGCATGCACAAGATATTCAAGAATTGCTTTCTTACGACGAGGATTCTGCCGGGGGGCTGATGGCAAAAGAATTGGTAAAAGTTAATGAGAACTGGACGGTTACCAAATGTGTGCGCGAAATGCGCGTTCAAGCTTCAGAAGTGAAGCGGGTGCATTCCATATATGTGGTGGATGATAACAATATACTGCTAGGCAGGTTATCGTTAAAAGATTTGCTAACCGCAAAAGACCGTGCAAAAATCAAATCGGTGTATATCCCAAAAGTGGATTATGTAAACGTACATGACGAGGGCGAAGAAGTTGCCAAGCTTATGGCAAAATATGACCTCGAAGCCATACCAGTTGTCAATGATGAAAAACAGCTTTTGGGGCGTATTACCATTGACGACATCATAGATTTTATAAAAGAAGAAGCCGATAAAGATTACCAATTGGCAGCAGGTATTTCTACGGATGTGGAAGCCGATGACAGCATTATTGACCTAACCAAAGCGCGTTTACCATGGCTTATTTTAGGGCTTTTTGGGGGTTTGGGAAGCGTATTTATCCTCGAAGGTTTTGAAGAGGTGATGAACCATCCATCCTATAAAACGCTATTCTTTTTTACGCCACTGATTGCCGCAATGGCAGGTAATGTTGGGGTACAATCCTCTGCGATTATTGTACAAGGATTGGCCAACGACATTGTAAAAGGAAGCCTTTTTAATCGCCTCTTAAAAGAAGTAGGGTTAAGTCTTATAAATGGCGTAGCACTAGGGTCGCTTCTGCTAATTTTTGGATATTTCATGGAGATAGAAACAGCTGTCAGTTTTATTATTGCGCTTTCTATGCTTTGTGTTATTGTGGTTTCGGCACTGGTAGGTACTTTTGTACCCATTATTTTGGACAAAAACAACATCGATCCTGCTATTGCCACAGGACCATTTATCACCACAAGCAACGATATTTTTGGCATTTTTCTCTTTTTCTATATCGCCAAAATCCTTTTAGGTTTTTAAGATGATACGGATTTTACACGTAGATGAAAATCACCCTGCATTAATAGAAGGGCTTGAAGCTATGGGGTTTGAAAACGAGGTAAACACCTCGTCATCCAAAAAAGAAATTGAGCGTGAAATTGAACGCTACCACGGACTTGTTATTCGAAGTCGATTTCCCATAGACAGTGCTTTTTTGCACAAGGCAACAAGCCTAAAATTCATCGCTCGTGTAGGCTCGGGTTTGGAAAATATTGATGTGAAAACGGCTGAAAAATTAGGGATCGCTGTTTTGGCAGCTCCCGAGGGAAACAGTCCCGCTGTGGGCGAACACGCCCTAGGCATGCTATTGAGTCTATTCAATAAAATCCCAAAAGCAACTACCGAAGTGCGCAACGGGATCTGGCAGCGCGAAGCCAATCGCGGTGAAGCGCTCAGTGGAAAAACCATTGGGATTATCGGCTATGGACACACCGGAAAACAGTTTGCCAAAAATCTTTCGGGTTTTGATGTAACCGTTCTGTGCCATGATATTTTGCCTGACAAAAGCAACGAATTTGCACAACAAGTATCCTTAAAAACCCTAATGGAAAAAGCGGAGGTAGTAAGTCTGCATTTACCCCTAAACGATACTACTCATCACTATGTAAATCGGGACTTTATTGCGAAAATGCACAACCCTTTTTGGCTAATCAATACTGCCCGCGGAAATCAAGTGGTTACCTCCGATTTGGTGGAAGGCTTGAAAAGTGGAAAGGTCAAAGGGGCATGTTTGGACGTACTGGACAAAGAAACCGCTGCTTTTGATGTGGTTTTGGAAGAATCTTATGAATGGAAGTATGTATCCCAACACCCAAATGTGGTGCTAACGCCTCACGTAGCGGGTTGGACCGTACAAAGCCATCTAAAGCTAAGTGAGGTCATACTGTCCAAAATCAAAAAGGTTTTTGAAACCACATAATTTTAAGGAATCTTAACACTAAGTAAACCCGTAAAACGTTACGAAGTATTTATTTAGCACCCATGAAAAATATTCTCATTCTTTGTACAGGAAATTCGTGTCGCAGTCAAATGGCGCATGGGTTTATGAAGTTTTATGGCGGGCATAAAGTTGGTGTTTACAGTGCTGGAATCGAAACCCACGGACTTAATCCACGTGCGGTTAGCATTATGAAAGAAGCCGGTATTGATATCAGCGAACACACGTCTAATCATGTAGATGAATACGCTGATATTTCCTTTGACCACATCATTACCGTTTGTGACCACGCCAACGAAAACTGCCCGTATATTCCAAGTGAAAATGCGCAACGCTGGCACAAAAATTTTTCTGACCCCTCGAAGTTAGTTTCTGAAGACGAAAACGAAATTCACGCTGCCTTTGCCGCCACTCGCGATGAAATTAAAGATTACTGCAAAACCTTTCTAAAATCCCATCTGTTAGGCTAAAGTGAATTATCTTCTAATGACGCCTGAAACTCTTCCAGCACTGGTTGTACAGTACTCGCTGGGATATCTTTGACTTTTATATACATTAAGCCGTCAATGGCATTATTAAAAAGTGGGTCTACATTAAACGAGACCACACGGGCATTTTGTTTGATGTATTTTTTAATTAGTACGGGCAAACGCAAATTTCCAGGTTCAACCTCATCAATGAGCTTATCAAACTTGTTGAGGTCTGCCGAGGTTTCGTCAAAAACGAATTCTTTGTCAACATCGTTTAGCTTCACCTTAAACTCTTTTTTTGGGGTGATGTATTGCGCCAAAAAAGGATCGTAATAATGCGACCGCATAAATTCAATCATCAATGACTTGGTAAACTTTGAAAACTGGTTACTAATGCTCACACTTCCCATAAGAAAGGCGTGGTCTGGGTGGCGCAGTGTTGCGTGAATAATGCCTTTCCAAAGTAAAAATAAGGGCATGGGGCGCTGCTGATACTCCTTGGCTACAAATGCCCTGCCCAACTCAATGGTATTGCTAAGCATAGGCTGAATTTCGGGTTCGAATTTAAAAAGTTCAGCAAGGTAAAACCCCGACAATCCATGGGTGCCCATGAGTTCTTTTCCTAATCCCAAACGGTATGCCCCCACCAAACGCTTTGCGTTGTGATCCCATAAAAAAAGGTGTAAATAATCTTCATCAAAATGATCAAGGTCTAGGGATTTGTTGGTGCCTTCGCCCACAGCTCTAAAGGCAATTTCGCGCTGTCTCCCAATTTCGGTAAGCATATTGGGAATTAGGAAAGATGGGGTTAAAAAAAGCTCATAATCTTTGGATACTAACAGGGACTTTTTGGCTTCTTTTAAAAGATGAATTTCATTTTCCAAATTGGAAAGGGGCACTTCAGGGGCAATGGGCAACACCTTTTTACTCCGTCTTCTAAAGGGTTGTGGCACGCGGTTCAAAATAGGCTTTCGCTCAAAACTATTGGAAAGCATATACACTTTTTTGCGTAAAAATTCGGAGTACGCCGATACAGACTCATGGTTGCTTTGATCTTTTACAGGGATGGCTTTTCCCACGCGAACATCAATCGTGCGGAATTTTTGCGTCAGTAACTCGGCAGGAAGCCGGGCAGTGCGTAACAAACCATGCATTTTTGCAAGACGATAAAATAACGGACTGTTTCGAGCATGAAAATAAATGGGTACAACAGGAACATTCGCACGTTGAATAAGACGCATGGTAGCTTCATTCCACTCGGAGTCTATGGGGACTTGTTTTTTGAGTTTTGAAGCGACTTCTCCAGCAGGGAAAACCGCGAAAAGTCCGTCGTTTTGCAAATGACGCAGCACTTGCCTAAACCCGCCCACACTCGATTTTTCAGACTGCTTTGCATCAAACGGATTTACAGGGATAATCCAATTTTTTAAGGGTATTGCACGCTCCAATAAAAAATTTGCCATAAGCTTTACATCGGGTCGTACCTGTTGCAAAAAATGCATCAAAATAATTCCATCTATGCCTCCCAAAGGATGATTGGAAACGAGAACTACGGGACCCTCTTTTGGAATACGCTTTAGCTCTTCCGGGCTAAGGTGATAGTCTATTTTAAAATGATGTAAAAGCGTCGTTAAAAAATGGGAGTCATCGCCACTTGCTACGCTTCTGTCATAAATGGCATTAATCCTGTCTAGGCTTAGCAACCAAAGAACAAATTTACCCACTACACGACCAAAAAAACCCGTTTTGGCAAGACCAAGGACTTTAGCTATATCGGTAGAATGTACCAGTGGCATTTGGGTGATTTGAATGTAAATATAGCTATTTCATCACCAATTGCAGCGTTGTTTGTGTGCGTTGTTCAAGTACTAATTCGTGGGTCTTTAGCAGTCCATTAGCAGAATCTTCTTTAAAGTGACGAATGGTGTAAAGCGTAACGTCTGCAGTTTGTTTCACATCGAATCGCGCGCGTAGCGTATGCAGCAAGGCATCCATATTAGTATACTTATCATTAACGCAAACCGAAAAACTAATTGCCGAATTTTGAATCAAATCCACAGACATTTTGTGCTCGTGCAACAACTTGAAAATATCGCTGATATTATCCTCTACCACAAACGAAAAATCACGGGTAGAGAGGCGAAGCAAAGACAATCCTTTTTTTACAATATAACAGGGTACTTCGGGTTGCATAAGCACCCCCTTTCCTACTTGAGTTCCGTCTGCCGTAGGGTTCAAAAACGACTTAACAAACAACGGGATTTCTTTACGTTGCAAGGGCTGCAAGGTCTTTGGATGAATTACCGAAGCTCCATAAAACGCCAACTCTATCGCCTCTTGATAGGAAATATGGTGTAGCAACTCCGTGTTCTCAAAAACACGGGGATCGGCGTTTAGCACACCCGGTACATCTTTCCAAATGGTAACATCTGTAGCCCCCAGACAATACGCAAAAATAGCCGCCGAATAATCGGAACCTTCCCTGCCCAAAGTCGTGGTAAAATTGTTCTCGTCAGAACCGATAAACCCTTGGGTAATTTTTAATACACTGCCTTGCATTTGCTCTTGGACAGCCGCTTGCGTGTGCTCCCAATTCAAGTGTGCACTACGGTAATAATTATCTGTTTTGATACAGGATCGCGCATCAACCCATTCCGCTGCTATGCCCTTGTGGTTCAGATAGGCACAAACAATAGAGGTGGAAAGCAATTCACCGAAACTTACCACTTGGTCGTAGACAAAAGCGTCGTGTGGCGAGCGGTTATTCGCCAAAAAGGTGTTGCACTGCTTAAAAAGGTTTTTTATTCGTTTGGAGATGGGCGCCTCATTACCATCAAACAATTCCGAAACAATATCTTGATGAAATACTTCCACTTCGTGAAGCAGCCCCTTATAGGTTTCGGGTTTTTGAAAATACGCCGACACTACCGCCTCTAGGGCATTGGTAGTTTTGCCCATGGCAGAAATCACCACAACGGTGTTTTCGTGACCTGTTTGCGTCAATACATTGACCACATTTTTTACTCCTTCGGCATCTTTTACAGATGCGCCTCCAAACTTAAATACGCGCATGATGTTTTGCTATAAATTGTTGTATGGCACCCTCGGTCATTTGGGTAATTCTCCAATCCGAGAGGGTTTTCGCGCCATGTTTTTCATAAAATTTGATGGCGGAAGTATTCCAATCCAATACCGCCCATTGAATTCGACGAACCCCCGAATCGTTTGCATAGGCAATAAATGTCTTTAGCAACTCAAAGCCAATGCCTTTTCCGCGCTCCGATTGGGTTACAATTAAATCTTCCAGATGAAACGACTTTCCTTTCCATGTAGAATAGCATGGGTAAAAGAGGGCAATGCCCGCTATGCGTTGGTCAATTTCCGCTACAAAACATTGAAAATGGGCGTTTTCGCCAAAGCCGTCTTTTGTAAGTTCCTCTTCAGTAACTTCAACTGCATCAGGTTCACGCTCAAAGACAGCTAACTCGCGAATAAGTGCAAGGATGCCAGGAACATCGGCAGCAGTGGCAATACGAATTAGCGGTTGTTTCATCGAGGGCAAATGTAGTAACTCTTATCTGAATAGGCCGATTTTAACATCACAGGCAATAACGAATTTGTTTAAAAATTAACGTAAGTACGTACTAAGGGCTTTTGACTTCGTATTTTTGCCAAAAAAGCAGGCGTGGCAAAACTTCCTGAGCTTTATCAAAACAACTCACAATTTCGTGCGGTGTATGAAAACGCATGTGCCAACGGCACCGTTTTTGCCTCTGGACTGATAGGCTCCAAACACAGTTTTTTGGTCAAATCCATGTTTGAGCAACACACCAGCACCGTGCTTTGGATACTCAACAATAAAGAAGAAGCCGCCTATTTTTTTAACGATTTGGAGGTGTTACTCCCCAACCCGCCCTTATTTTTTCCGGCAAGCTATCGTCGCCCCTATAGCATTGAAGAAACCGATAATGCAAATGTACTGTTGCGTGCAGAAGTTTTGCAAAAAGTAAAGGACACACCCCGGCAACTGGTGGTAAGCTATCCCGAAGCCCTTTTTGAGCAGGTACTTACAACAAAAGCCTTGCAAAGCAAAACCTTAACCCTTAAAAAAGGAGATGTACTCAGTATTGACTTTGTCAACGAAACCCTCTTTGCGTTTGGTTTTCAACGAGTAGATTTTGTTACCGAACCTGGAGAGTTTGCTGTGCGTGGCGGTATTTTAGACGTGTATTCTTTTAGCCATGAGGAGCCGTTTCGGATTGAGTTTTTTGGCGATGAGGTGGATACCCTTCGCAGCTTTGATGTAACTTCTCAACGCTCTACACAGGCATTGGAAAAAATTAACATCCTTGCCAATATCGAGCAAAAAGAAGAAAAAGAGGCACGGCAATCCATACTTTCCTTTTTACAAGATGATGTACTGGTGTGTGTACAAAACGAAAGCCTTGTGGTGGCAGAACTCGACAAATTGTTTGCACACGCCCAAAAAACACATCAAACTATTGATGGAGAAATTCGAAGGCTACCCCCCGAGGATATATTTATCAGCGGCAATAATTTTTCGACAAAATTGAAATCCAAAACTTGTGTGCACTTTGCACCAAGTGACGCCAACACCTCATTGCATTTTAATTGTCAACCACAGCCCCATTTTCAACGCAAATTTGATTGGCTTGCAGAGCATCTCGCCGAAAACACAGCACAACAACGCAGGAATCATATTTTTTGCGCATCGGAAACCCAAAAGGAACGACTTTCTCAAATTATCGAAGAAATAGCCCCCGAAACTCCTTTTCAGTGCTGGGTTGCCCCACTATACCAAGGGTTTGTAGATGAAGACGAAAACGTGGTCTGCTACACCGACCATCAACTTTTTGAGCGCTATCATAAATTCAGGCTTAAAAACGGCTACAGCAAAAAACAAGCCATTTCCCTAAAGGCATTAGCGCAGCTGGAAGTTGGCGACTACGTAACCCATATTGACCACGGCATCGGTACTTTTGGTGGCTTGCAACGCATTGAGGTGGAAGGCAAAATGCAAGAGGCGATCAAACTCTTTTATGGCGATAGAGATGTACTGTATGTGAGTATTCACTCGCTGCATAAAATTTCAAAATTTAACGGCAAAGACGGGGCAACACCCAAAGTGTATAAATTGGGATCTGGAGCTTGGAAAAAAATCAAGCAAAAGACCAAAAAGAAGGTCAAAGAAATTGCCTTTAACCTGATTAACGTATACGCCAAACGCCGCATGAACAAAGGCTTTGCCTGTGGTCCGGATAGCTATTTGCAACACGAGTTGGAAGCATCGTTTTTGTTTGAAGACACCCCCGACCAACGCAGTGCTACCGAAGCCGTAAAACAAGACATGGAAGACCAAAAACCCATGGACAGATTGGTATGTGGCGATGTAGGTTTTGGAAAAACCGAAGTTGCTATTCGAGCTGCCTTTAAGGCAGTGGACAACGGCAAACAAGTGGTTGTTTTGGTGCCAACCACCATTTTGGCATTTCAGCATTTCAACACCTTCAAAAAGCGGTTAAGCGAATTTCCGGTTACCATCGACTACCTCAACCGATTTAGAACCGCCAAACAAAAAAAAGAGGTACTTGAAGGCATAGCAAACGGAGCTATTGACATAGTCATTGGCACACATCAACTGGTGGGAAAATCGGTATCTTTTAAAGATTTGGGATTGCTCATAGTTGACGAAGAGCAAAAATTTGGAGTGGGTGTTAAAGAGAAATTACGTTCGCTCAAAGAACACGTAGATGTGCTCACGCTCACCGCCACACCTATTCCGAGAACCTTACAATTTAGCCTTATGGCAGCACGAGATTTGTCCGTAATCAATACCGCACCTCCCAACCGTTATCCTATTGAAAGTCAGGTGATTTCATGGAGTGAAACCCAAATTCGAGACGCCGTAATTTATGAATTGCAACGGGGCGGACAGGTCTTTTTTGTGCACAACCGTATCGATAACATTGGAGAAGTTTCGGGTATGCTGCAACGCCTTATTCCAGATGCGCGTATCGCTACCGCACACGGACAACTCCCGGGGAATAAACTGGAAGAACTTATGCTCGGTTTTATGGAAGGGCAGTTTGATGTATTGGTCGCAACGACTATCATTGAAAGTGGTTTGGACGTGCCCAATGCGAACACTATTTTTATCAATAACGCCAACAATTTTGGACTTAGCGATTTGCATCAAATGCGAGGTCGTGTAGGGCGTAGCAACAAAAAAGCCTTTTGCTATTTTATCACGCCGCCGTTTTCAGCGCTAACAGACGATGCGCGCAAACGAATGGAAGCTGTGAGTCAATACACCGCACTGGGTTCCGGGTTTCAAATTGCCATGAAAGACTTGGAAATTAGAGGTGCTGGTGATTTGTTAGGAGGTGAGCAAAGCGGATTTATCAATGATATCGGCTTTGAAACCTATCAGAAAATCCTAAAAGATGCCATTGAAGAATTGCAGCAAAATGAGTTTAAAGCCCTCTATCCCGACCAAAAACCTACGGTTAAAGAAGTAACGCTAGATACCGATTTTGAAATCTTTTTCCCAACAGACTACATCAACAATGTAACGGAACGGCTGGCGCAATATCAAGAATTGGCAACCCTAAAAACCGAGGAAGAACTCAAAGCGTTTGGGGCTTCGCTTATCGATAGGTTTGGTGCCCTGCCCGAACCTACCATTGCCCTTTTTGACAGTGTGCGTCTAAAATGGCTGGGGGCGGCGTTAGGCTTTGAAAAAATTATCCTTAAAAAGCAGAAGTGCATTTGCACCTTTCTAGCTGATCCTGAAAGTTCGTTTTACCAAGGAGATGCGTTTCAACATATGTTGCGTACATTGGGCACATTAGGCAAGGCACAACTTAAAGAAAAAAACACCAAAGAGGGACCAAAATTAGTGCTCGTTATCAATGAGGTTTCTGCTGTAACCAAGGCTATTCAACTCCTAGAAAAACTGCAACAGCCTACAACTGCTTAAGGTCTTTTACCACCCGGAAGGCTTTGTCTACTTGCTCATCATTGACCAGAATGGTGAACTCGTTTGATGTAGAAATCACTTCATAGATATTAATGCCCTCCCACGAAAGACGTTGAAATACAAAGTAATAAATCCCAGGAATAGAAACGTTTTCGGTGGGGAGTTTTAAGGTTATTGAAGATAGATTTTCTTCTTTGTGCAAACACTCTTCTTGAGCTAAGTGCTTGTCTACTAAAGGAGCAAGATGTTCGCTTACCACAATATTACATTCATGCACACCACGCGAGGAGGTATAAAAATTTTCACTCGAAAGTTGAAGTTGCGAGAGTAGTTTTGCTTGCGCTGCTAAGAGCGTATCAGAAACCTTAAAATTGTAATCGATTAGTGCGGAACGCACGGTAATGTCTCCAATATTTTTTAAGGTTTTAATGATTTTGTGAGAATACCGAAATTCCAAATCGGTAGAAAGGCGCTTCAGAGCCATCACAATAGCCCCCGAGCGCACGGGCTTTTCCGTTTGTTCTTGAATCTCGTCTTGCATCATGCGCGAAAGCGAGGTAAGGTTGATAATCCCTTGTGTAAGCGCACTAATCAAAAAAGGCTTGGACTTTACATATGTCTCCACAGCTGCAGCAATGGTTTTCATGTTTCTGAATTATTTCACAAATATATGAATAAAAAAACAAAATGTTATAAAAATAACAATTCTAGAAAAAATAAAACGCACTTTCGATGTGTTTGAGGGTGTGGTGTTGGGCAGTGCCTACTATGCTAATAATGTCAAATCGCGTTTCACCTTGCCAGTCAAATTTCTGAATATAGTACTCAGCTGCGCGTGCCATGAGTTTGCGTTTTTTGGGAGTTACAAATTCATGCGGTGCACCATGAACGTCTGATTTTCGCCATTTTACCTCCACCACCACAAGCATATCTTCTTTTTTGGCAATGATATCTATTTCGGCTTTTTGGAAGTAAAAGTTCCGTGCTAAAATGGTATAGCCCTGTTTTTGTAAATGTGCTACAGCAAGGTCCTCGCCTTGGTTGCCTTTTTTTCGGGTGTTCATCTCTGCCGATTTATGGGATTTTCTAAAGATAAAAAATCCACTTAAAGCAAGGCGGTAATTTCCCTATTTTTGTGCCGAAACTTCTTGTATGAGCAAACGCTACACAATTACTGCTGCCCTTCCTTACACCAACGGTCCCATCCACATTGGGCATTTGGCAGGTGTTTATGTCCCTGCCGATATATATGCGCGCTATTTGCGTATGCGGGGCAAAGAGGTGTTGTTTATTTGCGGTAGCGATGAGCACGGCGTTGCTATTTCCATGAAAGCAAAAAAAGAGGGCATCACTCCAAAAGAGGTTATTGACAAATACCACAACATCATCAAAAATTCGTTTGATGCATTTGGGATTTCTTTTGATTATTATGGAAGAACTTCCAGCGAGGTACACCACCAAACCGCGCAAGCGTTTTTTAAAACCATGCACGATAAGGACTGTTTTGAAACGCAAACTACCGAACAGCTCTACGATGCTAAAGAAGACCAATTTTTAGCCGATCGCTATGTTGTGGGTACCTGCCCAAAATGCGGGCATACCGAAGCCTATGGCGACCAGTGTGAAGCCTGTGGAAGCTCGCTTAATGCCACCGATTTGATTGACCCAAAATCAGCCCTCTCGGGAGAAACGCCAAGCCTAAAAACCACTACACATTGGTATTTACCCCTTAACCGCTACGACGATTTTTTACGCAATTGGATTTTGGAGAACCACAAATCGGATTGGAAACCCAATGTGTTGGGGCAAGTAAAATCATGGCTGGACGATGGACTAAAACCTCGTGCGGTTACCCGTGACTTATCGTGGGGGATTCCCGTTCCTGTATCAGGTGGCGAAAACAAAGTACTGTATGTATGGTTCGATGCGCCCATTGGCTACATCTCGGCAACCAAAGAATGGGCTGCGCAAGAAGGCAAAGACTGGAAACCTTATTGGCAAGACAAGGAAACTGAACTGGTGCACTTTATTGGAAAAGACAACATTGTATTCCACTGTGTTATTTTTCCTGCGGTGCTCAACGCCATGGGCGACTATATACTACCCGAAAACGTACCCGCCAATGAGTTCTTAAATCTGGAGGGGCAAAAGCTATCAACCTCCAAAAACTGGGCGGTTTGGTTGCACGAATACCTTGAAGATTTTCCCGAAAAACAAGACGTGTTGCGCTATGTGCTCACGGCAAATGCCCCCGAAACCAAAGACAACGACTTTACGTGGAGTGATTTTCAAACCCGAAACAACAGTGAGTTGGTTGCCATTTTTGGGAATTTTGTAAATCGGGTGATGGTACTGATGAAAAAATATTACGAAAGTATTGTACCCAACCCCGGTGCACTTACTCCTGAAGACTCTGCCACACTTGAGGCATTAAAGGCTTCGCCTGACACCATTTCAACCCTTTTGGAACAGTATAAGTTTAGAGCTGCAAGTCAAGAAATGATGCAACTTGCACGACGTGGCAACAAGTATTTAGCGGATGAAGAGCCGTGGAAACTCATAAAAACCAATCCCGAGCGTGTGGCAACCATTATGCACACCGCTATTCAGGTGGTGGCTGGACTGGCAATCCTTTGCGAACCCTTTTTGCCACACACTGCAACCAAACTCCGTACTATGCTAAACCTCAGCGAGACCTTGGGGTGGGATGCTGTTGGCAACACAACACTAGTTCCTAGTGGACATAACCTTGGCAAGGCAGCACTTTTGTTTGAAAAAATAGAAGATGAGGCTATTACCGCACAGCTAGAGAAACTCTCTTCTTAGCAACAAAATTTTAACCAAAATAACTTGTGGCATAATATGTGAAGTGTTTTAAAAAGTTTTATACTTTTGAAAAACCAAACCTACTGTTATGACACAACCAAAATTGCACAAAAAACTTTTTGCCTTTGGCATTGCGCTTTTCCTTATTTCTTTTCCTTTATTGTTGCTTTTAGAAGTTGAAGCAACTAATTTTTTCAAACACTTGTTAAAATTTGCTTCAGATAAAGGTATTCTCTGTACATTTTTTTTAGTAGGTATAATTTTAATGTCAGCAGGGCTAATTCTTAGAAAAATCACCAAAGCCTAAGCTATATTTGCGGCAATGATTTGCATTGCCCATCACGACATTTACGCACATCCACTACCCGAAGGGCATCGATTTCCTATGCTCAAATACGAAATGCTTCCCGAACAACTTGTTCGTGAAGGCACCTGTACACGAGAACAATTTTTTGCGCCCAATCGCATTGCTGATGCGCATATTTTACGCACGCATTGTCCGGAATATTACGCCCAGCTCAACACTTTATCCCTCTCTAAAAAAGACATAAGACGTATAGGTTTTCCCTTATCGACAACGTTGATTGAAAGGGAGTGCGTAATTGCACAAGGTACACTTTTAGGTTGTGAGTATGCACTCAAAAATGGTATCGCATTTAATATTGCTGGAGGTACACATCATGCGTTTTATAATCGTGGTGAGGCGTTTTGTTTACTAAATGATCAGGCGATTGGCGCAGATTATCTGTTAGCCTCAAGAAAAGCCCATCAAATCTTAATTATAGATTTGGACGTACATCAAGGTAACGGTACAGCCTCGCTTTTTCAAAACAACTCAAAAGTATTTACATTTTCCATGCACGGCAAAGCCAATTACCCTTTTCAAAAAGAAGAAAGCGATGTCGATATTGCCCTAGAAGACAACACAACAGATGACGAATATCTCGATCGATTAGAAACGCATCTAGCCCATTTATTGGCTACCGTCAAACCTGATTTTGTGTTTTATCTATCTGGAGTAGATGTACTCAAAGAAGATAAACTTGGGCGTTTAGCCCTCACACTTGAGGGTGCAAAAAAACGAGACGAACTTGTGTTGTCATCTTGTTTTGAGCAACAAATCCCAGTGCAATGCAGCATGGGCGGTGGCTATGCGCCCGATGTAAATCTCATCGTTGAAGCGCACGCCAACACCTACCGTGTAGCTACAGCAATTTATGACTAATTACAACATGTGCATCTCGTCCAAATGGACTTCTGCGCTATGGCGTTTTTCTCCCGATTTGGTTTCATAATCTCGATACATCAAACGCCCTCGACATGCCACATGGCTTCCTTTTTTGAGGTGTTCTACACAAATTTCTGCAAGTTTGCCCCATGCGACAATACGGTGCCATTGAGTGCTTTCAACCATTTCACCATCTTTGTTTTTGTAACGATGGTTGGTAGCAATCGAAAAATTTGCCAGTTTTTTGTTAGACTCTAGTATGACTTCTTCGGGGGCATCGCCAAGATGCCCAATGAGCTGTACGCTGTTTTGAATGGAACTCATGAATTGGGGTTTTATAGATTAACAAATTGAATTAACGCCAGCGTTGGCTTCGTAGTAGCAACGCAGCTTTTACCACATCTTGCCTGCTTATTTGTCCTACCAATCTGCCGTGTTCCAATACGGGAAGACGGCGTCTATTGGTCTTGTGAAAAAGGGTAGCGGCATCAAAAATGGTTTTATCTGACTCAATGGTATCCACCTTTTCAGTCATATTTTCTTCGACTTTTCGATCAAAAAAAGGCTGATTAAAATATTTCCCTTCCGAAAGGTGTTTGATACAATCCGCTTCAGAAATGATACCGACTAACCTAGACAGATCATCAACAACAGGTCCACCAGAAATTTTATTGCGAATCAAAATTCGCATCACTTCCAAAATGGATTGTTGCGGAGAAAAAGTAATCAAATTGCGTGTCATGTAGTCTTTAACCAATAACGATCTGGTACGCTTTGGCGTAAGTTTTTGACGCGCCGCTTGAAAACTTTTTATAGGCATGTTGATGTTTTAATGAACAAAAGGTATAAAAAAAAATTTAATTCCGCATATTTTATTCAAAAAAGATACTTTTACACCGATATGAAGTCGGCATCAATTCTAGGTTGTGGATGGCTTGGACAAGCTCTTGCACAAGTACTTTTATCCAAAGGATATGCGGTTGCGGGTAGTGTTCGGTCTGAGAAAAAAGCGAATATTCTAGCAGAGCTGGGCATTACACCTCACATCTTGACTGTTGAAAATGAAGGAATTAATGGCAACTTTGATGCTTTAATAAAAGATGCTGATGTGCTTATTGTAGCATTTCCGCCTGGTGTCCGGCGCAATCCGAATGCGGATTATGCTGCACGGATAGCACATATTTTAACCGCAATTTCGTCTTATCCCAATTGTAAGATATTGCATTTGAGTAGTATTGGTGTTTTTGGCGCATCGCAAGGCGAGGTAGATGAAACTACTGCCCCCAGACCCACAACCCTTGTGGGAGTCCAATTACTTGCAGCCGAAAAAAGCAGTTTGACTTTTGAAAATCGTGCTACGGTTGTGCGTCTTGGTGGTCTGGTCGGTGATGGTCGGCATCCAGCAAAACAGCTTTCCAAAAAGGAAGATATTCCAGCAGCTTACGCTCCCACAAATTTGGTACACCAACTGGATGTGGTTCGCTTTTTAACCTCCATAATAGAGGGTGGTTTTTGGGGATACACGCTGCATTGTGTAAGTCCTATTCATCATGCCCGAAAAGCCTTTTACACCCAAGAATGTATGGAGAACAACTTGCCTGAACCGCACTTCTCCAATGAAGAAAGTACCCAAAATAAAAAGGTGATTGACACAAAAAGCGCAACGCTATTTGATTTTGAATATCAACTATCGGAGTGTCGTCTCAAGGACTGTTGAAGTTTCTTCAGGCTGAATGTGTGAAACAAAAATGTTCCAACTCCTTTTCATTTTGAGGATACTCTTTGCTTGTTGTTCAGCAATATCCCCATTAAGACGCTGGTCAGCCGCAATGCTTGCGTGGGTAACAAATACCATATAGCGTGAGCGAATTGGATTCGTGTTCCATTCTTCGGGCCATGAGGCACTAAGAAGTTTTGTGGACTCATCCTTAATGGTTTTCATAGTAATGCTGCGTTGTGCCGTTGGGATGTTGCCAAGCGAGTTCATCAATTGAGTCAAGTTTGACCAGTTGAGTGACGCTGTGCTTGGGGCTGATTTAGCAAGAACTGAATTTAAAATTGAATCCACCACAGCAGTATCCTCCACCTTTGATATAAGGTTTTCCTGTTTGGGTTGTGAGCAACACACAAGAATTACAACACTGCATAAAGTAATCAAACGCATATTCAAAGATACGTTTATATACGCATGTTAGAAAAGCCTAATTTATTCGAACTGAATGCCAGTACCCTGCGCAAACAATTCGCCCTCACCATTAGGATTTGTTGGCCATGTAAAGCTGAGTTTGGCTTGCGGATTTACCCTTCCAAAAAGCACATCTGCAATGCCTTCGCCTGCCATGCCTGGCAAAAATGAAGCAACAAAAGCATCCCATTGTGATAGCTGTTCATGAACCATTAGCGGTCGTCCAGATAGCAAGACAACAATTAAGGGGTTTCCAGAGGTGTTTGCCCGAGCCAATATTTCCAAATCCGCTTTATTCATACGCAAATCCGCATCATCGCCAAAGCCTTCGGCATAGGGATACTCCCCAACAACCGCAATCACAATATCTTCTTTTGCAATAGCATTGGCGTTAGGGTCATATGTAATTTTTGCATTAGGTGCCACTTGACGCAGTCCTTCTACAATGGTTGTGCCGTTGGGTTGAAGCACGCGGTTTGCCATAAAATTGGAAAAATCTTTACGATTCGCATTATCGTTTTTATCTGCGTCAATTTCATTAAAATGCCCAGCCCAAGCGGCGACATCGAACTTGTCTTCGTAGATTTTTTTAAGCTGATCATTATATTCCTTCAAGGTTAAAACGCCATCAGCATTAAAGTCTAAAAAGTCGAAATCAGGGGTGAAAAATCCTTGCCACTCAGTAGTCCAACCCCCATTTTGCACACCCAAATTGTTTGCACCAGAACCTACCACGGTTATGGATGCTGCGTTGTTAAGCGGCAGTACTCCATCATTTTTTAGTAAAACTGTCGATTTTTGAACAGCTTCACGGGCAAGTGCACGGTGTGCTGGTGAGCCTACTTCAGAAAGATAGGAGTCATCGATATAAGGGTTGTCAAAAAGACCCAATTCCATCTTTACTTTCAAAATTCTACGTACTGCATCGTCGATGCGCTCCATAGAGACGCTTCCCTCATTGACCGCCGCTATCAAATATTGAATAAATACTTTGTAGTGCTGTTGGTTTTGCCCCTCCATAAATCCAGGAACCATGAACATATCAATACCTGCATTTACCCCATTGATAACATCGGATTTATAATTCCCTGGAATTTCGTCTATGCCTGCCCAATCTGAAACCACAAAGCCTTCAAAACCAAGTTCGTCTTTGAGCAAATCCGTAAGGATATATTTACTGCCGTGACACTTTTCTCCACGAATGCTGTTAAAACTCGCCATAATGGTTTTTACATCGGCAGCAATAGCCGTTTTGTATGGGGGGAGGTAAATTTCACGTAGGGTTTTATCCTCTAATTGCACATCACCCCTATCCAACTTATAGTCGTGCATCCCATCAACTCGAGTGCCAGTTCCCCAAACTGTAGCACCATCTCCAATAAAATGCTTAGCACAAGCAGCAACTTGCTTGTTTTGCACTTCCAAAAGGCGGTCTTGGTAGCCCAAAACAGCAGCTTCGGTAAGCCCGTCAACAATATCGGTGGTTTGACCAAACCCCTCGTAAAAACGCCCCCATCTTGCATCTTGTGGAATGGTAATACAAGGTGAAAAAGTCCAGTGAATACCTGTAGCAGCAACTTCTACAGCCGTGGCTTTGTTTACTCGATAAACGAGGTCAGCGTCATTCGAAGCGCCAAGGGCTAAATTATGAGGGAACACCGTAGCTCCTAGGACATTATTGTGTCCGTGGACAGCATCAATTCCGTAAATTAATGGAATACCAAGTCGATCACTCATGGCAATTTCTTGGAATCCATTAACCATGTCAAGCCACGCTTTTGGTGTATTTGTTTTGGGAACTGCTCCACCTCCACTAAGTATTGAGCCAATATGATACTCCTTAATATCGCTGTAATCATCCAACAAACGCATATCAATTTGAGTCATTTGACCTACTTTTTCAGCTAGTGTCATCTGAAGCACAATAGCGTCAACTTTTTTGGCAATCTCCTTCTTATTTTGTCGATCGGGTTTGGGGGCACAGCCAACAATTAGGACAACGACGGCTAGGGCTAAAGTATTGATGTAAACGTTCATAGGGAATGCCTTGTGTTAATGGCTATAATTAAAACTTGAGTTTTTCATGTTTATCCCAAAGTCCCCAATACGCACCCACTTCGCCTTCTGGACCAACTTTCCAAGACTCATCAAAAGACGAAAAATAAAACACGTCTATGTTGGCCTGTTTTGCCCAAGCTTGCGTATTGATAAAATACTGCATGGCATGTTCTTCGGACGGCACAGACCCCTTGAGAGGCTCTCCTTTGCTAGGCCATCCCGTTTCAGTAATGATTACTTTTTTACCTTTTGCGGCATCCATGGCTTGCCCATACATACTTTGCATATGGTTTAGTGCCCACTCTTCTGGACAACCCTCCCAAAACGGATAGCAATTGGATAAAATTACGTCTGAATGTTCTACGAGTTCGGGGTGAGAAGAAAACTCGTAATACGCATCTACATATCCAATAGGAATATGGGCTGGAATTGCATCTCTAACTTGTTTCATAAATGCAAGTAGTTCCTCTAGGGTTAAATCGTTGCGATAAAGCACCTCATTGCCCACGGCAGCAATATCCACACAGCCTTCGTTAGCAAGGGCAATTAATGCCTTTATTTCTTCTTCGTTTTTTTCAGGATCATCGCCAAGCCAAGCACCAACCATCGTTTTAATGCCATGTTTTTTTGCAATGCGCGGAATGTGTTCATTGCCCTCAATACATGAAAAAGAGCGTACCCATTTGGTGTAGGGTTTGAGTATTTTGATACGGCGCTCCACCTGATTTTCAGTGATGGTATCGCCAGGCTCTTGCCCGTCTTCATACATGCTAAAACAAATTCCATGCATTCCCAACTTGAGTGTTTTTCTCCAGAGCGCTTTTAAATCCTCGGTTGTATAATTATCAAAATTTACGCCTTGGTACGATTTGTACTCTAATTCTTCTAAGCTAAATTCTATACCTTCTCTGTATGACATTTTTATTAGTATTTACGTTTTTCGTATTTGTCCCATATTCCCCATCGTGCGCCAACATCTCCTTCATGATGTACTTTCCAAGACTCATCAAAAGAAGAAAAGTAGAATATTGGTGCTTTTTCTAATGCTGCCCAAGTAGTGACATTCACAAAATACTCCATCGCATTTTGAGGTGATGGCTTTGCTTCACCAACGCTATCTCCCAAATTTGGCCAACCTGTTTCTGTTATAATAACTGGCTTGCCGTTGGCTATATTTTGAGTTGCTTGGTACATTTCTTTCAAATTCGATGTGGCGAATTCAATATTACTGCCTTCCCAAAACGGATAGCAATTAATAAGAATTACATCACAAGCTTCAACTAGTTTTGGACGCTGAATAAACTGGTAGTATGCGTCTACATAGCCAACTTTTATTCCGGGAATAGCTTGTTTTACTTCTGCCAAGTAGTCAAGAATATGCTGTTCGCTCAAATCGTCACGCATTAAGACCTCGTTACCTACTACTGCAATATCTACCAATCCCTTTTTCGCTAGACCAATAAGCGCCTTTATTTCCTTATCATTTTCTTCTTTGTCCTGCCCAACCCATGCGCCAACCATAGTTTTTAGATGCTTTGATTTGGCAACCGCCGGAATATGCTCATTCCCGCCTGTACAAGAAAACGAACGCACCCAGTTCGCATAAGGAGCAACCACTTCCATACGTTCCTTAATTTGGCTTTCAGATAAAGTGTCTTCTACACTTTGGTGTTCGCGATATGGACTAAAGCAAATGCCATGCAACCCCTTGCTAAGGGCGTTGTCAAATAACGCTTTTTGTTTTGATATTGTATGCCCTGAGAAATCAACGTCAGAACGTAGTCTAGAAGTAAAGGTTTTGCCTGTTAGGTTAGCGAGTTTCCCTTGCATTTGCTGATACGAAAGGGGCTTTGGCGTTCCTTTTTGCGCTTTTAATTGCGCTCTGATTTCATTTGCTCGAGTTTCGTCTATACTATAGTCACGCATAATCCACATGGCTATTAGTGTTCCTACTAAGGGGAAGAAACAGAAAAATGCGTGTAACCCATCAACAGCGGATTGTTGTTCCACGGTAGTTAAGTCGGGGTTGAAGCCTACAAGAGCAATGATAACACCACTCAAGGCACCAGCTATGGCAAAGCCTACTTTGACCATCCACCAATATATAGCACCAAAAATTCCTTCCCGACGTTTCCCTGAATTTAATTCATCAACATCAATGACATCTGCAGTCATAGACATCATAATGGTAAATAAACTTCCAATTCCAAACGAAAAGAATGGGAGGGCAATAATGTACATCCAAGGTTTTCCAGGAACGAACAAAAACCAAAGCATTATGTAGCCCAATACCGAGATTCCCTGAGCAAGTAAAAATGCCTTCTTTTTTCCAAAAATCTTAGACATCCACGTAACAATTGGGATAACAATAGATGTGGTTCCCAAGGCCCCTAAACAACCAAAAAGAGATACCCAAATGCCACTAGCTCCAGCGTCTCCGTTAAAGAGCTTGTAAACAATGACAAAAAACGTGAGCGCAGCAACAGTGTTGAACGCATTAAAAATTAAAAACGTAGCGCCACATAATTTTCTAAATTCTTTGATTTTAAACGCCTCAACAAAACTGTGATAAATCTTTTTAAGGCTATTGCCAATATTAGCCCCATTCAAAGGCTCATAATTTTCATTAAGAGTAGATTTACTCTCAATAAATATGGCCGGAAACATAGCGCAAATCGCACATGGAATGGCAACCCAAATAGCCAATTCTCGTACCGCAACTTCAGCAGATGGGAACCATTCGGGGTCATACATAATCACCCAAAACCATGGCGCAATTACCCAAGCCCATTGTCCAATCCACTGCGCAATTGCCATAATATTGGTACGCTCATGAAAATCGTCACTCATTTCATATCCCATGGCTACATAAGGCACACTAAAAAAGGTTAGCCCTAAATAAAAAACAAGGGACCATAAAAAGAAATACCAGAAATTGAATTGCAACGAGTTTTCCTTAAAGAGCTGCCACATAAATATGTAAGCAACTCCCATTATAATGCTTCCAATCAAAACATATTGCCTACGACGTCCCCATTTTGATTTTGTGTTATCTGAGATAAATCCCATAATAGGATCGGTGATGGAGTCAAATATTCTTGGGAAAAAATAGATAAGTGACCACATCCATCCGGGAAAACCTAAGTCTTGAACCAAAACAACCATAAAGATTCCCAAAATTGCAGGGAACATTTGATTTGCAAACATTCCCACGCCAAAGGCTATTTTTTGAGTAATAGGTACTTTATGAGATGATAACGGTTGAACTTTCATGGGTATTGATTTAGTTGTTTATCATAATGGTTTGTATTGCCTGTGGGCTAATGGTAATTTTTTTCGATGTGTCTTTAAGGTTTAATGCAAAGTGTTTTATGGTTTTTCCTTCGTTAAATACTACTACTGCAATAGTCTCATCGGGGTTTTTGACAGCAGCAACCATAAGGTCATCGTCTGTATTTTGCGCGTCAATAACCACAGCCCCTGGACGAATGAATTTGCTAAAGTGTGCCATGATGTAGTACAAGGGCGTGAAATACACTTCGTCTTTTTCGGGGTCAACAATAACAGGGGCAATGCACCAATTGTTTGCCCAATTGGGACCGCCTTTAGTATCTAATACCATATTCCAGTCTACCCAGCCATCAACCCAGTTGTTGAGACATCCAATAATATCTCTTGCGTAGCGATTAGCAGGCGCATACTTTGGGTGCAAATACTTCTTTGCGGGCTCGCGCCAATCGTAGCCCCAATCCGTTGCTTCTTTTTTCCAGTACCATTTATCGTCTTGCCACACAGGAACTTCAGCATCTACGCAGGCTTCGGTTTGAATCAAGTATTTATCTGGAGCCTTTTCGTGGGCATATTGCAATTCTGTGGGAAAATAATCGTAGGTACTTTCATACCAATGCACGGCGGTACCATCGTAATATTTAGATGAAGCTTCATCTTTATACATCACATCTACCCACTCGCGAATGCCTTCGCGGTTTTGATCGTAGCCCAAAATAACAAGGTCTCCTTTGCCATCAGCTTCCAATTTTGGTCCTAGAAAATGCTGAACAAAATGCGTCATTTCTTCGGGTGAGTAATGCATACTCTCCCAATTTTCACCGTTCCCGTGAGGTTCATTTTCTACGGTAAATCCCCAAATGTCAATTCCCTCGGCTTTGTAGGCATCAACATACTTTGAAAAAAACAATGCCCAAGTATCGTAATATTCGGGGAGCAGTTTTCCGCCTACCCATTTGTTGTTGTCTTTCATCCACGGAGCTGCTGTCCAAGGCGAAGCAAACAACTTGAAGCCATCCTCAGAGATTGCCATGGCATCTTTTATTATGGGAATTAAATCGGCTTTGTCTTCATCAATCGAAAAATGTTCTAAATTTCTATCTCCAGGAACAGGCGTGTAAGAATAGTTGTTGAGCGAAAAATCACACGAGTTCATATGGGTTCGCGTGAGCGAATAGCGTGCGCCTTCTTTTGAAAAATACGCCTTTAAAATGCGGTCTCTGTTTTCTTTACTTAGCTGATTGAGCAGGAAAGCCGAAGACTCTGTAAAAGCACCTCCAAACCCCGTAATGGTCTGATATTCTTTTGAGACGTCAAGTGTGATAAGCGAAGTGTTTTCTGCAGCTTGAAAATCGGTGCGTAGTGTAAGTTTGTTTCCGCTTTCTGAAGTTTCATATACGGCGACTTCTAAAGGGTTTTGCATACAAGAAGTACTCATCATTACAAGAATTAGTCCGATTAATATTGCTGCATTTTTCATGGTTAGTTCATGTTGGGTTCTAAAATGTTTGGGGGCAACACAGAGATATAGAGGTTTTTGCTATTCCCCTTAAAGGTTTTTCCAATGGGTTTTCCGTTTCGAGTTAATCCCTTAAAAACACCCTTATTAACCAAATCCCAAAGGGCATATTTTGCTTTGCCATCTACGGTGAAAAGTCCAAAATGATTTTCAGAACCTTTGGGGTTATGCGCTTCTTTCCAAGGCTCATCAAAGGCTTCAAAATAAAAACAGGCAACCTTATTTTCCTTTGCCCACTCGCCAATACGCTTATAATACAACGCTTGTTTGTATTGGTCTGCCGCATGGGATCCTTTTCTTCCGTAGTAGCCGTTAGAAACCGTAGCCCAGCCTGTTTCGCCAATGTGAATGGGTTTGTCTACCCCCAAATCTTGCATGTACTTTTTAACGCTATTGAATTGCGAAATTGCATAGTCCCGAGCCCGCAACATGGCTTCCTCGATAAGTTCTCGCTGGGTTTTGTTGATTGCATTTTCAGCTGTAATTTCCCAAAAACCGGGATTGTAGTGCGTATCATGAAAGGGATAAGTGTGCACAGAAATGTAATCGACTGCTGCAATTAAGGCCTCCAAATCGGTATTGTGATAAGCGGTGTCTCCACCGCCCCACGAAGCGAAATTATCAGAGCTGGTAATCCACACGTCTTTTGGGAGTTTGTTCTTCTTTTTAAGGTCTTGCAAGTGATTCACCCATTTTAAAATAACACTAGGCTGCACATAATAGCTAGTCGCCCATTTTACCATGGCTTCGTTACCCACGGCAAGTACTTTCACAATGCTCGAGTACTGATTGGCAAGTGCAACGGCCTTCGCGATTTCTTCTTCGTTACGAGGGCTTTCCACGTTGTGATTTACCACTTTTTCAGTCCATGCGTTAAGACAATCTATCCACGCGCCCAGCATCACATACATCTCAAAATCCGAATCCTCTTTTTTGAGTTCCGAAATAGCCTTGAGTATGTTTTCTGCCTGTGGCAGATGCACATTATAGGTTCTGATAATACGAATCCCCATAGCGTGAAGAATTTTCATATCATCTTTTAATTCCGCAATAGTGGGTTGATTCTCACGTGATGTAGTGCGATATCCGCCATAGGAAATTGCCGTGTAGTCCGGATTTCCTAGAATTTCTGCTGCTGTTTTACTTTTCATACTCAAATGCTGTGTGTTACAGGATACCAAAACCCAAAGCGCTACTGTGAAAAATCCAAACTTTCCGAAAATTTTCATAGTGCTCATACCTTATGGGGAAATCAATATCCGCAGATGATTTTAATAGTTAAATGTTATTCTTTCAAAACAGAAACAGTGATTTTGTAAATGGCGTTACTCCTTTGAAAGAGGGCAGTACTAAGGGATACATCCAATGTGTTCTCGGGAAATGTTTGTACTTCTCCCGATTGAAGCACGACCTCAATACCTTCCGTTTTTGATTTTTTGTAAATAATAGGCACCTGACAATACGTGAATGCCAAGGTGTCTTTTTCTAGTGCAATAGCAGTTTTTTCTCCGGTAACGCTGACATAATTAAATGTTTGTGGTTCGGTCAAAAATTCTTCACTGCGCAAAATGGTAGGGTCAAACCCAAGTACGCCATTTGAAATGCGAATACCCAATTCTCCGAATCGGCTTAAGATATCTTCTTTTACCTGTCCAGTCATTCCAGGCTGCTGTGCACCTTTTCCGCCAGGGGTATGTGAATATGGATCTGTTGGGAATGCCCCGTACAGTTTAGGTGATTTGTGTGCACCAATTCCAGCATTAATTTCAAAATAATGGTCAAATAAGTTTCCAATCAGCACGGGATCTTCCTTTGCAGCAATGGCATCACGTGTAATTTCGTAAACCGCCAAAAGCAGCTTAGACACCATGTGCCAGTAAATAGACCCGAGCCCTTCATATCCGAAGAAAGTACCCGAGCGACCCGTAAAGGATTTGTGGTCGAAAATAGCTTCAAAAACCTGCTCCAAATAAGCGGTTTCATCTGTTGCTAAAGCGCGGTACTGCTCCGGAAGATTTTGCAAGGCTTCGCGCAAGCTGTCCACATTATTGAAGTTCCCGTTAAAGTGGTATTCCCCTTTTGCATCTTTAGAAAGCACTTGTGTATTGCCATCGGCAATGAGTTTTTTTAGCAGAGGTGATGTTTCCACTTTTTCTTTCGGAATAGTGTTTTTGTTGACAAAACGCGGAAGTTCCTTGTTCGGATATAATACATAGCTGTATTGGTCAGGTCTAAACAGTGCGCTTGCTTTTAGTCCATCAAGCACTTCTAGGTTTTCTTTGGCAGACAAATAGCCGGAACTAAGTACTGCCACTTGACCTTCTAACATTTCGGGTAAATGTGAAATGCGAACAGAATTGTCGTTATTGATTGTCATCAAATTGTAGGCGTGATACAGCTTATCTTCACGTTTGTTTGCCTCAATAGAATGCTCCAAAAAGGCACGTGACACCTCCAAAAATGACACTAAATCATCTTTCGAAATTTCCTCTTTGTCACCCGAAAAACGCTTGTCGTAAATGGTGTTTCGGTAATCGCTTCCTGCTTTGCCCAAAGCATCCATAATGCGCTTTTTATCGACATCCGAAATGCTTGATCCAAGAAGTTCTTTGTGTTGTTCCAAAGCCGTAGTAACACGCACAAAAAACGCGCGTAGCTCCTTAGAAATATGGATATTATTCCAATCGGATTTATCAACAACCGTTTCGAAGAAACGTAAAAAACGACGTAAGTAATACAGGGTTACCATAGAAACGCCGTTGCCTACAAGCGCGTTGTTGGCATCATTCCATTCGGGGCGTTGGGTATTCATCCAAATACCGCCCTCGGGGATAAAGTTTGACATTTTTGCCAGTACTGTAGCCAAGATTTTCTCTATGAAATTTACCTTGTAAATAAATACCGTATTGTCGCGAAGCAAGGCTCCGTCTACTCCGATTTCCTCACGCTTAAAGTGAATGTTTTCTTCGCGCTCAAAATCAAAATCAATGGTGTTTTTTGGATCTTTTAAAATTTGCTCGTAACTCTTGATGCGGTAAGGCACGTTGGCATACACAAACAAATCTTGATTGAAATAATCAGCAAGTGTATTGGGATAATGATCCTCAATAAACTCCAAGAATTTAAGTAGGTAGATGATTTGATGATCGCCCCAATAGCCAATATACGACCACGGGTTGTCTGGCTCTATGGTTTCCCAATCAAAACCACCTTTGGTTACCCGATACGGGTTGTAGCCATCGAAAGTAGTAGCGTTTAAAAACTTGTGAATCATCCCCTCAATAAACTCTGGATAGGAGTGTGCCAAGGCTTCCCAGTTTTGGAAAATATCACGCCAGTTTCCCTCGTAGTCTAAGATTTTTCCCCCCTCTTCATTTCGGGTGTTGATGGAGAATTTGTTCCACGGACGGCTTGGGTCACCGTGACGTCGGCTAAACTTTAATGGCAAGTACTCAAAACACAAGCGTTTAAAGTTTGGGTTGTCATCCTTTGCGGCAATTTCTTTAAGATGTTTAACGTCAAAAACCTCAGGAAGTGCTGCTAAAATAGCTTCTTTTAAGCGATATACTTTTCGATTTGCATTGGCGATATAAGTCGTAAAATCTGCTTTTTCAATGTGGTAGTTGTCATCAAAAATACCACCTCGCATAATGTTGAACATGGTGTTGGCAAAGTGACGAATGTTGCGAAGACGGTCGTTGGTCATTTGCAGTCCGTCGGCGGCGGCAACCAACGCAACCAAATGATTAGACCCTGCTTCAATATCTGTTAAAATAGACTCTTGCAAAGCCGTATGGTTTTGCAATTTTTCCTTGATTTGAACAATGTCCGACATGGTTTGATTTACATTCGCAACCAACATCCAACTTTCTGAAGCATCTGGCTGCAGGGTAATTTCATCGTTCAAAAAGTATGCGCCTTTTTCCGCACGGATGTCTACCTCTTGCATTACGCCATGACCCCTGCGGAAATCATCCAATTGCAAAGAAGAAATAAGTTTTTTAGCATTGTCAAGCCCGAGGGACCACACCACATTGGCTTTAAGTGCCTCGCTCGGCTCGGCTTTGTCTACAATAATGGCACTCAACGAATAAATTCCAACGCCTGAATCTTCTTCCAATTCGCACTTTTTATAGGCGTCTACAAGGTTACTGCTTGCACTTTGCAATGCCGGCTCAACGCCGTAGGGCAAGATATTTTGGATGCCATCCAAGACATTAACTGAAATGCGCTCGGCTCCGTTGTTGGAAATACACGCCTTGCGAACAAACCCAAATTTGTCGCTAGAGTTCCATTCATACGTAAACGTAAGGGCTAAGTCGTGGTTGATTTCTTCAAAAACAATTTTGTTTCCGTAGGTATTTTTGTACAAATTTCGGGTGGTATGGTACATGCCATTTTGCCTTACGGAAAAGGGCTCCCACAAGTGCTTTTTACCCGATTTGGTTACAATAAAAATACTTTTACTTCCTGTAGTTTCGGCAGCCTCCGTGATTTTATCATCCGTGTAGTATGGGAAAAGAGCGTAGTCGCTATTCTTTCTTCCCGCAGACAAACTTCCATTACTTGATATAAACATCCAATGGTCGGAATTGCTAACAATACTCATAAAAAACGGACGCATGCCGTCTGCATTTGAAATTTTGTAAAAGGTTTGTCCGTTTCGGGTTATTTCCTCGCCTTTTACTTCTTTAGTTGAAAATTGCGTGGGATTCGCGCCAATATAAATCGCGTCGTCTTGTGTCATTTCAATTGTTTCGTTTAGTATTTCTTTTTCCTGCCTTAGGCAGCTGATATTTTTTTCATCTAATAACATAAGAGGAGATACACATTTTACGATTTGGTTATTGATAAATTTGGATATAATCCACCTCCATTACGGCTTGCGTAAAATCGTTAGGGATAGCCCCGCCAAGGGTACCGCCCATAGCGATATTAAACAACAAATAATGTGGATTATCATAGGGCATTGCACTCGTGTTTTCGGTTTCATACACCACTTCGTCGTTAAACAAAATTTTGATTTCGTTTTCGTTCCATATCAGCGAATACAGGTTAAAAGTCGTTGTGGTGTTCGACACAACCTTTGTTCCACCTTTGTTTTCATAGGCTCCTGTTTGGGTGTCGCCCCAATGCAAATGCCCAATCAGATGATTTTTGTCCCAGCCGTTCTGTTCCATGATATCGATCTCACCACAGCTAGGCCAACCAACGCTTCCGTAGGTATTGCCATGATAGTTTCCTATTTCATCTATGTTCGCACCCAAGGTCCATAGAGCAGGCCAAGTGCCTCCCGCAGCGGGAAGTTTTGCACTGATATCTACACGACCGTATTTGAATATGTATTTGGAATTGAGTCGTGCCGAGGTGTAATTTTTGGTAATACCTCTAAACTGATAGTTTTCTTTTTTGGCAACAATTTTCAAAGTGCCATCGCTCACATACGAATTATCAGTTCTGTCGGTATAATGCTGCTCTTCATTATTTGCCCAATTGTTACCTGCAATTGGTATCACTTGATGGTGCCATTTGTTAACGTCAACAGCCCCTTCATAATCGAATTCGTCTGCCCACACAAGGGTCATCCCATATTTGGAAGGTGGTGCCACACGAACACGAACGTTTTTAGCAATAGAATCTGCAAGATTCTCGTCTGAGTACGCAATAGCCGTAACGGTATAGGTATGCGTACCTTCTTTGGTAAATTCGTGTACGAGTTCGCCATTGCCACTTTCCATGGCTACGCCTTCATCAATTCTAAAATCAAACCTAGAAGCGCCAGTAGCCGTTGCTTTAAAATTGGCTACGCCAGTGCCATCCCCATGAGGGTTAGCTGCTTGACCTTGAAGCGTAATATCAAGCGAAAGTTCGGTAGGTGCACTAGGTTTTTTGTCATCGGTTGTGGAAACGGTTTCTTTCTCACAACCGATGAGCAAAAGAATAAACAATAAAGGTGTAAACGTGATTTTCATTGTTATTCAGCCGCGTAAACTCTTACGTAATCTACCAGCATTTCTTGAGGGAAAACCGTAGCGTCGCTTGGAGGACCACCAAATTTACCTCCAACAGCAAGATTTAAGATGATAAAAAACGGTTGGTCAAAAACCCATTCGCCACTCACATCTGCTGGGGTAATTTGATTGTACAATACATCGTCTACGTAGTAGTTGATATAATCTTCGCCCCATTCAATACCAAAAATGTGAAACCCAGTATCAAAACGATCATTGGTAAGTGAAAATTCCTTACCAACTGAATTTCCTGCTGAATACCCAGGACCATGCACCGTACCGCTAACTGTAGTAGGTTCTGCCCCACGGTTTTCCATGATATCAATTTCGCCACACTGGGGCCAGCCTGCCGTGTCAAAATCAGCGCCAAGGAGCCAAAATGCGGGCCACATGCCTTGTCCCCAAGGCAATTTGATACGCGCCTCAAAACGCCCGTATTTTTGGTCAAATTTTCCTTTGGTCAGCAATCGTGCTGAAGTGTAGGCAGCACCTTCATAGGCTTCCTTAACTGCAGTGATTTTTAACATCCCGTCTTTTACCTCAACGTTAGAGGAGCGGTCCGTGTAATGTTGCAGCTCGTTGTTACCCCAACCGTTGGTACCCGTACCAATGTCGTAGCCCCAAATTTTATCGTTTGGTGCCCCTTCGGTATCAAATTCGTCTTGCATTGTTATGATGTCGAATTTTGCCACCACTTGGGTGTCGTCGGGGTTACAGCTTGTAGTAAAGATGCCCACAGCAAGTGCCATCCCAAAAAGGGATAGCATTTGCAAGGCTTTAGATGTTTGTTTTCTCAAATTCATTTTGTTGGTTTTAGCTTATTGTTTGTAGAAAAAGACATTATCCATGTGCAAACTTTTCAGATTGGTCTGATTGTTTTCATAGATAAGTTGTCCAACCTTGGAACGCGGAGATAAAGACAATGGAATATCAATACTGCTCCAAGCATCAGCTGCCAAATCCGAAGCATTAATGGTATAGGATTGCGTAGTGTCATCTGCTGCACTGTCTACACCATCTGCGCCAAAGTCTTTGATAGTAACTTTAAGTTGTGCTCCAGGATCTAAGATGCCTGGTACATACACATCAAGGTGCAAGTGCGTCATGGCACTGGCGTCGACTGTTGGCTGTCCAAACTGATGCCCTACAAAATTGAAGTTTTCATAGGAGAGAATATTATCCCCATTGACATCAAAATCCGCAGAAGTAGTAGTTTGATACGGTTGCCAATAGCCGTTATAGAATTCAATCGGAACGTTTTCATATGCATCACTAAAAATCGACTTTACATTTGCTGCCTCATGTGTTGGAGCAGGGGGCAAACTAAACCTCCCCAAAGAATTAATCGTCAATGAGCCTTTTGCGGTAACGCCAGCTATTGAAGCCGTGATTTTGGCATCACCTTTATTGACAACAGTAACTTTACCCTGATCGTTGACTTGGGCTACCGTAAGTTCTGATGATGCAAAATCAAAATAGCCCGAAGCAGCATTCACAGTGATATCCGTGCCAGCATAGTTTAAGGTTTGTGTTTGATCTGTTACATCAAAAGTACCGTCAATAAAACCAGTCTTTGTAATGTCCTCACCGCCAAAAATGGCAGGTCTTCCTTGCGCAATGGTACCCAATTTTTCAAATCGGATTTCATCTAACCAAATGGTAAAGCCTAAGCCGTTTGTTCCTTGCGTTCCTGCCGAAAAGGCAAACATTCCCTTTACTTGAGTGAGTTTTGAAGGGTCAGGAATGGGAATAACATATTGTTTCCAATCTGTAGAAAGCGAAATGTCGCTAATTCCCGCAGCGTATTTGTCTCCTTGGAAATCGGTGCCAAAACCAAACAAGCCAGCAGTACCTGTCGTAGAGGCTTTTGCCCAAAAGGTCAAAGCATCATATTCGGTTAGATTTCTACCATTTCCACGATCGAGAAAAATCCCCCCAATAAAGCCCCCATTGGGGTCGTTGGGTGCGGGGACTTCAATGCGAATAGATGAAGTTCCTTTGTATGCTTCGTTATCGTCAGTACCAAAGCCATACACATTGGCACCATCGGCGGGGTCAAACGACACAAAAAATGCATCGGTAAGACCTACCGGAATATCTGTAAAAACTTCGGGAGTTGTGGGATAGGTTGCCAAGGCAATTTCATCCGAAAACCCACGCTCACAGCTGACCGATACTATGGCAGCCAAGCCCAAAACGGCTAGAGTGAACGTTGATGTAAACTTAAATTTTTTCATTTTTTCCTAATTTATTATTTGCCAATATTTATATGAACGTATGTTCTGATTTCCCATTCCGTTCCATTTGGAAATCCAACCGGACTGATGATAGGCGTTTTCGCAAATTCAGCAGTTTCCATAGGCGCATATCTGTTGCCGCTATGCTCATTGTATGATCTCCACGTACCACGAATACCAATTTGCGTGTTGGGTAAACCAAACCAGTTTTGCTTCCCAAGCGAAGTAGACAGGTCTAGCATTAGCTGTAATGGGAACGTAAGGTTAAAGTCACGGTGGTAGTCAAATGGACCCCAGTCATTAACTTTAACATGCGAAATCATTTTCATGTTTTTGTAAATCATTCTAATATCGCCTCCAAAACGAGTAATGGTACGGTCTGAATCGCCATTACCTTGTCCATTTCCGTAGTAGAAATTTCCAATCATCCCCAATTCGGGGCTTAGCTTAGACACCATACGGGCATGTGCTTCCCACAAGTCTTCTGCGGGCGCAGAATTTGGAAAGGCAAAGAATTGACGGTTTGCCATAAACCCGATATGCGCATCTTGCGTAGTGGGCAAGTGTCTAAACACAAAGCCAGCACTCATAGCAAATTTTGCATCCTCCATCATATCGTTGTTCCACTCATACATCCAAGTGCCAGGAGTTGGGTCAAACGTGAAAAGGATTTCTCCACCTAGGGTTTCTCTGTTTCCACCACGCACGGCAAACGGATCATCAATGACGTTACGCAGTCTTCCCGGTCCAAAAGGAATGTTTGGCATCGGGTCAACCAATGGTTTTTGGTACAAAAAGTTCGGTGCAATTTGAAGATTGCCTGTCAATACCGTAAACCCAGACAAGACATTGGTCATGTTTCCACTGCCTGAATCTTTAAGTTTCCACCCCGTAAAGGTTTTGGTTTGGTCTGCGCCACCATTGGCAACCAATCCCATGTAGGAACCTTGTGCATACCAGTTAAATCTACCTTTTTGATAAGTGATTTTGGCTTTGGCGCCCCAGTTATCCTCGCTGTTGATTTTATCCACCAACACCGCGTGCAGGTTTTTATCTACCATTTGGAACCCGCTTCCATTAAGTGGGCTACCGCCCCAAATTCCTCCAAGGGTAATACCAACGTTTCCAAAGGTTCTTTCAAACGCAAGTGTAGCACGTTCTGTTGGCCAGGCCGGAATTACCCCTGAAGTAAGTTGGTTTTGATCCAAAATACGTCTACCGCTTTCATCATATTCCAAATTGGTATTGAGGTCTCTGTGGTAGATTCCTGTTACCTTCCACTTAAAGAGGTCTTTAGAATATTTTAGGAGTACGGTTGGGTTTGCACCCCACCACAATTGCGGACCAAAAGCAGCCTTAAGCCCTGAAAGTGCGCCTTTGGCATCAAGTTCAGCACCTAAAATTTCACCGTTATAGATGTCTAGATTAGGTCCATAATAGGCTTCGGGATACAAATTGAAAATATCACCCTCATACGCCCAGTGATAATGCCCCGTTCTGTAAAATCCTCTTAGGTCGAAGTTTTTGGCATTCCACTCAAATTCGGCATTGTAGACCTGTACTCTATTTGGGTCGTTTAGGGTAACCACGCCATCGGGGGTGTTTACGCGTTGTGCACGCCCACGATTTTCATAGAAAATCTCATCAATAGGATTGGTTGCAACATTTCCCAAAACATTTACGTTAACCTCGGCGCGCATTCCCGGGGCAGGATTTCCCTCTACCCCCACAAAATACGACTGCATGTGATCGAAGCCGAGCTGGTCGGGAAAAGTATTGCTTTCCGGGTTAGGTGTGGTAGGCGTAGTTAGCAACGTTCCTCCTGTATTATAGGAAGTAAATTCTGCTCTAAGGTTGCTCAAACGAACTTTTTCGCCTCCCCCAAGAGCGGCTTTATCAGCGCGGGCACGAAGCACCGCATCCATTAGCATAATGTTGTCAAAGTGATTTTCTACAAAAGAAGCATCTACACCATCTGCAAAAGGATTTAGTGTGTGTGCTTGTTTTAGTGCATAGTATGCAGCTCTGGGATATAACTCATACAAACCACGAGCGTCTGAAGGTCCTTTGGCGCAAATACCAAACCACTCTTCGTTCATGTTGTTTTGTCCAAGTTTGTAATCAAACTGGTAGCCTCCATTAGACCATGAAGCGTTGTTGTCGTGAACTTCTAAATTATCGGTTTGTCCGTATTTCCACCAGCCATCGCTAAATTGGAAGGTGAATCCCCCTAAGGAATTACCTGTTTTGCCTAATCCGGCAGCATTGGCATAAATTTCCTTCCACTGCCCGACCATGTATTCGCCCTGTGCTTTTTGGTCTTCTTTGTTGGAAAGCGCATTAAAGGCATCCGAACCAAATTCGGTAAAGAGTACCGGTTTTCCATACTCGTTTTTGACACGCTCAAAGGTGTCGCCAAACGAAATTCCGCGGTACATATTTGTCCCGTATACATCTACATCTTTACACTCTTGTGCAATAATATCCAAGAACAATAAGTCCCCGTTACAGATAGCCACCGGGTGTGAACCATCAATTGCCTTCATGGCTTTGGCGGCATCGTTCATAAGTTTATACATGGGTCTACCACGCTTTTCACCCACCTCGCGGCGTTGGTCTTCTTCGTCAGGGAAGTCTTCTGTTTCGGCACCTGCCCAAAACAAACCGTAGTTGTTTTCATTACCCAGCAAAAACAATAGCAATCCGGGAGTATCTTTATACTCCTGTGCGAGGGCAGTCACTTCTGCCATCAAAAGCTCTTGCGCTTTTGGGTTTCTATAATCGGTAACGGCAACCCACGCCCCGTCGAGTGTTAGTCCGTAACGCCCAAAAGAATGGTTAAGCATGGTGTATATCCCGTAATTTTCATAGATATACTGAATCCAGCGCGGCTGAATACCCGTATAAGTTCTGATGGTATTTACGCCCATGTTTTTTAGGAGTCCCATTTCAGCATCAAGTGCTGCTTTGATAAAGTCATCGGACTGGTTCCAAAGACTAAACGAATAGTTGGTACCCCTTGGGAAATAGTCCCAATTCATCCCACTGACGAAAAAATCCTCGCCATTAACAACGAGCTTGGTGCCGTTGTTGTTTTGCACTACCTCTACTTGGGCAAACGCCGGAAGCATCAGCAGGCAAAAGAGTACTTTTATAACCTTGTTTTTCATGTGTTGTTTTTTAGTTCGTAATCGATGCATTTAAAAATGCTTACTCCTCAACCGTAGTTGAAAAAACACCCCGCCTAGCTATGTTTCAGCTATGCGGGGTGTTTTATAAATTTTATTTTCTAACCAACTTAAATGACCAGTGACCACCACCAGCAATCTCTATATCTAACTCAAGGGTATTACCGTCGCTAGATAAATCAGCCATATAGGTAATATCGTCTTTGGCATCGGCAGGAGCAGCAAGTTCTCCACCGTTAAATGCTTTAGCCAAGCCGAGGTATGCTCCTTTACCAGAAATTTTAACAGTTCCTGCTGAAGCATCATAAGTATATGTTGCCGAAGCTGTTCCATCGTGTGGGAACACAGGAGCAGCGCAACCTTCGGCTGTAGCCCCTTGCCATGTTTCTATCCAAGTTTCTGTACCAAGTACATTTTCAAACGAACCGTCGGCATTAAACACATACTCATCATCAAACAAACAGGCACGTGTGGTTAGGTCGCCAGCAGAATTTGACCACCAAGAAAGGTCGTTTAATGCAGGACCTACCCCAATTGCAGCAGCCTCAGGAGCTAGTTGCCATGTTCCTTGAATTGGAGAACTCGGAGCAGCCTCTTTGACCAATTTAAATGACCAGTGTCCGCCACCAGCAATTTCGATATCTAACTCTAATGTATTTCCATCTGCAGAAAGTTCAGCCATGTAGGTGATTTCATCTTTGGCATCAGCAGGAGCAGCAAGTTCACCTCCGTTAAAGGCTTTTGCAAGTCCTAGGTAAGCACCTTTTCCAGAAATTTTAATTGTTTTCGCAGTTTCGTCATATGTATATGTAGCCGTAGCTGTTCCGTCGTGTGGGAACACAGGGGCAGCACAACCTTCAGCTGCAGCACCTTGCCATGTTTCTACCCAAGTTTCTGTGCCTACGACATTTTCAAATGTTCCATCTGCATTAAAGACGTATTCGTCATCAAACAAACAGGCACGTGTAGTAACATCACCGGCAGAATTTGACCACCAAGAAAGATCATTTAGAGCAGGCCCTACACCAATAGCTCCAGCTTCGGGTGCTAGTTTCCATGTTCCCTCAATGGCAGGAGGCAATTCCTTAACCAACTTGAATGACCAATGTCCACCACCAGCAATTTCAATATCAAGCTCTAGTGTATTCCCATCTGCAGAAAGTGCTGCAATATAGGTGATTTCATCTTTGGCATCAGCAGGAGCAGCAAGTTCGCCACCGTTAAAAGCTTTTGCAAGTCCTAGGTAAGCGCCTTTACCACTTATTTTGATTGAAGTACCACTATAGGTATATGTCGCCGTAGCTGTTCCATCGTGTGGGAATACAGGGGCAGCACAACCTTCAGCTGTAGCACCTTGCCATGTTTCCACCCAAGTTTCTGTACCTACGATGTTTTGGAAGGAACCATCATCATTAAACACATACTTATCATCGAACAAACAGGCGCGTGTAGTAACATCACCAGCAGAATTTGACCACCAAGAAATGTCGTTTAGTGCAGGACCTACACCAATAGCTCCAGCTTCAGGAGCTAACTTCCACGTACCGACAAGAGGCGATGCAGGTGTAGTGGGTTTGTCTACCACATATACCACCGCATGCTTTTTGGTAATGGTTACATCTTCTTTACCGTCTAATTTTGCGGTCACCTTAATGGTATAGGTAGCCGACTCTTTTGGATAGGTATAGTCTACCATAGGTCCGCTGGTTTGGAAGACATCGTCGTCGTTTTCTGCATTAGGGTCACCAAAATCAACGGTGTATACGATGCGACCATCTCCGGGAACTGTTGTGGGCAGTACGCCCGTTTTTGTCCCTTCGGCATTAAGTGTCGCTACCGTAAAGTTTAGCCCTTCGATGATGCTAAAATCATCTTCTTCAGTACAAGCAAAAGGAATGCTTAGTAGTAGGAATGATAGGATGTAAATCCCTTTATTTACTAGTTTCATTGTATTCTATTTTTTAATTAATTTTTTTAATATCCAGGATTTTGTCCCCAACGTTCTACCGCTTGTGCATTTTTTAATTCAATAAGCGGAATAGGGAACAGTTCATTTTTGTTTTCGGAAAAGCCGTCTATGGCAGCGGCTGCTTTTTTGGTGCGTACTAGGTCAAAGAAACGGTGCCCTTCGCCTGCCAATTCTTTGCGTCTTTCTGTATAAATCGCATCTAGCAGACTTCCTTCGGTAGCACTGTAGTCTTTACTGTTGTCGCCATAGGCTCTAGCACGAACTTGATTTAGGTAGTCTTCGCCGTTTGACCCTCCGCTTTGTGCTTCGGCTTCGGCTGCCATCAGCAATACATCTGCATAGCGGATGGCGCGGTAGTTATTGTCGTAGTTTAACGGATCTGAACCGGCACGCTTAGGCAACAATCGCGGCATGTATTTTCGGTTAAACAAACCCGTATCATCTCTTCCAGGACTGTATTTGTCTGGATCGTTACGCAAATCGTAGAAGGTAACATCACGGCGTGCATCCCCAGCATCAAACAAATCATACAATTCTACAGAGGGCAAACAAAAGCCCCAACCTGCATCAAAGACGCTATCTGAATAGGGTGACCGTGGTCCGTTAAACTTTGGGAAATAGGTTCCGTTGCTTCCGTTAATGTTAGACCAGCTTGCCGCCTGCACGCTTGAATATTGAATTTCGAAAACCGCCTCAACGCCGTTTTCACCATCAATTTCAAACAAATTGGCATAGTCTGTACCCGTAGTAAGTGCATAATTTTTACTTGAAATCACCTGATTAAGCATTGTAGCTGCTTCGCCAAATTTGGCACTATCATAGGTTCCGTGATACAAATACACCTTACCCAACAGGGCTTGTGCAGCGCCTTTGGTAGCTTCATATGGACGTGCTTGTGTTGCCGGAAGGTTAGGAATGGCTTCCTTAAGATCTTCGGCTATAAGTCCATAGGCTGTTGGGATATCCGCAACACGCTCTATAACAAATTCCTCTCCCGGAAGGATACGCTCATCTTCAATGCGTAATACTCCGCCACGGTCTTCCGTTTTTAGCGGAACATTTCCAAAGAATTTTACTAACTCAAATGTATAGTAGGCGCGTAAAAAATACGCCTCGGCAATGAGTTCATCTTTTCCTTCAAAGTCAGTTTTGTCTTTGTTTTCCAAAACGAAACATGCACGATTTAATCCTGCGTACATCAATTTCCAAATATCACGCAACTGATTTTCATCTGAAGGGGTGTGAATCATTTGGTTTATGTTCTGTAAAGTAGGTTGATCGTAGTTGAAGGAGTCGCCTCCTGCAGCGTAGTCATCCGAAGCTACCAATGAAGTGAGTGTGTTCCAAAACGTAGCTTGAAGTAAATCGTAAGCACCAATAAGGCCTTCTTCATATTCTTTTTGATTATTGAAAAAGTTGATATCTACTGGACCGGAAGGCTCAACTTCAACAAAACTGTCACAGCTAATTATGGTAACTAGCAGTAGACCTAATAAAATGTTTAGTAATTTTTTCATAACGATTAAAAATTAAGGTTAATACCTAGTAAATAGGTAGAGGCTATCGGATAAAATCCTTTGTCAATACCTCCGCCTAGAGGGTCTCCATTGTTTGCCGACGGGTCATAGCCGTTATAGTCTGTAATGGTAAACAAGTTATTGCCCGAAAAATAGAGGCGTAGGTTATCAATGCCTGAATTTTCGTTGAGCAAGTTTGTAAAGTTATAGCCCAATTGTACGTTTTGTAAACGCACATAGGAAGCATCTTCCACATGGAAATCGTTAAACAAATCTGTGTTTACGTTTGCTCCCGAGGCAGCTCTTGGCACGCTGTTGCTTGTTCCTGAGCCCTGCCATCTGCGCAGCATATAGGTGCCGCGATTGGCATATAAATCTTTACGCTCATAGTCGCGAACCAATTCATGTCCTAGAGAAGCAAAGGCATTTACACTAAAGTCAATATTCTTGTATGAGAACCCGACACTTAAGCCCATTTCCAAATCAGGGACAGGGTCGCCAATACTGGTACGATCATCAGCAGTAATTTGCCCATCGCCATTTGTGTCTACAAATCGTAAGTCACCAGGAGCAATGTCGCCAATAGTGCTATATTTTTCACCTTCGCCATGCTTGGCAACCGCCGCGGCGTCTAAAGCATCGATTTCCGCTTGGGTTTGGTAAATTCCGTTGGTTTTATACCCATAATAATGCCCTAAAGAAAAGCCCGGTAGCATACGAGAAATACCCGTTTGGCTAATCCCAACACCATACTCTCCCAATGCAGGTGTAGTTCTATCGTTGAGCGAAAGCACCTCGTTGTCAATGGTGGTAATGTTATAATTGACGTTAAAACTAAAATCATCGCCTATATTACCGTTATAGCCCAATGAAAATTCAAGCCCTTGGTTTTGAACCGTACCAGCGTTTACGGTTGGGAATCCTGACCCAGGAGCCCCATTCCCTGTAATTGAAGATGCCTCAGGCGCAAATAACAACCCTTTGGTTTGCTTTTGATAGGCTTCTGCACTAAATATTAGGGTGTTGTTAAAAAGATTAAGGTCAAGACCAATATTTGTGCTTTCCTGCTCCTCCCAAATTATTTTAGGGTTACCAATAACACCAGATGCTTTCCCTAAAAGTAAATCATCAATAGAGGTAATCCCTCCCGGATCAACAGTAGCTTCTCCATCTAATCTTGTTATATACCTGAAAACTGGAATTCGATCGTTTCCTATGACACCATAACTGGCACGTAATTTTAAGTTTGAAATCCAATCCACATTTTGCAAAAAGTCCTCCTCAGAGACATTCCACCCAATAGAACCTGATGGAAAAAATCCAACATTATTATTAAAATTCGCAGAAGCCTGAGAAGTTAAATCTCTACGCAATGCTCCAGAGAAAAGGTATTTATCCTTGTAATTATACTGTACACGTGCAAACGTAGAGTATAAACGCTGATCATATCTGTCAGTTCCATTTTCCAATTGTGCCGCATTAAAGCGAGGTTCAATTACCATACCTGCATCCCAAACCGTTTGACCCAACTGATTTGTTCCCGTATCGGTTCTTCCCGTATTTCCAAAGAAAAGTCCTTTGTTTTGATATAAAGCTGTTCCTAAAAGTACGGTTAGATTGTGGTCATCGTTAAAGGTATTGGAATATGTGATATAATTATCCCAGTTCCAAGAGTCATAGTTTCCACCATTATCAATAACTTCATTACCTGTGAGGTTTGCAGATTTACCATTACCATAATTTTGAGTAGATCTAAACACATCATCCAAAACTGTAGCATGGTTGATATTATATTGAGACTTTGCAGTAAAATTTTTCCAAAAATTATACGCTAGCTCTAATGACCCTGTCCATTTTGATGTACGCGTGGTGTTATACGTGTTGGCAATCTGCGCCACGGGGTTGATAATTTCAATTTGTGAAATCTTATTTGCTAAAGCAAAATCACCATTTTCATCATAAACCGGCATGGTCGGGTTGATGTTTACTGCATTGTAGAGCACCGCACCAATACCACCTTCGGGTAGGTTTTGTTTGGTAGCCGAAAAATGTAAAGCGTTAGCCGTTACTTTTAGGTTATCCAAAATATCATATTGATAATTTAGACGCGCGGTAATACGTTCGTAATTATTCCTACTTCCGCCCACAATACCATCTTGGTCTAAATAGCTTGCGCTAACAGCGTAGGTGGATTTTTCACCACCCCCTCTAGCAGTAACGTTTGCCTCAGAAATAGGTGCTACTTCAAACACCTCATCTTGCCAGTCGGTACCTTGTTGTGGGTATACAAAAAACTCCGTTTTGCCAGCCGCACTGTTTACATATTGTGCAAAGTCAAACGAATCCATAAGGTCGAGTTTTTTGCTCGTCAATTGAAGTCCCGTGTAGGTATTCACCTGAAAATCCAATTTGGAATTTTTTCTTCCGGATTTGGTGGTTATCAAGATGACCCCGTTAGCAGCCTGTACGCCATAAATACCCGCTGTGGCATCTTTAAGCACATTAATGCTTTCGATGTCATTCGGGTTAAGGGCATTAAGGTCTCCAAAAAGGTTACCATCTACAATTATAAGAGGCGTATTATTTCCATTTGTAGAAATCCCACGAATGCGAATGTTAAGTCCGCTACCCGGAGACCCGGATTGTGAGGTAATGTTCACCCCGGCTATTTGTCCTTGAAGCGCTTGCTCGGTACGTACCGGGTTTAGTTTTTCAATCGCTTTGGAACCCAGTACACTTACGGCACCGGTAACTTCCTTTTTGCGTTGCGTTCCATATCCTATGACCACAACTTCGTCTAGGGTATCTGATGCTGATGACAATGTTATCGTAAGATTGGTGGCGTTATTTACCGCAATTTCTTGCGTTTCAAATCCAATGTAAGAAACAACAAGCGTAGCATCGCCTGAAACTCCTGATAGTTGGAACATCCCATCGAAATCGGTGGTGGTTCCGTTTGTAGTGCCTTTGACCAAAACGGTAGCTCCCGGTAGGGGTGCACCGCTTTCGGCTTCGGTTACTGTACCGCTAACTTGCTGGGCAAGCGCCATACCAGAAGCCAACAAAGCCACTATTAGGTTATTAAATAGTTTATTCATTGTTAAATTGATTTGCTCAAATATATGTATGTAGTATTGTTAAGTTGCAAAAAAGCATCTATACAATATGTATACACGGTAAAAAAATAGGATAAAAATTAACAGTTCTACAACGAGAGGATATACTCTGTAAGATTTTGATTGTGATCGAGGTCCATTTTTTTGCGTAATCGGTAGCGTTTTATATCTACACTTTTTACCGAAATGTTAAGAAGCGGTGCGATTTCTTTGGAAGAAAGGTTAAGCCGTAAATAGGCACATAGCTTTAAATCGTGGTTGGTAAGTGACGCATGAAGTTCTTTAAGTCGCTTTAAAAAATCTTTGTCAGCATTGTCAAAAGCTTGTTCGAAAAACTCCCAATCGTCATCATTTTTTAACGAACGTTTGATGGTGCGCACAACCCGCGAAACCGTAGGATGCTCTGCAGCAGGTTCCAAATCGTTGAGCAACGCATTCATAAACTGGTTTTTCTTAATCATAGCCATAGTTGAAATGGCGAGTTCTTTATTCTTCTGCTCAATATTGTCCTGGAGTTGCTCGTTTTTGATGCGCATAATTTCCTCATTTTGCTTTAATGCCATGAGGTTTAGTTTGCGTTTGTTTTCCTCAATGAGCTTTTCTTGCTCGATGCGGTAATAGTTGGTATATCGGTTATTTACAAGTCTAAACAACAATATCATTAGCGCAGCATACCCTAACAATGCAGGCGTTGAAAAATACCACGGGCGTTGGATTTTAAAGGTAATTTCATTTACCTTAGTGCTTATCACATCCCCTACCATGGCACGTGCTGTGAGCGTATAAGTGCCAAATTTTAAGTTGCTATAAGACACCGTAGCATTTTCTGACCATTCTGACCAATTGTCGGAATAACCCTCCAATTTGTATTGAAATAACGCCCTGTCGGCGATGTCGTTGTTAACAATAAAATAGCTGGCCGAGATGTTGTTAAAGTTGCTTGGAAGTTTAATATCATCTCTAAAATCTATCTGTTGTTTTTGGTTATTTTTACTTGAAACGGTCAGCGCATCAAACATAATTTCAGGAGCATAAGTTTGAATTTTTGAGGTGTCAAAAACAAAAAAACCGTTTGCACTTCCCAAAAGATATTCGTCTTGTGCTACATGACTGATGTTTTCGAAACCGGTATTCGTTTTTCTCAGTTCGTAAGACAACGGAAATTTGTTCACGATATACTCGTTTGACAGCGCGCTTTTTTCAATCCGAATGAGGTTGTTACGTTCAAATAACCAAAGGTATTTTTCTCGATCCACTACCATCTTAGCCGAGGTAAAATTGTTCTCTTTAAACAATGAGGAAATGGCCTCGTTTTTAATAAATCGGTTCGTGTTTACGTTATAATTGTAAAATCCACCTTTTGAAAAATAGCACAAATCTCCTTGAAATGAAACCATACTTGCATACAGGCTCGTAGGAACATCAGGAACTTGGGAAATATCTATCACAGCTGAGTTATTGTTGTTTAACGTTAGCTTGAAGACACCTTTATACTCGTGGCTAACCAAAATTTCACCCGAATCTACAAGTTCAACATAGCGAGATGACATGGAAAAATTTTGTACTTGGGTTATCTGACGCCATGAATTTTGGGTCTTTTCGAAAAGGTGCAGCCCGTTGTAACTTCCTGCCAAAAGCTGATTGTTGTTCAATGGCCTAAAAAGCCATACACCGGCTCCTTTGTAAAGTGGTTTTACAGTAGATGCATTAATTTCAAAAGCTCCTTTGTCGTGTCCACAAAGCAAGATGCCATTAATGAGTTGTAGCGACCATACTTGCCCATCAAGACCCAGAACAGGCTTTAATGGATCAGATGAATTTATAGGCTTATAGTAGAGTCCTTGATTGGTTCCTATGTAAAGGTTATCCTTGAAAATCTGCGTTGCATACACCGTTCCAATAGGTTCTTGCCTCAAACTGTAAAACTGGTTTGGAGAATCCAAGTGAACGTATGAAAGTCCATTGTCCAACCCCAGCCATAAACCGTTTTTAGCATCCGCAAAAACAGCTAAAACGGTATTATTTATTAACCCCTCTTCTGTAGCAATGTGTTGTACAAGTTGTCCTTCTGAGGAAAGTACGTATACCCCATTTTTAATTGAGCCCAAAACAAGTTGACTATTATTTGTTTGTGTAAAACAAAAAATTACATCATTGGAAAGTACACGACCCAATGCATTGTTTAGCGGCGTTAGGTTTCCGTTTGTATGACGCCAGAGACCGTTATTACGGGTAACTATCAATTCTCCTTTTGGAGTATCTATGATACCTGACACTTGATTATTATTTAATTTATCAGCCCTAATAAATAGTCGACTCTTTTCATTTTCTATGCGATATAAACTGAGGTTATTATCTTGATAGTAGATGTTTCCAGCGGAAATAAACGCCTTAACAATTCCACTTACAGGGGTAAACACGCGTAGACTGCGCTTAAGCTGGTCATAAATAATAAGGCGGTTGAGGGATTGAAATAAAATAAATTGTTTGTGACTTAAAATTTGCCAAAATTGTTCATCCTCCAACATATCAAAATTCAGGCTTTCGACAAGAGAAGTATATTGCAGTTGTCCGTCATCTTGCCGCAGCCAATAGCCAAAATCCATATACGATCCTGTATATATCGCATTGTTGCTCACAAATACAGAGCGCATGATGGTATTGTTAGGAGTAGGGTGCAGTTTCCAACTGGTGCCGTTAAACTCTAACAGCCCAAAGTTATTTGCTACATAGGTTCTGTTGTAATCATCCTGTGCTATTTTCCAATTTTGATTTCCTGCTTGGTATAGCTCGGGGGCAAAGTTTTGTATAGGCGGATGATACTGCGCAAATAAAATATTCGCGCATAACAACGTGAATGTTATTATGTTACAACTAATAAAACGCAAAATGCATAGACTCATGTAGATACAAATCTATGCATTTTGATTGATTTTGATAAGAAAAAATACTTACCAGAAGAAAGCGTACAAGAATGCTGTAATGAGCACAACAATCATTGCGCCAACATTAAAACTCGATGAGGTAGCAAATAACCCTTTAGAAAGTTCAATTCCTTTTGGGTCATCTCCTTTTCCTTCAGCAGCACTTATTCCGGCAATGATGCCTATCGAAATTAAGGTAGTCAGCAGCATCTGTTGCATAAAAGGAATGTCTACAAACAGTACTGCGTCTGACCAGCCATTTGGTGCTACTTTAAAATACATCGCAACGGGAATGGAGAGAATCACGCCCCAAATGGCAGCATTGTTCGTTGCTTTTTTGTAGAACAATCCCATAAGAAATACTGCTAAAATCCCTGGGCTTACCACCCCAGTATATTCTTGAATAAATTGAAATACCTGACCCAAGCTTCCAAGCTGTGGTGCTAAAATCATGGCAATAACAAGTGCCACAAGGCCAGTTAAGCGCCCAACAGTTACCATCTGTTTGTTCGAAGCTTTTGGGCGAATCAACGACTTGTAAATATCCATCGTAAAGATTGTTGATGTTGAGTTAATCATGGATGCCAACGAAGACACAATTGCTGCGGCTAAGGCAGCAAGAATTAGCCCCTTGAGTCCGGCAGGGATAAAGTTTTTGATCAACCAAGGCGCAGCATTGTCGTTGGCAACATTCCCGGCACTACCAATAAATCCTTCTGAATGAAGCAATTCCATATTAAGTACTCCCGTAGCAGGATCAAGATTCATCACATAAGCGATAATTCCGGGGATAACCACAATTACAGGGATGAGAAGTTTTAGAAATGCGGCAAATACAATTCCCTTTTGTCCTTCTTTAAGGCTTTTTGCCGCCAAAGTGCGTTGAATGATATATTGGTTAAAGCCCCAATAGTAAAGGTTGGCAACCCAAAGTCCGCCAATAAGAACACCTAGTCCAGGCAAATCAAAATAAGCATCTTTACCGTTTGGTGTAATAATTTCACCTTTGGAAAGAATCATAGAAAAGCGCTCGGGAACAGTGTTGTAAACATATCTTAACCCATCGATAGCACTGCCTGAATCGGTAACATTTGAGAGCGCAAAATAGGTCATGAGCAGCCCCCCAAAAATAAGCAATACGACTTGCACCACATCTGTCCATGCCACAGCAGCCAATCCACCCCAAAGCGAATAGGCAGCAGCAAAAAGTCCCAATCCAATAATACTATTTAACAATATTGCACCATCACCAGTGCCCACAATAGTATCTAGCGCCTTACCTCCCAAATACAACACAGTAGTGAGATTTACAAAAACAAAAAGGGCTATCCAAAAAACAGCCAAGATGGTTTTAAGGTTACTACTGAAACGTTTTTCTATAAATTCGGGGATGGTATAAAGGCCCTTTTCAATAAAAATGGGCAGGAAATACTTTCCAACTACCAGTAAGGTTATGGCTGCCATCCACTCATAAGAAGCAATGGCTAATCCAAGGGCAAAGCCGGAACCTGACATGCCAATAAATTGTTCGGCAGAAATGTTTGCTGCAATAAGTGATGCGCCAATAGCCCACCACGGTAAGGATTTACTGGCTAAAAAATAATCTTCAGCACTTTTTTCGGTTCCTTTTTTTTGACGGGACACAAAAAGCCCGATACCCAAAATGAGTAATGCATAGGCAATAAAAATACCTACATCTATTGATGAAATATCCATTGTAATTGGTTTTATTTGGCTGTCATAAAAGTAGTACAAAAATTAAAACTTATTTAATAAAACATGGTCTAAAGTAAGAAATACGTTTTTCCGGTTTAAAATTGTTTATATTTGAATAAAAATGAAAGATAGAAGAAGCTTCCTGAAAGATGTTTGTCCTACCGTCGCCTTTGCCTTTTTTGGCATCTCTTTTTTAGAGGCGTGCAGCAGTGGTAGCGATGATGATGTTATAACGCCTCCAGACAACGGGTCTGGAACTGGTAGTGGTTCTGGAACGGGCACAGGAGGAAGTGCCAACACCAAAGGATATACCCAAAACGGGAATACCTATACTATCGATTTGACACACAGTAATTTTAGTGCTCTTAGTTCAACTGGTGGTTGGATGAACGGTCAGAGCATAGGAATTCCGGCCTTGTTTTTGCGTATTTCAAACTCCGTTGTGCAAGGGTACACAAATGTTTGCCCACGTCACGGCAGAAATAACGAGTGGGTTTTAGAAAACTCAAATACGTTTAGGTGTGATCATCAACAAAATCGTTTCTCCACAGACTGTAGTAAATCTGATTCATTAAAATGTTATACCTCAAAATTGGAGGGTGATAAACTAACTCTTGTAATTAGTTGATCATAACTACAAAGAAACCTTATTAACACAAACAAATGCCATCATTAGCTGAACATACTGGGGCGTTAGACAGAAGGCTGACCAAACACCTGTTACGCAGAGCTTGTTTTCAATACGACAAAGCATTGCTTGATGAAATGGAGGGCAAAACCGCTTCCGAAATTTTAACATTGCTTACAAAGCCCAAATCGTATGCATGGGAATGGCCCTATGACCCGATAACGACCAATAACCAATATGGCTCCAACAGACTTGACGGATATTGGCTTAACGACCCTGATTGGACCTACAGCAAGTATATCAATAGAAATGGTCAAAAAAGATGGATAGTTGCCGGTTGGTGGTGGTACAATGCGCTAAAACAAAACACACTCATTGACAAGCTCACGTGGTTTTTGTTTACCACGTTTACCGTAGCAAAAGACGACGGTGCAGGAAGGGCAGCGAACTATTTTGACTACCTTCATCTACTACAATTTTATGCAGATAAAAGTGTAAAAACGCTAGCACAAAAAATCACATATGACAACTCCATGTCATTGTATTTAGACAATACAGACAATAAAAAGCAAAACCCAAATGAAAACTATGCTCGAGAGTTTCTAGAGCTTTTTACCATTGGAAAAGGTCCTCAAGTGGCAGAGGGAGATTACACCAACTACACTGAATACGACGTAGTACAGGCGGCACGTGTATTTTCTGGAGTTAGTGCTTACAGAGAACGTAACTTTCATGACACTGATACGGTAAAATCTCCTCATTATCCAAACGGCATCCCGAAAGGTAGGCCCGTTCCAAGATTTCACGATACAAAAGACAAAACATTTAGTTATGCCTTTGATTATAAAACTATAAAGGGCGCTTCTACATCAAATGCTATTGAAAGTGAGATAGATGATTTTGTAAATATGGTTTTTGACAAAATCGAAACTGCCAAAAATTATGTGCGGAAAATGTATCGCATGTTTGTACGCAGTGAATGGGGGAATGATGTTGAGAACGATGTTATCACTCCGTTAGCTGAGCAGCTACAAAGCAATGGTTATAATCTTTTAGACGTTCTTAAAACATTGTTGTCTTCTAAACATTTTTTTGATTTAGATGATGACAATACTACTAACGAAGTTGTTGGCGGGATTGTAAAAAATCCACTGCAGTACATAAACGAACTAATTACAATATTTGGCATTAACGTCCCAAACGCAGCAGCAACACCTCCAGTTTTAGGACAAAAACTTAACAACGATGTGGAGTATTATAACTTCTACCGTTTTTGGATAAACTTTTGCCATAACACGTATTTCCCACTAAGCGGAATGGGAAAATTCTTTAACCCAGACACTGTTGCAGGATATCCAGGTGACTATCAAGCCCCTGCATACGACAGAGCTTGGTTTAATTCAAACAATGTTGTTGCGCGCTACAATACTATTTTTAGTTTTCTAGGCCGCACATATAATGACAACTATGGCAATGGTGTTAATCAAATCATTGGTGCACAAAAAAGAAACAATGGTAGCGTAACCTATCAACGCATTTATACTTCATTTGATGTTGTAGACTTTATGGCTAAAACGATTTCAGATCCATTTAATGCTGAGAAAGTGGTTACAGAACTTGCCGAGTTATTGTATTGTGAGGCTATTGATGCAGACAGAATAAATTACTTTAAAACGTTTTTGGTTCCTGTTGGAGAACCTGACTACTATTGGCGGGATGCTTGGGATAATTATCTAACAACAGGTGATACTACGCAAGTTAAATTAAGACTAGAAGAATTAGTCGCCAAAATGATTAACGCAGCTGAATTCCAACTCATGTAATTTTAGATATGAAAAGAAGAGATTTTATAAGACTTTCTGCCACAGCATCAGCATTGGGTTTACTGCCTTCTGAAGTGGGAGCTGCCATGAAACTAGCAAACACTTCGCTTGATTGCGATGTGTCTAACCGTAAACTTGTTTTGATTGAATTGAAGGGAGGAAATGACGGACTCAACACCATCATTCCTTTTGATAATTATGGGTATTACAAAGAAACCTTACGCCCAAATATTCATATTCCTGTTACAAATTATTCAAATCTAGCCGTTGATGCAAGCCTTATGGGAACCAACCAAGACTTGGTCTTTAACCCCGCTTTATTAACCGGAACCAATGCTGGTTTTAAAGGGCTTTATCAAGACGGTATGCTGCGTGTTCTACAGTCTGTTGGATATCCTGCAGCAAACAAAAGCCATTTTGCATCTATAGATTTATGGGCAACAGGAAACGATGGTAATAGTTGGGAAAACGGAAAAGATAGTGGTTGGCTAGGGCGTTTTATGGAAACCGCCTACGTCGATTTGATGCCTTCTAATTATCCCATGGGAATACAATTAGGGACTTCAAGTACATGGCTCGGTTTCCATGCCGAACACGAACACGGAATGGCATTGAACATTGAGGGTCAAAATTCTGAAAATTTCTATACCGTACTAAGTGGATTAGCAGGTCAAGCCCCGACTAACATTCCTGAAAACACCCACTACGGTGAAGAATTAAAATACATTGTAGATACGGATGCCTTTGCGAACACTTACGCCAATTCCATCCAAACCGCATACACCAACGGAAGCAATTTTAACAACGCATCTAATTATCCCGAAACAGACCTAGCAGACCAACTCAAAACAGTAGCTAGACTTATGCGTGGAGGTATCGATACCAAAATCTATATGGTTACCATTAGAGGCTTTGACACACATAATTTACAAAATCAAGCAGATAACGATATCCAAGGGAAACACACGGAACTGCTCAAAGAACTTTCAGGAGCGGTGTCTGCGTTCATGGAAGACGTTAATTCAGATTCGCTTGGTGATGATGTTGTTGGTTTAACTTTCTCTGAATTTGGGCGAAAAGCAAAACAAAATGGTAACCTAGGAACAGACCACGGCGAAATTGCGCCTATATTTATTTTTGGGAAACCGGTTCAGTCGGGTGTTTCTGGCGTTAATGTTGATTTAAGCGAAGCTACGGCTGATAACAATTGGCAACTCAAAACGGTTCAACACGACTATAGACAAGTATTTGCTACGCTGATGCAAGACTTCTTAGGGACTAACGATGCCGTTGTTGACAACGCCTTTTTTGATCATAACAACACACAAAGCTTTACAGAAAACAAATTGCCCGAAATTATAAAATCATCACATTCTGTAGCGACGTCCTGTATTGCAACACCTGTAGAGGATAATAATTCGCAGAACCTATGGGCTGTATACCCTAACCCGGTCTTGGACACCCTTTTTGTGAATACATTTTCTGATATTGATGCTATTGATTATCAATTGTTTGAAACCAATGGCAGGCTTATCAAAAAAGGAACTTTATCTCTAGAAAGCGGATTTGGCTCAGTAGATCTTTCATACCTAAGCCCTCGTATTTACGTCTTAAAACTGAATGATGGTACCTCTTCCGAAATCAAAAAAATTGTAAAAAGATAAGTCCCATTTATCCATTAAATAGTACATTGCATATCGCTTTTTAAGCTTGTCCTAACCTGCTAAAAATGACTTCATGCAATTTGATAATGCTACGGATAAAACCTTGAGTTACAAATTAAAAACGTTCTTACTTACGAATCGCAATGGTCTTAACATTGAAATTCTTAACTATGGCGGTATCATATCAAAAATTTTAATTCCTGACCGTGATGGAAATTTTAAAGACATCGTTTTGGGGTTTAACAGCCCAGAAGCCTATTTCGGTGAACACCCTTATTTTGGAGCCCTGATAGGCAGATTTGCGAATAGAATTGCAGATGGTAAATTCGTACTTGACAACCAAACCTATACGCTTGTCAAAAACAACGGCTCCAATCATTTGCACGGAGGCACCATAGGGTTTGATAAGGTTTTTTGGGATGCAGAATCCTTTGAAAACGAAAATGAAAGTGGGGTTGTTCTAAAATACGTAGCTAATGACATGGAAGAAGGCTATCCTGGAAACCTTACGGTTTGTGTAACCTACTCGCTAACGCAAGATAATACCCTAAAAGTAGCCTACCATGCCACCACAGACAAAAAGACCCCAATTAACCTAACCCAGCATAGCTATTTTAACCTCTCAGGGGATTTTTCATCAAAAATTCTGGATCACGAATTAACATTGAATGCAGATGAATTTTTGGAATTAAACGAAAATCAAATTCCTACGGGTAAATATCTAGAGGTAGCAAATTCTCCTTTCGACTTTAGAACGCCCAAACCCATTGGAAAAGACATCGACAAAAACAATACACAGTTAGCCATTGGAAAAGGCTACGATCATTGTTGGGTCCTTAAAAAGGATAACAAGCTTGCAAAAATTGCTGAAGTTTATCATCCTAAAAGTGGGCGTGTTTTAGAAGTTTTAACTTCCGAACCTGGAGTTCAACTCTACACAGCTAATTTTTTAGACAATACTATATCCGCCAAAACAGGGGGTACTTATGGTGCGCGATCCGGATTTTGCCTAGAAACCCAACATTACCCGGATAGTCCTAATCAAACACATTTTCCAACTACCCTATTGGGCCCTGGACATACTTTTACGAGTGAAACGTGGTTCCGATTTAGCACAAAAAACAACTAATTCAATTACAAACTAACCCTTAATGAAATCCGATATTATTGTAAAATCTCCTGGCCGCATTAACCTTATTGGCGAGCACATTGACTACAATGGCGGGCATGTTTTGCCAGCTGCCATTGACCGAAAAGTCACCATGTGGTTTCGCAAAAAAGAAAACAACCTATGCCGGGTAAATTCTGAAGACGAAGGCGCTTTCACCTTTGACATTGAAAAGCCCCTACAAATCAGCGATAACCATTGGGAAAACTACGTGCTAGGCGTAGTTGATGGTGTGGTAAAAGCGCGTCCTGGACAGCTCGGGGGATTTGACTGTGTGATTTCCAGTGAGCTTCCTATTGGCGCAGGAATCAGTTCTTCGGCAGCCTTGGAGTGTGGGGTTGCTAAGGGCCTAAATGCGCTTTTTGATTTAGGGCTTTCAGATCTAGAGCTTATTGAAATCTCCCGCATGGCAGAACACAACTTCGTAGGTACCAAATGTGGGGTAATGGATCAGTTTGCAGTAACCATGGGCAAACGCAATAAACTGCTATTACTCAACTGTGAAAGTTTAGACTATAAGCTTATTGATGCCGATTTTTCTCCCTACAAAATTGTATTGCTCAATACCAATGTGTCGCACAATTTGGCCTCTAGCGAATACAACACACGTCGCGAGGAGTGTGAACAAGCCCTTGCTGTCATTCAAAAAGATCACCCGGAGTATGATTTTTTAGCTGATGTTCCAGAGTCTGTCATTGAGACTTACAAGGAAAAGCTCTCTATAAAAGTCTATCAGCGCGCAATTTTTGTGTCTCGTGAAAACGCTAGAACGCTAAAAGCTGCTGAGCTTATCCAAAAAGGAGATATTAACGGCTTTGG
>ENA-OUOG01000402-OUOG01000402.1-marine-metagenome-genome-assembly--contig:-NODE-402-length-57196-cov-5.450498_pt1 | contig 57196 bp, 31 predicted proteins | sample MGYA00248635_ERZ508505 | MGnify/ENA primary metagenome ERZ508505 (study PRJEB26176, sample SAMN06267871) | marine metagenome | isolation source: Saanich Inlet, British Columbia, Canada | place: Pacific...
CGCATGGCAAAGTGAAATACAACTGCGCGGACTGCGACCCCTGCCCGCATAGCAAGCGGAAAAGCGACTGCGCGGACTGCAACCCCTGCCTGCATGGCAAGGTGAAACGCTTCTGCGCGGACTGCAACGGTTGCCCGCATGGCAAGATGAAAAGCAGCTGCGTGGACTGCACCGGCTGCCCCCACGGCAAGCTGAAGAAGCACTGCGCGCAGTGCAACGGTTGCCCTCATGGCAAGCTGAAGCACAGATGCGCAGACTGCGGGAAACGCCAATGTAAGAAGGTTTCGCGTCGATGATCACTGATTTCAAGAACATCGAGAACCGCCTCACCTCGTCTCCTCTCCCGTCGCCCCCGGATCCCCCCGCCTCGCGCGCCGCGCCGCGCGGTCGCACCTCCGGAACGCCCTCGCGGCTTCGTTCCGCCCCTTCACGTCCCCCAGCTGGTTGAGCCGCATCGCCCGCAGGTAGTGCGCCTCCGCCTCCAGCGCGAAGCTTCCCGCCGTCTCCGCCGCCGCCGCCGCAGACGCCAGCGGCGCCATCACGGGGTCCGCGCCGGCGGACGCTTCGGCAATCTTCTCCGCGATTGACTCTCGCGTCTCCCCTTTTTTCGTTTCGTAATCATTCGCCCCGCGGACGAACGACGCGAACGAAACCCTCTCCCGCGTCGCCAGCGCGGCTTTCCCCGCCGCGAGCCTCGCGCGCGCGCGGACCGCCAGCCCCCCCTTCCCGAGGAGCCCCACGGCGTGCGCGTCCAGCGCCTCCGCCGCCGCCGCCGCGAACGCGCCCCCCGCGCCGGCGTCGAGGCCGAGGAGGCACTCCGCCGCCGCCGCCGCCGCCGCGGCTCGCGCGCCGTCCAGCTCGGAGACGGCGGCGACGTGCTCTGCGGCGAGCGCGTGCGGCAGAGCCTGCGCGAACGCGCCCGCTTTCAAGAAGATATCCGCCAAATCCAGCGACGCGGCGACGCTTTTGTGCGTCGCGCCAGTCTCGAGACGCCGCGACGCCGCTAAACACGACACGGCGTCGTCGTGCGCGCCAACCAAGTCGTTTGCGACGAGTTTAACCAACGCGCCGGCGCGAAACGCCTCCACGCGCGTCTCCGGGTCCCAGCAGGAAAGCGCGGGCGCGAGCGCGGCGAGCGCGGAGACGCACGCGCGCGCGTCGTGGTACGATTCACGAGCGATACAAGCCATCAGTCTTGTCTCGCACTTCGCCGCCGCCGCCGCCGCCGCGGCGGCGGGCGAAGCCGCGGGAACGGAAGGGAGGACGGTTTTCGTCTTCGCGTAACGCGTAACTTTTTCCACTCTCTCGCCGTCCAAATCCTTCTCCTCCTCGTCGGGAGGCACTCCGCCGCCGTCTCCCGACGTTCCGAACCCGGGGAAGCGCCTGGACGCCACCTCGAGCACCTCGAAGGCCGCTCGCGGGCCGTGCTCGCGCGCGGCGTGCCTGGCGAGCTGAGCGAGCGCGGTGGCGGTGTCCACGGCGGCGGCGGAGACGGAAGTCACCTCCAGACGCGTTCGCGTTCCGTCGCTTCCGTCGACGGAGACTTCGTCCGTCGACGGAAGCGCGGCGGCGCACTTGGACGCGTCCAGCCGCACGTGCTTGAGCGCGCACACACGCGCGGCAGAGGCGACGCCGTGCGCCTCCCACACCGCGGCCGCCAGCGCCGACGCCGAGCCGGCGAGCTGCGACACGGACGCCGACGCGGCGACGTCGGCGAGAGACGCGGCGCTTAACCCGCGCGGCGGGGGGTAAAACGACGTCGGAGTCGTCTTCGCCGTCTCGCCCGCCGCGCCCGAACCGTTCGCGTCTTCGGAGACGCCGAAAGAAGAGAAAGAAGAAGACACGGGCGCCGCCGCGCCGAGCGCGGCGTGGTGCCTGAGCTCCTCGACGCGACGCGCGGCAGCCGCCGCGGTCGCGGGGGGGGAAACGCGCACGGCGCGCGCGCGAGCCGCCGCCGTCGCGAAAGCCGACCCCGCGGAGCCGGAACCCGCGCCCTTCACAGGGTTGGAACCCGCGAGACTCATCCTTTCGTTTACTCCTCTCGTCTCCGGCGCCCTCCGCGCGAGGGAGCCCGCCGCCGGCGTCGCCGCGCGCCGCCTGGCGTTGGCGATGTCCGCGAACGCGAGCAGCGTCGGGTCTTTCAGCGCTCTTGCCTGCGCGACGAGCCTCTGCAGCAAAACGCGGTGGTCCTCGGATTCCGCCGTGTTCCGCGTTTCTTCGGCGACATCGTCGTCGTCGTCCGTTCCGCGCTTGTCGCCTTTGGAGTACGCCCGTTCCGCGGGGACGCCCTCTCGCGACGCGACGGGCGCGGCGCTCGACGCGCTCAAAGCGCACAGCGCGGCGACCGCGTTGGCGAGCGCGCCCGTGTCCCCGTTCTGCTGCGCGACGCGCACGGTTTCGTTCAAAGCTTTAAGCGCCTCGTCCGCGCGCGCCGCGTTGACGTGCGCGCGCGCGAGCGAGAGCGCCGCCGCGTGAAGACGCCACCGCGAGCGTTTCTGGCCCGCGCCCGCGGCGTCGCCCGAAACGTCGCCCGCGGCGGTGACCGACCCCGAGAAGAACGCGGGGTTTTCCGGGGGGAAAAACCCGCCGAGCGCGTGTAGAGACGTCTCCCTCTCCCTCTCGCGGTCGTGAGTCGAACCCGGCAGAGACAAAGAGTTGGAGCCCGCGGTCGGGTCGACGTAGTCGAAATGCCGGCGCAGATGCGCCTCGGCGGATTCGAAATCGCGGCGCGTCGCCGCGTCGAGGTGCGCCAAAAAATGCGACCCGAGGGCGTTTTCCAACCCTTCGACGGTTTCCGCGCACTCCAAAGCGCCTTCGCGGAAGACGCTCTCGCCGGCGTCCGCGCGGAGCATCGCGGTTCGGACGCGCTCCGCCTCCGCCGCGCGGCTCGGCTTCGAGACGCGCTCGAGGAACGATCGCGGGTCCGCGGGGGGAGCGAACGCGTACGGAGCGGACCCGCCGCGGCCGTCGCGCGAGACAAAAACGAGACTCGAAAAGCACTCGCGGAACTGCGCCGCCGAAATTTTTTGTCCGTCGCGGCGCGGCGTCGCGATATCGTTCGTCTCAAAATCGTTCTCGAACGACGCGTCATCGTCGTCGTCGTCGTGGGGCGATGAAAACAGCCTTTGTCTGCGTTCCGCCGCGGCGTCCGCGCGTTCGGCGGCGGCTTCCGCCGCGTCCCAACGCGCGTCGGCGCGAAGGAGCGTCTCCGGAGAGTTTGTTTTCGCCCCGTTCGCGTCTCCGTCGACGGCGTCGATTCGATTCGCAGAGGCATCGTTCACCTCGTCGTACTCGCCGTGCCCTTCGCGGCGGTACGCGTCCATCGCCTGCGCGAGCGCGCACGCGCGCTCGAAGGGCGCGGCGGCGAAGTCCGCGACGCACTGGCGCAGAAACAAGCCCACCGCGGAGTCGGCGTCCACGGGGCTCGGCCAGAGCGCGCCGTCGTCGGCGCCCCCGCGCATCTCGGCGGCGTGCGCGGACCGAGGCTCGACGTCGCGGAACAGACGCTCGAGGTCGTCCACGTCGCGCAGACTTCCGCACGCCTCCACCAGCACGTCCGCCAAGTTCGCGGGCGGCGCGTCGCGCAGAAGCGCGTGACACTCCGCGAGCCTCTTCTCGAGGAAGGACTCGCGTTGGATCTCTCCCTGGGTGCGCGTTCGCGCGCGCGTCTCGAGACCGGGCGAACGGGCGACGCGCGCCTCGGTCGCCGCCTCGAGGTCCGGGGGCGGGGGGAAGGGCTCGGCGGGGGGTGCGCCGTGCGCCTGAGAGATCCGGTCGAGCGTCGCGTGGAACGCGCGCATGCTCGGCTCGCGCCCGCGCTCCGTCGCGGTCGCCTCCCGCATCAGCACCAACGACAGGAGACGCCAATCGCTCTCGCTCAGGTTGCGCACGCACGAGGGGGGGGGCTCGCGCACGCGCAGCTCGGACGCCTCCGCGTCCAAGGGGCGGGACGTGCCGAGGTACCTCGCGAGCGCGCACAGAGCCATCCTGTGCGGCGTGGGGGACGCCATCGCGACCGCGAGGGCACGCACCCGGGTCCCGGGTCGCGCGCCGCCGTGTTGTGCCGTCCGAGGACAGCTTTTTTGAACGTCGGGAGCTCGGAAGTCGAAACGCTCAGTCGTCGCGTCATCAGTCACAGCAAGAAGTTTTCGAGAGAAGATGCGTCGGCGGCGGTGCTGCGGGCGCACAACGAGGGTCGGCGCGGCATGACCGCGTCGGGGGGTCTGCAGTCGGACGCGCGACGTGCGGTGTACGAGGAGGATGTCGTGACGTACGCCGACGACGATACCGCGGAAGAATGGGGAGACCCTCAGAACTACAGCGCGACCGCCGTGGGGCTCGTCTCCCGCGTCGCGGGAAGCGACGATGAGTGGTCCAGCGATGAAGAACCCGAAGAGGTACGCATCGAGCTCGGTTGGCGCGTCGCGAGCGTGTATCGCGACACCCCCCCCAACGCGCCGCGCGGTCCGCGATGCGCGCGAAGACGTCGGCGATGCGCGTGACTCGGGGTCCTCTCGCGCGCGCCGCGCCCCCCCGACGCGACGACGATCTCGAGCCACACCGCCGTCGAAATCGAAAACACGCCGAACAACGAGCTGACAAGACCCGCCGAAATTGCACCATTCGCGTCACTTTTTTTTCGCTCTCGCGATGTTTTTTTTTCACGTCGTTCGTTTCGTCGTCAGCCCGTCCCCGAGGACCACAGCGAGGTGTGCTGGCTCGGCTCGACCGACCGCGTGGAGATCGAGCCCAACAAGGACCTAAGAGTCGTGGACCGCGCGTTCCTGCACGGGGACGTCGTGGCGCGCGCCGCGGACGCGCTCGGCGCGCAGGGCGTCGTCTCAGCGGTGCATCTCGACCTCGACTTGCGTTTCGCGGACGGCTCGCTCGTCCGCGACGTCAACGCGCGTCGCGTGGCGCACGTGCGCGAGTTCCGACCCGGGCACTACGTCACTTACGGGGACTGGGTCGGGAAAATCGTCGAGGTCAACGAAGACGTCGTCGTGCGGTTCGACGACGGTGCCGAGTGTGTCGTGTTGAACGCCGACGAAGAAGAGCTCGTCCCGAACGAGCGAAGCACTTTATTCGCCGACGAAGAGCACTGCCCGTACTTCCCCGGAGCCGTCGTGCACGCCACACGCCCGGGCGTGTGGCGCGACGCGCTCTGGACGCGAGGCTCGAGCAAAGAGGCGCCCAAGAGAGAAACGTCCGGAGGAGGGGGACGCGACGACGCGGAGGCCGCGGACGCCCCCGCCGTCGCCGGCGGCTCGGCGACCGCGACCGCGACCGCCTCGACTTCCACTCCCACGCCTAGACGTCCTTATCACAAGAAGTCTCTGTCCGCGCGCGTTTCGGCGATGCGCGCGCGGACCAAAGGCGTGGTGTTCGCGGTTCGAGCCTCGGAGGTTACGGTGCGGTGGCTGGCGTGCGCGCGGCGCGCCGAGTCGGACGCGTACGACTACTCCGTCGCCGGCGCGTTTCCTCGCGCGCCGCGGACCCCCGGTCCCGAGTCCGAGGGCGGCGCGGCGGCGCCACCGGAACAGATGCCGGCGTCGGCGTTGCGCCCGCTGACGCACTTCGCGCACACCTGTTTCCAGCTCGGGGACAGGACCGTCGTGCCCGAGACGCCGCCTCCGAAGTCGCACTCGTCGCGGAGAAGGTCTCATCGCGACGAGACCAAAGAGGCGGTCGCGGGAGACTCGGAAGCTTCGGAAGCTTCGGACCCCGACGGGTACGACAGCGATTTCCCGGACGTCTCCTCTTCGTCGAACGACCGGTACGAGGGTGGGGGCGTGGACGGTGACGGTATCGTTCGTTCGCACAAAACCGCGAGCGCCGGCGCGGGGGTCGCCGCGTCGGTTTGCGAATCCGTCGGCGTCGCGCTCGACGTCAATCGCGGCTTGAGACGTTTGTTCAAAAACGTCGAAAAGTCAAACGGCGCTCCGTTTGATCCCGTCGCGAATAAACCGATTCCTCTGCTCCGCCCAGCCGCGACGGTCGTCGGGACGCACACGTACGTTGATGTGCGTTGGCAGGACGGAAGCGTGACTCGCCGCGTCGCGGCGAAGGACCTCGTGCCGCAGCTGCACCTCGGCGAACACGATTTCTGGCCGGGGCAATTCGTCGCGCGCCGCGCGGACGATCGGAACCCGCCGCTCGCCAACGGCGGCGTCGCGGCGAGCGGCGCCGCCGGCGTCGCCGACATCGCGGCGGCGCTCGGCGGTCCGCAGACCGTAAACGCCGCGCCTGAACCTCGGCATGGACATACGGTTTCCGGCGACGACGCCGGAAACGCCGTCGCTGGAATGAATTCCGAGTCCCCGGTACCCGCGACGCTCTCGCCGTTCGGCGTGGTCGAGACGGTGGACCAGGCGGAGCGCGTGGCGACGGTGCGGTGGCTTCCCCCCGACTCGGCGTTCCCCGACGCCTCGTTCAACACCATGAGGTGGGTCGCGGCGGAGGAGCGTTGGGTGGATTTCGGTCCGGAGGCGGCGTCCAGAGAGGACGACCGCGAGCGGGTCTCCGTGTACGAGATTCGCGAGGACGACGAGTACGGGTTTAGGCTGGGGGACATCGTCGTGGCGCCGTCGCGGTTCGACGCCGAACTCGAGCGACGGGTGCGAATCGGCGCGCCGCGCGAGTGCATGCTCGCGCGCTCCGAACGAGACCTGCTGGATTTAGAGAGCGACGACGAGAAAGACGACGAGAGCTCTTCAGACGACGAAGACGACGAAGTGCGGGCGATCGGTGGCAACACGCCGCGGGCGTCTTCAGACGACGAAGACGACGAGAGCTCTTCGAGCGAGTACGAGGAGGCGGACGACGCGACGACCGTGGAACCGAATACGTCGGGTTCCACGAATCGCGAACAAGCGCAACCCGGCGAGGCGCCGGCGCCGGGCGAGGACCGCACGTCGCGTTCGGTTCGCGAGAAGCCGCTGGTTCCGCCGGACGCCGAATCGTTAACGTGGGTGGGCGAGGTGATCGGCGCCTCCGACGGGGTGATCCGCGTCGCCTGGGGGGACGGCTCGATCTCGAATTGCCACCCCAAGTTCGCGTGGGTGGTGAGCCACGACGACGACGACGACGACTCCGTGGGCTCTTTGTTGAGCGGGAGCGACTTTGACAGCGGCGACGAGAGCGACGCCAGCTGGGAGACGCTCGGGGCGGATGATCGCGCGGATGATCCCGCGAGCGATCAAACGAACGGCGAATCGGGACTCGCTTCCCGATCGAATCCCGAACAACAAAGAGCCCCGATCGATTCATACGAACAAAGCGCTCGCCGCGGCGTCCCCGAGCCCCCGCCGGGTTTGGGTTTGGGTTCGTTCGACGGCGCGGCGGCGCTGGATCCCGTCGCGCGCGCGTACGTCGAGAGGCGCAGAGAGGAGGCGGAGTTCGGGTGGCTCGCCGAGCACGTCAGAAGAGCCGGGGGATCGTCTTCTTCGCCCCGGGAGCCGCCTTCTTCTTCGCCGGACGTCGCGAACGTCGCTGAGAGAAACGTCGCGGAGAGGGACGTCGAGAGGGACGTCGAGAGGGACGTTGAGAGCAACGCGCCCGCCGCTTCGGCGTCTGCGGCGGAGCGTCCTCCGCGAACGTCGAACGCGTTGACCCCCGAAGAGGCGGCGCGCGCGGCGGCGGCGCTGGCGGCGGCGTTTTCCGGTTTGCGCGGCGTTTCAGCGGCGGAGACTTTGCCTCCGACTTCGGAGACGAGTCGAGAGTCGACACCTCTCCCGGACTCTTCGAAAGAGGAACACTCCTCTTCGAAAGAAGAGCACTCCGAACAAACAAACGACGACTCCGAAAAGAACGAAGAAGACGCGTTCGCCGCGTTCGCGTCCGTGCAGAGCTCTCCGGACGTCGCTCATACCTCGGCGGGCTCCGGTTCGAGCGCGCCGACCGAAGGTATTTCTACTGACGCTCGCGTCGACGAGCTCCTTCTCGCGGACCACCGGTTCAAGGCTCCGGCTTCGCCGCCCGATAACCTGGTCGCTTGGTCCAAAGCCGTGCGTCGCGAGTGGCGCACGCTCGCGAACTCTTTGCCCGCGAACATATACGTGCGCGTGTTCGAAGCGCGCACCGATTTAATGCGCGCGGCGATGCTCGGGCCGGAGGGCACGCCGTACCACGACAACGTCTTCGTGTTTGACTTTTCGCTCGGCCCGCGGTACCCCGACGAGCCGCCCTCCGCGTCGTACCACTCGCGCGGCGAACGCGTGAACCCGAACTTGTACGAGAACGGCAAGGTGTGTTTGTCTCTTCTCGCGACGTGGGCCGGGAAAGGTACCGAGGTGTGGGACCCTAAGGTGAGTAACATGTTACAGGTGTTGGTTTCCATACAAGGCTTGGTGTTGGTGGACGACCCGTACTACAACGAAGCCGGGTACGAAAAACAGAGCGGCACGGAGGAGGGCAAACGGAACGGCGATCAGTACAACGAACAAGCGTTTTTAGCGTCTGTGCGGAGCATGATCGCCACGTTACGAGACCCGCCGATGCACTTCGAAAAACTGATTCGCGCGCACTTCAAGAAGCGATCGGTGAAAATATTAGAAGCGTGTTTCGCGTACCTGAACGAGGGGTGTCCCATCGGGCAGCACGAAAAGTGGCGCGCGGAGGCAAAAAACGCCGAGACGTCTGACGGATCGGGCGCGAGCGCGTCTTGTGTGGGATCGCCGGACGAAAAGAAAGAGAAGGGACCGTCGCGGCCTCCGCCCACGGAGGGGTTCAAGCTGACGCTTCGCAAGCTCATGCCGAAACTGGAGGCGGCGTTCAAGGCGAACGACGAGACGGTCGACGCGAGCGGAGCGTAGGACGCGAAGACGTCTTTTTTGGGAGGAGTCGGGCGTGTCGTTTTCTTTTGAAAGACAAAAAAAAAATCGCCAGCTTGTCATGCTTGTCATCTCGTGAATGATCTTCGAAGAAAAAGCGCTTCGACGTTCGTTTCCGAAGCGCACAGGTCGACGCGCAACGGGCGCGGGGCAGCCATGGCGGTGGCTTTGGCGAGCCTCGCGTCGAGCGCGCTGGCGAGCCTCGCGGCGGCGCTCATCGCGATATGGATGTGCTCGCGTTTCGTGCTGCCTCGCATCATCTCGTTCGCGGTGCGTCGCCCTCGCGACCGCCCGCGCGCGTTCGTCTCCCCCGAGAAAACGCGGGTGCCCAGCGCGTCGTCGACGCGAATCTAACGAACTTCCTCTCTCCTTCGCGGCCGCGACCGCGGGGGACGCTCCGCGTTCGGCCACCTCTCTTCTGACGCTCTGTTCCCTGCGCCATGTGATCCCGTGACGACCCCACCCAGGTTCGAGTGACGAACGCTCGAGGCGTGACCATCCACGTCGGTTCGGTGGGCTTCCTGCACGTCAGCGACGTGCTGGTGACCTTCGCGTCGGGCCCGATCGAGTCCGTGCGCGTGGACGACGTGCTGTACACGGGCCAGATGCTGACGCTGCTGACGTGGCTGTACGAGTTCGTCTCGAAGAGGCTCAAAGGCGCGCGGCTGCGGGACGGGCTCCCCGTCGCCCGAACGGAGACGTCGCGAACCGACGCGAAGGATGCGCCCGAATCCCAACAGTCGCCGAGAGAACTCGACTCGGAGGAGAAAACCAAGTCTCGACGCGCGGCGATTTTGCGTCAGTCCTCGCTCGCGGCGGCGACGCGAGAAGGCGAGCCGGGTCGGTCACCTAAAGGCGATTATGGCGCATCGACCGACCACGAGACCGACGAAAACGAGTCTCGCGCCGATCAAAACGACACGAACCATCGAGGAGACGGCGCCGAGACGCGGGAGACGAAGTTGCCGGCGCTGCGGCGCGCGGGTTCGTGGCTGGCGTTTCCGAAAAGCGGAAGCTCGCCGCGCGGAAGTCCTCGCTCGCCGGGGACGCCGCCGCGCGGCGGGTTCGATCCCGGGACCTCCGACTCGCCGAGAAGCGCTCACACCACTTGGGCCCCGGGCGCGAGCCTGAACGTGCCCGTGCTCGTGGCGGGCGTGCTCGTGACGATGCGGGGAAGAACCGAGACGTCGCGCGACGAGACGCGACGAGACGCGGGATTGGCGGGAAAAACGCCGGCGACGCCGGCGACGGAACCCGAACCCGAACCCGGAAACGACACCAAACCTCTTTTCGGCGAAAAGAGACCCGACGAGACTCGAGGAAGGTTTTCGGGTTTCGGGTTCAAGACCCGGTTCGCGACGTGGCAGCTACTGAAGGGTTTTTTGAACTTTTTGGAGTTGACCGCGACGGACGTCGCGGTGGCGAACGACGCCGGGTCCGGAGGCTCGGGCGTCGGCCGCGTTTTTTTTCGACGCGTCGCGCTCAAGGCCCGGATGAAGCCGACGGCTATGCTCGTCAGTCTCGAGACGGACGTCGTGACGTGCCACGACTCGGATCTCTATACAAGTGAGGCGAACGAGCGATCGGCGGACTTTCCGACTTTGGACGACTTAAAGAAGAACGAAGAGACGAAAAGAGACGAACGCGCGTCGTTCCGCGACGGGAGACTGGACGTGACCCTGCGGTACGTCTTGCGCGACGGGCGCGTCGCCGTGGCGGAGGCGGCGCTCGACGTGGCGAGCGTGGAGGTCACGGCGGGGGATCGAACCGGCGACCGACCGAGGTCTGACGGCGCGAGCGGCGAGACCTCCGGTGACGGCGACGGCGAGCCCGGCGCGTCGTCGCCGCCTACGTCGAGATCGTCGCGAGCGATCGCGTCGCCGACGGCGGCTCTGACGCGATTGGCGCGCGCCGTCCCGGCGCGCGTCACCGTCCGCGCGGGCGCCGTGCGCGTGCGCGAGGCGAACGCGCGCGGCGACGCGAGCTTCACGGAGGGGAAACGTCTCGCGCTGGAGACGGATGCGTTTTATTTCGCGGCGGAGCGGCGCGCGCGCGAAAAACGCGCGAAAAACGCGCGCGGCGGAAAGGCTGACAAAGACGCGTCGCGCGCGGAGGTGTCGCGCGTCGACGCTCGGTGGTCGAGGCTCGAGCTCGGCGTGCGCGGTTCCGACGAAGCCACCGCGACCACCGCCTCCGCCGCCGCGCGCGTCGCCGCGAGAGGCGGCGCGGTGCGCCTCGACCTGCCTCTCGTCGAGGACGGGGACGACGAGCCTCGCCCTCGAATCGCCCGCGCGCCGACGACGGTTCCGGTCAACGCGGAAATCGCGGGCCTGGACGCGCGTCTGCACCCCGACCTGGTGTTCTCGCTGCGTCGCGCGCTAAAGGCGCGAAACAAACGATCTGGCCTTTCCGGAAACGAAGAAGAAGAAGAAAACGAAGGCGAGAACGAGAAAGACATCGCACGTTTCGTGTTTGAGACGGAGTGCGTCTTTTCAGGCGGCGTTTGCGTCGTCGCGCATGAGCAAATAGACTCGGGATCGCCGCGCGTTTTATTAGTGTCGCGCGCGTCGCGCGCGCGACTCGGGGTCAACGTGTTGGACGATCGGGTCGCTGAGTCGGAACGTGATTCGTCGAAACCTTCAGTCTCTGAATCTTCATCAGTCTCTGAATCGTTCGGATCGTTCGCCGGTCGCGGCGTCGTTTTACACGCCGACGATTGGGTTTGGTCGACGGTGTCCGGCGAGACGAACGAGACGAACGAGACCGAGACACGAACCGAGAGGAAAAACGTCTCAAAAAATTCCGTCGACTGTCTCCGCGCGTCGCGCATCGAGGCGCGCCGCTTCGGGGACGCGCGCGACGTCGAGATCGTCGACGCGCGCGCGGACGCGCGCGTGGACGCGTTGGCGGAGCTGGAGACGCGTTTTTTGGAGGCGTTCGCGTCGCTCTCGAAATGCGCGCGCGACGTTTCCTTCGGAGCGCGCGAACGAAAAAACGACAAAAAGGCGGCGGAGACGTTTCGGCGGTCGCGGCTCGCGTTCGTACGAGCGCGCGTGCGCGTGCGCGTGGACGCCTTCCCGGACGCGCGTCCGAACGTCGTGTTCCCTGTGGGATCGAACCTCTCCGCGAAAGGAAAAGAAAAAGAAAACGAAAACGCGGGAAAGGTTCCGTGCGCGCTCGAGCTCGTCGCGCCGCGTCTGGTTTTCGAGACGCAAAAAAGTCTCGGCGAGGCGCGTGTGGAAAACGCGGCTTGCGCGGATTCGCGGATTGAAAAACGCGTCGACGCGTTTGGCGCGTTCTTGACGTACGTGGACGCGATGGACCCGCAGACGCCCCAGTGCGAGGGGTTCGCGGACGTGGAAACGCCTCTGGACGCGCCGCGCGGCGTCGCGGGTTCGAGTGCGGACGGAGGCACGGACGAACGAGACGGCTCCCCTCACCGCGAGGGCGAGGCTCGCGTCGCTGTCGCGTCGTTCCGATCGGCGAGCGTCGCGTTGGTCTCCGTATCGCGATTTTCCGGAGACGACTCGGTCGCGGCGGCGGAGGTGGTGCCGACCGAATCGTCGGTCACGTGCGACGGCGCGCGGTGCCGCTGGGACCCGGATGCGCACTTCGCGATCCTGCGCGTGCGCGAGGCGTGGGCGCAGCTGGCCGAGCGGAGGCGGCGCGGGGTTTCCGGAAACGTTCCGGAAAAGTTGAACGCCGACCCCGGCGGGTACGTTTTTTCCGGAAACGCGCGCGACGACGAGACGGGTGACTTTTCGGCTCGACCCGCGGCGGGCGACGGCTCGGCGGGCGGCGCGGGCGCGCGCGGGGACTCGGCGGGGTCGAGCGCGGGCGCCGCGTCGTCCGCTCGGGCCCAGAACGGCGCGTCCGGAGTTTCCGGAAAGTTTCCGGAAACTTCCGGAAACTCCGCGAACCATACGTCGACTAAAGAGTCGAAAGAAAGCGCGAAAAAAAGTTGGTCGACTTCCGTGCGCTTCGTCGACGCGCGGTTCGAGGCGGACATCACTCCCGGCGCGAGCGTTTCGCTCTCCGCGGCGTCTTTCGAGACGGACCTGGAAAAGCGCGCGCTCGAGTTTGAACGGCTCGCCGCGACGGTCAACGGCCGCGTCGTCGTCGCCGCCGCGCGCGCGTCGTTCGCGTCGAGCGACGTCGACGTCGACGCCGACGCGGAGACGAAAAAAAGGCGCGAGACTTTTTCGTTCGATGAACCGATCGCGAAGAGACGGTCCGTGGACGTCACCGCGACGTCCCCCCGGCTCGCGTTGCCGCACGGTCTGGACCTCGGGGACGCCGTTCTCGCGGCGCAGGTGGGCGTGGACGCGTTCCGCGCGTTCCTGTCGCCCCGGGGCGAAGACCAAGACGAGCCGCGAGACGAGCGCGCCGCGGATGCCGAAAAACCGAAACCGAAAAAGAAAGCGTCGACGCAGGTGACTTTGCGCGTGGTCGGGTCGCTCGTTTTTGACGCGTTCGACTCTCCCGCCGCGCGGTCCCTTCGCGTGAAGCAGGCTGTTTTGGAGCCTTTGTTGGCTCGCGTTCGCGCCAGAGACGCAGAGGAGCGTTTAAAGGCGAACGCCTCGACGCCCCGCCGCGACCGAGCCGCCGAGGCCAAAAAAATGACGCGTTTGTTTGTCCTCGCGGCGCGCGCGGCGGCGCTTAAAGCCGAGGGCGCGGCGTTCGCGGATGAGGAGCGTCCCGCGGACTTTTCGAAGCGTTTCGAGACGGAATCGACGGATGAAGAGACGGATGAAGAGACGATTTTGTCCGTCGCGAGAGGTCTCGCGGTGTCGGCCGCGGGTTCGGTGACGTTGGGCGACGGCTCTGTAGTCGCGTTTCTCTTCGGCGGCGACGTCGAAAAAGCGACGCGCTTTTGCTCGCGCGTCGACAAAAGCGTCGACGACGCGGAAAAGTCGGAGCATTCTCAGAAAGAAAATTCTTCGAACGAAGCGACAAACCTCCGTCTCATGGAGATCAAGCGCGCGTTTCACGCGTCGTGCGACTTGAACGACGTGGCGGTGACCCTGCCGGGCGCGCCCGCGCCGCTGTTCGCGGCGAAGAGGCTCGAGGTCACGGGACCCGTCGCGCAGGCGAGAAGAAGGCGCGGCGAAGACGTCTTCTCCGCGGAGGAAAAGAGAGAGAAAACAAACTCTCTCGAGCCGGACCCGAAGACACGAGGCGTTCGCCTCGCCGTCGGCCGCCGCCGCTTCGTCGCGGCGAAGCCTCCGCACGCGCCTCGTCTCCCCCCGGTCCGGACCTACACGGACGTGGACGTGCGCCTGGAGCGGGCGCGCGCGTGCCACGCCGTGCACTGCGAGCCGGCTCTCGTGTCGTTCGTCCGCGAACTTCTCCGACTGACGCCCCCCCCGGGCGCGCGGCACGCCGCCGCGCCCGGCGGCGGCGGCGGCCGCGACGCGGCGGCGGCTCGCGTCGCCGCCGCGTGGCGCGCCGCGAAACGAACGAACGACTGGAAAGGGTTCGAAAAATTCGACCCTTCGACGAACCTTCGGTGTGTCTCGGACGATCGACAAGAGACGCTTCTGTGCGCGCCTCTGCTCCCTCTGTGGGACGTCGCGCGCGCCGTCTGGCGCGGCGAGGCGAGGGTCTTCGCGACGGATTTCGCGGCGACGCTCGACGCCGACTTCGGGTACTTCAAAAAAATGCGCGTGACGGCGGATCCAGATGATCTGGATCTTTCGCACGAGGGGGACGATTCGACCATCCTTGGTGACGTCTCTGAAGAGCCCGGTAGAGTTCAGGGCGACGATCGGTACGTTCCGAGAGGGCGCGCGAAGGGGAGTGACATTTCGCGGCTCGCCGATCGCGGGCGTCTCGAGATGTCGGCGTCCAAGGCGGCGATGGACCTCGCGCCGGGCTCGGCGCGGGTCAAAGTCGCGCGGCTCGCGTTCGCCGCCGCGGAGGGAGGCGCGGAGACGACTTCTGTGTTTCCGCGCTCTCCGACGAAAGAGACACTCGAGACCGATCTCGAGAGTCTCGAGCGTCTCGAGCGTTTGAGAGCTTCGGAAGTGCAGCTCGCCGTGATCCCCGCGTTTGAGTGCGTCGTTTCGCACGCGTGGCGGAGCCTTAAAGACGAGGGGGACGAAGACCATCCCGCCGCGCGCTTCGGCGTCGGCGTCGACGTGGAGGTCGCGGTGACGCTCACCACCAAGGATGCCGTCGTGAAGGCGTGGCGCGAGGCGGAGAAGGCGCGCTGGATGGCCGAGGACTCCGCCGCCGCCGCCGACGACGCGAGCGCGAGCGCGAGCGAGAAAAATAACGTCGGCGCTTCTTCGGAGAAATCGCCGATATCGCGCTGGATGAGCGGCGATTTCGAACCGGCGACGCGCCGGCATACGCGAAGCGGCGCGAGCGATTCGGAGGCGCGCGTGAACGCTCCCACGCCGAACGGCGCGATGAACGCTCCGACGACCGCGACCCGACAAACGACCGCGTCCCCCCGATCGCCCGCGTTCGGCGCCAAGAGCCCAAATGAGATGTGCGTGAGTCCTACGTTCGCGACCGTCTCCTCCGCGGCGGCGGCTTCCGTGGCGGACGCGTCAGTCACCCCGACGCTCATCGCCGGGCCGGCGGCGATTTCGTGGGCCAAACGTTTCGTGAAAACGTTCGCCCACCCCCCCGGCGCGCGGCGTAACGCGTGGACGACGCCGATGAGGGGCGTCGACGCTGCGTTCAAAAAACCGAAACACCCGCTCAAAAGCTTATTACCTTTCGCGAAGCTTTTCGACGCCGTCAAAGTGACCGTGACCGCGGACCAACTGAGGTGGGCGCACCCCGCGGAGAGTACGGACGATCCCGCGCGAGGACTCGTTTTCCACGCTTCGGGCGCGCGAGGCGCGTTTTCGCTCGCGCGGTCGGAAAGCGAGAGCGCAGACAGTCGGAAAGAAACGTCGTCCTCCGCGTCGTCCTCCTTGCGCGTCGATTTGGAGGAGATCCGCGTGTTGCTCCCTCCCAGCGGCGCCGCCGGCGACGAACTTTCGTGTTCCTCCCGGGAGGAGACCCCCACGACCCCGGGCGCCTGGCGGAGATGGGTTTCGGGAACCGGGAGGGACCCGCGGACGCCGGGCTCGGCGGGCGCTTCGAGTCCCTCGGCGCGTCGTTTCTTTCCCGGCGGAGATTTTTTTCCCGACGCGGCGGGCGACTTTGACGAGGAAGCCGCGCGGTACGAGGCTGTGGCGGCGATGTTGTCGGGCTCGGCTCTCGAGCCCATCGCGGGCGACATCGTGCGTGAGGGTTCGTCTTCGCGCGAGAGACCTCTCTCGACCGACGACGGCGAAAGGACCGAAAGGAACGCTATGAACGAAAACGCGTTCGACCGCGAACGGAAGCGCCGGCGACCTCGCGCGACGGATCCCGCGCTTGTATTAGAGACGCGCTCGGTGACGCTGTCGCGCGGCGAAAAGAAAGGCGAAGGCGAAGCGCAAGAAAACTTCACGCGCGTGCGCGTGGAGTCGCCCCGGCTTCTGAAAGCCGCCGCGCGGCGCGACGCGCTCGTGCGCTGGGCGCGCGACGCGTGGCGCGCGGCGGCGGCGCCGGAGACGCCGCGTCATTCGCTTTCGTCTCTCGAGGCGCTCGTGAACAAGGCGTCTCTCGAGACGCCGGGTGACTCTTTTCCCGGCGACGCCGAAGACGCGAAGGACTCTTTCGAGGCTCAAGAGACGACCGGAATCGAGCGCGAGTCTGACGAACGCTCGCGCGAAGGACGCGAGACGATTCTGTTCGTCGTCGACGTCGCCGCGCCGCAGTTCAACTTCGAGGGGAAGGACGGCGCCGGTCGCGTGCTCGTCGCGGCGACGGCGGGGCGGGTCGTCGGTCGCCTCGTCGAGTCGTCGTTGCAAAATCGAAAGGAGGTGACGATCGCGCTTCAAAAGGCGCAGGCGCACGTCGCGCCGACGGATGTCGACGTGTACGCGGGCGTGCAGTGGCTGGACGAGTCCGCGTTCGTCGAGTCTGAGACGTCTTCGACGAGTCTCGAGACGACGACCGAGACGAGCGAGCGTCGCGATCGCGACGCGAAGACGAGCGGATACCTGCTCCGGCGCGTCTTCGAGCCGTGCTCGATGGACCTCGCGTTCGTCACCAAGGAACCGCCGAAGACGGAGACGGAGCCGAACGACGCGGACGATACGAAACCCGAAACCCGAAAACCGCCTCCTTCGGCTTTGACGGAGTTCGCGCTGAAATCGCCGGAGATCGAAGCTGAGCTCACCGCCGAGCAGTTCGCGGCGCTCGTGGACGTCGTCGGGAGCGTGTTTTTGGCGCAGCTGGTGGACGAACCCCCCCCCCCGGCGATCGCGGCGGCGCGCCTCCTCGCCAACACCAACCGGAGCCTGGTGGACGCCGAGGACCGCGCGTCCGCCGCCGTCGTCGCCGCGCCGCTGGCGAGGCACAAACGGGCGACGTGGCGCCTGAACGCGGGCCTCGCGGATTTGTCCGAGTCGCTCGTCGCCGCGAGAGTTTCGGAGTTTCCAAACGCGATACGAAAAAGAAGCGCCGTTTCGCTCGCGCTTTTCTCCGCGCTTCGCGACGCCGAGTCGGAAGTTTTAGAGGCGATCGAAAAAGCGGAGGCGCTCGTGCGCCCCAACCGCCGCAGACCCGCCATCTCTTTGTTGTTGGAGATTCAACGGTTCAGGTGGGCCATGCGGTCCGGCGGGCGGTCGTTCTTGGTGGCGCGCGTCGAGGCGCTGCGGCTCGCGCGCGAGCGCCACTCGGACACGAGCGGCACCACCGCCTTGAAGCTCGGTGATTTGAAGCTGGACGTGCCCGCGCCGGCGTCGGCGGCGATCGTGGCGCGTACCTCCGCGCGGAACAATCACAAAACGGACGAAAAGAAAAAACAACAACGGGTCGTCTTCACCAAGCCCGTGTTCGCGCGCTGGGACCCAGACGCGCCGGAGGATGAGTCTTTTCGCGGCGCCGGCGGATTTTCGGCGTCGCGGTCGTTCGGCGTCCACCGGGGGAGCGAGAGGAGCGAGAGGAGCATTGGTGCGGACGACGCATCGACGGACCTCGTGACGGTCGACGCGCGGCGCGCGGCTTCGCCTCCCGAGGCGCCCGTCTGGGACGCCATCGAGATCACCGTCGAGCCGTTCGCTCTGAACCTCGGGAGCGAGACGTACGACACGCTTCATCGGTACCTGTTCCCGGAGAAGCGGTCGGCGAACGAAAGCCTCCGAGGTTTAAAAGGCTCGCGCGCGGCGAACCACGCCGCGTTCGAACGCGGGCTCGAGTTACTCGCTTCTTCCACGCGAGGAGGGAGGACGAGTAAGAGCTCGGGGAACGAGACGGAGCTCTCTGGGTTCTCTTTTCCGGGGTCGTCCGTCGCGGAGAGACCGTCGGAGAGAGCGCCCTCCGCGGCGGAGGCGAAGGCGCGCGCGATGCTTCTCGGCGCGCCCTTCGTGTTGGATAAGAAAAAGGGAAAACACGCGCGCGCGAAAACCTGGGGCGCCGATTTCTTCGGCGGCGGCGGCGTCCCGGTGGCCGAGCCGAGACAGTTCTCGACGCCGACCAAACCGCGGCGCGGTCGCGCGTTGACGGCGCCGGAGGGTAAGCATAAAAAACACGCGGGGGCCCGGGATCCGGTGACCTTTCGGTCGACGTTGGCGGATCGCGCGCCGAGGCCGTTCCCGCTCGCCGTCGACGCGAGCGATATTGGCTCGTCGTCATCGGCGGCGGCGCCGCTCGCCGCGGGCGCCGCCGTCGGCGCGACGTCCGATCGTCTCGTCGCCGGCGACGGAGTCGCGGGCGGCGGCGGGGTCGTTTCTAACGACAATCCAAACCCCGCGGACCTTTCCGCGCCGAAAGTGGTCGTCGTGAAGTACTTGAAGGTGAACGACGTGGCGTTGAAGGTTTCCTACGACGGCCCGCCGAAATCGTTCCACGAGGTGCGACTGCTGCTGGACGCGTCGACGCACTTAAACTTCGTCGGGCGGTGGCGCGAGCTCATCGACAAAATCAAGAAGAACATGGTGTGGTCGGTGCTCAAGTCCGTCACCGGGCTGCAGGGGAGGCGTCTGCCCGGAGGCGCCGCCGCCGCCGCGGAGGCTCGCGCCTCCGCGTCGGACGGAGCGCCGGAGGAGCGTTTGCGCGAACGCTCGAGCCGAGCGCCGTTCGGCGGGAAAAATCAATCCAAGCTCGGCGTCGCTTTGGTCTCGGAGGGGTTCGAGGGGTTCGAGGGGTTCGAGGGTGACTTGGATTTCGCGGAGGGGCTCACCAAACTCGGGTCGCCCACGGCGGCGGCGATGGTGGCCGAGAGCGACGGCCTCGTCGTGCCCGCGGGTCGGCGCGGCGCGACGTTTTCGGTGTGGCGATCGATCTTCGGCGGCGGCGCCGGCGACGCCGCGAACAAAAACAAAGACATTTGTCAAAACGACGACGCTGAAGGGCGCGACGTTCGCGTCCGCGACGGTCCCGACTCGGGAGACGCCGCTGAGGATCGCGCGGCGCTCCTTTCGTCGTGGGGAAAGAGACGGTGACGTCGCGGAGTGGTACGATGTACCTTCGAAGGTAATAGTCTAAAGTAGAATGACTAGTCGTAATAGAGACGCGTGATGCGCGTCATCAGCCGCTCGTGCGCATTACCGCGTGTTCCCCGCGCTTTCGCCGACGAGCGAACCGCAGCGGTTCGCCATCACGACCTCACCGGCTCTTCTTGCCCGCGGCGCGCTTCGATCGCCGCGTCTTGGCCGACTCGTGCGCCTTGACGTTCCACAGGAAGAAGTAGATGTTGAGCAGGAGGGTCACCACGACCGCGGTCACCAGCACCTCACTCGGCCACGCGTCCGTCACCGCCTGCACACGCGCGGGGAGCGCGTCGTGGATGCGCTTGATCACCGCCAAGCACCGGGGGACGAACGCGGACAACATCCAGGGAGACGAGCGGAGACCTGAGACGCACGGCGTCGCCTCCGTCGCGCTCGTCGGAATGAGGGTTTCGTTTCTCGACGCGTCCGCGGCGCACCGAAACGATTCCGAGAAAAAAAAACGGCCGTGCCGCGAAACGCCGGTTGTTCCCCTAATTTTCGTCGAGCGGGCGTCCTCCCGCACAACGCGCCCGCGCCCGAACCGGAGACCGGAGGTGGCGAGCGAACGACGCCATGTCTCCTCTGAAGGACACGCAGCCCTGTTCCGGGCCGACCGCGGCTGAGGCGCGCACGGTGAAGGCCCCGGCGGCTGCCGAGAACGTCGCGACGGCGGATCTCGAGAACGTGCCCACCGCTTCCAGCTGGACGGAGATCCAGAAGCGCGCGTACCACGGCTCGGGTATCTTCGACGCCGCGCCCGCTCCAGCGCCCGCTCCGCGCCCCGATGCCGCCGCGCCGTCGGCGCCTCAGCCGGCTTCCGTCGAGGAGGTCGCCGCGGAGGCGGCCGCGCCCCCGCCGAGGGCCTCGGCGGACCCGTCGAAGATGTCGCTCAAGGATCTCCGCGCCGCGTGCCGCGAGCGCGGATTGAACCCCGGCGGGGGCAAAGAGCAGCTCTGCGAGAGGCTGCTCGAGGCCGTTCGCGTCGGTGGCTCCGTGCCTTTGGCGGCCCCTTCAGGCGCGCGCGACGTCGCCGCGGGCGTCAAGCGCGGAGTCAAGCGCGACTCCGAAAGTCTTTCGGAGACGTCGCGAGCCGCCAAGGCGGCGAAGACGGACGCCGGCGAAGCCTTTGACCGCTCGGAGACGCGCGAGAAGACGGTGAGCGACGCGAAGCTTCGCGACATCGGCGTCGGCGCCGACGTCTTCTTCGTCAAAGGAGAAGAGGCCATGAACGTTCGTTCCGGTGCGCTCGAGACGCGTGAGCCTGCTCGAGCGGAGACGGAGGCGTCGAAGGCGAAGGCGCGCGAAGCCGCGGGCCACGGCGATCCGTTCTCGGCTGACGTAAACGCGGAGACGAACGCCGCCGCGGAGGAGTACCGCAAGGGACGTCGCCCCGCGGGCTCGACTGACCTGCACGTGGCGACGCACTGCGTTTTCGGCGATACCGCGACCGACGTGGACCCGCACGAGGCGACGCGTGCGCTCGTCGGGAGCAAACACGTCTCCGAGACGCTCAAGCGATCGTTGTTTGAGGGATCGCGCTTGTTCGACGACGCCGCCGAGACGGCGGCGGTTGAAACGAACCGATTGAGAATTCGCGCCAAGGACGAAGGCGAGTCGCGCGTCACCGCCAGCAAACACCACGAGGGTCACGGCATTTTTTCCGAACAGTGGGTCGTGCCGCGCGAGGTGGAGGAGGGCGAGGCGATCGACGGCGACGTGCCCATCGAGCCGGCGGAAAAGCGCGGAGGAGCCGAGAAGGAGGCAAACGCGCGCGACGAGGACGACATTGACGCCGACGCCGACGACGCCGACGACGGATTCAAACCCATCGGCGCGTGCTCTCCAACCGTCGACCTGCGGTGGAAGACGGAGGAGGAGGAGGAAGCCGAGGAGTTAGTTGCGATTTTGGTGTACGACGCCATTCGCAAAATCTGCGACCGAGCCTCACAGGAGGCGTTCTACGCGAACGAGATACCGGGAAAGTGAGGACGCGAGACGTTTGGGGGAGCGACGCGTTTGTTTTGTTGTTTTTCGTCCCATCGACGCGCACAAAAAGCTATCATCACCTCTTCTTCTTCCCCCGACCGCCGAACATGCTCTCGGCGTCCTCCACGCTTCTCACGGTGGAGCTCTTCTTCTTTCCGCGGCGACGATTTTTTCTCTCGCCGCTTCCGGAACGCGCGGAGGAAACCGCCCTAGGTGCGCCGTCCGTTCCAAAGTCCAGGAAGAAGAAACCGCCCTTTGCCTTTTCGGTTTCTTCCTGTAGAGTTCTTTCCTCCCTTTTGTCGCGCCACAGCGTTTGCGGAAGCGCTTCCGACAACGCCGCGAGATCCTTCTCCGCCTCCCTAACCACCGGCGCGGTCAAGCGCCCCCCGCTGGATCGGACGTGCGCGTCGATGTTCGTTTCTTTGTACCCCAAAACGCGCCCGACGAGGTACTGGTAGTACGGCGACCCGGCCACCAGCGCCGCCTGCGCGCCGAAGCTCGCCAAATGCGTTGCCCGCTCGCGGTACGGCGATACGTCCGCGCTGAGGATGGCGGTGAGTCCTTTGCGCGCGGTTAAACCCGGGACGGGCGCGGGGATCGCGAGAATGTTCAAATCGCTCGCGCACTCGCGAAGCGCGCGCAACGCGAACGGCGCGTCCACCGGTTGTTGTGTGTCGTCGTCTTCCCATCCCGCCCACAGCTGGGTCATCACCACACCCCTCGCGCCTAAAAGAAGCGCCAACAGTTCGCCCGCGTTGTTCGTGGCTTGCCGTGTCGGATCCGTCTCGACGAAATTAGGACCGGCGCCGTCGCGCCAGTACGACGGATCGGTACGCACGTCGTTGCGCAACGTTTTGTAATCCGTGATCTTCTCCACGCCGACGACGCGGTTCTTAAGCGGTTCATCCGCGAGAAACGGACGAAGCACCGAATTGGAGTCTCGCGGGTACTCGCCCGTGGTTTCGAGGTCGGCGAGCAGCGCGTGCCACGCCGGGAAACGCTCTCGCGTCCACTCGCGCGCCGCGAGGTTCGGGGAAAAACGCGATTCGTCCGATCCGCGAACCGGGACCAGCGTCATCGATTCGCCGTCGAGATCGTGCGTCAAGAACGCCGCGACACCCCGGCACAGACCGACCAGCGACGTTCGTTGTCGTCCTTCCGCGGCTGTCGCGGTGGGTGACCCGTCTTTAGAACCATCGGTGGACCCTTCGTCGGACGACGCGTCGCCGACCACCTCGAAGAACCACTCGCGATCGAGGAGCGGTCTCGACGCGAGGATGCCGGCGTCGGTTTCTTCGGGACCCGCGACGCGCAGGACGAGCAGGTCGCCGTCACGGAAGGACGCCAGGGGGTCACCCGCCGATCCGCTCGACGCCGCGGAACCCGCGGTGGTACCGCCGGCGGAGTCCGCGTCGCTCGCGGAGGAGACGACGCGGCGACCCCGCGTCGTCGCGCGCCTCGCGGTGCCGGTCGACCGGTTCGAGGTTTTAGGGAAACGGTGGTGCGCGAGGATGGGCGCGCGCGCGTGCGCCGGCGCGAGCATGGCGGCCGGGAAGCCGAACGGCCGGCGCTACCACGAGCGTGCGCGACGGGCTCTCCGAGTCGATACCCGAGGGGATCGAAGGCCGCGCGAGGAGGGGGCGCGCAGTCAGTTGTGGCGCGGCAGGGCTATCCTTCTCGACACCTCCCGCTGCGAACCGTCTCTCTCAGGCGATTGACGTTGAGACTTTTTTTAACGATTGCTGACGGGGCAGAAGTTGACGACATTGTTGAATGCCTCGCCGCCCACTTCGCGGTGTCGCGCGCGGCGTCTTCACGACTTGACCGACATCGCTCGCGCGATGCCCTTGTATGATTACGAGAGCGACCGTGCGCTCGAACGCTCGCAGTCCGATGTGGAGCGTGCCAACCCGAGCCTCGTGTGCCCCATCACCGCCGAGCTCTTCAGAGACCCGGTGCTCTGCGTCGGCGACGGGTACACGTACGAGCGCGAAGCTGCGGAGAAATGGTTCGCCGACGGCAAAACGACATCGCCGATGACCGGCGCGGAGCTTCCCGAGTCGCAGCGCAGGCTCGTGCCGAACTTCAACGCGCGAACCCGGGCGGATCAGGCGAGGGGCGGCGCTCCCGACGACGGAATCCGCGTCAACGATTTCAGCGTCCACGTCGAGGACCGCGCCGCGAACGAAACCGCTGAGCCCGCGGAGCCTTCCGCGCCCGATGAATCGGCCGGGTCCGACGCCAAGACGTCCGGCGGCGCGGGCAGCTCGGGAAGTGGCTCGTCCGCGAAAGTGGCATCGCCGTCGAAGGGACAGTCTCTGATGGACTGGGTGCGAGGGTACCGCGGCGCTAACGGCGGGCCTCGCCAGGATCAACTGGGCGCCTACTCATGGTTCGACGGTAACGGTTGGGGCAAATCGCGACCCCTGCACCGCGCGGCCATGCGCGGCGAGGTGGAGACGATCCGATCCCTGTGCCGCGGGGGGAGGGACCCGAACGAGAAGATGGTGGAGTGGTTTGATTCCGAACCCCTGGGTTGGGCGGCGAGTCTCGGTCAGCTGGACTCGGTTCGCGCGCTGATCGAGTCTGGCGCGGATCCGCTTCGGCCGGCGAACAAAGCGGGGAACACGCCGATGTCGGACGCGCAGCGCGAGCGCCACCAGCACGTCATTTCATTCCTCGAGGAATACGAACAGCGAGCCAGGGGCGTTCCGACGCTCTCACCCGCCGAGGTTCAGAAGCTGACCCCTGGAAATCTGAAGATTCACGAGGCTCGATACGGCTGGGCTGGAGATATTTGGGGCGTGACGCCGAGCCCGAACAAATCCGGATCGGGGGCGAAGGACGTGACCGACATCGTTCGCCGCCTCGTCCACGACGACGAGCTCGACATCAACCCGCAGTGCGAGCCGCAGTACATGAACCGAACGTTCTGGCCGGAGACCGCGAGTGGACCGCCGATCCCGCGCAAGCTCGGCGTGCGATACTCTTACGGGGACGGACCGGCGAAGGAGGAGACCACCCACGCGGTGCCTCACGAGACGGTTCGCCTGCGAGTGACGCGATTTAAGTACGTGGGCGCGGCCGTCGCCCCTAACGTGCCCGCCGCGACCGGGAAGAGATTTCCGCCAATAAACCCGAGTCTGAACGGCGAGCTGAACGACTGCGCTCGAAACACCAACGACACCGCTCGCTTGCGCGACCTGGTCGCCCGCGGCGCCGACCTCACCAGCACCAACGGCCATCCCTGGCACCACACCCCGATGCACCAGTCGGCGTATCACAACCGACCGGACATGGTCAAGACGCTCGTGGAGCTGTGCGCGGAACGGGGCGTGCTCGAACGGGTGCTGGCCATGGGATCCAACCCGTGCGGCCGCGGTGGGTCGGGCACGCCTCTGGATCTCGCGCGCGGCGGCGGTCATCGTCGATGCGTCGAGATTCTCGCCGGGGCCCACTCGGGCCCAACCACTCAGACCATGTCCAGGGATTTACCCCTGGGGATTCACTCGGCGTACGATCTGCAAGGTTGCTGGGGCTGCGTGTGCTGGCCTGTTTTCGGTGCATGTGAGACGAAAAGAGCCGAAGGTCCCGACGTCTTGCGGCATACCGGGGTATGCCTCCCCTTTTGTTTGCCGTACTCGGATGTTTGGGAGAGAGAAGGCCAATCGAACACGTTCCGCAAAAGGGGGGCTGACGATCGTCTCGCGTACCCCGGTGACAACCCCGGTTGCATATGTTTTGGCCTGGGCGTCTCTTGGCGTTGGTGCAAAAATCCACGAGGTCTACTTAGGTGACTAAGAACGGCGCGCAAGTGATGGATGATGTTCGAGAGTGAGCATAACAATCGCAGATGGTATCTTCTACTTTCGTGAAGCGTTTTTCTTTTCGTTTTCATTGTCCCCGATTGTCTTGAATTGAGTCGAAGGGACCGGCTTGCAGTCGAACTTGTGACTGAAGAGAACCTTAGGCCGCGTCTGACGAGTTTGCGCGCCAGATCTGCGTCGCGCGCAGAGGCCGTTCGTCGAGCCTCGCGAGGAGAGAGGAAATACCCACGATGTCCGCCGCGTTGTCCTTGAAGTGCAACGTCTGCGGCGTGCAGCTTCGCTCCGTGGCGGAGGCGCAGTCGCACGGCGAGGCCACGGGCCACAGCGACTTCGCGGAGTCCACCGAGGCGGTCCTGAACCTGACCTGCGTCGCCTGCGGCAAGCCGTGCCGCTCCGAGACCGAGAAGGACATCCACAGCAAGCGCACCGGCCACACGGAGTTCGTGGATAAGACACACGAGCAGACGAAAACGGTGGACACGGAGGGGGAGATGAAGGCTATCGGGGACGAGATGAAGGCTGAGCTCGGTTTGCCGATCGAAGCATCTTCGGATGCGAACAAAGACGACGCGATGGTCGTCGACGGGTGCTCGGATGAGGAAACGGTCGAGCCCGAGGTGGATGCGGCTTTGGTGACGGAGCTACAGAGCATGGGTTTCTCTCGAAACAAAGCCGTGCGCGCGTTGCACTTCACAGGCACCGACAGCGTCGAGCAGGCGGTGAACTGGATCGTCGAGCACGAGAAGGACGCCGAGATAGACGACCCGCTGACGGTTCCTTTGTCGAAGGCGCGAAAGAAAACGCCGCTCTCGAAAGAGGAGGCGAGAAAAAAAGCGGAGGAGCTGCGGCGGAGCATGGCTTTGAAGAAAGAGAAGGAAGAGAAGGAGCTCGAGCGGTTACGGGAACAGGAACGCATTCGAAGCGGCAAAGAGCTGTTGAAAGCGAAACGCGCCGAGGAGGAGTTACAGCTCAAGCGAAACCTCGAGCAACGAAGGATCGAGAAGGAAGAAGCGAAGCGCGCGAAAGCTAAGATTTTGGCCAAGTTAGAGGAGGACCGGATCGAACGCCGGCGGAAACTGGGTTTACCCGATGAGCTCACCGAGGAGGAGAAGGCGAAGGAGCGCGAGCGTGTCGAGAAAAAAGCCGCGGAGGCCAAGGCGGAGGCGGAGAAGAAGGCGAAGGCTGGGTTAATCGTCAAGCCCGTGCAGAAGGTTGACCAACTGCGTAAACTGTTGGTGGACATAAAAAAAAACGCGGCGGACGAAACGCAAAGCGCGACGTGCTTCAAGACGCTTTTGCTGTACCTCGGAAACATCGCCAAGGCACCGGAGGAGGAGAAGTTCCGAGTGATTAACACGAACAACGCGGCGTTTACGAAACGCGTCGACGCCGTTAAAGGCGGTCGCGCGTTTCTGGAGACGTTCGGATTCGAACCCGACGAAGCGAAAGGGACGTTAACGCTGCCCCTCTCAAAAGTCGACCAGGTTCTGTTACAGATGACCGGCGCGGAGATCAACGGCGCGCTCACCAACCCGTTCTTCGGGGTGCTGTGAGCTGTGATGCGGTAGGTCTCGGTGTGATGCTTCGTCGTATCGTGTGATGCGAAAGTGATGCCGTCGATGAGAGGGAGGCGATGATGTAGGAAGGTACTGAAAGTGCCACACGAGAAGATGTCACCGTGACGTCACACTCCGCGTCGCTCCGCTCGTCCGCTCTCTCCGTCGTCGCTCCGAATTCGGCAACGCCAAAAAAAAAACGTCGGCGAGGCTCACTTCGCGTCGGCGGCTCGTCGAGGGACGTACTTCGCCGGCGCGCGGTCGGCGCCGGTGATGAACGCCCACAGCCCGCGCGGTCTCGGGGGCTCTTCAGGCTCTTCCTCAGAAAAGTCGTTTTTCTTCGCCGAAGACGTTTTCGTCTCGCGAGACGTCGAAAGATTTCCGCGCGCTTCGAGAGTACCCGGACTCGTCTCGCGCGACGAATACGCCGTATTCGTCACCCTCGTATCAAGACTCGTCTCGTGCGTCGACGCGTCGTACGACTGCATCCTCTCCAACCGCTCCACGAGCGCGCCGTTCTCGCGCACGAGCTTCTCCACGAGGCGCGCCGAGGCGGACGAGATGGCCTCCGCCTCCGCCTTCAGCCGCGACGCCGCGGCTTCCCGCGCTAAGAGCTCGTCGGCATCCGGCGCGACGCGCACCTCGACCATAACCGACGACTTTTTCGCGTCGTCTTCGTGACAAGAGGACGTCTTCGGAACGTCTTGTACAACGTCCCTCGAGTTCCGAAGACGTTCCGTCGCCTCGGCGGCGGCACGATTCCGTAAATCCCGTAAATCGTTCGCCAGACACTCCGCCCGCGCCTCGGCTTCGACGTTCAAACGTTCCAACGTCTCCGCGCGCGTGAGCGTCTCCCGCGACGCCGACTCCGCCTCGGCGGCGCGTCGGGTCGCCGCAACCGCCAAAGCCTCCGCCTTTTTCAAAGCCAAACGCTCGCGGTCCAGAGCGCGCGTCGCCTTCTCCAGGCGATCCAACAGACGCGCGTTGGAGTCGGAAGTGATCCGTTCCGACTCGGCGCGCGACGCCGACGTCGTCGCTTCCTTCTCGGCGAGCGCGCGCGCGGCGTCGTCCGCGCCGAGCCGGTACGCCTCCAGCTCGGCTTCCAGCTCCTGCACGCGCGCCTCGAGACGACGCGCGGAAGACGCCGCGGTCGCAGCCGCCGAAGCCAGAGCCTCGACGGAGGAGTCCGCGGGATCTGTAGGATCGTCGTTTCCGGTTTCGGTTTCGTTTTCGTTCGGACGCCGCGCGAGACGGAACCCGCCCGGAAGTTCCTCGTTCGCGTCGTCGTCGTCGTCGTCGTCGTCTCGTGAGCTCGCGATGAGCTCGTGCGCGCTGCCGTGGACGAAAAGCGCGCTTTTGCGCTTTTCGTCTTCCTCTTCCGGGCCGGGCCCCGCGGGCGCGGGCACGAACACCGTCGCGCGCGGCGACTGCGGCGAACGCGGCAGGATGGATCCCGAATCCAATCCGACGGCGGCGCGCGTTCGCGGCGGCGACGGAGCCTCGGGCGACGGCGACGTCCTCGGCATCGCCGGCGACCCATCGGTTTCGTTCGGGGGCGCCATTTCGTGCGTCGTCGTCGAGGCCGGGCGGATCGTGTTTACCTCTCCGATCGACGCGAACGCATCCTCCGACGATACAGACGCGGCGCCGAAAGGGAACGCGGCGGCCTCCGCGAAACGTTCGTGCGCCGGCGGGGGATGAGTGACCCGCACCGGCGGAGGTGGCGCGGGCTCGGCCGTCGGCGGAGGCGGAGGCATCGCCGGCGCGGGATGTGGCGCCCCGACCGTCTCGCTCGGCACGAGCGGTGTCGCGTCCGCGCCTCCGAACATCTGATCGTACGAGGGCGCGGTCGCGAACGCGTCCGGAACCGCCGAGGGCGCGGCGGGTTCTCGCGCGTGCGGCGCAGGCGCGGGTGCGGGATGCGTTCCGAACCGCGCGTCGGCGGGCGCGGGGTCCACCGCCCCGAACGCCGCGCCCAGGCCGACGTCCCCGTCGTCGTCCGGCGGGCCGAACGGATTCCCGCTGGCCTGCATCCACGTCGTCATGGCGGCACGCGGACGCGCGCCGCGCTCTGCGCCAAACGACGACTTCGTGTGGTCCAACGTCAAGAAAAAGCTTCATCTGCACTTTCAGTTTTGGGAACCACGACGCGACAGCCCCTGCTTGCCATTTCAAATCGCGCTCGATGAAGCGCGAGCTCTCGCCCGACCCCTCCGCGGTGGGAGGAGGGGGCGCAGCCGTGCCCGGCTCGGCCGACCCGCGCGCGCACGTCGCGAAGGTCCCCAGGCTCGAGGACCCCGGAGCCGGCGCGCTGGACCGTCCGCCGGGCCACGACGCGTCAGCCTCGATCGCGCGGGCGACGCGCGATGAGCACCCCGCGAGCCCACCGCGCTCGGTGGCGCCCTCGGTCCCCGCCCACCCGCTCTCGCCGACGATGACCAGCGCGCAGATGGCCGCGCGGGTCATGGCCGCGGCCGCGGAGCGGGCCGCGGGCGTCGCCGGCGACGAACGAGCGCCCGAGCGCGCCGCCCCCGCGGTCGACGCGCGGGCGGAGCCGCGCCAGATCGCGGTCGCCGAGGAGACCGAGATCGCGCGGCCGCCCGAGGCGGTCGCCGCGACGACCGCGGGAGAGGCCCCGCATTTGACGGTCGCGAAGCCGTCTCCGCCCCCCGAGGCTCGAGCCGAGACACCCGAGACACCGAACGACGCGGGCGTTGGGCTCGGCCCGGAACCGCCGCGCCCGCGAGACGCCCCCGCACCGACCGAGACCTCGAGAGACGAACCGTCGGTGCTCAATACCGAGCCCGAGCCCGAAACCGTCAAAAGAGCCGCGTCGACGAGCGTCGCGCGCGGCGCGCGCGACGCGACCGTCTCGAACGGCGTCACTGACGCCGCGAATATCAATCATCGCGATAGTCATCATCGCGATGACACTCCTAATGACGTCGTCGAAGCCAAAGACGCGTGCGATGCCATGGACGTGGACCGCGACGGTGCCTTCCGTCACGAAGATCTTGCTCGGAAGACGGAGGCGACTCCGGAAAATTCGACGCCGTTCGCGGGGTACCCTCGCGACCCGCACCTGCGTTGGCGCGCCATTCAAACCGACCCCGACCCGTTCGTCCGAAACGTGCTCGCGCGCTTGCGAAACGCCGAGTCCACGGAGCCGTACCACCAGGTCGGGAACGAGTGGCGCCGCGCGCCGTGGGACACCAACCCGTACGAGAGCGTCGGGCCGGGATACGTCCGCGCGGGGGACATGCCTGAGGCGGACGCGGCGCTCGCCGAGTCGAAACTGCACACGTCTCTTCCCGACGGGTGGATGGATTTGCCTCCCGATCCGCCGCGGCCGTCTGTCGTCGTCGCACCTCCGGACGAGACGCCGTGCTTAGTGTGCGGCCGCGCGGACGACGAGGCGTCGTTCGTGCTCTGCGACTCGTGCCCGAAAGGGGGACACTTCCGTTGCCTGAACATGCCGCGCGTGCCGGAAGGGGACTGGTTCTGCTCCGACTGCGGCGGCGCGCCGACGCCGACGCCGCGAGACGTGAAACGCGACGACGACGCGACGGTTCACGATAAACCGCCGACCGCGCGAAACGACGACAACGCGCCTTTGCCTTTGTTACCTTCGTTCGTCCCGAACGCGAAACCGCTGTGGGAGAACCGCGTGCCGTTGCGTTTGGGCGTGGACGTGGAGGAACGCCCGATGTGGGGCATGGATTGCTACACGCGCGTCGCGGTGGACGCCGCGCTCTCGCAGGCGCCGTCGTTCGCGGGGACCGACGCCGCCGCCGTCGCGCGAAGAGAGGCGTTCTTCGCCAAAAGGCTCATGCCCGCCGTGCACTCGCTGTGGAAGGACGGCTGGGACTTGAAGCTTGCGTTGCGGCGCGTCGAGGAGGAGGCGCGCGTCGACGACGACGACGACCTCGACGCCATCGTCGAGGCGTGCCGATACGTCACGCGCGCCATCGAAGAAGTGGACGAGGCTGGGCTGGACACGCATCCCCCCCCGCGTCCGCCGAAAGGCCAGCGCGCCTTTGCGAGTGGCGGAAGTCGCGCTTCTAAAAAAAAGAGCGGCGCGACGTCGGCTTCGTACGTCCCTCCTGGCGTGCAGATCAAGCGCCCGCTGGGCGCGTATATGATCTACGCCAACGAGGCGCGCCCTGTTTTGCTCGCGCAGCACCCGCCGGAGTGGGCGCGGAACATCTCGGAGATCGGCAAGGCGCTCGGCGCTGGCTGGAAGAGCCTGTCCGCCGAGGAGAAGGCGAAGTACTCCGAGAAGGCTGCCGCGTTGAAGAAACAGTTCGAGGAGGTGGACTTACCCGCGGCGATCAAGCGCGCGGAAGAGGAGGAGGAGGCTCGCGTGGAAGCCGAGGCGCTCAAGGAGAAGCGCGCGCGCGAAGCCGCCGCCGCCGCGGCGGCGGCGGTGGTCGCGGCGCGCGAGGAGAGGCTCAAGAAACGCGCCGACGAGGCGGCGGCGACGGCGGCGGCGCGGGAGGAACGGCTTTTGAAACGCCGGAACGAGACGGCGGACGGAGACGGAGGCGGAGACTTCGCGGAGGCGACGGCGGCGGCGGCGGCGGCGCTTTTTCCTTCGGCGGAGTCACCGGGAGGATTCCCGGCGAACGTTTCGAATGAAGCGGAAGCGGAAGAAGAAGTCACCGACTTTTCGAAAGAGGCGAAAGAGGATTTGGTGATCGAGGAACGATACCTTCCCCCTAACCGCCGCGCGGCGAAGCGGCGGCACTTCCGTTTACATCCCAAGGGCGTTGGCGTGGTGTGCGTTAAGAAGGAGGGCATCAAAGCCGGGACGTACGTGCAGGATTACCTGGGCGAGCTGTACACGCCCTGGCGTTGGTACGAGCGTCAGGACGCTATTAAGAAACGCGAGCCAGGCAAGGCTTTGCCTGATTTCTTCAACATCACGCTCGAGCGGCCTAAAGACGACGACGCGGGAATCGACACGCTGTTCGTGGAAGCCGCGCACCGGTGCACGTTCGCGTCGCGGTTAAGCCACTCGTGCGCGCCCAACTGCCAGACCGTGGTGTTAGCGCACGGCGGACAGTTAACGATCGCGCAGTACACCACGCGTGATATCGCGTTCGGCGAGGAACTGAGTTGGAACTACTCGTGCGTCACGGAGAGCGAGAAGGAGTACCGCGCGGCGATTTGTCTGTGCTCGTCGACGCGGTGCAAGGGCGCGTTTCTGGATTACGCCGGTTCGAGCTCGTTCACGGCGGTGATGAGCACGAAGCACGACTTTTGCGACCGCAACGCGTTACTGATTCGCGCGTGCGCCGAGCGGGTCACGGATGTTGACCGTACGCGGCTCGCCGCGGCGGGGATCAAGTCCGCGGCGCTGTCCATGGCGGCCGACGTGAAGGTGGAGCAGGAACGGAGTTCGGAACGTCCATCCGACGACGCCGGTCGGGATGACGTCGCCGAAGACGCGAAGTCGACTCCTTCTCCTCCTCCGAGTGCCTTGAGTGGCTCGAGCGAGTGCCCCGAGTGGCTGGTGAAGTGGGCGTCTCTGACCCTGGAGTACATCGAGACGGAGAAGGTTCTTTTACCAGACGCGCTGATGGAGAAGCCGTTGGACGGCATCACGTACGACCGTTTTTTCGCCGAGGCCACCGCCGCGGGCGTCTTCGCGACGCGCTTAACGAACTTAGTAGTCACCCTGGACAAGATCAAGTACGTGTTGCGTCAGCCCGGGCAGTGCCGTTTACCGTTTCTGCGGCCGTTAAACGACTCTGAAATCGTCGACCACCTCTGGCTCGGTTCGAACGGTATTTTCCGCCGCGCGGTCGACGCGATGAACGGAAGTGGGTCGGGGCCTAACGCGTTGGGAGCGAAGGGGTCGGAGGCGCGGAACGTGTTGGCGCGGCTAAAAGCGCTTCGCGACGGAGGAGGAGTCGACGGATTTTCGCAATCATCGCCCTTCGCCGACGGCGTTTCCCCCGCGACGCCTGACGAGGCGCGCGCGGGCTTGCGTCTCGTATCTACAATGATTCGGACGTGCGGAAACGACCACGTCGCGCTGGCGGACTGCCTTTTGCTGTACGCGGAGACCGAGCGGTGGGTCACGCCCGCGCCGTACGTCGGGTTCACCTCCCCGCCCGTGAAGTTGACGCCGCTCCCGAAGGACGCCGAGTATAAAGCCGAGGCCGCCGCCGCGGAGGACGCGTCGCGAGAAGACCCTGAAGCGCGCCTTATGGATCTGCCGCGCGTGAGCTCTATTGAGACGAGCGGCCACGCGCAAAAGAACGATTCCGGAACGGACACACCGGACGTTCGAGAGGAAGAAAACGCGCCGGAGAAGGACGGTACGGATCGGAGGGACCCTCAACCTCCGCGTCCGCCTTTGGTGAAGCTCGCGAAGCGGTACCGGGGCGATTTGGAAAACGTGATGCGCAAGAAGTACCAGCAGCACTTTTGTTGGGGCCAGCTCGTGAGTTGGTTCAAGCAGACCATCTACGACCCGAGCGCGAGTTTGAGCGCCGACCGAAGAGGCACGATGAGTCTGCCGGACCCCGAGAGCGCGTACGGAAGCGGGTCGAAGCCTGGCGCGTACGGAAAAAACGAGCGCAAGATTTTGTTGACTCACCTGGAGAAAAACTGTGATCGGTCGTGGCCGACGACGTGGCGGTGGTCGTTCCGCAATCCGGCCAAGGTGTACGGCTCGCCGTTCATCGACGACGCGATTTTAGTCTCGCGCGGTGAGGAACGACGCGTGCCGGAGTTGGTGCGGCGGATGCGGGAGATGTGACGTAGGAGGAGGAGGACGCTTGTCGCGTCGGTCGCAGTCATTTCATTTCATTCATTCGTCGCGGAAAGTGAAAAACGCCTTGACGCTCTCGCGTCTCGTTTCCGTCGGCCTGGAACGGAGAATCCGAAAAGCGCATCGCGAATCGTGATTTCTCACACTTTCCGAGCGCGCTTTTCGCACGCAATCATCGTCATGGCTTCCCTGTCTCTGTCCTCCCGCGTCTCGCTCCAGGCGCGCTTCGGCTCCAAGGCCAGCCGCCGCGTCGCCGCGAGCCGCGGCGTGCGCGCCTCCGCTCTGCCCCAGAAGGGCCGCCCCGCGCTCACGATGGTCATGCGCGTGCCCTCCGCGAAGGAATCCGAGGTGGATGCGCTTTTCGCGTCGCACGAGGCGATGATGCACGCCACGCACGTCATCGGCGAGGCTGAGGCGGACGACATCGGCCACCCGCGCATGCTGGAGTACTACGTCGCGAAGTCCACCGAGCTCTCGGACCCCCTCGATGCCGGTACGTCGCCCCCGCCGTCGCCCGCACGACACCCCGCGCGGATCTAACAACGCCGCTTTTCGAGATCCGCGTCGGCCGGCTGACGTGTCGGCGCTTTTCGTGACGGAAATATCTGCCCGTGTCGTCGGATGCGGCGACACGACGCGTCTCTTTTCTTTTTCTGTTCCGGAAAAAGACGCTTTTTTTTTCGCCGCGACGCTTTTCGTCGACTGACGTCCACACCCACACCTTTTTGCCTCGATGACCCTTCCAGCCTCTTCCCCCACCGGCAACCTTCTGTACGCCGTGACCGAGCGCTACGTGGACGTCATCGGCGTGCAGGAGCACATGCGCATCGGCGCCGAGAAATGGTCGGGGTTCCCGAAGCTGATCGATTTTTTCGAAAAGTACGGATGCTTCGCGCAACCCAACGGCGTTCAGTTCACCACCTTCGCGGACTCTGCTGAGCCGTGCAAGACGCGCAAGAACGACATCACGCTGAGCCTCGGGATCACCGTTCCGGCTTCGAAGGAGAAAGAGCTTGATGTTTTGTTCGCGTCGCACGAACGTTTCATGCGCCAAACGCACGCGTACGGAGACTACGCGAATCCTCTTCACGACGATGTCAAAAAACCGCGTTTGACCCACTTCTCCGTGAACAAGTCGAAAGAGTTGGTCGACCCGTTCGACGAAAAGAAAGGGTACACCGGTAAGGTTCAGTACAGCATCGCCGAGACGTACGTCAGCGAGAAGGGCATCGAGGGACACTTTTCGTTCCGGGAATCGCACCCTGAGGTTTTTGAAGGTATCGTCGACGTCTTCACCAACCCTGAGTTTGCTAAATTCGCCGACGTCGGCGGAGGAAGAGTCGTCGCCGCGCAACAGAAAGTCGACTTCGCGAGCAACATCATCGGCGGCGTCAAGAAGGCGCTGGACGAGCTTCTGCCTCGCCGCGCGCCGCACGAGGAGTTCTGCGAGGACTACTGCCCGGAGACGTGGTGAGGATCAGACGCTTTCGTAGAAAAAGGACAAGAGACGCGCAAAAAGACCACAGTGTAAAGAACGAAAGATTGATCGATCCGAAAAAGCGCTCGTGGCTCGCTCGTCTTTCACCGTGGGGCACGCTTGTGTCGTCGTGCGATCCGTCTCTGTGTCTCGCATGACGCGTCCGCGCACACGCGCGCGCACGACGCACGTCCGCGCTTTTGCCATGGAGTACTTCCCGTCGCACGCGGGCGGCGACCGCGCGGCGTTCGCGGGGAAGACCCTGGTTTTACCCGCGGTGGGCCACGGGAACGTCGGGCAGCTCGCGGTAGATCTGATGATCCAGACGCTGGTGGTGGACCGGCTCGCGTCCGGCAAAAGCAGGCTCGGGTGCCTGGACCACCCGAGCGTTTTGCCGTGCGTGGGGACGGACGCGTTCGCGCCGATCGGAGAAGGCCGGGGAACGACGAACGGCGGGGGTCCCGTTCCCACACGGGAGGGAACGACAACCGGCGGGGATCCTCATCGGTCGTGCCGAGATCCAGCCGGATCTCTCACTACCGCCCTGGAACTCCACGGCGACGAAACCGCGTTGCCGGGCGTGGTGTTTCTGCAGCTTAGAGGAGACGTCGTTAGCGGCAAATCGAATCGATTCGCGATCGATCTCGCGGACTTCATCGAAACGTGCAAGTTCGGTAAAGTGGTCGTGATCGCGTCGTTACCTTCCACCGCGCAGAACGGTTCCAAAGAAACCATCGGCGACACGCGATTCAGGCACGCGCGAGTCGTCGAGACCTCCGGCGGCGAGATGACCGGGGCGACGTTCGCGTTCGCCACAGACGAAGACCACCGATGGACAAACGTCGGCGCGTGTACCATCGAACCGGACTCGGTTCCAACAGACGCGCCCGACAAATTCTCGCTGCCGCCGTGGAGCCTTCTAAGAGCGTTGGCAAAGGTTTCTTCGTCGCGAAAAAATACGCAAGGTGAAAAAATCGCACTAAGCCTCGACGTCTCGTGCCTCGTCGCGGTGTGCTCGGAGGGGGACAACTCGGACGACGCCGCGCGCGCCGCCGAGACGACGTCTCTGTTTTTGGGAATCCAAGGAGCGAGATCGCACGACGTTCAAGAAGGACTTCTGCGTCGGTCTGGTCCTCTTCTGCGCGAAACCTGGAGCGTGCCTTCCTCGTGGCGTGGGGCGTACGGGCGCGGAGCCGCCAAACGAGCCATGTTCGCGTGACGACGAAAGCGTTCGCGTTTTGTTTTTATTTTCGTCGTACACTGTACGTGTAGGTAAACGAGACGACGTAATCGCGACGTATCATACATGCACTCCTTTACCGCGTCGGAATCAGGTGGGCGGCCCCGCCCCCGTAGGTGGGTCCCTCGGCTCTTCCGTTCGGTCAACACCGCTCACCCCCTGCCTGCAGATCGCGACCGCCTCCGACCCCCAGAACGCCGCCAGCACGAACACGCCCACCGCCATGCTCCACGCCGCCCACCACCGGCTCGAATCCGGTCCCTCCACCCCCGCGCTCGAGTCGAGTGAGAATAAGTGCACCTCCGCGCCGATTCTAGCTTCCGGGTCGGGGTAGAACATGTCCCCGAAGCTCCAGACGGTCATCGCCAGCACCCAGAACACTAAACCGAGTTTCGTCACCGTCTCGCCGTCGAGATTGGTCAACGAAAAGGAACCCTTTTTTTCCGTGTCCCTTCTCGCCACCAAAAGCGCGTCGGCGGTGTGCGCGAGAAGTAAAAACGCGACTAAAACGGTCACCGCCTTGGCGCACGCTATTAAAAAAACCGGAAGCCGGTCCTCCATCTCCACCGCGACCCACCACGATAGGTCCTTCGCGATCCACAGGAAGTGCGACAACGACTCGTACTCCGCGCGCGACCGGACGTTCAAAACGTTGGGCGTGAACGCGGGTCCCAGGAACGGGGAGTCGGAAAAGGCACCCGACGCGGAATAGACGTTTCCGGAAGAGGAAACGTCTCTGAGTAACGCGTCGCGGTCGTTCGACAAATGGGATCCCGTATGATTTTCATCCTCCCCAAGAAACAGCGCGCCTCGGTCGTCCACGTACTCCACCGCGAACTCGTCCACCAGGCTGTCGCCTCTTTTTTGCCGCGCGTCTTTAAAAAAGGGCGTGTGTCTTAAGTGCGCGTAATACGCGACGCCGACGAGAAACGCGACGAGAAAACAAACACCCGCCAAATCGTCCAAAAGCTGGACGTCGTGAAAATCGATCCCCGCGTACGTCAAAGGCGGCGCGTTCGAAGCCGCGTGACTCACTGCAGAGCCCCCGTCGTATCCGCTGTTACTGACGTAATCGCCGCCGTAATCGTCACTTAATCGGGTCGCGATCTCTTGCCACTCCGCGAAGTCGCTGAGGGTCCAGAATCCGTTCCCGAAGCACCACAGCGCGGTTGTTATCGCGACGACAAACTCATCCGGGTTGGCTCTTCGCTCCGCGAACGCGACGTACGCGATGAACACGCTCCACACGAGCGCTAAAGGCAGGCTCACCTGGTTCACCTCCGCGTCCGCGATGAGCCAGGTGAAGTCCGCCGCGAGCAACAGCGCGAGCAGGCTCGCGTCGCCCCACGTGTGCACCTGGCTCATGAAGGGAACGCGATTGGGAGGCTCAGGAGAGGGGCGCGCGATGGCGCTCATCCGAACGGCGCACAGGCCCCGGTCGTTTGGACGGGGACCGGGACCGGGACCCGCCGACGACGACGAGCGCGAGAGGGAGCTTCCGGGCGAGCGTTCGCGAGGATGCCTCGAGACGCCTCCGTTTGACCCGCCGCACGAGGCTGATCCCACCAAACGATGGGGGGGCTTCGAGGCGACGGGCGAGAAAACGCGTGACGCGCTTCGCGGAGACGTCCGGCGGGTGAGCGCGTGCGCTCGGCGCGGGCGGAGGTGCGACCGTGTGGACCCGAGCCGAGTCGCGCTGATGTGCACCGCCGACGCCCGTTCAACGATCGACGCCCACGGCATGCAAAGCCATGTGCGCGCCGGGGAGTGGCGCGCGGGTTTGGGTGTTGAGGAATTGGAAGGGATTTCGCGGGATCTGAGCCGAGAAAATTCGAGCCTTCGTTTTCGGGGAACAAAACGACGACGCCACCCGCCTCTCGGACCTGCCGAGCTCTTCTTCACTCCCCTCCGCGCGCGCCTCGAGCCGGCATGTCCTCCCCCGTCTCCCCCCCCGAGCCGCAATCCTTCCGCGAGGACGCGCGCGCCTCGCCCGAGCGCGTCGTGCTGGTGCCGCTGGACGACGTCAGCTCGCAGGTGAGCCGCTGGCTTCTTCGCTACGCCGCGGAGAACGTCTTTCGTCCGGGAGACACGCTCCTGCTGCTCCACGTGGTCCCCCCCGTGCGTTGGCGCGCGGACGAGGACGCGCCCGGCGCGGGCCTGGCGAACGCGCTCGCCGCGGGCGTCTCCGTCTCCACCCTGAACCGGTTCGCGGACGCCGCGGACGACGACTCCACCAACGCGAGCTGGCTCGACGACAACGTCAAACTTCTCGAGGCGAGCGTGCTCGAACGCGCCGCGCCGACGTTGGTCGCGAGCGGAGTCCCAATGAGCGCGATACGCTGCGACGTCGCCGCCGCGCCCACGTCCAACGCGTCCATCGGGGATACCATCTGTGCGGTGGCACACGACGTCGACGCGCGACTGGTGGTGATGGCGAAACGGGGGTTCAGGAACGCTCTGTCCGAAGCGTTGCTCGGCAGCGCCACAAACCGAGTCGTAAGGAAATGCGAAACGCCCGTGTTGGTGTGGAACGTCGCGCCGGAACTGACGGAGAGACGAACGATGAAAGACGCGGACGACGTCGATGACCCGGCGTACATCTGAGTCACTCTAGCTATGAAGGGTCGCGGTGACGAACGAGCGAAAGCGACGAGAGACGACACACAGAATACACGCAGAATCGATCGGCGGTCGAACGTCGCGGTATAAAATCGAAAAAGAGTAGCTAGCTAGTCTACGATCGCGGTCGACGGCGTCTCCTCGTCACGCCGCGACTCTCGGCACGCGCTTCGCGAGTTCGCCCACCACCCCCTCCAGCGACTTAGAGAACGCGACGTGTCTTTCCAGCGCCTCGCGCGCGGCGCGCAAAGAGAAAAGCGTCTCGTCGAAGGCGCTGCGTTTCTGTTCCTGTTTCTGTTTCTCGTTTGAAACGTTTTTTCCAGCGCCGCGCGTTTGGTCCCTTTTTCGCGACGACGGTTTTTGATTCTCGAAACCGAAAGAAATCGCACCCGTCGCGCGTCGGACGTCCGACGAAGGCGATGCGTGCATCGCCGGCGCGCGGAGCTTGGACGCGCATCGAGGACACCGGAACACGACGACGTCGTGCGGAATCTTCAGCATGCACGAGCACTTCCCGCACTGGATCTTGTAAAGAAGTTCGCGTTCGTGTTTGTTTTTTTTTTCGGGCGAGAGGGAAACGTCGTCGGAAGATGCGTTTGCGAAAGACGTAAACGACGGCGACTCTTCCGCGTCGTCGTCGCGAGTTGAACCCGGATCCGTCCGCGCGCGCGCGCGCCGGCGCATGCGCGCGCTTGTGCGACCGGGGGACGCCGCGACAGTAGCGTGATCGTGCGTGTCGCCGAGTATGTCCGCCGCGCTGCGTCGCAAGTCTCGGATCTTCGAGTCGTCCAACGCGGGATCGAGCGCCAGCGGAGACGCTTTCCGATCCGCGGATTCCTCGTCGGACTCGCCGCGTTCCGACGGAAGCGCCTCGTCGGACTCACGTTTTCGTTCGCGAGCGGTCGAGCCGTACCCGGCGCGTCTCACTCGGCTCCCCGCCAAGATCGGCTTTGTCAGCGCCTCCAGCTCTTCGACCCGCGTCTGCGTCGGAACGCGTGATGGGCTTTTGTTCCGCTCGTCGTTCGAACCGGTTGGTCCGTCGGAAAACGAGTCGGGCTCGACCGTCTCGTCCTCCTCCTCCTCCTCCTCTTCTTCCTCCTCCTCCTCATCGCGAGGCGTCTCCGCGGACCCGTAGCCGCGCGTTCTTCGCGCGCGCGTTTCGGTCCCGGCGTCGAGTAGCGCGCCCGGCGTCGCGCCGGAGAGGCGCTCGCGCGCGTCGTGGCCGTCGCCAGCCTCCAGCGCGCGCTTGAACTCGCGGAGCATCGCCGCCGTGGGATCCTCGCGGCCCGTCGCGGCGTACATCGCATCCGACGGCTGCCGCACGACGCGCGCGAGATCCGCCGCGAACGCCTCCACGCGAGCCCGCTGGTCCGAGTGCGCGTCCTCGGCCTCCGCGGCGACCGCGGCGGCCATGCTCCTGCCTCGAGCGTACGCGGCTCGCTCGGGCGTGTTCAGGAACGGCGACGAGCTCAGGCCGCTGCCGTAGGTGGGCGAGCCCGGCAAGATGGAGGACGCGTCCCTGCTGGTCGCGCCGGGGAGGGACGCGGCGAAGCTGCCGTACGTCTCGGGTTTGCTCAGCAGAGCCGTATCTGGCGCCTCGCGCGTCTCGCGCTCGCGCGAGGAGGGGGAGGAAGGCGTCGGCATGGCGCCGCGCGCCGGTTCACTGGGGCGCTGAAGCTTCAACTTCAAACACTGCTGGAAAACAACAACACGGGTCGAAAAAAATCTCTCGGAAACACTGCAGTCGCCAGTCGGCACCGCCAGGGATGAGTCGACCATGACTCATCTCAGCGGGTCCTTCGAGGGTTCAGGAACCCTCGAGAGCGGAATTTCGAAACGCGTGTGAATTTTCTCCACGCTTCGACGCGTTTTGTTGACGTTCAACGAACTCGAACTCGAATTGGCTGGGAGCCGCCGACGCAGTGCGACGCGCGCGACACGCCCACGCCCGAGCCCGCGTTGTCCCGCCCGCCGGCCCGCGTCTCTGTTCGGCGCGAGGCTGAGAGACGCGACATGTCGTCGTCCGCGAAGCACGCGGACGCGCGCGACGTCCGCCTGTGGGTGGATGAGGAAAACGCGCCCGCCGACGCGATGGGGCGTACACGTGGCATCGGCCGCGCGAACGCGCCGGACGCGAACGCCCGGACGTTTCCCAGCCTGATCCCCGCGCGAGCCGGCGCGGTCACCGAGTCCGCCGCGCACGACGCGGGTGGTGCCTCCGACTCCGGCGGCTCGGACTCGGACGACGACGACGACAAGCGCACGTGCGGCGAGGCGGTGGCGACGGCGGGGTCGTCGGTCTTCGCTTTCGTGGCGAGGCGGTTCGACCTGCTCGTCGGCGTCGCCGGCCTGATCAGCGCGCTCTGGCTGTGGCTTTTACTGGATACTACGCAGAGGACGGACGGAGACGACCACCCGTGGCGGTGGGCGCTGTTCGTGGCGTGCGTGTTCCTCGGGAGATGGGTCGCGCGGTCGCTCGTGAGCTTCGTCATCTTCGTGCTCGACCGCTACGACTCGTACGCCGAGCGCGCGCGCGGCGAGAAGTTCGGGTCGGACTCGCCGCGCGAGAGCGTCTCGGGGTCGCAAACAAACGCAGGCTCCACAAACGCGAACGACACAGGCGGAAGAAACGTTTCCGGTAACGGAAACGTTCACAACGCGCGTCGCCCGATGAGCGCGTTGCTGTATTACGTCAACGTCTTACGGTCGGACATCAAAACCGCGCTCCTCGCCGTCGGGGTCGCCGTCGCGTGGACGACGCTCATGCGCCCGAGCCGCGGCATCGTCGGCGCGACTGTACACACGAACATAAGCCGAGCGTTGGCGTGTGTTATCGTGGTGGTGGTGTTCCGCGCGATCCGAAACTACCTCACGCACTGGCTCGCGTCGCGGCTGCACTCGTCGACGCTGTGGGAGCAGCTGCACGCCACCGTGAGGCAGGAAAACATTTTAAAGAGACTGGCGGGCCCGCCTATTCGCCCGCGGCCGAGATCGCGCGCCAAAGCCAGGGCGCGCTGGACGCTCGTCAAGAAACGCTTCGACGAGAACAACGCCGGAGGCGGCGCGAAAGGCGCGAGAGGGCTCGCCGAGAGGGCACACACACGAGAAGGTCAAAAACGAACGTCTCCCGAAAAAGGGAAAACGACGAAAGAAAAAAGCGCCGCCGAGCCAAACGCGGTGGCGCCGCGCGCGGAACCCGCCGTCCTCTCGGAAGGCGTCGTGAACAAAACACCGACGCCAAACGAAACGTCTTTCGCCAAAACGGCCACGTCGGTTTCGTATGAGCAATCAGTCTCCGACGAAAACCTTTCGACGAGCGCGCCCGAAAAGGCGAGCGCGTGGTTACCGAGCGTGATCGAGTCTCTGGAGGAGGCTTCGGCGTTGGACGCCGCGGCGACGGCGGCGGAGGGCGAGAGCCCCGCGGACGTTGTCCTGTCGAAAGCGGAGGAGCAGCACAAAGTGATGGCGGAGGCAGCCCCCGACGCGCCCATCAGCGCCTCGGCGGCGGCGGCGGCGGTGGGCGCCTCCGAGGAACCTCTGAGCCCGTCGCGCGTGCCTCTGCGGGTCATCGACGCCGCGGCGAGGCACGTGTTGCGCGGCTCGTTCGCGTTGCCGTTCCGGGTCTTGACCTCCGGCGGGAGAGGCGCGACGCGCGGACGGTCCGGGTCCGGCGGCCACGGTACGAAACCTTCCGGCACCGCGACGACGGCTTCGATCTCCTCGCACCTGCAGCACCGCGCGAGCCCGGGCGAGCTCAAGGCGACGACGAAACGCGCGTTTGTCTCCTCCCCCGAGGACGCGGACGCGGCGGCGACGCTGATGTTCCAGCACCTGCGGCGCAGCGGTCAGCCTTTCGTGACCCCCGAGGCTGTGGGCGACTTCATCGAGCCCGACAAAGTGGAGGAGGCGTTCCAGCTCATCGGCGGCGCGGACAGCGGCGTCGCGGCGTTGGCGGAGAGCAACATCGCGGCGGCGATGCGCGGCGTGTTCGAACAACGCGAGGCGTGTTCGAAGACGCTCGCCAACACCGCGGGGTTGGTACGGAACGTGGGGAGGCTTCTCACCGTTTTGTTGGGCATCGTCGCGCTTTTCATCTCGCTCGGGATATTCCAAGTGGACGTCGCGAACTTGTGGTTAGTGTTTTCCTCCGCACTTTTGGCGTTCGCGTTCGTGTTCGGGCAAACCGCCGCCACCATGTTCCGCGCGCTCATCATGATCTTCGTCACCAACCCCTTCGGCGTCGGCGACTGGGTGCGGTTCGGAGACGACCCGGTGGCGGTTAAGATTCAAGAGCTCGGGTTAAACTTCGTCGTCGTGGAGACGTTCTGGGGCGAGGTTATTTTTCTGCCCGTCTCGACGTGCCTCGACGCGCGCATCTATAACCTCTCCCGGTCGCCTTCGCTGTGGATGAACGCGACGATCGACCTGGACGTCGGCACGGTGAACGCGTCGGACGTCGAACGGTTAACCGCGGCGCTCGCCGCGCACGTCGACTCGGACGGCGCTAACTACACCAAGGGGTCCGTGGAGGTTGTGTGCCGGGAAGTCCGAGACCCGCTGAAGGTGCGCATATCCATCTTTTATCAACTCGCGTTCAAGGCGAGCGAGTTTTCGCGAAAACTCGCTGCGAACTCGCGGTTCTTACTCGCGTTACAAGCCGCGCTCATGGAGATCGGTTTGTCGTACTGCGGCACGGATGGGCAGATTTTCACGTGCGAGGAGACGTCGCGGACGAAGTTTAGGCGAGAGCAACGACGAAACGAGTGGAGACGCGACGGGGGACATGGGTCCGCGCGCGCGACACCCTCCGCGCCCTCACCGGCGCACTCCCGGCGGGTCAGCAAAGGGGACGTCGCGCGGGACATCGCCGCGTCGTTCAAGCAGGCGCAGCGAGAGCGAGAGGCGCTCGAAGCGGCGCGCGCGCTCGAAGCGGCGCGCGCGGCGGCTTCGCGCGAACGCACGCCCGAACCGCTCGCGGCAGGATCTTCTGGGTCGTTCGAGAACGTCGCCGGTGTTGTTTTCTCCTCCACACCGGGTGGCGAAAGGCGAGAGGCTTCGGAAAGCGTCGCGGAAAAAGCTTCCGAGGAGAGAAAGGAGGGTACCTCGCCCGTGATGACCTCGCGGGTAGGATTCGACACGCGCGACGGGACGTTCGTCCCCGGCTTGGGGTTCGTCATACCCGAGACGAACCCCGGTTTGAGGTACAGAGGGTCGCACCGTATTCCGGGCCGCGTCCGGCACTACACCGGCAACCTGCGCGACATGAGCGAGGTGGTCCGCTTCGACGCCAGGGACGGGCAGTTCGACGAGCACCACCACGAAAATTAATACGAAGGCACCTCGCCGAACGTCGAGCGCTTGACTGTTTGACGATGATTTATCAGCCCAGTGACAAGTTCATCGAAAACGCCCCGCCCGTCTGCGTTTCTGAGATTCTCGCGCGCCCCCGATCTTTCGCCCAGCTGGCGTCGTTTCAGGCGGTCTGACGCGACGGGCGCCCCGCACTTCCGACGACGCCCGGGCCAGCTCGCCTTTCGTCCCGACTCGAGGCGTTCGCGCATCCGCACCCCCGCGCGCGCATCCCAGCCGCCCCACCCTCGCGCCATGTCCCTCGTCGCGACCCCGCTCGCGGTGGCCCGCGCCGGATCCGGCGCGCCCGCTCGTCGTTCCGCGAATCCGCGTCAGCACGTTTCGATCGCGCGCGCCGCGAGGCGACGCGCGAGCGTCGCTCGGAACTCGCGCGTCCGCGTCGGCGCGTCCGCCGAAGAAACCGCCAACGGCGCGTCCTCTTCCTCCGGCGCGGTCGGGCGGATCCCCACGGTGACGGAGATGTACGTCGAGCTCCGCGAGATGGAGGCGCAGGCGGAGGCGAACGAGCTGTCGTGCGTGGAGGCGGCTGCGAACAACGTCGTCGCGTCGGAGTGCACGGTGGAGTTCATAGACGTCGCGGAGAGCATCGACGATGTCAAGCTGGCGGCGCGCGCCTCCGGCGTGGGTGCGCCCAACGACGCCGCGGTGGCGCGCGCGGCGGTGCGCAAGGCCAAGAGGGATCGGATGGCGGCCATCGCCAAGGCGGAGGCGGATGAGATTGCGTGCGTCACCGGAGGCGGCGGCGTGGAGTGCACGGCGGCGTTCAACGACGCGTACGACGAAGCCTACGAGACCACCATGGCGAAGACGGAACGCTACCACAGTTTGTTGAAGCGATGGATCAACGCGAGGAAGAAGAAGTAAGGTGACTTCTTGTAAGTGAGACTATTAATACCGCCGCGCGCTTCTGCCCCCCATGGGCACGCCCCCGAACGACCCTCGCGAACGCCCGTGGCTGCGCCGTCCGTCTGTCCTATCACCGAACGCGCGCGGGTTCCCGGACGCGTCCGGCGACTTAACGAACCACTCGGGAACCTCCTGCTTCGTCTCGCGCATCAGCTCGAGAAGCGGTAAATAAATCGGTCCGTTTCCCTCGTACTTGTTGAACCCAGGGTGGTACAACGAGAGCGCTAAACCAGAACGACCCGCGCGCCCGGTTCTGCCGATCCTGTGCACGTACGAGTCAAAGTCCCGCCCGTCCGTGGGCAAATCGAAGTTAATGACCGCCGTGACGTCCGGTAAGTCAAGCCCGCGCGCGGCGACATCCGTCGCCACGAGCACGCGGCAGGCGCCGCTCGCGAACGCGTCCAACGCTCGCGAACGCGCGCCCTGCGAGCAATCCCCGTGGAGTTCCTCGGCGGCGAACGTTCGCGGCGTCGGTTGGCCACGCGCGCGGCTCATCACGGCGTCCGCGTCCAGTAACTTGGTCAACTCCGCGCGGACCCAAGCCGCGGTGCTCTTCCCGGCGCAAAACACCAAAACGCGATCGCTCCCGTCGGCGCTCGCTCGCTCCTGCGTCTTCACGAGCGCGTCCACTAACAGGGGGAACTTCTTCTCCCGCAGGTGGCTCGGGCAGAGCACTACTTGCTGCTCTATGCCGGCGACGGTGCTCCCGACGCGGCCGACGGCGACGCGCGCGGGCGGCGGCGCGCCCGAGGACGGACCGCCCACCGCGATGTCCAGCGCGAGCCGCCGCACCGAGGGGGGGAAGGTGGCGCTGAACAGAAACGTCTGGCGACCGCCGCCATTTTTTTTTGTCGCGAAATCGCGACAAACGCTCCCCGGAGACGCGCTTTTTCGGAACGGCGCGGGCGGGGGCATGCCGCACGCTTCGCCCCCGCAAATCTCCGCCACCTGCGGCGCGAAGCCCATGTCCACCATCTGGTCCGCCTCGTCTAAAATCAGCACCTTCACGTCCTCCAGGCTGACGTACCCTTCGTCCGCCGCGCAACTCAAAAGGCGCCCGGGCGTGCTGACGACGACGAACGGAGAAAACGCGAGTTGCTCGAGCTGCGGCTTGACGCTTTGCCCGCCGTGCAGCAACGCGACCGTTCTTCCCGTGCCGAATAACAGACGACGCGCCTCCAGGGAAACCTGCGCGGCGAGCTCGCGCGTCGGCACGAGAACCACCACGCCGGGCCGAGCGGGGGTCTCCCCTTCCGGATCGGAAGACGAGGAAGAGGCGGAGGCGGAGGCGGCGGAACGAACGTCGAGGTGGGCGCCGACGGAACCCTCCGTTTGTTCCGCCGATTTGAACGACGACGTCACCTCCGCCTCCGCGTCCGGCGCGTCTGTCGCCTCCGCGTCCGCCGTCGCGGCGCGACGGCGACCGTACCCGCTCCGTACCTCCGCGCCCGCCGTCGTGTTCGCTTCGTCCGTCTTCGGCACGTCGTCGAAGGCCTCACGTCCTTCGAGTCCTTCGAGATGGAAATCGTCGGAAGATCTCGACGAACGCTCCTCCGAACGCTCCTCCGCGTCTTCCGCCTCGGCGGCGTACGCGATCGCGATCGCGGGCGCCAGGTACGCCAACGTCTTGCCTGACCCTGTCGCGGCGCTGCACACGAGATCGCGACCATTAAGCGCGAGCGGTATGGCGTGTCGCTGGATCGGCGTGAGCGTCGTGAACCCCATGCGGCGAGTCAGCGTTGAGCGCAAAGCCTCGGCGGCGGCGGAGCGCGTCGGAGTTCGCGACGACCCAACCGTCGACGCCAGCGCGTCGGCGAGGGCGTTCACGCCGTTTGGGCCCGTCGCGAACGGGGGGGGGGTCGGGAAGTGTGATTCTGATTCGGACGCGTCGCCGAGACTCTCGCCGAGGCTCTCGCCCAGCGGGTCCACCGTCTTGACCGGTATGTCGTCGTACGCAGCCTCGATCTCGGCGCGACGAGCGTCGGCGCCTTCGTCGGCGGATTCAGATTCGTCGCCCTCGGCGACGCATCCGGGAAACAGATCCTCCTCGACATCCGGAAGGCACCTCCCGTGCGACCGCGCGCCCCCCACGCCGGTCCGAGCGGCCTCCACCTCGCTCCAGAAGTGCGCGCGCTCATCGATGCGACGCAGGCGCGCCTTCTCCTCCACCGCCGCGAGGACGTGAGGCGGGAGCTTGGCCTTGCCGGCGCGTTTCATGTGGCCCCCCTTGCCGCGACCGCGACCGCCGCCGCCTCGCCCGCCCCGCCCGCCCCGGTCGCCTCGGCCCCCGCCTCGCCCGCCGCGACCGCGCGAAGCCGCCGCGAGGGGCACCGCGAGAGCGCGCGCGAGCGTGGCCATCGCGAGAGGTGGGAAGGGACGACGCGACTGAGGACTCGAAGGGGGCGCCCACGCAGTGGATGCGCGCACGCGAAAATACGACGTTCTTCGAGTTGCTCTCCACGTTGGGCACAACCATCAGTCGACACGCGCGCCTCTTGCCGCGCGGGGTTTCGATGCGCGCCCTCGCCGCGTTCGTCGCGCCCGCGGCAACCTCGCGGCGCGGTGCCGTCCGCCGCGCGAGGCCCCGGAGCGCGCGACGCGGGGCGTCGCGGTGCGCCACCGCGCGCGTTCGCGCGTCTGGACCCGACGCAAAGGCCCCCGAACCCTCCGCCGATGGCTCTCCCAAATCCCCCGCGACCGTCCACCTGGTGGGCGCGGGCCCGGGCGGGCTGGACAACCTGACGGTCAAGGCCCTGCGCCTGCTGCGGCAGTGCGACGCCGTGGTGTACGACGACCTGGGCGGCGGCGAGGCGGACATCCTGGCCGAGGTTCGACAGGGCGCCGAGCGCGTCTCCGTCGGCAAACGCGGCGGTGATAAACGGAGCTGGCGACAGGAAGACATCAACGCGACGCTCGTTCGGTTGAGTTTACAAGGGAAAACCGTCGTGCGTTTAAAAGGGGGATGCCCTTCGGTGTTCAGTCGCGCGCGCGAGGAGATGGCCGACCTAAAAACGAACCAAGTGCCGTACGAACTCGTCCCCGGGGTTTCCTCGGCGCTCGCCGCGCCGCTCGCCGCGGGGACGACGCTGAGCGACAAAGTTTTCGGAAAACACTTCGTCGTCGCCTCCGCGCACGATTGCGACGCGCTGGATTTTAGTGCGGCGTTTTCGGGGGTGGACACGTGCGTGTTTCTCATGGCGGGCAAAAACATCACCACGTTGTGCGAGCGGCTCATACGCGACAGTAAAAAGAGCGAACGAACGCCGGTGCTTTTAGTGCGGTGGGCGTGCACGGATCGGGAGGAGATCTTCGCGGGGACGCTGGGAACGATCGTTTCGGTAACCGCGGGGCGAAAACTGAGCCCGTGCGTGTTCGTGTGTGGGGAGGTGTGCGCGGAGGCGGTGGCGGAACGAACGTTCGTTTAGGTGGTTATTATGATATTCACTGCCTGAGCGCCTTGACGAGCTCGACGTACCCCGGCTCCTCCGGGGTGACGATCCCGTGCCGCACGAAGAAGTCCACCAACACGAGCGCGACGTTCGGCTTGAACTCCTTCGTCTCCGCCACCAAACGACACGCCTCGTCCATCGGCACCAAGGTAAACGAATCCACCTCGCCGTCGTTCGGGGTCGGTTCGAAGTCTTTCGGTAACGCCAAGTCGTAACAAAACAGAACGTCCCGCTTGCAGCACCCGCGGTAGTCCGAGTTGTACGTCACGATCGAGGCTGATTGTAAATTTTCCGTCGCCAACGAAGGCGGAACGCTCGCCTCTTCCTCGCACTCCTTTACCGCGCACAGAACCGGGTCCATGTTCGCCGGAAGCCCCCCCGCCACGAGGTGGTCTAACATGTTCGGGAAGGTTTGTTTCGTTTGGCTTCGTTTCGCGACCCACAAGTGCGTAGGTTGCGAAGGCCTTTTCTCGTCCAAACACACAAAGCCGTTAATATGCACGCCGTACGCGCGTATGCCCAGCAACGAAGCCGCCGCTCTTTCGACCAAAAAAACGGGCGGCTCGCCGTACGAAGAATTCACCGGGAAGAGTTCTGAACGCCATCCGTCGATGACGCCGCGTTTGTTCAGGCGCGCTAACACGGGCGCGACCGCGTTCGAACGGCTCGTGGCGTCGTTTCCCGCGATTGCCGGGTCCAGCGTCACAAACGTCTTCGTCTCCAGCATACGATGTGGGTTCGCGATTAGTTCGGCGGTCGTTGAGGCGGGGAGTACTTCGTACTCCGCGTCGTACTCCGCGCGTGATTCGTTCATGTCGTCGCTTCGACACAGCGCGAAGACGCCCTCGCCCTCCTTCACCAGCTCGGCCGCGAACGCGGGCTGCATCAACCCCACGCTTTCGCCCGCGACCACGAGCGGGACGTACTTCCGCGCCACGTCCGCGGGGGTGATCTCGTTGCACTCCGCGACGCGCTTCGCGAACCCCGGGACGCGACCTGCGCCCGGGGATCTCGCGCGCGTCGCCGGCTCGGCGGACGCGCCCGAGACGGCCATGCCGCGCGGCGCTCGACGGCGACTCGGGCTCGGGCGCGCGGGCGAACGCGTGTGGGCGGCGGGCACGCACGACGCGACCATGCGGACGGAACGCGTGCTCCGCGCCTGCGCGTGGTGCTCTGCCGCGGCTCCGTGCGACGGAAGACGGACGAGCTCCGGAGCGTCCGGAGCCGGTCAGCGCTCCGGTCAGCTGAACCGGTCGAACGCCGCCGACCGCGAGCTGTTTCAAAGCGGATGCCAAAGCGAGGGAAAAAGATTGCGATTCGCGCGTGATTCGTCGAGCTAGCGGTGGCTGCAGTCGAAACCGCGTCCGTTCGACGGGTGATGAGCCTCGCGCGCTGCGCTCGCCGGGACGGGCCGAGCGTGACACAAGCGTCCGCACACCGGCACGGCACCGCAGGTGACGTCCGCCCACGCACGCCCCTGTCGTTCGAGTCCCTCCCCGACTCCGCAGCCGCGCCGAGCCGATCGTCCTCGATCGCACCACGATGGCCGCCACCGCCTTCGCCGCCTCCCCCCTCGCGGGCGTCAAGCTCGCGACGCGCTCGGCCGTCGCGACGCGCCGCACCTCGCGCGCCGCGCCGGTGCGCGCCGCCGCCGACACTGCCACGGCCACCGCGTCCATCGGCGAGACCTTCGCCGCCTTGAAGAAGCGCAACCAGTGCGCGTTCGTGCCCTTCATCTGCGCGGGCGATCCCAACCTCGACGCCACGGAGAAGGCGCTCGCGATCCTGGACGAGGCGGGCGCGGACGTCATCGAGCTCGGCGTGCCGTACTCCGACCCCCTCGCCGACGGTCCCACGATCCAGGTACGTCCACGCGCTTCGAAGCTCTTGAACGACGCGCGCCGGAAGAGAGCGCGCGGCGCGTCGCCGTCGAGGACCCCCTCGAGCGTCGCGCGCGACGCGCGTCGCCGGCCGAACCACCCTATCGACATCGGATAGCCACCTCGGAGGACCGGTTCGGAGGCGCACGCGATTACGCGGGAGTGACCAAAACGTCGCTTCTCGAAAAACCATCGGCGGCGATATTCCTTCGTCGACGTATATGCCGCGTACGCTGACCAAAAGTCTACCCCGTCTCTCTGTCACGGCATGTAAACGCTAATTTCGAAACACATCTCTCGTAGGCTTCCGCGACGCGCGCTTTGGCGAGCGGCACGACGTTGCAGAAGGTGATCGACCTGGTGGCGAGGGTTTCGCCCAACACGAAGGCGCCCATCGTTCTGTTCACGTACTACAACCCCATCTACCAGCGCGGGTTTGAAAAGTTCGTGAGCGAGATCGCGGCCGCCGGCGCGAAGGGTCTGCTCGTGCCCGACATTCCCCTCGAGGAGACCCCGGAGCTTTCGAAAATCTGCAAACAGAACGGGCTGGATCTCGTGTTGCTGTCCACGCCCACCACGCCGATCGAGCGCATGGAGAAGATCGCCAAAGCTTCCAACGGGTTCATCTACCTCGTCAGCGTCACGGGCGTCACGGGCGTGCGCACCGGCGTGGAGTCGCGCGTGGAGGAGCTGGTTCAAAAACTCAAGACGGTGACGGACAAGCCGGTGTGCGTCGGGTTCGGGATCAGCAAGGAGGAGCAGGCGCAGCAGGTGGTGCAGTGGGGCGCGGACGGAGTGATCGTCGGCAGCGCGCTCGTCAAGGCGCTGGGCGAGGCGCCCTCCCCGGAGCAAGGGCTGGAGAATTTAGAGAAGCTCGCCAAAGAGCTTCGCGCGGGGTCGAACCGCGCCGGCGCGAAGGCGCCCGGGAGCTCGGGGGGGTTCTTCGCGAACCTGTTCGGGAAGAAGTGATGTGAACCCGTGTCTGTCCACCGAGATCTCGAGGAGCGTGATTTTTTATCAGACGGTCATTCTGTCATTGATGTCCACACCTTTCTTTTTGTCGACCCGCCCGTTGACCGCGCGCGAACCGTTTTCGGCGTTTCCGAGCTCACGATTCGCGCGCGCCACATCTGTGTCGTCTCAGACGAGCGGCGCATGGCGGAGGTGCGTGTCGTGCGTCGCGCGTCGGCGAGCGCGTCGGCGCGCGCGCGACGTCTGTGGCGACGCGCGAAGAGCGGGGCGTCCGCCGCGGGGCGACGCGTCGCGTCTTGGAAATGGCGATGGTCGAGCCGCGCGTCCGAGACGACGCACGTGGAGACCGCGAGCGAGGAGGCCTCGACGGCGCAGACGAGCGCCCCTTCGGAACCGGCGGCGTTCGCGAGCGGGTGCGTCCCCTCGCTCCGCTCGAGACGGGCGCGTCGCGGGACCCGGCGGGAGGCGCACTCGCCGGGTCCGCGGCGACGCGGCGTCGACGGTGAGGACGCGGTGGCGTCTTCCGGGAAACGTGCGAACGCATCCGACGACCACGACGACGACGCCGAAGAGACGCGCGCTTGTCCTTCCGACGCGGCGCCTCTATCTCGGACTCCGCGAAGCGATGAGGAACCGAAACCGAACGATGAAGAATCAACCGAGACATCGCCCAGACGCCGCGAGCACGGCGGAGGGGAGGATGCACGAGACGAACCCTCGAACCGCGCGAACCTCCCGGGGTGGGTCGCGTCTCCGGTGGCGCGTCTCAGTGAAAGGGTCGTCTCGCGAGAAGACCGGAGAGACGAATACGACGAAGAAGAAAACGGCGAAAACAAAAGTCTCGCGGTGAAACACCCGACGAGCTCGCTCCGAGACGCGCGGTCGCGGTCGCCTTCGTCTCTGCTCGCGCGACTCGCGACGCTCTCCGCGAACGTCGACTCGAGGTTCGAGGGTTTAGACTCGAGGGTAACCCGCGGTCACAAAGGTCAACGCGAACGCGCGCGCGACGGCGAGAACGTTTTGAGGAGACAGACGACTCCGTCGACCGAAACCTCTCCGGGGCCTTTACACGCGCTGGTGAAGAGCGTCGTGGCGCGACAGAGGGCGGGGTATGACGACGCGGAGACTGACGACGACGGCGAGCGCCGCCGCGCGAAGGATGCCGAGTCGAACAAAGAGAACGACGATGACGCTTTAAGACGCGCGACGACGTCTTTTGGCGATGACCAATTGGTTTCGTTCGTCTCGTCTCCGAAGACGCCGAAGACGCGTTTTCTTTTTCGCACGAAAACCCCGAGCGCGTTCTCGGCGGCGCGGGCCATCCCGCGGTTCGAGCGGGTCGCGTCGAGAAGCGAGAGTTTGTCTGTGAACGACAGACAAACGTCTCGCGGCGGATTCGTCGTCACGAAAGCGTTGCTCGAGGACGAAAACGCCAAGCGTCTGGCGCTGGGGTCGCTGTTCGACTCCGAAGAGCTCGCTCTGTGTGTGAACGAGAACGACGGTCGTTCCGACGGAAGAAGAAACACACGCGAGACGGAAGAAGAAGAGACGCGCGTGTTCGCCGCGCTCGAGGCGCTCGTCACTCGAGCCGACATATGAGCCGCGTTTTGAGCGAGAGACTTTTTGACCGTCGCGTTAGACGCGACCGCTCTCTTCTACCGAAGAAACGCTTCCCAGTTTTCGAGCGACTCCGTCGGTACTACCGTTTTCGCGCGGTCCGCTTTCGAAGGTGTCATCACTCCGTAAAGGCGACTAACGACTAAAAGTTGATTCACGACAAAGCTCGTTCGCTAACATGGCACGGCCGGCGCCACGGTCGGCGCGTTTCTTGGAGACGGCGCACTCTTGTCTAAAGTCTCGTCTTTCCCTCTCGTTTGGCATGAGCCCGAAAAAACACAAAATCGGCCCCGCCACGCCGCGCGCCGCGGCGACGCTGGCGGCCGCGCTGAGCGCGAGCCACGGCACGACCCCGATCGCGCCGGCTTCCCACTCGAGCGCGTGCGGGAACGCGAGCCACTTTCCGATCGACCCCACTGCGGCTCTCTGCACGACGAACGCCGGCGCGCCGTCGATGAGTCTGTCGAAGTCGTCCGACGCGAATGGGTACAATCGCGCCTTGGTCGTCAAAAACGCGAACGCGCATCCGACGAGCGCCTTGGCGACGGAGACGTAGTGCGACACGAACAGCGCCCGCCGCAACGCCGGGTCCGTCTGACGGTGCGCGAGCCGCTTTTCCTTGTGGTGTAAGAGGCGCTCGCGCCGCTCGGCGAACGCCAGGGAACGGGGGGACGTCGCGGTCGCCAGCGACGCGCGAAGCGCCCGGATGTCCTGCTGCAGCGTCCACACCTCGTCCGTGCCATGCGCGCGCGAGATGGCGAGGCGCGCGAGGTCCAGCGCGACGAAGATCGCGAACACGGCGAGCGCGGCCGGGGCGGACATGGATGTGGGGAGGCTTCGGATGCACGCGCGAACGCGGCGCGCGACCGCCACCGCCACCGCGACCGCCTCTGCGACCGCCACCTCTGAGGGGCGCCCCCGAGGAGGCCGTCTGATGTTCTTTTCGTCGACGAGGAAGAACCAACAACGCTTGGGACGCGTCGTTTTTTTCACCGGAGTCGGTCCCGATCGAGCTTCACCGCGAAACGCCGGACTGACCGGTTCGCTCGATCGGAGTCTTGACCGACTAGCCCCTACCCGCGTTATTGTTTTTCTGTACGCCTTTCCGCTTCCGCCTCGGAGCGTTCGACACTCCCCGACGCGCACGATGGCGCCGTCGTACGGGGCGACGCCGCGGGATGACGGCGTGTCGTCGACGCCCGTTTCGGGGCGGACGCCGGAGAGGCCGCCGAAAGAGAAGCGGAGGCGGCGCGCTCGGCGCGCGGACCCCGCGGACCTGCATCCCGCGATGCGGCGCCTGAACGCCGTCTCGGACTTCATCGTGACGTACATCCCGTGGCTGTTCCTGGGGTACCTGCTGTTCAGCGCGTGGTTTCTGCACGTGTTCTTGGCGGACGAGCACACCAAAAAGTTCCACACGTGGATCGACACGATGTACTTCGTGTTCATCACCATCCTCACAATAGGGTACGGCGACGTCTACCCCACCACCGACGCGGGGAAGAGCTACGTCATAGTCTTCATCTTAGTGGGCGCGTGCCTCGGGTCGGTCATCCTCGGGTACGTCGCCGAGTGGGTTTTGGCGACGCAGGAGCGCGTGCTGGAGGCGCTCGCGAGACGAAGAGCGCGCGTGATGTCCGCGGACGTCGAGAAGATCCGCGAGCGGCTCTCGGACGCGAGCCGGAGGTCCGTCGCGCGAGCCGAGCGGGGCGAGAGGGATTATCCCTCTCGGCGGAGGATTGATGATGCGACGGATGGAGAGCCGACGGATGATGGGGAATCGACGGACTCCTCGAACGCGGAATCGTCGAACGTGCCTGTCCTGAAAGCGTTATTCGTCGTTTTATTCTTCACCACCGTCGGCGCGCTCGGCATGATGGCCATCGAGAAGGTAAGTTTCACCACCGCGTTTTACTGGGCCGTCGTCACGGTGACCACGGTGGGGTACGGCGACGTGACTCCTAAGACGGATTTCGGGAAAATCTTCACGTGCGTCTTCGCGACGCTCGCCGTCGGCACGGTCGGTTGGGCCATAAGCACGATCGCTGAGTTATATATCAAAGCGAGTTTAGTAAACGACGCGAACGAGAAGTTAGATCAGTGCCGTGTGACGCCCGAGTACCTCGCGGAGGTTGGCGGGAAGAAGGGGTACGTCACGCGGTTGGATTTTTTTAAAGCCACGCTCGTGTCGTTGGGCAAAGTCACCGACGCCGACGTCGAAATGGTCGATAAACGGTTCGACGAGCTGGACGTGAACGACGACGGGCAGTTGTCCATCGAGGACCTGATCGGGGACATGGACCAGCTCGCCGCGGACCTCGCGAAGGTACTAAGAGCGCGCGAGGAGGAAACCGGGCCGTGACGCCGAAAGGCGAGTGTTGAGCGTTGAGTGTTGAGAGCGAGCGACGAACGTCGCGGCGTGAAAAGGCTACTTCAGCTGGCGCTCCGCGGTTTATCGAGTCGCAACCCAAACTTGGTTCGGACGCGATGACGACTTGCAGATATCGATATGAGCATTCAGTCAGAATTTCGAGTCATCGAGTGTGTGGATGAGTGGATATTTTCCGCTCGCGCGGAAAATATCCCTTTTGCGACGCATCTTTTTCATTTCTCGCGCCACGTGTCGCCCCTCTCGAGCGCGCGCAGCCTCGAGATGGAAGCTTCCATGTCCGCCCCCGCCCGCTCGATCCACGCCTCGACGTCGAAAGACGCCGCGCCGTTCCTCAGGTGCGTCTCGCGCGGCAGTCCGCGGTGGACGCGGCCCGCGTCCCCCGGAGGCATTTCGATCTGTGCTGACTCCGCGGTCGGCGCGTTTCCGAGAGCGACACGCGTCGCGTTCGTTTACTGACCCTCGCGTTTACCGTTCACTCGCTCCGACACGAAAACGAACCCATGACCCGTATACGTTAATGTCGTTTCCAGGTTCATGTGGAACCTGGTCACGGACAAGTCCACCGACGCGGTCGTCGCGTGGGCGGGCGACGGCAAATCGTTCACCGTGCTTCACCCCGAAGCGCTGCCGCTTCTGTTACCGAAACGTTTGGGTCTGTTCAAGGAGTCCTACGGCGGGTTCGTGCGCGAGCTCGCGCTGTACGGGTTCCGGTGCGTCGCCAGCGACAAACACGGCATACCGGTGACGTTCGCCGTGGACGACTTCGAGCGCGGGCGATTCGACGCGCTGAAACGCGTGCGACGCAAGGCCAACTACGGCCGGAGCAGGCGCATGTGACGCGCGCGTTTTTTTTTTCGTTCGCGAAGAGCGACGAGTTGAGAGCGCGCCGCGCGCGTCGAAAGAGTAAAGAGTTGTTTTGAAGAAACGAGTTGATGGGAGTGTTGAGAGTGTTGAGTGTTGAGAGTGTTGAACGTAACGCGCCGGCGCGTGACGCGCCGGCGAGTTACGTGTCGTGTTGTTGTAAGAAGAGCGCCGAAGGCAAAACGCCTTTTCGTTCGTCCTCCGCGACGCGGACGCGGATTGCGGAGGAAAAAAAAGAAGTCTCTCATCACAAAAAACGTGACGGCGCTTTTTTCGCGTCTCGTCGGAAGTGTTCCGCCGTCCTCACGCGGGAAGCGCGTTGTTTTCGTCCGACCGCGGGAGGGGCGCGTACGTCTGCGCGGCGAGGCTCTGCGGGTCGCGAGACGTCGACGCGAACCCGCCGTCGAACGGTCCCGGGTTCGATTCCCGCTCGCGGCGGCGATGCCGCCGCGACGCGTCGTCGCGCGACGCGCTTTTTTTTCTTTCTTTCACAGCGCCTCCGCGGGGGGCTTCCCCCCAGACGCCGAACCTCGCTCTTCGCTCGTCCACGCAGCAGACGCAGGGCTCGATCATCAGCCACAGCGACGGTAGGAAGAGCGAGAACTGCACTGACGCGAAAAACGCCCAGAAGGACCATCCCTCGTACGAGTTAAAGGTTCCGCGGTCGAGAAACGACGGCGCGTCGTCTTGCGCTTTTATGAGCATCGCCAAGACGATGAACCAGGCGGCTTCTCCGAAAGCGATTTGCGTGATCGCGAGACACGCCGCGAAGGCGCTGGATAACCACCGTCCTTTTGTGGCGAACACGTAGGTTCGAGACACGACGAGGATCTTCAGGAACCCGACGTACAGGAACAACAACGCGAACGCGCGCGTGATTTGTAACCAGGC
>ENA-OUOG01000403-OUOG01000403.1-marine-metagenome-genome-assembly--contig:-NODE-403-length-57191-cov-4.320885_pt1 | contig 57191 bp, 47 predicted proteins | sample MGYA00248635_ERZ508505 | MGnify/ENA primary metagenome ERZ508505 (study PRJEB26176, sample SAMN06267871) | marine metagenome | isolation source: Saanich Inlet, British Columbia, Canada | place: Pacific...
TTTTAAAGCCGGTGAAATTCGTATTTTAGTTGCAACTGATATTGCTGCTCGTGGTTTAGATATCGAACAGCTACCTCAGGTGGTCAATTTTGATCTGCCTAATGTATCTGAAGACTATGTGCATCGTATTGGCCGCACCGGTCGTGCTGGACAAACGGGTAAAGCAATTTCTTTAGTCAGCGCTGATGAAGTCGATCTTTTGTCCGATATTGAGCGCTTAATACAGCAGCTATTGCCGCGCGAAGACGTCGAAGGCTATGAGCCCAAGCATGCTCTTCCAGAAACTACATTAAGAGCGCCAGTTAAGCCTAACAAGCCAAGAAAGGCGCTTAACCGTGAAACCGGCGCAGGTAACAAAAGCAGACATAGTAAAAAATCTGGCGATGATAATCGCTCAGGTTATGGTCAGGGCCCTAAGCCGGGAACCAAACGCAAAAGCGGTGGACGCAATCAGACTGCAAAAGCCACAGAGGCTGCTAGTAGCGATTCAGGTAAACCATCATATTCGCAACGCAAATCATCTACCAAAGGCAAGCCAGGATCAGGATCAGGGTCAGGGTCAGGTAAATCACCCTATGGTTCTGGTGGCGGTAAACGCAGTGGCGGAAATAGCTTTGGTGGTAATCGATCTGGCTCAGACAGACGCGGCAATCGATAAACACTTTTACTTGGCTCATCACTTTTGGGTGAGCTCTGTTCGAAACCCTAATTTAGAGAAGATAAATTAATGTTTGAATTTCAGCTAAGCAAAGTAGCAACCTTTAAAAATGACCTATTATCAGGTCTCACTGTTGCCCTAGCGTTGGTTCCTGAAGCTGTGGCATTTGCCTTTGTAGCTGGTGTAGCGCCACTAGTAGGTCTTTATGCCGCCTTTATGGTGGGTCTTATCACTGCAGTGATTGGCGGTCGTCCGGGTATGATTAGTGGTGCTACCGGTGCCTTAGCCGTAGTCATGGTTTCTTTGGTGGCTCAACATGGCGTTGAATATCTATTTATCACCGTGGTACTCATGGGAATCTTGCAAATAGCTGCAGGTATTTTCAAATTAGGTAAATTTATTCGCATGGTACCCCACCCAGTGATGCTGGGCTTTGTTAATGGATTGGCAATTGTTATTTTCCTAGCGCAACTGGGTCAGTTTGGCGAAGCCGGTCAGCCGGGTTGGTTAAACGGCACCTTTATGCAGGGTACGATTGTAGATGTGGCTTGGTTGCAGGGCAGTGCGATGAGCATGCTACTGGGATTAGTCCTGTTAACTATGTTGATTATTTACTTCTTACCTAAAATCACCAGAGCTATTCCATCCTCATTGGCGGCTATCTTGGTGGTTACAGGTTTGGTATTAGGTTTTGATCTAGATACTAAGGTCGTGGGTGACGTGGCTTCAATAAGCGGTGGGTTACCTTCTTTCCATATTCCGATGGTTCCATTTACCTTTGAAACCCTAATGATAATTTTGCCTTATTCGATTATTTTGGCGGCTATTGGATTGATTGAGTCATTACTGACATTGCGCCTTATTGATGAAATTACTGAAACTCGTGGCCGAGGTAACAAAGAATGTATCGGTCAGGGTGTGGCTAATACTGTGACAGGTTTCTTCGGTGGTATGGGTGGTTGTGCCATGATCGGTCAAAGCATGATTAATGTGAATTCTGGGGGTCGTGGACGTCTATCGGGTATCAGTGCAGCACTGTTTTTATTGCTATTTATATTAGTTGCCTCGCCGCTGATTGAGCAAATCCCTTTAGCAGCGTTAATCGGTGTGATGTTTATTGTGGTTATCGGTACCTTTGAGTGGTCAAGTTTCAGAATTATTGGCAAGGTGCCAAAAACTGATGCGCTAATTTTAATCTTGGTTTCTGGTGTCACCGTTGCCACAGATTTGGCCGTAGCGGTGATTGTAGGTGTGATTGTATCTGCCCTGGTTTTTGCTTGGCAGCATGCCAAATACATTCGTATTGAAGCCAGAGAAGATCACAAGGGCTCAACAGTCTATGCAGTAACAGGCCCATTATTCTTTGGTTCGGTGACCTCTTTTCTGGAGCGCTTTGACCCCAAAGCTGACAAAGATGATGTGGTGATTGATTTTGCACGTTCAAGAGTGGCAGATCACTCGGGTCTTGAGGCAATTGACACCCTAGCAGAACGCTATGTGAAGGCTGGAAAGAATCTTCATTTGGTACACCTTAGTGAAGAATGTCGCAGACTACTAACCAAAGCAGGCAATCTGGTTGAAGTTAATGTGATCGAAGATCCTAAATACTTTGTGGCTGACGACAGCCTGGCGTAACTTTTATAAAAAAATCTGCCATTTCTGCACTAGTGGCGACTTGAAATTTGGTTTTTTGCCCTTACCTACATAATAGTGGCAAGAAAATTGCCGAAGATTAGGTTTTAACTAGGAGAGATGGCAGAAATGACAGCAAAGTCAAAAAGCAAAGCAGAAACCATGGGGTTTCAAACTGAAGCAAAACAACTGCTTCAGTTAATGATTCATTCTTTATATTCCAACAAAGAAATCTTCTTACGCGAATTAATTTCTAATGCATCCGATGCAACTGACAAGTTTCGTGTTGAAGCCCTAGAAGACAGCGCGCTATACGAAAGTGATGGCGAGCTTAGAATTAGAATTGCGGTCAATGAAGAGGCTAAAACTATTGAGATTTCTGACAATGGTATTGGTATGTCAAAAGATGAGGTTATTGCTAACCTAGGTACCATTGCCAAATCGGGTACTTCTGAATTTCTTAAAAACCTAACCGGTGACCAAAAGAAAGATTCCCAATTAATCGGTCAGTTTGGTGTGGGTTTCTATTCTTCATTCATCGTAGCCAAGCAGGTTGTGGTAGAAAGTCGACGTGCGGGTGAGGCAGCTAACGAAGCGGTGCGCTGGACCTCGGAGGGTGAAGCTGACTTTAAGGTTGAGTCCATTGAAAAAGCCGATCGCGGAACCAGTATCACATTGATTCTAAAAGATGATGAGCAAGAGTTTGCCAATAACTGGCGCCTGCGTAGCATTATCAAAAAATACTCTGATCATATTGCTATTCCCGTGCAGATGGAAAAAATTCAGCCACCAGCAGGAGAGGGTGAAGAGCCAAAAGCTGATCAAGCACCTGAATGGGAAGCCATCAACGATGCCCAAGCCTTGTGGACAAAATCACGAAGCGAAGTGAGTGATGATGAGTACAATGAATTCTACCGTCATATATCCCATGATTTTGCCGAGCCATTAAGTTGGAGCCACAACCGCGTAGAGGGCAAGCACGAGTACACCAGCTTGCTGTATATCCCCGGTATGGCACCAATGGACCTTTATCAGCGTGAAGCCGCAAGAGGGTTAAAGCTGTATATCAAACGCACCTTTATTATGGACGACGCCGAGCAGTTCTTACCTATGTACCTGCGTTTTGTAAAAGGCGTATTGGATAGTGCCGATCTTCCGTTAAATGTGTCTCGTGAAATACTGCAGAGCACACCGATGGTGGATAGTATTCGCTCAGCATTAACTAAGCGTATTCTAGATATGCTAGCCAAAATGGCGAAAAGCGAACCTGATAAATATGCCACATTCTGGAATCAGTTTGGTGCAGTTCTTAAAGAAGGGCCCAGTGAAGATAATGGCAATCGCGAAAAAATTGCCAAATTATTCAGATTTGCCAGCTCAACCAGTGAAGGAACCGACCCAACGGTTAGCCTAGCTGATTATATTGAGCGCATGAAAGAGGGTCAGGACAAGATTTACTATGTGACCGGCGACAGTCATTCAGTGGTGGCTAACAGTCCTTACTTAGAAGTGTTCCGCAAACATGGCATTGAAGTACTACTGATGTCTGACCGAATTGACGAGTGGATGATGGGTTATCTTTCAGAGTTCGATGGAAAATCCTTCCAAGATGTAGCCCGTGGAGATCTTGATCTAAGCGCCATTATTGGCGAAGACGACGAGTCTGATAAAGACAGTAAATCCAAGGCCAAAAAGAAAGATCAAACCGCTGAAGATGCCCTATTAGATCGTGTTAAAGGCCTATTAGAGGCAAAGGTTGAAGCGGTTAAAAGCACTAGTCGCTTAACCACCTCACCGGCCTGTTTAGTAGTGGGTCAGGATGATATGGGTGAGCAGATGCGTAAAATTATGCAGGCTGCAGGTCAGGCGGTACCGGAGTCCAAGCCGATACTGGAGGTCAATATGGATCATCCATTGGTCAGCAAGCTCGAGGCGGAAGCAGATGAGGCCAGTGCTGGGCGTCTAGCGCGGGTGCTATTTGATCAGGCAGCGCTGTCAGCTGGTCGTCCACTGGAGAACCCTGCAGAGTTTGTACAGGAACTCAACCGATTAATGTTTGAATAAAATAGCTAAAATCAACGCAAATGGCGCGCTTTTAGGGGCGCTATTTGTGGTTTCGCGGCTATAATGCAACTCCAATGGGGTTGTGGAGCATAGGCTCGGTGACAGACTATAAAAATCATAGGGTAGCAGTTTTGGGTGGTGGCAGCTTTGGCACCGCAATCGCCAATATGATTGCGTCCAATGGCTATGCTGTGACCCTCTGGTTGCGCAGCGAAGTTCGCGCCGCCAGTATCCGCGACTCCCGCGAAAACTCCGACTATCTCCCTGGCTACCAGTTACATAGCGCCATGGAGGTCAGCACCGATCTAGAGCAGGCTCTGGCGGGAGCCCAGACAGTATTCTTTGCCGTGCCCAGCAGCTCATTCCGTGAGCTGGCCAAGAGGGCCTTCCCCTTTCTCAATAAAGACTGCGTTTTGGTCAGTACAGCCAAAGGCATAGAAGCCCATAGCTTTATGCTGCCCAGTGAAATTCTGGAGCAGGAAATTCCCCACTGTTCGGTCGGAGTAATAAGTGGGCCCAATCTGGCTAGAGAGATTGCTCAGTTTGAAATTACGGCTACAGTTATTGCCAGCGAAAATGCTGAGCTCTGCGAGCGAATTCAGACATTGCTGGGATCGCAATATTTTAGGGTCTATGCCAATCATGACCGCTATGGTGTGGAATTAGCCGGAGCATTAAAAAATATCTATGCCATTGTGGCCGGCATAGCTGAGGCCATGGATGTGGGGCAAAATACCAAAGCTGTTGTCTTGACCCGCAGTCTAGCCGAGATGAGCCGTTTTGCGGTGCATCTTGGGGCTAACCCATTGACCTTTTTGGGCCTTAGCGGTGTGGGTGATCTCTATGTAACCTGCACTTCGCCCCTGAGTCGCAACTTCCGTGTGGGGTTGGCGCTGGGACAGGGAAAAACTCTGGATCAGGCAGTGTCTCAGGTAGGGCAGGTGGCCGAGGGTGTAAATACGACTAAACTAGTAAAAGAGAAGGCCGATGATTTAGGTATTTATATGCCACTGGCTTCGGCTCTATACGCGACCTTATTTGAGCAGCGCTCTATCCTGGAGTCTCTGCAGTCGATGATGCTCGCAGAACAAAATACTGATGTGGAGTTTATGGTGAAAGCAAATGACTGATAATAAAGGAACATTAAGCAACAGTAATACCTGGGTTCGTCTGGCCTATATGTTTGTATTCACATTGCTGCTTATGGCTGCCCGGCTAGTTATCACTCTGGTGGTGATAGTGCAGTTTTTGCTGGTGCTGGTGACTGGTAGCGACAACGAAAACCTGCGCAATCTTGGGCAGGGCCTGGGGAAGTGGGTCTATCAGACGGTTATGTTTTTGACCTTTAACACGGATAGCAAACCTTTCCCATTTGATGAGTGGCCGGAGGTTGACCCATCGGAAGGCTACTCGGTGCGCTCAGCAGAGGATATTGAGGAAGCTGAGTTCGTTGAGGTGGAAGACGATAATGTACCATCGTTTACCGAGACTGAAGAGACAGAGACCAAAGAGCAGGGCACCAAGAAAAAAGCCAAAAAATAAGTATGGTCTGTGATGCTGTAACCGCGGCTTCAGGACTATGCTGAGTAGGGAGTTTCCGAGCTGAGCTACTTTGGCTCGACGCAAAATTAATAATAATGCAATCGATGGGTTAGATGATCTAACACCGCGGGGTAACCTGCGCGTCATAGAGGGATTTTTGCAGCAAACTCAAGTAAATAGTTTACTGATGGCACCTAAGTTGCCATTGGTGAGTTTGTTGGTCGATTATTTAACCAGAGAAACAGGTATCCGGATGGGTACTGCGAGCCTGGCTTCGCTCTCTATGGACTATCCCGCATCGGGAATGGCAACTTTACATTGGATACATAATGTCGATTGAATTTATCAGAGAGCGCAGCTTCGAAAATAAAGGTTTAAAATTTACAGCCAAAGAGTGGGGTCGCTCCGGTTACCCTCCGGTGATAGCCCTGCATGGCTGGTTAGATAATGCCAACACCTTTGATCGCATGCTGCCCCATATGGAAAATCTCCATGTGATTGCGGTTGATCTGGCCGGTCATGGGCGCAGCGATTTTCGCTCCCAGGATTCCGGCTATGATATCTGGCACGATATAGGCGATGTGATGGCGATTGCCGACCAGATGGGATGGGAGACCTTTGGTTTGATTGGGCACTCCCGTGGGGCCATTATTTCAGGCCTGGTGGCCGGTACTTTCCCAGAGCGTATAACTCAGGTAGCTATGATTGATGGCTACCTGCCTCTGCCAGAGGAGGCCCATAACACCGCCAAACACATAGCGCGGGCCATTCATGAAAACAAGCGCTTTGGCGCCGCGTCACCCACAGGCTTTGCGGACTATGAACGCGCAGTGCAGGCGCGGGTTAAAGGCTTCGTGCCGCTTGACCATGATGCGGCCGCTATTTTGGCCGAGCGCGGCGTGGTCGAGGCCGATGGGCTATTTTACTGGCGCAACGATCAGCGGCTTAAAGCGGCATCAATGGTTAAGTTTTCCAAGGATCATCTGCAAAGCTTTTTAACCGCGATTCGCGGAAGGGTCATTCTGGTACAGGCACAAAACAGCGCATTTACCCCTAGTCCAGAGCAGTCTGCGGCCTTTGAGTGGATACCTCATATGAAAATTATCAAACTGCCAGGCTCACACCACCTCCACCTTGAGGGGCAGGCTGAGCAGGTGGCGCGGAGTATTCAGCCCCTATTCACCTGAAGAGCTGGGGCCAAGCCTTGATTCGGCGCAACTAAGCAGCTACTTTTAAAAAACACCGTCTGCGATTAGGCTAGTATTGATGCGACAAAAGAATTAGCTTTTGTGTCCTATCAAGGAGAGTTTTTATGTCAATTTCTATCGAGCAGTTAACCGCCTTTCTCGGCTGGTGCACATTGATCAATATAGGCCTGTTACTGTTCTCCACACTGATACTTGCTCTGGTGAAAGACTTTGCCATCAATATGCACAGTAAAATCTTTGACCTGGACCCTGAAACATTGCCCGCTATGTACTTTGACTATCTGGGCAGATTGAAGCTTCTGGTGATCGTATTTAATCTTGTGCCCTATCTGGCGCTGAGAATTATACAGTAAACAGGTGATAACCAAGGATGGCGTCAGCCGCTAAAGCCGGTGGTTGAGCTAGATTTTAGACAGGAGTCTAAAGCCAATGAGTACTTCACTGGAACGGAAGCCAGAACCTGAATTATGTGTAGTTTGTTGGGGCAGTAAAGTGCATCAGTGCGAAGCCTGCCATGGCAGTGGCAATATTGGCTGCATTGGCTGTTTGGGTAAGTGGGCTCAGCAGTCATGTCTTATTTGCGCAGGGTTAAAGCAGCTGCGCTGCCATCTCTGTAATGGCGGTCTGGTCGGCTGTGGGGTCTGTGGCGGCACAGGTCAGCGCTGGTAGCTGGGCTGTCAACACCATAGCAAAAAACCGATATTGCCCATAAGCAGTATCGGTTTTTTTAAGGATTGAAATGCTCTGGCTAGAGCATTATTGATTGTTTAGCAGTGCCAAAAACTCAGTGCGAGTCGCCTGATCTGTGCGGAAGCTGCCCAGCATGGCAGAGGTTTTCATGGAGGAATTTTGCTTTTCTACGCCGCGCATCATCATGCACATATGCTTGGCTTCCACGATAACACCCACGCCACGGGCTTCAGTTACCTCTTGAATAGTTGAGGCGATTTGCTGGGCCAGTGCCTCTTGAATCTGCAGCCGGCGAGCAAACATATCCACCACTCGGGCCACTTTTGACAGACCCAGCACTTTTCCATTGGGAATATAGGCCACATGGCATTTGCCGATAAACGGCAGCAGATGGTGCTCACAGAGAGAAAATAATTCTATATCTTTAACTATGACCATCTCTTCTGAATCAGAGGGAAACAATGCATCATTGATTACCGCATTCAAATCCATTTTGTAGCCGCTGGTGAGGTAAGCAAAAGCCTTGGATGCACGATCAGGTGTATCCAGCAAACCGGCTCGCGTCACGTCTTCGCCGGTGCTTTCAATAATTTTCTGATATTGCTCTTTCATGGTAGTCCCTGTTAAATTTTTATATTTCTCTGGATTGCTGCATTCTCCAACAAACTACAGACCATTGCTAGTTTCACAGGTAAAATAATGGCTATTGCGGAGGCACCATGAAAGAAACAACCCATACCCATGCCAGTTCAGCGCCGGTGACTGTTGCAGCCATGCTAGAGCAGGGGCAGCAACAGTTTGAAGCAGCGCAGATATATTTTGGCCATGGCACTACCAGCGCTTGGGACGAAGCTGTGTACCTGCTGTCCTATGTTCTCGATTTGCCCCCAGGTGCAGACCGCTCATTGCTGTCTCAGGCAGTTACAGAGCAACAGCAGGCCGATATTCAGGCCCTGTATCAGCGAAGAGTTACAGAGCGTATTCCCGCCCCCTATCTAACTGGCACGGCCTGGTTCTGCGGCTTGCCCTTTGCCGTGGATAAGCGGGTGATTATTCCACGCTCGCCGGTGGCAGAGCTTATTTTCAATGGCTTTCAGCCCTGGTGTGAGGCTGAACCTGCCAAGGTACTAGACCTCTGTACTGGCAGTGGTTGCATAGGTATTGCCTGTGCCTATGCCTTTGAGGAGGCTCATGTAGTGCTCAGCGATATCTGTTCAGAGGCCCTGGCCGTTGCAGCGACTAATATTGCGCAACATGAGTTAGGTAATCGGGTGAGGGCCCTGCAGTCTGACCTCTTCGATGGGCTCAGCGGGCAGCGTTTTGATCTTATTGTCAGCAACCCGCCCTATGTAGATGCTCAAGATCTCGCAGAGATGCCCGATGAGTATCATCACGAGCCAGAATTGGCCCTGGCCTCAGGTAGAGATGGACTGAATTTTACTCGGCGATTATTGCGCGAAGCTGAGCAGTATCTCTCGGAGGAGGGGGTTCTGGTGGTGGAGGTGGGCAATTCCTGGCTGGCTCTGGAGAGAGCATTCCCCAATGTGCCTTTTGTCTGGCTGGAGTTTACCGAAGGAGACGCTGGTGTATTTGTGCTGTCTCGCAATGAATTGCTTGAACATCGGGAATCTTTTACCTAATTTACGTATAATTGACGCCAGCATTCAGGTAACCATTTTAAGCTATCATTTGATTTAGAGAAGACTATGTCGGGAAATTCCATCGGAAAACTATTTACTGTCACCAGTTTTGGCGAGAGCCATGGTCTGGCGATTGGCTGTATTGTAGATGGCTGTCCTCCCGGACTAGAGATAAGCGCCTCGGATTTGCAGCCGGATTTGGATCGCCGCAAGCCCGGTCAGTCTCGCTATACCACCCAGCGCAAAGAAGACGATGAAGTCAAAATTCTCTCCGGTGTGTTCGAGGGAAGAACCACAGGCGCCTCGATTGGTATGATGATCGAAAACAAAGATCAGAAATCAAAAGATTATAGTAAAATCAAAGACTTATTCAGACCTTCTCATGCAGATTATACATACCATCAGAAGTATGGTGAGCGGGATTATCGCGGTGGTGGGCGCAGTTCTGCCCGGGAAACTGCCATGCGTGTGGCCGCTGGTGGCATTGCTAAAAAGTATTTAAAAGAGCGTCTGGGCATAGAAATCTTTGGTTATGTTTCACAGCTTGGCCCAATTGTCCCGGAGAATTTTGACCAGGCGGAGATTGAAAATAATCCGTTCTTTTTCCCAGATGCGGGCAAGGTTGCAGAGCTGGAAACCTATATGCAGGCTCTGAGCAAAGAGGGTGATTCCATTGGCGCCAAGGTCACAGTGGTGGCCAAGAATATGCCAGTGGGCTTAGGCGAGCCAATCTTTGACCGCCTGGATGCCGAATTGGCCCATGGGCTGATGGGCATTAATGCAGTAAAAGGTGTTGAGCTGGGCGCTGGTTTTGATGTGGTGGCTCAGAAAGGCACAGAGCACCGCGATGAGCTCTCTCCCGAGGGTTTTCTCTCCAATAACTCTGGCGGCGTGCTGGGGGGGATTTCTTCAGGTCAGGATATCCTGGCCCATCTGGCGCTAAAGCCCACGTCCAGTATTCGTATTCCAGGGCAATCCATTGATACTGCTGGCGAATCCGCCGAGGTGATTACCACTGGTCGCCATGACCCCTGTGTGGGCATTCGCGCTGTGCCTATTGCCGAGGCTATGCTGGCTATTACGCTTATGGACCACTACCTGCGCCATCGCGGGCAAAATGCCGATGTGGATTCCGGGCTAGCGCCAATTTAAGGGTCTACTCCCCTCGAGCCTTCAATTTACACCGAATATATTCATTGTGGCGAATATGTAGCAGATCAGCCACCCGACGAATAATACCCTCTTCATGCTTGTCCAGATGGCCGTCTGCATAGGCCACTCGCCACAGGGCGGTCAACAGATCCATCTTTTTTTCGAGCTTAAAGTGCAGGTTAATTTCACGGGTAAATTGATACAGAGAGGTAGCTTCCGCTACCTCTTCGCGAGACAGCCGCAGCAACTCATCTACCTGCTGGGCTTCAAGGCACAGAATATCGCAGAGGGTCTGGCTGATAGAGGCCAGTTCCTGCTCGTCTAGGTTGCCATCAATAACCATGACTTCCACGAGCAGAGCAGCAGTAGCTAGTTGTTCGCTGGCTACTGTCTCTTCGGGCTCGAGAACATTTTTGGCGAAAAAACTCTTGATGCGGTCGATCATTACTGAATATCTCGCAGCCAGGTTTCGAGCTTAATCTGATCTGTTACAAAGGCGCGAATACCCTCAGACAGCTTCTCAGTGGCCATGGGATCATCGTTGAGCTCATAGCGGAATGTTGGCTCGCCACCCAGCTGGTAGTGAATCTTCTCACCTGTGTTGGCTGGGTCTAATCTGCGTTCCAGCAGGCCATAGTCATCATCCAGAGCCTGCAGAAGCTGGGGGCTAATAGTTAGGCGGTCGCAGCCGGCCAGCTCGGTAATTTCGTCTGTATTGCGGAAGCTGGCACCCATAACCACAGTATTGTAACCCTGCTGCTTGTAGTAGTTGTAGATGCGGGTGACGGACTGCACACCGGGATCGTCAGCTGGCGCATAGTCGCTGAGATCAGTATTGGCCTTGTACCAGTCGAGAATGCGGCCAACAAAGGGGGATATCAGGTAAGCGCCTGCATCTGCTGCTGCCACTGCCTGAGTAAAGTTAAACAGCAGGGTCAGGTTGCAGTTGATACCTTCTTTTTCCAGCTGCTCGGCGGCTTTGATGCCTTCCCAGGTAGAGGCCATTTTGATCAGCACACGCTCTTTGCCAATACCTGCCTGTTGGTATAGCTCAATCAGCTGGCGCGCCTTGGCAATGGAGCCATCTCTGTCGAAGGACAGTCGCGCATCGACCTCAGTAGAGACGCGGCCGGGAATAGTCTCGAGAATTTTTTCACCAAAACCCACAGCCAGTCTATCCATGCAGGCTGAAAGCTGCTCGTCAGAGGACAGTTTGCCACTGGACACCGACTGAATCACCCCATCCACCAAACTGCGATAGGCTGGCATTTGCGCCGCTTTTAACAGCAGGGAAGGGTTGGTGGTCGCATCTTCTGGCGAGTACTGAGCTATGGCATCAAAATCGCCAGTGTCGGCAACCACTGTGGTGATCTCTTTAAGTTGAGCAAGTTTACTTTTGTCAGTCATGAAAATTAAATTCCCGTCGTTTTAATTAAAGCCCTGATGTTTTGGCCAGCGCCGCTGTTAATACATCAATGGTTACATCTGATTTATAGGCATTTTCGCTAATATGCCGCCTGTATTGCCGCGCCCCGGGCATGCCGTGAAACAGGCCTAAAATATGTCGGGTCATGGCTTGAAGTTTTGTGCCTTTCGCCAACTCATTATCCACATAATCGAGGAAGGCTTCAGCGATTTTTTCGCGGCTGACCAAAGGTTGCTCTGAGCCATAGATCTGCTGATCCACAGTGGCCAGCAAGTATGGATTGGTATAGGCCTCGCGACCGACCATCACACCGTCTATATGGTCTAGGTGATCCAGGGACTGGTCCAATGTGGTTACGCCACCATTGATAATAATCTCTAGATGGGGGAAGTCTTTTTTGAGTTGGTAAACCCGATCGTAATTGAGCTCTGGAATCTCACGATTTTGTTTTGGACTAAGGCCTTTCAGCCAGGCTTTGCGCGCATGAACCAGAAATGTTCCGCAGCCGGTCTTGGCTACTTTGTCCACAAACTCGCACAGAAACTCGTAGCTATCAAAGTCATCCACCCCAATTCGGTGCTTTACGGTGATGGGCAGGTCGACGGCATCCTGCATGGCTGCAATGCAGTCTGCAGTGATCTGGGCGTTTTTCATCATCACCGCACCAAACATGCCGTTCTGAACTCTATCGCTGGGGCAGCCACAGTTTAGATTGATCTCTGCATAGTCGTATTTACTGGCCAGCACACAGGCTCTGGCTAAATCTTTGGGGTCACTGCCACCCAGCTGCAGGGCGACTGGGTGTTCAAAGGGGTCCATCTGCAGGTGGTAGTGGGTATCGCCATAGATAATGGCACCGGTAGTGATCATCTCGGTGTAGAGCACAGAGTGCTGGCTGATTAGCCGCAAAAAATAACGACAGTGACGATCGGTCCAGTCTAGCATGGGGGCTACGCAGAATTTTCTGTTGATTCTGTCCATTGCTGCAGGCTCTGTGGCATTCTGATTTGCGGATGCGGGCATGGGTATGGGTCCGACTTCTCAGTGGCGCATTTTACACAAGTCTTATTGGCATGGTTAGCCTTTGTGATTGAAAACTACAGGGTCATGGGTTGTTCTGCCACAGCCCTGGGTGCAGTTGCCAATCGCTTTGGCTTGGGTTAGTTTGATCTTAAAGAGGCACAGCACAGCTCTGTATGGGTGCTTATAAAAATCACAATTAGGATTCACCTAATGACAGTATCTTCTGGCAGCACAGCTAGTAACAGGGCCGAGTTAAGCAGCACAGCCAGGTTAATTACCGGTCAGCGCATTCTTTGTACCCTGGGTAATTTGGGCCCCGAATTCGCCAAGTTGCCCCTGGCTGAACTGCGCCGAGTCTATGATACCTATGATTTGGTGTTCGGCAGCGGCTCAAGGGCAGATGTCAGTACCCAGGATATGCAGATTCCTCTGGGTGTGCAGCAGCTGGGGATCAGAATTTATCGGCCAACTCAGGCTAAGCCCAGGCTTACCCTGGTTTATTTTCATGGCGGCGGCTATGTGATTGGTGGGTTGCAGAGCCATCATGGCTTTTGCAGTCTGCTGGCGGGTCGAGCTGGTATAAACCTGATAGCAGTGGACTACAGGCGAGCGCCTGAAAGCCCATTTCCCGGACCTTTGGAAGATGGTTTAGGCGCCTATAACTGGGTGGTGGATCATGCAGCTGAGCTGGGTTTAAAAGATACAAAAATAGGGGTGGGCGGCGACAGTGCTGGGGGTAATCTGGCTGCAGTACTGTCCATGCAAACCTTTAGCGGAATAATTGAGGGTCAGCTATCTGCTGTGCCGGCATTTCAGTTTTTACTCTATCCCTGGGTCGATCTTGATAGTCTATCGGACTCTATTAAGCGGTTTGGCAAGGGCCTGTTATTGACCGAGAGCACCATGAAATTCTTTCGCCATAACTATTTACTGGGCGCTGACAGTGGCGCAGTCAGTGCCTCCAGTCCCATGGCCTGGGAGAATCTAGCAGATACCCCGGATACCCTGATTGTGACCGCAGAATACGATGTACTGAGGGATGAGGGTTTGGCTTTTGTAGACAAGCTTGTTGAGGGGCAGGTCAAGGTGATTCATCAGCATATGCCCGATTGCACTCATGGGTTTATTAGTATGGGCAGGTTTAGCAGAGCAACCCGCAACAGATTGCAGCAGCTGTGCGATATGCTTGGTGACTACAGCAGGCAGTCAGAGTCAGGCTAATTTGAGTTGCACCTATCTGCAAATGATACTAAGAATAAACTAACTGCTTTTGAAAGGATTCAGATGCTTATATCTGCGAGGTTTCTTTTTATTTCAATTTAATTATTGTCAGAAAGGAACACTGAATGGACTCATTTAAACCCTTTGATCAGATTACGTCTGTTGATAAACAACATCTATTTCTGCAAAAAATGGGCGGCAAGGAAATGGACCTTCCCTCACATCACCACACCCTCAAGGCAATTCAACTGCATACAGGCGTACCACAGATAATCCGTGGTCAGTTTAATATCGCCAGAAATATGGCCCTGTACTCTTATTTTTTTTATTCTCTGGGCTCAGAGGTGCAGCTCAAGGCCTGCAGTGTCATTGAGCATGCGCTGCGAATTAAGGCTAACAGACCAGAGTTAATGCTGCGCCAACTACTGATACTGGCCAATGATAAAAATTGGCTGATGGATTCAGGCTTTCGGCATATTGAAAAGCCCGGGGAGAGCAGAGGCTACTGCAAATCCCTGGAGAGGGTGCTGCCTCATCTGCGCAATGAGTCTGCCCATGGGGTTCCGCCTCTGGTATGGGACTGTATAAGCCATATTGAGCGCTGCGCAGATTTAGTGAATCAGCTGTTTCCTCAGGTGTGCAAATCTGGCCAGTAATTATTGGCTGTTGAGTTGCGGAGATAGCCGCGCCATGGTCTGATTTAGGATGATGGTAGATTCAATATTTTCAACCTGATGCACATTAGCCAGCTTGCCTTTTAGGAACAACTCGAAGGCCTGCAGATCGGCCATGGCCACGCGCAGTGCATAGTCATGCACACCGGCCAAAACACAGCACTCCAAGACTTCGGGGAAGGTCTGGATAGCAGCTTCAAATTCCGCCCCATTTTGGGAGGTGTTTTTATTGAGTTTGACAAAGACAAAGGCCGATACATTGATACCCAGCATGCTGTGATTGAGCCTGGCGCTGTACTGTTCAATAAGACCGGATTGTTCGAGTTTGCGCAGGCGTCTCAGGCAGGGGGTCTGGGACAGGCAAACCTGAGCGGCCAATTCAGCATTGCTGATGCGGGCATTGGCCTGGAGGGCATTAAGAATCTTTATATCGGTGCTATCTAACTTCTCTAACCTTTCTGGTCTCTCTAGTCTTTCTAGTCTTTGCGATGATATTGGCATAATCTGCTACCGTTGATTTAATTATAAGCATAATTATACATATATGAGGGTTTTGTAGCCGCTATTTAGCCGAATGATCTCAGGGTTTTTTGTTAGCATCTCAACTGCATTCAGCAGCGGAGAAAGACCTAGATGACAGCAAAAGCCCAGGCATTGGATCACTGGATTCGCTCGGATTTTCGAGATATGAATACGACACTGGAAGAGCTGTATTCCGCTGCTGCATATCCAGAGTCCGTGGAGGGTATAGGCGACAGTATCAAGCAGCAATTGGTCACTGAGGGCCAGGCACTAATAGTTGACCTGTTAGCTGAAGGCAATACAGATGAAGGCTTTGACAGTGGCTTTGATCTGCTGGGCAATGTGGGGTTTTATATGGCCGCCTGCCGCCGCCATGAAATTACCGAGCCCTCCCGAGAGAGCAGGTCTCCCTTGCAGGAAGCCTCGGCGCTGGCATTGCAGCTTGGCGCTTCTCTGGGTGTTATTCCGCGGTTTGCTTCCAGTCACTTGGAAACCCACAACTATGCGATCAATGCCGTCTACAAAACCTTTACCCATCTGAGTGACGAAAAAACATTTCTCGACTACAACACCAGAAGTGTATTTGCATTTATTCGCGCATCAGAGGCCCTGCGTCAGACTCTGCCCCTGGGGGTTTCACATCCGGTTAGCTACGATTTGCTGCTTAATGCGCAGCAGGCGCTGCAGGATGTCTGCGCCTACAATCAGCAACTGTTTGATCAGCTAGATAGCAATCATTTTTTTTACTCTGTTAGGCCCTACTACCGGCCCCACCGAGTGGGCCTGCATGAATATCGCGGTGCCAATGCGGGGGATTTTGCCGGTATCAATGTGATCGATTTACTACTGGGTGTCTGCCAGGCAGACGACCCCTATTACTCTCAGTTGCTGGTCGATAAATTCCTGTTTATGCGCCCGGAGGACCAACTGGTGCTGCGTGACTGCATGCGCCGCCAGAGTTTGCTGGATAGTTTTTTACAGGCAGGGCAGCAGGGTGCCGCTAAACAACCCTGGTTTAAGCGCAATCTAGAGCTATTTTTGCAGGTCTGTACTGCCCATGGTCAGACTGCACTGCAACATCATGAGCAGCTGGTACATAAATTTATTCAACAGCCTGCCGCTGAGGGAGAGCTTACCCACAGGCCGGGAATTACCGCCAGTGGTCCCCCATTACCTGTGTTACTCAAAGGTCTCAAAAAGCTCTGCGATATGCGCTGTGCCGCTGATGTGGGCGGAGAATTTAACACCCGCTACGCAGATATGCAGACCCTCAGAGGCTACCTGGGATGAGTAGAGGACCATTTATTGACCAGGTTGGTATCTATCTGATGAGTCATTCGGTGGGTCTGCCACTGCGCTCCTCCCAGCAGGCCGCCGCCGATTCTTTTTGGCAGCCCTGGCAGGCTGCAGATAGCAATATATGGACCCATTGGTTAGCGGCAATCCAGGAGTTTCGCACTCAGCTGGCCATACTCCTAAATGGGGATACAGCCAGTTTTTGTCCCCAGACCTGTCTCTCAACTGCAGTGGCCAAAATTGTTGATTCACTGGCTTGGCAGACAAGCAAAAACTGTATTCTGCTCAGCGAACAAGACTTTCCCTCTATAGCTTTTGCGCTACAAAAAGCTCTGGGTGACAGGGTCGCACTAAAGTTTATAGCAGCTGAAGCTGATACCTCAGACATCCATGTCTGGGACCAGCATATGACGGAGGATGTAGGCCTGGTTTTGGCGACCCATGTGCAGTCTAACAATGGTCGTCAACTGCCGGTTGCGCAGATCACTGCACTCAGCCGAGACAAAGGTATTCTCTCTCTGGTGGACATTGCCCAGTCTGTAGGTATTTTGCCCATCGACTTGGATAGCTGGTGTGCAGACTTTGTAGTGGGCTCCTGTGTGAAATGGGTTGGGGGCGGCCCTGGCGCCGCATTTATGTGGCTTAGCCCTGAGATAATTGAGCATTGTCAGCCCCGCAGTGTTGGCTGGTTCTCCCACAGGGATCCCTTTGAATTCGATATACACCATTTTAGCTATCAGCCAGACGCGCTGCGCTTTTGGGGTGGGACCCCCTCGGTCTACCCCTTTGCTCTGGCGGCCCATAGTTTGGCCGCTATCAATGCTAGGGGAGTTGAGTCGATCCGCGCTCACAACCTGAAGTTGGCCGATCAAATTATTGACAAGTTATCTCCTGAACAGCTGATTTCGCCATTGGACCCTGCACTGCGCAGCGGCACATTGATCGTCGATTTTGCTGACCGCCAGCCCCAACTCAGTGCTGTTTTACAGCAGCACCAGGTGCATTTTGATAGTCGCGCACAGGGTGTTCGTCTATCTCCCCACCTGTGCAATACAGAGGAGCAAATAGCAAGACTGACCGGTCTTTTTTAGGACGCGAAAACCTATATTTTCTATTACAGATTATTTTTTTATGGGTTAATCTGCGGCTACAAACTCAAGTTAATAAGAGCAAAATGCTATGACTGGTTCCCATCTCAATCGCCGCCAACTGCTGAAGGGTTTCGGGGCTAGTCTGGGGGCTCTGGCTCTAAGGGGCTTTGAAGTCTATGCCGATGAACCATTCTATTTTACCCATGGCATTGCCAGCGGTGACCCGCTCGCCGACAGAGTTATTTTGTGGACTCGGCTGATTCCTGGGAATGGCCAGCACGCTGAGATTGACTGTCAGTGGCAGGTGGCAAAAGATGCCGAGTTTAAGCAGCTGGTCAGCTCTGGTTCTGCCTCCACCAGTGCCGCCAGAGATTACACCATCAAAGTAGATGCTGGAGGTCTTGCTCCAGGCAGCCAGTATTACTATCGGTTTCTGCGCGGCAGCATCAGTAGCCCAGTGGGCACAACTCGCACATTGCCCGAGGGGGATATCAGTGAATTCCGTCTCGGTGTCTGCTCCTGCTCCAACTACCCTCAGGGATACTTTAATACCTACCGCCATATGGCCAATACAGACTTAGATTTGGTGCTGCATCTGGGCGATTATATCTATGAATATGCCGAGGGAGTCTATGCTAATCCCGTGGCTACAGGCGAATTGGGCCGGCAGGTAGAGCCCGGCACTGAAATCCTCAGTATCGAAGACTATCGCATGCGCTACGGCCTGTATCGCACAGATGCAGATTTACAGGCAGTACATGCCCGACACCCATTCGTCACCGTCTGGGATGATCATGAGTTTGCCAATGACTGCTGGACTGAAGGGGCGGAAAATCACAATGAAGGCGAGGGTGATTTTGCTGCCCGAGCGCGGGCTGCTCGCCAGGCCTATCACGAATGGATGCCTATCCGCACCGCTGAGGCAGGAGATCAGGCGCCGATTTATCGCAGTTTTAAGATTGGCAATCTGGCCGATCTGATGATGTTGGATACCAGAATCCATGGCCGCGACCGGCCGCTCAACTATGCCGTTGATCTACCTATGCGGTCCGCCCTCTATCATATGCACGCCAGTGGCCCCAGGTTGGTTACTGAGCAGCAGGCAGCACTAATTGCGGCGGACCAGCTGCAGCGGGTTAATCTGCCCTTTGATTTTTCTAGCGGTAAGCCTGTAGCCATTACGGACTACCGTCAGATCCAAAATTTGAGCCCTGAGACCTTGCCAGAGGGTTGGTACTATTTGCCCGATGCAGAGCGCTTTAAAACCCAGGCGCTGATTGATCCTGATCGACAGATGCTGGGAGCAGACCAGGAACAATGGTTGGGCGCAGAGTTACAGGCCAGCAAGCAGAGAGCCGCCACCTGGCAAATTCTCGGTCAGCAGGTGTTAATGGGCAAGCTTGAACTTCCGACACTCACCGATGAAGAGCTTAGGCTGGAGGAAACCAAGCCAGAGTATCGCCTTATCCTAAAGATGATGCAGACATTGGCCGGGGATAATCTACCTTTTAATCTCGATGCCTGGGACGGTTACTGGGCCTGCCGTGAACGGGTTTTTGACGCGCTGCTTGAGCACGGGGTTAACCCTCTGGTACTGGCCGGTGATACCCATAATGCCTGGGCCTTTAATTTAGCTAATGATCAGGCTCAGCCTGTGGCTGTGGAGCTGGGTACGCCGGGGGTCAATAGCCCTGGCCTAGAAACCTACCTGGCAACAGAGCCTGATGTGCTTGCCCGGGCCATGCAAGATGCCAGCTCAGAGCTTTATGCAGTGGATACAGCGCAGCGTGGCTGGTCAGAGGTAGTGCTGACCCCAGAGAGCGCGACCAATCAATGGCATTTTGTCAGCACGGTGCTGGATAGAGACTTCACAGTGACCAGCGCAGACAAGCAGATTTGTATGGCAGGAGATAAGAAGTTCAGCTGATAGGCTGATGCGGTGCATGCCAAGACCGGCTACAATCGCGCCATGGCTTTTGATCACCAATCTTTTCTTGCATCCCTGACCGGCAGACCCGGCATCTATCAGATGTTTGATGGCGACGGCGCTATTCTCTATGTGGGCAAGGCCAAAAATCTTAAAAAGCGCGTTGGCAGCTATTTTCGCAAGACTGGTCTGACCCCCAAGACCGCGGCGCTGGTAAAGCGCATTGCCAAAATTGATGTCACAGTGACCGAGACTGAGACTGAAGCATTGATTCTCGAGCACAATCTGATCAAGCAGTATCGTCCGCCCTATAATATTTTAATGCGCGACGATAAGAGCTATCCCTATATCTTTTTGTCCGATCGCGACCAGTGGCCTCGCCTGGCCTTTCACCGTGGCCCCAAAAAGGCCAAGGGCACCTATTTTGGCCCGTTTCCCTCAGTACATGCAGTGCGCGACAGCATGAGCTTCTTGCAAAAGACCTTTAAAGTGCGCCAATGTGAAGATGTATTTTTTAAAAACCGCTCCAGGCCATGCCTGCAGTACCAGATTAAGCGCTGCACTGCGCCCTGTGTAGAGTTTGTGAACCCTGAGGACTACAGCGCTGACGTAGAGTTAACCCGGCTCTATCTGGATGGCAAGGCAGATAAGATTCTCAAGCAGCTAGAGCGGGATATGGAGTCTGCCTCAGCTGATTTGCAGTTTGAAAAAGCCGCCGAACATCGCGACCAAATCTCCGCGCTGCGTACAGTGCAGGCCCAGCAGATGATAGAAAAGGGCAAGGGCACCATTGATGTGGTCGCCGGCGCTGTTACCAATGGTCAGGCCTGTGTGCATATGCTGTACGTTCGCCAGGGTCGAATACTAGGTAGCCGCAGCTATTACCCCAAGGCACCGCTGGCCGAGGAGGTTGCAGAGCTACTTGGCGAATTTTTACCCCATCTGTATCTGGATGGCGCTGGACGGCCAGATCTGCCCAAAGAGATTCTGGTCAATGCGCCTATAGAGGGGGCAGAGGCGCTCACTGAAGCGCTGCAGACCAGAGTAGGGCGCAATATTGAGATACGAGATTCAGTGCGCGGCTTCAGAGCCAAGTGGATCGAGCTGGCTCAACGTACTGCAGAGCAAAACCTCACCGCCAGGCTAGCGTCGAAAAAGACCATAGAGCAGCGCTTTGAATCACTGCGCGACACGGTTGGTTTGGAGCAGACCCCGCAGCGACTGGAGTGCTTTGATATCAGTCATAGCAGCGGGGAAGCAGTGGTTGCCTCCTGTGTGGTATTTGATGCCAATGGTGCGCTGAAGAGTGATTATCGACGCTTTAATATAGAAGGCATTACCGATGGCGATGATTATGCGGCTATGGAGCAGGCAATTCGCCGACGCTATACCAGATTGATGAAAGGCGAGGGCAAGTTGCCCGATATTCTGCTGATTGACGGCGGCAAAGGACAGATTGGTATAGCTAAAAATGTATTGGCCGATCTGGGCGTAGTCGGGGTAATAGTGCTGGGGGTGGCCAAGGGCACCACCAGAAAGCCTGGTCTGGAAACCCTAATATTGGCTGACCAGAATAACAAGGTAATAGCTAGGCCCCAGCAGGCGGCCCTGCACCTTATTCAGCAGATTCGTGACGAGGCGCATCGCTTTGCAATTACCGGCCACAAGGCGCGTCGAGATAAAAAGCGTCGCACCTCACCCCTGGAGGGGATTGCCGGCGTGGGACCCAGCAGGCGCCGAGATTTGCTCAAGCATTTCGGTGGTATTGGCGAGGTTAAAAAAGCCAGTGTTGCGGATTTAATGAAGGTTGATAATATAAACAAAAAGGTAGCTGAAGCTATTTACAGTGCCCTGTACAATGATTAACGTGACGTCCCCTAGTCGTCAATAATTATGGAAAATTAGAAAAGTCTATGTGGAATCTGCCCAATATACTGACACTGATGCGTATCGCCCTAATCCCAGTGTTTATTGTTGTCTATTACCTGCCCTGGGAATGGCATCACTTTGCCTCTGCCGCTATTTTTGGGCTGGCGGCGCTGACCGATTGGGTCGATGGCTACCTGGCTCGCAAGTTTAATCAGGTGACGCCCTTTGGCGCCTTCCTCGACCCGGTAGCAGATAAGCTGATTGTAGTTGCTGCGCTGGTGTTGCTGTTAGAGGTACATTCAACACCCTGGTTTGCGCTGCCGGCGATTGTCATTATAGGTCGCGAGATCGTTATATCCGCGCTGCGGGAATGGATGTCAGAGCTGGGCTCCAGGGGCAGTGTTGCGGTCTCTATGATGGGCAAGATTAAAACCTGGGTGCAGATGGCGGCTGTAGCCATACTGTTGCTGGCAAAACCAGAGCAGGAGCTGCTGACTACTGTGGGTTTTGTGGCTATTTATGCGGCTGCGATAATGACTCTGTGGTCTATGGTGCAGTACCTTGTGCTCGCCTGGCCTCAATTGAGTGCTGAGGCCGAGAAGTAGTTGATTTATTGCTGGTAATCCCTAGAATAGCCGCGTCTGAGTCAACGCTGACTTAGGCTCTGTCTGAAATTTGAAATGCGGTCTTTTTAAGGCGCCGTAGCAAAGTGGTAATGCAGTGGACTGCAACTCCGCCATCGTCGGTTCGATTCCGACCGGCGCCTCCATTTCAAATCTGTCTGTTTAATTCTTGAAGGGGCTCTGTACTGGGGTCAGTCCTGGTTACTTTAGCTGATCAGCTTGATAGCTAGTTCGCCAATCTGGGATAACTCTGAGGAAATACTCTCCAAAGGTACGGCAAGCCCAGTAGATGCAACCACCAAAAGCACGCCAAACACCAGAGCTACCAGCATCAATATACTGGTGATATAGGTGAAATTAAAAATCTTCTCTTTCATAGTAAAACTGTAACCAATCTTTTGTAGTACCCAGTTGCAAGAAAAATCCTGCGGGGGACCTTATATTAGCGATTGGATCAGTGCTCACTCGGCAAACAGCGACAAAGTATTGACATTTGACGACAAAAGCCTAGTATTCCTTTCAATTATGTAATGTATAGGCAAAAAAAATGGCAATGGTGCGAGCCGCAGTAATGGCGGGCTTTGACAATCAGGTGCGGCACCTCAAGGCCGACCCCGAAAAAATATTGCGGGACAACGGGTTTACATCCGGTTTTTCCTCTGAATGCGATCCAGATGAATTGCTGCCCTATGATCGGATCGAGCAGTTGTTGCAGGCTGCGGCTGATGCTACCCACTGTCCTCATTTTGCCGCTATGCTGGGTATTCAGCAAAATATTAATCTTCTGGGGGTGGTCGGCGATTTAATGTTGCAATCCAACGATGTGCGCACCGCACTGCTAGAGCTAGTTGATCATTTATTGCTGCATATTCAAGGGCCTATTAATGGCGCATTGCAATGTTTTGGCAATCAGGCCTACCTCAGTTACCACAACGCCTCCCAAACCCAGCTTCGCAAGCAGTCAGATGAATTGGCTATGGCTCACAGTATTATTATTATGCAGGCACTCTGTGGCCTAGACTGGAGACCCACCAGAGTCTGTTTTTGTCACCAGGCTCCTGAAAACCAAAGACCCTATCAAAAGTTATTTAAAGCGCCTGTGTTCTTTGGTCAGGAGCGGACTGAGATGGTTTTTCCAAAGCACTGGTTGAATGCGCCCATTATTCAGACAGACCCAGCTCTGAATATGATTCTGAGTACTCATATCAATCAACCTGAGCAAAATATACCGCGCAATTTCTGTGATGAGGTGGTCTGCCTGATCAAAGACTTACTACCGCTGGGGCCCTGTGGTTTAGAAACTGTGGCAGACCGGTTAGCCGTGCATCAGCGCACCTTGCAGCGCACGCTAAAGGAAGAGGGCAGTTCATTCTCCGATTTACTGGAGTCCGTTCGCCAGGAGATAGCCACAGAGCGTCTGCGCAACTCTAATATATCCATTATCCAACTCTCAGATTACCTGGGCTATGCAGACAATACGGCATTTACTCGCGCTTTTAAGCGCTGGTTCGGCAGCACACCCAGAGAGTGGAGAAAAACTGTCAATAGCGGCGGCTGAGGCGTTCCCATTGGGGATAATGATCATGTATACTGCCGCCCCTCAGCAAACCGCTGCTGATAAAAGTCCATCACAGTCTGTTTAGACACCCGGGTGGCGAAATTGGTAGACGAAGAGCAGGATGCTCAAGTGTCGCGATAGGCAGGACGCCGGTAGCGACCGCAACGCCAGTCTGAAAGACTGGTAGAACAATCAGTACATATAGATGATGCAAAGCCCACCTTGCTAGACGCCCGGGTGGCGAAATTGGTAGACGCAACGGACTTAAAATCCGTCGGTAGCAATACCGTGCCGGTTCAAGTCCGGCCCCGGGCACCATCTCCAGCCTTACTGCTTGCTAACATATTTATTCTTTGCCCCATGAGCAAGGTAAGCGTCGATTTTCTTGATTGAATTCCATAGCTCTCCATAATATTTGTTTTACTTTGGTTCGTAATTCCGCGAATCTGACTCTTTATTTTTCTATGGCTTACCACCTTTGGCCCTGAGTAATGGCAGGTCATTTTATTGGTTTGAAGCGTTGGCATTTAGCTCATATACTCAGGCTCATTAGAAAAGACTCCAGGGTGCAGAGCTCACTACCGGGGCGAATGCACCACAATAATAAGAGTGATTTTATGGTTCAGGACATTTCCAAATCTATCGAAGCTTGTGCCGCCTACTATGGCAAAGACGCAGGCGCAGTTCGGCAATATCTTACTCAGGGGCAGGAGCGTGCATTGGCACTGCCCAATCGCGGGCCGCTTCGGTTTGACCAACAGGGTGCTATTGAGCAAGATATTCTCGATGCCTACTCCACCTATGGTTTTTATATTTTTGAGAAGGCACTGAGTCAGGAAGAGGTGAAAGACCTCGAAGATGATCTAGATCGATTGAGGGATAATTTCCCCACTACCATGGGGGCAGCCACAGATGCCCAGGGGCGTCCAGCTCTGGGTGCGGACAGTCGGGCTATGGCACTGCAGTGGGCCAAACCACTATCAGATCCTCTGGGGGGCAGCCAGATCGCCAATGGCCGCCACCAGGTAAAACTTTTTGAGCCCGTGCCCGGGGATAATGCGCCTCAGGTTACGCCGTTTTATCTGGCGGGATCATTGCAGTACTCAGCGGCCTGTCTGCGCGCCTATGGTCATCCTGGGCTGTTAAAAATGGCCGAGGCTATAAATGGTCAAGACTTTACCCCATTCCATGAAGGACTATTTATTAAAGATGCTGGTTTGGGTGCGGCGGTGTCCTGGCATCAGGACGGGGATACCCACTGGGACAACCCAGACTTTGATGAAGATATTCATGGCTTTAACTTTATGGGTCAGGTCTACGGCAGCACGGCTGTTAATGGGGTCTGGGTAGTGCCCGGCAGCCATAAGCAGGGGCGGTTAGATATAGTCAAAATGGTTGAACAGGCCGGCACTGAACGCCTACCTGATGCCGTGCCCATTATCTGTAATCCCGGGGATGTGGTTATTAATAATCGGCAGCTATTGCACGGTTCCTTTGCCAATACAGGTTTTGAAACCCGGGTCTCGGTTAACTTTGGTTTTCATCGCCGGTCCTCAGTGCTCAATGTAAAGGGAGCTGGTATCCATGCGGAGGCTGCTACCTTTGATGATGCTTTTATCAAAGAGCGCTCCAGAGTAATTGGGCTGGCCATTGCAGCCAGAAAGCAGCGCTTTCCCGAAGAGCAGCCCTATGAGTATGCACCAGATATTAAAGCCGGAGAAAATCCTGTTTGGGACCAAAGCCAGCTGGCTTCCCTGAAGGACTACAACCTGATGGACTTGAGTATTTAACAGCTTTTCCGGGAGCGCAAAATGATTAAAAAAGGATTGGCCATTAGCCTTGCCATACTGGTACTGGTTGCAGCATCTCTCTGGTATTTTTTTAGTGATCGGATAGAGCGGGTGCAGATAGTCAGCAGTTTATTTACTGGCGTAGAGCAGATAGATAACTTTAATCGAATGCACCAGATGTTCCCAGTGACTGCAATGCCTGCTGCCGATCAGCCATATAGCTTTCAGGTAGCGGAGTCAGTGCCGCTGCCAACTGAATTTAGCTACGGGGGCAAGCGGGTAGAGACCGAAGAATTTTTGGCGCGTACAGATACTGGTGCTGTGCTGGTGGTTAAAGATGGCGCTATTCAATTTGAGCAGTACTGGCGCAGCGGAGGGCAAACCCAGACCTGGCTATCTATGTCGGTGGCCAAAAGTTTTATTTCAGCGTTAATTGGCATAGCGATTGAGCAGGGTCACATCCGCGATATTAATGACCCTATCACCGACTATGCGCCGGAGCTGGCAGGCTCGGCCTATGACAATGTTGCAATCAAGGATATTTTGCAGATGTCTTCTGGCGCCTCTTGGAATGAGGACTATGGCGACCCGGAGTCCGATATTAATCGCTTTGCCCGGGTTTTTGCTCTGGGTGGTTCGATGAATAAGTTCGCCACCACCTTGACGAGGGAGATGGCGCCCGGCACCTATAATCGCTACAACAGCACAGATACTCAGGCGCTGGGTATGCTGCTGACCGCAGCTACTGGCCGCAGCATTACAGAATACATGATTGAAAATTTGTGGCATCCCATGGGTGCAGAGCATACAGGCTATTGGCTTACCGATGCCGATAGCATGGAAATGGCCTTTGGGGGGCTAAATATTACTGCCCGTGACTACGCCAAGCTGGGTGAGTTATATCGTTTGGGTGGTGCCTTTAATGGCCAGCAAATTGTGCCAGCAGACTGGGTGTCTGCCTCTATAGTTGCAGATGCCCCACATCTGATACCGGGCGATAATCCAGCTTCAGACTGGCCCCTGGGCTATGGCTACCAGTGGTGGATTCCCGAGGGCATCTCTGGCGAGTTTATGGCCATTGGTGTGTACAACCAGTTTATCTATATAGCCCCAGAATCCAATACAGTGATTGTTAAGCTATCGGCCAATAGCACCTACGGCACGCCGGAGGATAAGGACGCCTCCAGCGAGTTTGAGTCCATAGAATTTTTCCGTGCAATTGCCGGCCAGCCCTAGGCCTCTGTCCAAATACTTGCTCAGTTATTGGTTGGCTTTAATAAAGTCAGCCAGTATCTCGGCGAGCTTCTCTGCCTTAGCCCATTGGAAAAAATGGCCGCCACCTATATTGGTGTGGGGCTGATCCTTGGTTCCCGGCACCTTAGCTAGCCAGACTTTTTCAAAGCCATCGGTGACAGGGTCATTGCCTGCACCAACGCATAAAAACGGTTTTTTGAACTTGGCAAAGAACGCCCAAGCCTTTTTCTGTGCTTCCAGAGATTGATCAGGAATAGTGGGCACCTGACTAGGCATAGCTCTGGGGCCCATTTTGTAGGCCGGCGTTGGGAAGGGCGCCTCATAGGCCTTGGTGAGTTGGGTGCGGAAAGGGGAGATATTGCGCAACCCTATATGGCCCATGAACAACTCCAAGACAATGGATAGCTTGCTGCGCTGCTCCATCATAGAGGAGGCAATAATACCTGCAGGTAAATCCGGGGTTTCCCAGGTGTATTTCTGCCAGTAGGCAAATAGATCGACACCAGAATCTTTGCCAATGCCCTTCATTTTATTAATCTGTTTCTGCATTGAAAACAGATTGAGCTTTAATGGGCTGGCACGAAAGGCTTTAACTTTTGCAATTATGCTCTCGGACACATCGGGGTTATAGGGCAAGCCTGTATTGCCAATGGCCACGCGATCAAAGCGGTCGCCATTATCCGCAACCATACGCAAACCAATCAGCCCACCCCAATCTTGGCCAAAAAAGGTTAGCTTAGTAAAGTCATTTTGCACCAGCCACTGGTTCATCCAGTCCACCTGGCGCTGATAGCTGTAGTCTTCTCTAGCCGCTGGCTTGTCAGATTTTCCATAGCCAGGCAGATCCGGGGCTATGACTCTTATACCTGCTTTTACCAGATGAGGAATCATTCGGGCATAGAGATAGCTCCAAACCGGCTGCCCGTGCATGCACAGAATCACCGGACCATCTTTTGGGCCTTCATCGATATGGTGGATTCTGAGATCACTGCCATCATGGGTTTTCACCACTGTGTAATGGGGCTCGAAAGGGTAGTCTTTGATATTTGCGAATCGGCGATCTGGAGTTCTTAGAATTTTCATTGTGACTGCCTTTGACTTAGGTTTGTTATTTGAAGCACATCATAACAAAATTGGCAGTATTCATGTCAATAGATTTTCGCCGCTATTGATTTTCAGATAAAACCGGACGCACACCTTTCCAGCTAAGCTTATAAATAGGGGCTCCCATGGCATTCATCACTGGCCGGATACGGTTGAAAAGTCGGCGATACTGATAAAATGGCACCCAGGGAAACAGATGGTGCACAGCATGGTAGTTCTGGTAGCCCCACAGCAGAGTTGTCAGATGGGAAAGGGGGCCGGGAATCAGAATAATCGAGGTGTTTAGATATCGCTCGGTGACTCTGTGAGGTCGGTGAACAATATAGGCAAACAGATAGACCACTACAAAGGTGCCAGCCAGGCCACTAGCGACCAGGGCAATCAAACCCTCAACCCAGCGCCCCTGAATGCCTGCATCGCCAAAGGCAGACAACAGAGCAAAGGGCAGTGCGCGCAGTCCAATAGCTAGTGCAATTTCCAGCACCATGACAATATTCTGTCTGGCGGGAGCCTGATCCCAGCGGTCGGCCATATAAGTGGTGTATTGGCCGGCAATCGCGGTCCAGCAGGACTTCAGCATAGAGCCAAGCGAGCTGACAATATGCGCAGAGTATTGATCCGGGTCTTTGCTACCATTGTTGACATTGCGATGATGTTTAAGATGCTCGTAGCGATGAACAACCAGTCCGGTCAGGAGAATTGTGGCTGCCAGATAACCAATACCATCATTGAGCCAACGCAGAGACTTTATATTGCCGCTGATGCAATAGTGCACAGCCTCGTGCAGCACGGTGTAGGCGGCATAGATCAGTATGGCCATCAGGGGAATCGCCAGAAGCAGGGATAATTGTTTAAAGATCACCAGAAACAGCAGTGCCCAATAGCCTGTAAAGGCTACCAGGCCAAGAAATACAGTAGGCCAGGCTAAGGCATAGCGATACTCCCGGGCGCAGACCAGAGCCTGTTGATTTAATTGTACTTTTTGCTGTGAATCTAAAATTTCCATGGCACCTATACTAGCTAGTTTTACCAGCCAGACTTAGCATAGTACGACAGCAAGTTGACATTTCATGACAATGCCGAGTTTGGCGAATGTTATCTGCTGTCTAGCCAACCCCATTGGCATAAAGCGGTGGACTAGATAGGTGGATTCTGGGATATTCGTGATCCCACAAAAACAATAAAAAAGAGCCCCATTTATGTCTGACCGAATTCCAAGAGATAGCGCCAATGATTACACCGAAGAGATGGCTCACAATCGCCGTGATTTTATCCGTGAGAAAACATCCACCTCACTGAATCATGTTGGTCACTACTCTGTTGACCCCGAAACCACTGCCGGTAATATTGAAAACTTTATTGGCGTGGCTCAGGTGCCCATGGGTTTGGTTGGACCATTGTTAGTCAATGGTGAGCATGCCAATGGTGATTTCTATATGCCCATGGCCACCAGTGAAGGCACCTTGATCGCTAGCTATAATCGCGGCGCTCGCCTGTTGCGAGAATCTGGCGGAGCCAAAGTCACAGTGGTTGATGATGCTATGCAGAGGGCGCCTGTATTTATATTTGAAGATGCCCGCCAGGCCCGCGATTTTGGCCTCTGGGTCGAAGACAATTTCGCCGAGATTGCTGCCCAGGCGCAAACCACCACCAGATCTGGCAAGTTGCGCAATATTCAGCAGTTCGCTGCCGCCCGTATGCGCTACCTGCGCTTTAATTACACCACTGGTGATGCAGCAGGGCAGAATATGGTGGGCAAGGCTACCTTTGTCGCCTGCGAATGGATTGTGGCCAACTACCCGGGTATTCAGCGTTATATGCTGTCTGGCGCCATGGATACAGACAAGAAGCACTCGCATCTCAATACATTGCACAGCAGGGGCAAGCGAGTTATTGCCGAAGTGACAATTCCAGGTGAGCTGTTGCAGAAAACCATGAATATCTCGGCCGAGGCCCTGTACAAGGCTAGATCCATCAGCCAGGTCGGCTCCTTTATGGCTGGTTCAAACAATACTGGCGCCCATTCTGCCAATGGTATTACCGCAGCATTTATTGCCACAGGTCAGGATGTGGCCAATGTAGCAGAGTCATCGGCGGCAGTTGTTTACGCGGATCTGGATGAAGAGTGCAACTACTATCTGTCTATCACAATCCCTTCGCTTATTATTGCTACTTTTGGTGGTGGCACAGGTTTGGCCACACAGCAGGAATGTTTGAAAATGATAGGCTGTGATGGCGCCGGCAAGGTGCATAAATTGGCGGAGATTATTGGCGCCACTGTGTTAGCTGGAGAGGTGTCATTAATGAGTGCGGTACTGGCCGGCGACTGGGTAACCAGCCATGATGCCCTGGGGCGCAACCGTTAATCAGAGCTCATTAATGCAGTACTTCATAGTCAATAATTGTTCGATCACAATAAGTAAAAGGTTTTACAATCGAGCCATGGCTCGGCTGACCAGGGCTCAATAATAATAGGAGTGAATATGTACAAGTCATTACACCTACCATTGGTTGCAACCCTTTCTGCTGCGCTTTTGATCAGCGCCTGCAGCGACCCAGAGGCGCCGACAAATATTGCTGTTCAGAGTGCCTCTGAGAATACAGTCGTTTCTTCCGGAAGCTGTGATCAGTACGATGAAAATGGCACAGCGCTGTTTGGTGACCTGCATGTTCACACCAGCTATTCCTTTGATGCCGCAGCCATTAGTACCGGTGCAACGCCCGAGGATGCCCACAACTATGCCCGAGGTGGCGAGATTCCGTTTTTCCCGGTCAATGCTGAGGGCGAGGCCACAGGGCGGATCAAGATCGACCGCCCCCTGGACTTTTTGGCAGTGACAGATCATGGCGAATTTCTCGGCGAGCGAGCCCTGTGCAGCACCCAGGGTTCACCGGTCTACAATACTGAGTTCTGTGTGGGCTATCGCTCTGATCAACGCTTGGGCATGATGATGCTGGGTACAGTGATCACCACCGAAACGCCGGCACGCATTCCCGAAATCTGTGGTGCAGATGGTTCACTATGTCGAGATTTTGCCCAGTCTCCCTGGGAGACTATTCAGGCTACTTCCAATGCCAACAATGAGCCCTGCGAATTTACCAGCTTTGTTGCCTATGAATACACAGGTACGCCTGGCACCAGTAATTATCACCGCAATGTCATCTTCAGAAATGACAATGTGCCAGCCTTACCAGTCAGCTATATAGATGCACCAATCGACAGCAAGCTGTGGACTGAGCTGGATGCAGTCTGTGATGCGGAAGCTGGTTGTGACTACCTGACCATTCCCCATAACTCTAACCTGGCCAATGGCCGCATGGCGCCCTATATGCAGCTCGAAGATACAGATGCCGCTAAAGTTGCCTACGCCCAGTCGCGACTCAAGCGCGAGCCGATTATGGAAATCTTCCAGCACAAAGGTAATTCCGAATGTATCAACGGTCTGAGCACTGTGTTTGCGGCTCCAGATGAACTTTGTAATGTTGAAGCTGTGCGTCGCATGGGTGAGAACAAAACCTATGCCACCAGAGATATGTCAGCAGAGGGATTGGTTGTGGGGCAGGCCTCTGAAGTCACCGCTGAATGTGAAGAGGGTGTCAATGGTAGCAATGGTATGCTCGGCGCCGGCTGCGTGCATGCCACAGATTTTCAGCGCTCTGGTCTGTTAGTGGGCCTTAAAGAAGAGCAGCAGATCGGCCTCAATCCGGTCAAGCTCGGGGTTATAGCAGCCACAGACACTCATTCTGCCAACCCGGGCGGGCTGGTGGAGTCAAACTGGGATGGTGCAGTCACCGGTGAATCAACAGCATTGGAGCGATTGCAGCCCGGTCTGTTGACCAGCGGTATTGATGGCAACCCCGGTGGCTTGGCAGGAGTCTGGGCCAAAGAAAATACCCGTGACGCCATCTTCGATGCCATGTTGCGCAAAGAGGTATTTGGCACCTCGGGGCCGAGAATTCGCCCCCGCTTATTTGCTGGCTGGGGCCTGGATGCTGGGCTCTGCGAAGCCAATGATATGATTGCCCAGGCCTATGCTAATGGCGTGCCCATGGGCGCAGACCTCAGCGCCAGCGATCAATCTGCCAAGCCTTCATTCCTGGCCTATGCGGCCAAAGACCCAGATGGCAAAAAGCTTGAAGCGCTGCATCTGATTAAAGGCTGGATCGATGCCGAGGGCAATATGAACTCAGAAGTTATACCTGTGGCCAGTGCGGAGGCCGGTGCCGATAGTCTCTGTCAGCTGTACACGGATAGTAGCTTTGATCCCTCCCACTCGGCTTACTATTACCTGCGAGCCGTAGAGCCAGAGACAGCTCGCTGGCACACCTATGATTGCGCAGCAGTCGCCGAAGCAGACCGCCCAGAGGTATGCAGCAACGACGCCTATCCGCAAACTGTTCGGGAGATGGCTTGGACATCGCCCATTTGGTATCAGGGGCAGTAAGCCTCTGGGGATTTACTGCGGCGCTTCGTTTAGCGCCGCTATAATCGCCATCATCTGATGGGCTGTCTCATGGCCGGAGTTTTGGTTCTGGCCAGTGACAAAGCGTCGCTCATCATCTACCACCACATGGGTAGCAAAAAAATCAATCAGCTTGGTCTGGCTTTCAAATAAAGCGCCGGCTTTGCGCAGCTCCGTCTCTGGATGCTGAGGCGTGATTTCAATTCCAAGCTGCTTGATCTGTCTATCTGTAACTCCAGTCATACGCCGGCCAGCAATTAACTTATTGCCATGCCTGTCCAGAGCATTAATTAATCCCAGGGCCCCATGGCACACAGAGCCAATAATAGGGGTCTCGGCATAGTAGGCTGCGGATATTTTTTCTGCTAACACTTCTGAGTAACCCAAATCATAGGCCGCGCCCCAGCCACCAGACAGAAAAATAGCGTCGTACTGGGTAAAATCCACGTCATCAATTAACAGGGAATTATTAACCTTGGCCTGCATGATGGGATCTGCCAGATAGCGATCATCTTCTGCTGACCTAATCGCCCGACCCAGAGTTTGGGGGTCAACAGGAATCTGCCCGCCCTTAATGCTGGCAATATCCACCTGCATACCCGCATCAGTAAAGCCGTAGTAGGGGTGGGTCATTTCTGACGCCATAACACCTGTGGGCTTGCCCTCAGTCTCACCGGCAGAGCTCAATACAGCATTACTTGTGGTAATAACCAGGGCACGTTTGCCGGGCAACTGATAGGTTGGTCCATGGTACTCAGGGTGAAGTCCCAGTCCTTGCAATATGGATGGCAGGAACAGGGCTAACAGTGCAACGAATAGCACTGTCCATTTTAGTGTTTTAGTTACTCTGTTTGTCATGGCGATTACTCTAGTTGGCTAAGTTGGCTTATTGGGAGCTTATATTATGGCACCTATGATGCCAAAACTATCAGATAAATAATCTAGTGGCAACATCTCTTCCGTACAATCAGAGTAAATAAAGACTGGGCTCGGGCCCGGCATATAAAAAGGCTACGCCATGAAGCATATCATTCTATACCTACTATTAATTTTCACCTCTGTTGCCCAGGCAGAATTTAGCCGCACCTATCTGGACACACATCCGCTAAAAATGGCCCAGGTTAATGGTATTGAAATTGCCTATCGCACTGTTGGGGAGGGTGAGGGCAGGCCCAAGGTGGTGGTCATTATGGGGCTGGGGGGTTCCAATGTGGCCTGGGGGGACAATATGATCAGAGGGCTGGCTGAGGCCGGTTACCAAGTTCTGATGTTTGATAATCGCGATACTGGAGCCTCCACTCGTTTTGATCAATGGGGTCAGCCAACTCTCTGGCTGCAGTTACTAAAACGCCAGCTGAATCTGCCAGTGAATGCCCCTTACTCTCTGGATGATATGGCGGCAGATGCAGTGGGGTTGATGGATGCTCTGGGTTACCAGGACGGGCATATTATTGGCACCTCTATGGGTGGCATGATTGCCCAGATAGTGGCGGCAAAATATCCTCAGCGCACCCGCAGCCTAATCTCAATTATGTCGACCACCGGGGCTCGTCATCTGCCGCCGCCCACCAATTTGGCCGAGACTCGGCTGAGAAATCTCGCCGAGGGAGAAGCGGAAGAGGAGCGCGAGGCAAGTATTCGTGCGCGGGGATTTTATCCGGCTTCCATGCCTCGGCATCTAATGGCGGTGTTTAAAGTGGGGGATCGGTCAGCAGAGGTGGCGACAATTCAAGCCGACACTCTGGTGCTGCACGGGGTGGACGACGGGCTTATTCCACCAGCCCATGGCGAGCACACAGCCGAGTTGATCAAAGGCTCTAAATATGTGCTTTTTGAGGGCATGGGCCATAACCTGCCCCCTGCGGTAATCCCCGATTTAATCGCCAATATGACTAGCCATATCGACGCAGTAGAAGCTGCTACTGAGGCTCCTGTAATAGAGCCAGCGCCTTAATGCATCGCTGCACAGTTTGGTGTCTGGCTTTTACCGCCTTAAGAATCTGAGGTTTCATAGCTTGGTACTCCTCTACCAGGCCAGCCAGTTCTTTTTCACTCTGGTCTGTGCACTGGGCTGGCAGCAGGCTGCTGGTAAAGGATCTTGTTAGACCCAGATCACTGCCCTGGTTAAGCACAGGTATCTGTGCCAGTATCCTAGCTTTATAGGGCTGCTCAAGCGCAGACTGCTCTGGTGGAAACAGGCCAGCCATAATATAGCGCAGGGTCGACAGTTTTAATCTGTCTGGGTTGTCTGTTACCACGGCAAACCATTTGGCCTTTATCTCAGGGTCTGGGCGCAGCGCTTCAGAATAGATGGCGTATTTAACGCCGGTATCTGAGTTGTCGCGCAGCTTCTCAGCCTCGAGCAGTGCCAGATAGTCCCCGTGCTGATAGCGATTCAATGCAGCCACAATCTCCCAGCGTTTGTCCTGGTCAATGGTCAGGCCGCTAAAAGTCTTTTCGCTCGCCAGAATCTGGCGCAGATTATTTAGGTGCATCGAGTTTTTGCTCAAATCAACGTACTGGCTGTACCAGTACTTCTGCAAATCTGAGCCAGCCTGGGCGCTGCTGAGCAGTTCCAGGTACAGATTCTCAACCTGGGCATAGGTCACGCTGTAATCTTTGATCTGCAGGCGGGTGGCCGTCGACAGGTAGTCCAATGCTTTGACAAGCCCGCCGCCTATGGCGCGCGCCACATTGTAGTCTGTCTCGCCAGGGATATTGGCCATGGCAAATTCAACAAAGGTTTCGGCGCTTAGATTGGCATCGCTGACACTGTCGATCAAACTCTGCCACAGCATCAGGCGCATCATGCTGCTATCTACAGCATTGATATATTGCTTGGCAAAAGCCAGAGATTTTTTGTCCAGATCTACTTTCACATAGCCCCAGTCTTCCTCATTGGGATACAGCAGATCAGGGCAATCCATACCCACCGCCTCTGGTACATCGGTGGTTGCGCCACTGTAGGTTACAGGCACTGCGCCGGTTCTGGATAGGCCGCCCCCAGAGATATGGTAAAAACCAATCTGCACTCGCTGCTCCCGCAAGGTAGGGAATCCCTCAGGTGCTGTTTGATCAATACTCAGCTGGCTGATTTTACTGTCGGCACATTGGTAGTCGACTCTGATGCTATTAAGCCCGGCCTTGTAGAGCCAGTCCTGAGTCCACTGGGACAGATCTCTGTCTGCCGCCTTGCCCAGCTCGCCCATAAAGTCATCCAAATCAGTGTTTTTATAGGAGAATTTTTTCAGGTAATTGCTGACGCCAGTACGAAAATTTTCCTCGCCAAGATAGAAGGGCAACTGTTTTAAAACCGAGGCTCCTTTGCCATAGGTAATGCCATCGAAGTTAGTCATGGCCTCGCCGGTCGAGGCCACCGCCAATTCAATCGGATGGGTGTTTACCGAGTCATCTGTGCGATAGGCCCATTGTTTAGTGCGAGAGTAAAACACCTCCCAAACTCGCTCAAAGTCACTGGCGTTGGCAAGTGCCAGATTAGCCATATAGGTGGCAAAGCTCTCATTGAGCCAGAGTCCGTTCCACCAGCGCATGGTCACCAGATCACCAAACCACATATGGGCCATTTCATGGGCAATCACATTGGCGAGGCGCATTTTTGCCAATGTGGATTTCTCACTTTTGGCGATATAGGCTTCATTAAAGGTTACGGCGGCAACATTTTCCATGGCGCCGGCATTAAAGTCAGGAACAATTATCTGGTCGTACTTACCAAAGGGATAGCGAATATCAAAGTAATCATTGAAGAAGGCAAAACTCTGCTTGGTAGGGGTAAACCATTCATCAGTTTTAACATACTGAGCCAAACTTTGGCGGGCAAACAGGCGCAGGGGAATATCTTCGAACTGGTCTTCCCAGACAGCATAGTTGCCAGCATGCAGCGAAAAGATATAGGACGAAAACACCGCTGAGACAGGAAATGTCCAGTAGTTTTTGTCCTCCACCTGTTTAATGCTGGACTCCCTAGTGGCGCTGATAATTTGCCAGTCTTGTGGGGCACTTACCTCAAGGCTGTAGCTCGCCTTTAGATCTGGCTGATCAAAGTGAGGGAAAAGGCGATTGGCATCATAGGGTTCGAAGTCTGTGTATAAATAGATCTCGCCATTCTCCGGGTCAACAAATCTATGTAGCCCAGAGCCATCTGTAGCATAGGGGTGACTGTAGTTGATCACCAGAGTATTGGCACCAGCAGATAACTCAGCGGCAGGTATGGTTATAAACCACTTCTCATAGGTAAAGACAACGGGCTTGCCATCTTTGGTGATGGACTGAACATCGCCCTGGCTGAAATCTATGCTGAGATCATTCTGATTGCCCGCTGCTAGATCAAAGCTTATTTCGGTAATCCCAGAAAAAAACTCAGACTGACTGTCTAGATTAAATTGCAAATCATAGCTGATATTGCTGAGTTGCTTGGCGCGCAGTTCTGCGGTCTCCGCAAACAAAAACTCACTGACGGGGCGCGGCTCGTTAAGGCTTAATTCGCCACTGCCACATCCAGTAAGCATTAAAAAAGTAATAAAAGTGCCCAGCCGCAGCCATTGTTGGTGAAGTGTATGTCTCATCGAGCACCTTTAAGTTTTATAGTTTTTGCAAATCGAATTGTAAGTTCTAATCTGCTCTCATGCTATGCAATTCTGTGAGGCCCAGCACTGATAGGCTGCGCTCTGCTATCCATTGCAATCTAGGTTCTGTGCTGGTCTTTTCTGCGCGCTTTTTTTTCGGCTCGCCGGCGCTCTGTATCCTGCTGGGCGGCACTGCCTATATGTTCCTCACCGCGGGCCTTGGCCAGCTGCACCTGTTTTTGGCGCTGGGCAAAGCGCTGTTTTTGCTCTTCGCTTAGGATCCCATAGCAATGATGACAGGAGAGTCCCTCCTGATAGCTGTCCAGGTTTTTTTCCTGCTCAGTAATTGGCATGCGGCAGGCGTGACACTGATCGTAGGAGCCGCGCTTGAGATCCTGATCCACAGCCACACGATTATCAAAAACAAAGCATTCTCCCTGCCACAGCGACTGATCCTTAGGCACCTTTTCAAGATATTTAAGAATGCCGCCCTCAAGATGATAGACCTGATCAAAACCCTGCTCTTTCATATAGGCAGTGGACTTTTCACAGCGAATACCGCCGGTGCAGAACATGGCAATTTTTTTGTTGCTGGTGCGATCGATATTGTTATTGGCCCATTCGGGAAATTCGCGAAAACTAGTGGTCTTGGGGTCTATGGCATTTTTAAAGGTACCAATTTGCACCTCGTAGTCATTGCGGGTGTCTACCACCAGTACATCCGGGTCAGAGATCAGATCATTCCAGTCCTCAGGCTTAACATAGGTGCCCACCACCTGCCTGGGGTCTATGCCTTCCACACCCATGGTGACAATTTCTTTTTTTAATTTGACCTTGGTGCGGTAAAAAGGAATTTCATCGTCGAAGGATTCTTTGGTATCTATATTTTCCAGGCCGGGCTGTTGTCCAATCCAGTGAAGCACCGAATCTATATTTTCTCTGGTGCCAGAAATGGTCCCATTAATGCCTTCGGCGGCCAGCAGCAATGTGCCGTAGACCTGGTTGTCGGTCATCACTTTTAACAGAGGGTGGCGAATAGAGCCGTAATTGGGCAGCGCAACAAACTTATAGAGCGCGCAGGTAACGTACTGAGTGGGCATAGCATATCCTGGTGTTCGGCTAACCAAATCGTAAATTTGGCGCTGGTTTAACTCCGGGCAAGTATAGCAAATTGCCCCGCATCAGAGCTAGATGTGCTATCGAGTCTGGAGAGACTAGAGAACCTAGAGAGCCTAGAGAGCCTAGAGAGTCTAGAGCGGCAGGGCCGTAGTGTATTTTTTCTGCCGCAGTATCAGGTTGGTGGTAGAAGAGCGCACAATACCCAAACGAAGCAGTTGCTGCATAATAAATTTCTCCAGGCTTTCAGTATCTCTCTCGACAATTTTAAGTAGATAATCATTGGAGCCAGTGATCGACGAACATTCAATAATCTGCTCCTGAGCCTCCACAAAGTTATCCAGAGTCTCAATAGTCTGCTGGCGGTGATCAAGCAGGGCTATATGCACATAGGCCATGGCGGTAAGTCCCAGAGCTTTGGGGGCAAGCATGGCTGCATAGCCATTAATAACCCCAGTATCCTCCAGTTTTTTCACCCGCCGCCAGCAGGGTGAGTTGGAGAGGTTAACCCTGGAGGCCAATTCCTGGTTGCCAATTTTGCCATCAGTTTGCAGCACACGCAGAATACTGCGGTCATAATTATCAATTATTGGCATAGGTAGTTAATTCCTTAGTATTTGCTTTATATGGTAAATATAACCGGTTATAAGGCAAAGTTCTCCTTTATAGCAAAGTATTTTCCCCTATCCTCAGTAATACTATCCCTATGGATTAAGGAGCATACTATGGCTAAGTCTACCCATTATGTAGCTAAGACCCCAGACAGCAATGGAGTTATTCATTACAGCCAAGAGGAGCAGGATATCTGGCGCGACCTCTATCAGCGGCAACTGCCCAGTACTCAAAAATATGCAGCCCAGGCTTGCCTCAACGGGATGGAGATGCTGTCTCTGCCAGATAATCGTATACCCCAGTGCGATGAAATCAGTCAGGTACTGATGCCCCTAACAGGCTGGCGTGTCGAACCGGTCCCCGCATTAATTGGGTTTGGTCGCTTTTTTAAGATGCTCTCGGAAAAGACTTTTCCCGCAGCTTCATTTATCCGCAGCAGGGCTGATTTTGACTATATTGAAGAGCCAGATATTTTTCATGAAATATTTGGCCATACACCGCTGCTGACTGACCCGGGGTTTGCCTTTTTTTCCCAGACCATAGGCGAGTTAGGTCTGCAGGTGCAACCGGCGGATTACAGCTGGTTAATACGTCTCTACTGGTTCACCATAGAGTTTGGGCTCAGTCGGGAGCAGGGGCAATACAGGGCTCTGGGCTCAGGTCTTAATTCATCGCCCACCGAGCTGGTCTATGCAGTTCAGAGCTCGGCTCCAGAGCGCCGCGAGTTCAATGTGATAGATATTCTGCGCACCCCATACCGTATCGATATTCATCAACCTATTTACTATGTGATAGAAGATATCAATGATCTATTTAAAGCGGCTGATAGAAACCTACTGGCCGATATCAAACAGGCGCAGTCACTGGGGCTATTTGAGCCCGCCTACGACTGCCAATTAACGGGATAAAAACTATGAGTAATCAACAATGTGACCTGAGTAATCAGACCTGTGAACCCTGTCAGGGAGGCATGGCCGCCCTGGATGCCGCCGAGGCCCAGCAGCTGCTATCCGAGCTGCATACAGACTGGCAGCTATCGGCAGACCATAAAGAAATCTCGCGGAAATTTAGCTTTAAAGGTTTTGCCAGGGCAGTGCAGATGGCCAATGTTATTGCCTGGCTGGGGGATCGCCAGGGTCATCACCCAGATATTGCCTTTGGCTGGGGCTATTGCTCAGTGACATTTACCACCCATGAAATTGATGGGCTATCCAGCAACGACTTTATCTGTGCCGCCAAGCTGGACCAACTGGTTAGCGATAACTGATTCAGGACTCAGGGCTGTCAGGCTGGGCCTCCGGGTTATCAGACCCCCAGATGAGGCCAACGCAGGTATCAGTTAGTATTAGTGGTCAAGATAATGTTGATTGCATTAGCCACTAACCACAAGCATGATCAGCCAATGACCAACAACAAAAATCTTGGTATCACACTGACTTATAAGAGCAGAATAATGAAAAACAATAAATATCTGCTGAGCCTTTTACTTATCTTTGTCACCTCCTGTGACAGCGGTCAGCAGCAATCACTGGTAATTTCCAAGGCGGATTACGGCCAGCGTCTGCAGGGCTTTTGGCTGGGACAGAATATTGCTAACTGGACTGGCCTGATTACCGAGATGGATAAAATCGGCACAGCAGAGACTATGCCATTTTATACAGATGCTGACTGGGGAAGCCCAGATCAAAAAGCCTACTGGGGCGAATATGTACCCCATGCAAATTCAATCGATTTTTACTTTGAGCCAGAGGGGCAGCCCTGGGGTTCAGATGATGATACCGACATAGAATATATGTATTCCTATCTTCATCATCAGCACCGCACCAGCAAGCTCAGTGCCGAGCAAATTCGCGATGGTTGGCTAAAGCATATCTACTCGGAAACCGATGCTCCATTGTTTAAAAAATTTCCCGACTCCAGGCCTCAGGCAGAGAACTTTCTCTGGGTGTCCAACGAGCGAGCCAGACAATTAATGGAGCAGGGCATGGTGCCGCCCCACACCAGTCTGCCGATTAATAACCCCAAATCCTCCATGATTGATGCCCAGCTAACCACTGAGATATTTGGTCTGCTGGCGCCGGGCAGGCCCGATATTGCTATGCAAATTGCCGAGCTACCGATTCGAACCACGGCCCATGATCAAGCCTACTGGGTAGCGCAGTTCTATGTGGTTATGCACAGCCTGGCCTCAGTGGTGGATTCCTCTGAGAGCCCTCAGCAGCAGACTCAATGGTTGGCTCAGCAGGCCAGCAATCGACTGCCAAAAGACTCTTCAGTGTACAAAATCTACCAGTTTGTCTGGGACCAATATCTGCGTCATCCGGACAGCTGGCAGCAGACCAGAGATGCTGTTTACCAGCGCTATCAGTTGCAGGGCGCCGACGGCTATAGCTATGTCGAGCCCTTCGATGCACTGATTAACTTTGCCGCCAGTCTGGTCAGTCTGTTTCATGGTCAGGGCGATATAGTCAGAACCATACAGATAGGCAGTCTGGTGGGTTGGGATTCTGATAATCCCACCGCTACCTGGGGTGGGCTGCTGGGTTTTATGCTGGGTATTGAGGGCGTTATGCAAGCCTTTGAATTGCAGCAGGTGTCTACCAGCTATTGGATTCATCGCACCAGACGCAACTTTCCCGATCAGACTGAGCAGCAATTAGGTGAGGATAATTTTGCCAATATGGCTCAGCGGGATTTAGAAACCATTGATCTGGTGGTAACGGAACTGATGATGGGGCGCCTGCAAGTTTCCGATAATAGCTGGTTTATTCCAGTCAACAATTAAGCCAAAAACGACATTTTTTTACACAAAAATACCAGCCGCTAATAGGGTTGTTTGTGTGGCGAAATTTTTATGATACTTTCGTCCAAAATTAACCTTTAATCCTTTTGTAGAGGGCCTGTTGATGGCGGCTGAACTAAACTCTGAAGCTTTTCAGATAACGGCGCATTCGGTGATTATTCGCCGACCTGCAGGCAGAGAGTACCAGCTACCCAATCTATGGCTTCGCGATAACTGCCCCTGTGACGATTGTCGAGTGGTGGAGACTCAGGAAAAGCGTTTTATTCTCAGTTCGGTAGATGCAGATCTAGCGCCCACAGAAGTGGGCCTAGATAATAGTCAGCTGAGTATTACCTGGCCCGACAATCATCAGACTCGGTTTCCCCTCAGCACCATAGATCAGCTGATGATTCCTGAACCAAAACTGCATCAGCCATGGCCTCATGACTTTACTCCAGAGACCTTTGACTGGAGTCTGTTTTTAACCCACAGCCAGACCACAGTGGCCAGCCTGACAAGCTTTATGCGCTGGGGTGCCATTGTATTGACCGGGGCACCCACCCAGTCTGAGAGCCTGGAGTTGCTGTCCCCTGTATTGGGGCCCATACGCGAACTGTTGTTTGATCGTATCCACAATGTGTCAGTCACAGGTCATGTCTACAATATTGCCCATACCTCCCTGGGCCTGCCGCCCCACAACGATTTTGCCAGCTACAGCTTCCCGCCCTCGGTCCAGGCATTGCATATGCTGCAAAATGAAACTCCCGGGGGAGAATCAATAATTGTCGATGGCTGGGCTATTCTCGAGCAACTGCGACTGGATCACCCGGAGTACTTTAAGAGTCTCTGCGAATTTCCGGTGCCCTTTAGGGAGTTTGATCAGGACAACGAAACCTATGCTACAGAGCCCATGGTGCGCTGTAATATTGATGGCAGTATTCACAGCCTGAGATTTTCTAATCAGCTTATGCAGATGATGAATCCAATGCAGCCCGGTATACAGCAGTTTTATTCTGCCTATAGGGAGCTCTGTCTCAGAATTATGCACAGGGAATCAGCCGCCAGATCCACCTTTAGACTGGAGGGCGGGCAACTGCTGCTAGTGGCTGCCCAGCGGGTATTGCATGCACGGGAGTCATTTCAGCCTGTGGCTGCGCGGCATTTGCAAGACGCCTATTTTGAGTTAGATAATGTCGCCAATAAGTTACGCCAGTTACAGGCCAGCCACAAGCCAGAATAAGGAGAGGTAAAAATGTCAGCTAAGGTGAGTTTTACCGCCATGGAGCATGCCAGCAGAGAGGACTATGACCTGGTGTTTGAGCACGAGCGGCAAGAGATGCAAGGGCAGGCTGCCCGTGTTATCCACTGGTTGAAGACCATGGACGGCGACTCCCCCTACCAGATCAGTCGCCTTGACCACTGTCTGCAAACCGCAACCAGGGCCCAGCGTGATGGCGCCGACGATGAAACCGTAGTCTGTGCTCTGCTGCATGATATAGGCGATGCCATAGCACCGGCCAATCACAGCCAGGTAGCTGCCGCCATGCTGCGCCCCTATATCAGCGATAAGAATTACTGGGTGCTATTGCACCATGGCCTGTTTCAGGGCTATTACTGGATGCATTATTACGACCAGGACAGAAATGCCCGAGATGAACTGCGAAATCACCCTTACTATCAAGACTGTGTCGACTTCTGCGCCAACTGGGATCAGACCTCTTTTGACCCCCACTACGATACGTTACCTCTAGACCATTTTATCCCTCTGGTTGAGGCCCTGTATGCAGGCACACCAAAACCCTGTGTCTAGAACAGCCCAGTTTAAATTGTGCCTGTAAACCATTTACCTATGGTTGCTGTATAAACAGCAGCCAAATCCTTGCATCTGGCTCTGCGCTGGGCATAATCCCCAGCACCACTTTAAGCACAGCAGAAATCTATGGACGGCAATGGACAGTACAGTAGTGCACAAATCACAGGGAAAGCCTGTGCGGCTCTCGAGGGTTAAACTTGGCTGAAAATCCACATCCAGAACCAGCGCTGGGCAGGCCTCCGGTGCTGCTGTCACTGGCACAGTTTCTAAAACCCTACAGTGGACGCATAGGCATTTTCTTATTTGCCCTAGTATTTACCGCAGTGGTCACTCTATCTATTGGTCAGGGCCTCAGGCTGGTGATTGATCAAGGTTTTTCCGAGCAGTCTCAGCAGCATCTCAACAGCGCTATCCTGTTTATCTTGCTGGCCTCCGCCTTGATGGCGGTGGGCACCTATATCCGCTTTTATTTAATCTCCTGGTTGGGTGAGCGGGTCAGTGCAGATATTCGCAGCGCCGTGTTCAACCATGTGGTGCATCTGCATCCGGCATTTTTTGAGACCAACCGCAGTGGCGATATTATGTCGCGGCTGACATCAGATACCACCTTACTGCAGTCCATTATTGGTTCCTCGGTATCCATAGCCCTGCGCAGTGTGATTAGCTTTACCGGGGCATTAATTATGTTGCTAATCACCAATTTAAAACTGTCGTTAATTATTATGCTAGCAGTGCCCCTGGTGCTGATGCCCATCCTTATTTTTGGTCGCAAAGTGCGCAACCTTTCTCGCGAGAGTCAGGACAGTATTGCCGATGTGGGCTCCTATGCAGGAGAGGTGATTCAGCATATTAAAACCGTCCAGAGTTTTACTCAGGAAACTCAGGAAAAGAACGCCTTCTCCCGCGAGGTAGAGCGAGCCTTTGATGTGGCCAAGCGCCGAGTTAGTCAGCGGGCAATATTGATGGCTGTGGTCATAATGTTGGTGTTTAGTGCGCTCTCGGTCATGCTCTGGGTGGGTGGCTCCGATGTGATCAATGGCACCATGACCGGCGGAGAATTGGGCGCATTTATTTTTTATGCCATTTTAATGGCTACAGGGGTTGCCTCTCTGTCAGAAGTCTATGGCGAATTGCAGAGAGCCGCTGGCGCTACTGAGCGACTAATGGAATTGCTTCACGCTGAAAATGATATTCTGATCGCCGCCAAAGTAGCAGTCGAAGCCAAAGATTTAACGCCAGTTTTGGAGTTTAAAAACCTCCGCTTCTGCTACCCGTCGCGGCCACAGCAGCCAGCACTAGATGATTTTTCCCTACGCATTGAAGAGGGAAAAATAGTTGCACTGGTGGGCCCATCCGGTGCAGGTAAATCCACATTGTTTGATTTAATTCAGCGCTTTTACGATCCGCAAAAAGGCGGTATCTTTTTTGGCGGCCGCAATATTAAGGATTTATACCCAACAGATTTGCGCCAGCAGATTGCCGTGGTGCAGCAGCAGCCCACATTGTTTACCGGCGATGTGATGTACAACATTCGCTACGGCAAACCAGAGGCCACTGATGAACAGGTGATGGCCGCAGCCACAGCGGCCCATGCCGACGAGTTTATTCGCCATCTTCCCGACGGCTATCAGAGTGATTTGGGTGAGCAGGGCGTGCGCCTTTCTGGTGGGCAGCGGCAACGTATTGCCATTGCCCGTGCGCTGCTTAAAGACCCGCGAGTGCTATTGCTTGACGAAGCCACCAGTGCTCTGGATGCAGAGAGTGAATATATGGTTCAGCTAGCGCTAGATAAGCTAATGAAAGGGCGTACCACCGTGATTATTGCCCATCGCCTGGCGACTATTCTGCATGCAGACTTAATTGTAGTCATGGATCAGGGCCGGGCTGTGGCGACGGGCAGCCATAATGACCTGCTGTCTTCGTGCGAGTTATATGGCCGGTTGGCAAAGTTACAGTTTTCGACAGACAAACAATAATAGCGCTCAACCCATTAGCAACAGCAGGTAGGGAGTGAAAGAGTAAGCAGCGAAGGGAGAGTAATCACTAGTTTGGGGTTTTTTCCTGGTTGATCGACTGGGTCGGGGCAGAGTTAATTTAATAGAGTCCCGGCTCAGCCTATTGATTTCAGCGTTGATATGTTGGTGATCTTTTAGCTGGTTATAGGCGTAACATGGTGTAATAAAGTAGCTGTATAGTCGTTAATTAAAAACAATAAAAATAGCCAACAAACAGCAGAAAAGAGCCCGACATGAAATCACCAATCAGCCCCCTCAGCATTTTGCTCCTCAGTGCCATTATTTCGTCCTGCAGCCTGTTCGGCACCTCAGATCCGGAGGCCCAGCGGCTGGCAGAGCACAGAGTCAGCACTTCAACGGGAATTACCCAGGGACAGTCCTTTGGTCTATCCTCCAGCGCACCCGCCGGAGTGGTTTCCTGGTTCGATATTCCCTATGCCCAGCCCCCAGTGGGCGATCTGCGCTGGAGAGCTCCCCGAGAGTTAAATGCTCCAGAGCAACTGATCATTGAGCGCGATGACACCTCCTGTGTACAAAAAGCCAGCCGCTTTGCCGGTGTTGAGGGCGAGGGCATGGTAGGCAGCGAAGACTGTCTGTATCTGGATATCAAAGCTCCCGCCGACTTTGCCAGCCAAAACTATCCAGTGATGCTATGGATTCACGGCGGAGGCAACACCTCTGGGCTTAAAGACTACTACGAATACGACAAACTAGTAGCCCGCAAAGATGTGGTAGTAGTGGCGGTTAACTATCGCCTGGGTGCGCTGGGTTGGTTTACCCATCCGGCAATTCAAGACCTGCAGCAAGGGCTAGACAAAACCAGCAACTTCGGCCTACTGGATATTATTGAGTCACTAAAATGGGTGCAGAAAAATATAGCCCAGTTTGGGGGCGACTCCAGCAATGTCACCATCTTTGGTGAATCAGCTGGTGGCCATAATGTACTGGCTCTGCTGGCCTCGCCACAGGCTGAGGGACTATTTCACAAAGCGATTTCCCAGTCGGGCTACACCCAGGAAGTCTCGGCCCAAGATGCCTACAACAAAAATGGCACCAATAGTCTAATCGCGCGGGGCAGCTGGCAGATCACCAATAAGCTGTTGGATAAGCCTCAGTCTGAGCACAGCGCTGGGCAGTTGCGCAGCCTGTTAAAGGGCACCGATGCCATTGAGTTTATGAGCCTCTACCAAACCGGCGACCTAGATTTCGACAGAATGCCCCTTACCACCGTAGACGGTGTGGTAATTCCGAAGGAGGGCATACTGGGCGCTCTGGCCAACCCAGAGCTTGCCAAAAACATTCCTGTGATCGCCGGCGCCACAAAAGATGAAGTGTCGCTGTGGCTGGCACTGCATCGCTACTTTATGGACACCAGCTATATATTAACCAAGTTTCTGCCGCCCCGAATTACCGTCAAAGACCCAGAGCTCTATGAACTCTGGGTTCGCACCAGATCCCACGCCTGGAAAATCAAGGGCGTAGACCAGCCACTGGCGGCCATGGAGTCTGCAGGCTACACAGACCTCTATGCCTACCAGTTTGACTGGGACCATCAGGACAGCTCAATGCTCATCGACTTTCCTAATCTATTCGGCGCAGCCCATGGTACAGATATAGCCTTTGTTACTGGCAACTTTACCTATGGGCCCATCTCATCCTATGTCTATCCAGACACCGAGGCGCGGGATCAAATGGAGAACACAGTGATGAGTGCCTGGACCAACTTCGCCAAGCGCGCAGAGCCAGACAGCGAAAAGCCGGTGCAGTGGCATAAATTTACTACCACCGACCCCCAGTTCCTGCGCCTGGATAAAGACGATGCCCTGCGCATGGACAGAGAGCAGCACAGCGTAGACTCATTGCTCAACAATATGGCCCTCAGCCGCGCTCCCAGTAATCTGCAACGCTGCTATATAGCCTGGGAAACCTTTACCAATGTGGGCAATGCAGACCCAGAGGCTTATCGCGCCTGGAACAATGGCCTCTGTGCCAACCTGGATATGCCCTCAGAGCAGCGTGCCATAGCAGCCAAGCTGCTCGCCGAACATGGCTCCATAGAAGTGCTTTAAACCCAGCAGCAAATAATAAAAATAGGAATCAGTGCCATGACAGTTATCACCCGCCTTTTTAATGCAATGCAACTGCCCGCTGGCTGGTGGAAGAAGCTGGTACTGTTTGGCCTGGCTGGGTTTTTTATCAATGTGGGTGTAGATCACTTTGTAAACCCAGATTTCTACCTGAATATTATGCCGCCCTCATTTCCCCTTCACGCAGAGGCCGTGTATATCAGTGGTTTTTTTGAAATAGTCGGCGGCATCTGTGTGCTGATCCCGAGGCTGCGCAAAATTGCCGGCTGGGGGTTGGTCGCACTGCTGGTTGCCGTATATCCTGCCAATATCTACATGGCCATCAATCCGCAAGCTTTCCCAGATATTCCACTAGCACTGCTCTATGTGCGTCTGGCATTCCAGTTCCTGTTTTTTTACTGGGCCTACTCCGTCACCAAACCAGCCTATAACCCAGCGCTGCAGGCCAGCTAAATTAACCATAAATAATGGCCCCCTAGTTTCGCGGGGCCATAGACCAATTGGTCATTGTTATAGGTTTACACCCTCAGTCCGACAGCATTATTCTCCTCGCATTATCTAGTCATACAAAGGCTCCAGAGCCAGGTCAATACTGAGGAATTTGCCCAATGTCTGTTTATAAAGCGCCGCAAAAAGAATTCGCATTTCTTTTTCAAGAACTGGTTAATTATGCAGAGCACAGTCAGATGCCGGGCTATGACGAAGTAGGCAGCGATATGGTCGAGGCCATTATTCCTGAAGCTGCCAAGTTTTTTGAGCAGGAAGTAGCCCCCAATAACTGGCAAGCAGACACCCAGCCAGCGCACCTAAAAGATGGCCAGGTAATTACCGCTCCCATGTTAGCCGGCGCCTATCAGCAGATGGTTGAGGCAGGCTGGTGTGGTATTAGCGGCAACCCCAAATACGATGGCGCAGTATTCCCCGGCGTGGTCGATGTGGCTGTGCAAGAGATGCTGCAGTCCGCCAATATGGGCTTTAGCCTGCTGCCTATGCTAACCCGCGGGGTTATTCACGCCCTAAATCTCTACGGCTCCGATCAGCAAAAAGACAGTTACCTGGCCAATCTCATTTCTGGCGTCTGGTCTGGCACCATGAACCTGACCGAGCCACAGGCGGGTACAGATCTGTCGGCGGTAAAAACCAAAGCCGTGCCCCAGGGCGACCACTTTTTAATTAGCGGCCAAAAAATCTATATTACCTGGGGCGACCACGACCTAGCAGAAAATATTATTCATCTGGTGCTGGCGCGCACCCCAGACGCCCCAGCGGGTAATCAGGGAATCTCGCTGTTTTTGGTACCCAAATATCTGCTCAATGCCGACGGCAGCCTGGGCGAGCGCAACGATGTTAAACCAGTCGGCGTTGAACATAAGCTGGGTATCCATAGCAGCCCCACCTGCACCCTGCAATTTGGTGACCAGGGCGGCGCAGTGGGCTATTTGGTAGGGCCGGAAAACCAGGGCCTAATGTGCATGTTTAGCATGATGAACAATGCCCGTCTCTCTGTGGGCCATCAGGGTGTGGGTATTGGTGAGCGTGCCTACCAGCAGGCTGTGGCCTATGCCTCAGAGCGAGTGCAGGGCAAGGTAGCAGGTGTTGAGGGCAAGGCGTCTATCATTCATCACCCAGATGTTAAACGTATGCTTATGCAGATGCGCGCCTTAACAGAAGCAGGGCGGGCGCTATCATTCTACGCCATCACCCATGAAGATCGCAGCCACCATCACAGCGACGAGCAGGTGCGCGCCAAGAGCGCCAGAGCGGTTGAAGTATTAACCCCGCTGGTTAAAGGCTGGTGCACAGAATCATCCATGGAGTCCACCTCGCTGGGTGTGCAGGTGCATGGCGGTATGGGCTTTATCGAAGAGACTGGTGCCGCCCAGCATATGCGCGATGCTAGAATCCTGCCGATTTACGAAGGTACCAATGGCATCCAGGCTCTGGACTTTGTGGGCCGCAAATGTCTGCGCGATGGCGGTGAAGCCATAGCAGAGCTATTGGCAGAAATGGCAGAGACAGCGGCGCTGATCGACAGCGCCAATGAGCAAACTCTGCCGTTACTCAAGGCCTTAGAACAGGCAATAGCCCAATGCCAGCAAGCTCTGGATTACGTCAAAGCCAATGCCGACAGGGCCAGCTATATCGCCTATCACTTCTTAATGCTGTTTGGTAACTCGGTGTCGTACTGGTTGATGGTAAAACTTGCCGTTGCGGCCCAAGGGCGTCTCGAGGCAGGCTCTGACGACAGGTACTACGCCCAAAAAATCGCCACTACCGGCTTCTTTGCAAGCCAAATACTAACCCGTAATTCTGGTTATCTAAGCGCTGTTACCAGCGGCTTGGATAGCCTGGATCAGCTTGACTCGGCTGACTTTCAGACAGGCTAAGGTAGAGTTGTCCCAAGCACCTTGCGGCGCACTAAAAAAAGACAAGGGTAATGAAACAATTGATCATTGCTCTAAAGGAAAGTGCACCGCAATATTTGTCTGTATAAAAAAGTAAGAGTCAAATACCTCTGCAAGACTAGCCATACAATCTATGTTTGGCCTGGTTCTGCAGAATACTATGTAGAAAGATATAAATATCCCCGGGGGGAATAAATGAGTAAGTTATTAAGTAAGTCAGTTATGGCCGTTGCTGTCTCAGCAATTGCACTGACTACCAATGCCGCAACACTAGAAGAAATTGTTGTTACAGCGCAGCAGCGAGCAGAGTCACTTCAGGATGTACCTGTCTCCGTAGCTGCGGTTACTGCAAAGAAAATCTCTGACTCTGGCATTGTTGACCTTCAGGGTCTGTCTGAGTTAGTGCCTAACTTTTCTATCAATGAAACAGGCATTTCAACCACGGTTACCATTCGTGGTATCAGTTCAGGTATTAACTCTGGCTTTGAACAGTCTGTGGGTATGTACAACGACGGTATTTTCTATGGCCGTGATCAGCTAGCTCGAGTGCCTATGATCGATATGGAGCGCGTTGAGGTTCTGCGTGGCCCCCAGGGTATTCTGTTTGGTAAAAACAGTATTGCCGGTGCAGTTAGCCAAATCTCAGCCAAGCCAACCGACGAGTTCGAAGGCTCTGTAACTGCTCTCTACGAGCCAGACCATGGCGAAACAGATTTGCGCATGGTGCTGTCAGGCCCGTTAACCGATAACCTCAGTGGCCGACTTGCAGTAATGACTCGCGAACTTGATGGCTATGTAAAAAATACTGAATTAGGTGTAGACGAGCAAAACGAAGATGAGCAGGTAGTGCGCGCCACATTGCGTTGGGACGTTAACGACAGCGTCACCGCTACCCTTAAGTCATCGCAATCTACCTTCGATGTGCTGGGTCGCGATATGGAAGTGTACCAAAGCTTTGGTCACCTCGAGGCTCTAAACAGCGTCTATAACAGCCCAACTGCACCCTGGTCAGTTGATACTGAGCTCAATTATATCGCCGACAATAACGGCCACTTTAGTAACAACGAAGTGAACAACAGCACATTGACTGTCGACTGGGACCTAGAAGGTCTGACTCTGACATCGGTGACAGGCTATGTTGACTATGAGTTTACAGAAAGCTGTGACTGCGACTTTACCGGAGCTCCAGTGTTTGATGCAGGACGCCAGGAAGAGTACCAGCAACTGAGTCAAGAATTCCGTCTCACTTCAGACCTGGGCAGCAACTTCGACTATATTGCTGGTCTGTTTTTCCAGGACACTGACCTCACTTATGCCGATCAGATTCAATTGCCAGATCCAACAGTGGTCAACACAGCTCTAGGCCTGTTGGGTGCCGGCGCTCTGCAGCCATTTGCTCCAGGATCCTCGACCGATCGCACATTTAATCAAGAAGGCGAAGTGATCGCACTGTTTGCCCAGGGTACCTGGTCAGTCAGTGAAGCTCTGCGTCTAACTGTTGGTGGTCGTTATACCGAAGAGAAGAAAGACGCCAATCGTCAGCAGCGACACAAAGCCAACGCTACCTTTGGCGGCCAGTACATGCCAGCAGTCACCGCAGACCCAGTGTCTGGTGCTTACAATGTTTTGTACGGCATCTTTGCAATCGAAGCCTATGACCAGATCAATGGCAAACTGGACGACAGTTCATTTTCGCCAGTGGTTACTATGGAATGGGATGCCAATCCTGACACCATGGTCTATGCAACCTGGACCAAAGGCTATAAGTCAGGTGGTTTCGATGCTCGTTCAAACGGTCATCCAGATGCCAGTGTCAATAATGGACTCAAGAGCGGCGCCGCTATCACTGGTTCTTGGGAGTTTGCCAACGAAGAGGCAACCAGCGTAGAGCTGGGTTCCAAGATGAGTCTTGCCGATGGTGCTGCGGAACTCAGTGTGGCTTGGTATATGACTGATTACACCGACCTTCAGGTGTCTCAGTTTGACGGTACTCTGGGCTTTAATGTAACCAATGCTGGTGAAGCTAAGGTAAAGGGTATAGAGGCAGACGGTCGTTGGGCACTGACTGACAACATTACTCTGACCGGTTCTGTGGCCTACCTAGACTTCAACTATGAGAAATTCCCTAACTCTCAGTGCTACTTCCAGCAGGAAGATACAGACGGCGACAAACTCTGTGATGCTGGCGGCAAGCGCAAGGAATTCACGCCTGAGCTACAGGCTAATTTAGGAGCGGCATGGGCCAGTGAAATGTCTAATGGCCTAGAGTTAAATGCTTCATTAGATGTGTCCTTTATGGATGAGTACCTGTACGCAGCTAACCTGGATCCACGCTCCAAGCAAGACGCGTACAGCATGGTAAATGCGCGCATTGCTCTGGCTGGCTCAGAGGGAGCCTGGGAACTGGCGCTGCTCGGTCGTAATCTGACTGACGAAACCGTGATTAACTTTGGTGGCAACACGCCACTGGGTGGCACACTGACTGGTGGTGCAGGCAACTCGTACTACGCGTTTGTAAATCGTCCCAGAAATATCGCCCTGCAGGTTAACTACAGCTTCTAATAGTTGTAATTAACAAAAAGGCCGCCTTCTCAGGCGGCCTTTTTTTTGTGTACCAGGTTATGTTGAAGGAGCCCAGCGACTGAAGCATCCTCTGCAACCAACCTAGCTGGTAACAATGCCCACAATCACAGCAATAGTGAAAATAAACAGCGCGGTAAAAACAAAACCGCCAATAATAAATGCCAGTGGGCTGCCCTGGGTAAAATCCTTCTCGCGGTTTTTATCCGTCTGCACACCAATGGCCGCAGCCAAAATACTTTTCACCAGCGAGCCCAAGCCAGGCTTTACTGTAGGTTGGCTGTTAGTTTTGTCGTCGGCCATGTAGGGTTCCAGCTAGTCGTTAAGTACAGGGGTCAACCATCGCTCCATATCCGCAAACGATATGCCCTTGCGTTGAGCCAGCGATTCTACCTGATCCGTATCGATTTTGCCGGTATTAAAATACTTGGCATCCGGGTGCCCAAAGTACCAGCCGCTCACAGCAGCAGCAGGGCTCATGGCATAGCTGTCGGTGAGCTCCAAGCCAATATTCTTCTCCACATCCAGCAGCTTAAATAATGTGCCTTTTTCAGTGTGGTCCGGGCAGGCAGGGTAGCCGGGCGCCGGGCGAATACCGCGGTATTTCTCTTTGATCAGCGCCTCGTTATCCAATGTTTCATCGGCGGCATAGCCCCAGTGTTCGCGACGCACACGCTCGTGCAGATGCTCGGCAAAGGCCTCGGCCAAACGGTCGGCTAGGGCCTTAACCATAATCGCATTGTAATCATCGTGCTGCGCCTCGTACTCTTCGGCTAGCTGGTCTGCGCCAATCCCAGTGGTCACCGCAAAGGCGCCAATATAATCGGTAGCGCCACTCTCTTTGGGGGCAACAAAGTCCGCCAATGAGGCCAGTTCTTCACTGGCGCCAGGCTTTTGAATCTGCTGGCGAATATGGTGCAGACTGGCGGCTGTACTGCCATCTGAGTTATAGACCTCAATATCATCATGGTTAACCGTATTGGCCGGCCAGAGGCCAAACACAGCCCGTGCGGTAAGACGCTTATTATCTATAATATCGGCCAGTAGCTTCTGGGCATCGGCAAATAGATTCTGCGCCGCTTCACCCACCACCTCATCGTCGAGAATCTTCGGGTATTTGCCCACCAGATCCCAGGTAATAAAGAACGGCGTCCAGTCAATATAGGGCACCAGGGTTTCCAGCGGGTAGTCGTCCAGCACAGTCACACCCAGCGTATTGGGAATCTCCGCCTGATGGTCGCGCCAGTTAATCTGCGGCTTTTGTTTTACCGCATCGCTGTAGGTGAACAAGGTTCCCCTTGGGGTTCTGTTGGCTGTGCGCAGTCGCACTGCGTCGTAGTCGCGCTGTATCTCAGCCACAAAGGCATCGCGGCTGTCTTTGCTAATCAGCTTGCTGGCCACGCCTACAGCCCGCGAAGCGTCAGACACATAAATGGTCTGGTTGTGGCTGTAGGTAGGGGCAATTTTTACCGCTGTATGGGCCTTGGATGTGGTGGCGCCACCAATTAACAGGGGAATATCAAAACCCTGACGCTCCATCTCCTTACCCAGAGTGACCATCTCATCCAGCGAGGGGGTAATCAGCCCGGAGAGACCAATAATATCCACATTCAGCTCGCGAGCTGTGGTTAGAATCTTTTCTGCGGGCACCATCACGCCTAGGTCAATCACCTCATAGTTGTTGCACTGCAGCACCACGCCGACAATATTTTTACCAATATCGTGAACATCGCCCTTTACCGTAGCCATCAGAATCTTGCCATTGGTGCTGGCCGCTTCATCTTTTTCAGCTTCAATATAGGGTTGCAGATAGGCCACTGCCTGCTTCATTACTCGGGCAGATTTCACCACCTGGGGCAGAAACATTTTGCCAGACCCAAACAGGTCGCCAACAATATTCATGCCGTCCATCAGCGCACCTTCAATGACATGCAAGGGGCGGTCTGCCTGTTGGCGGGCCTCTTCGGTATCCTCTTCAATAAACTCGGTAATACCTTTAACCAGTGCATGCTCAAGGCGGCGATTAACATTGCCCTCGCGCCAGCTAAGGTCTTCAGTTTTAGACTGGGTAGAGCCGTCACCACGGTATTTGTCGGCAATCGCCAGCAGGTTCTCTGTGCCCTCAGGGGTGCGGAATAGCACCACATCCTCCACCACCTGCCGCAGTTCTTCCGGCAGATCGTCGTACACCGCCAGCTGGCCGGCGTTAACTATGCCCATGGTCAGGCCTTCGCGAATGGCATGGTAGAGAAACACAGAGTGGATCGCCTCGCGCACCGGATTATTACCGCGGAACGAGAACGACACATTGGAGATACCGCCGCTAATTAGCGCATGGGGCAGGTTGTTTTTAATCCAGCCGCAGGCCTCAATAAAGTCCAGCCCGTATCTATTGTGCTCTTCAATACCAGTGGCCACTGCAAACACATTGGGGTCAAAGATAATATCTTCCGCCGGGAAGCCAATATCATTTACCAAAATATCGTAACTGCGCTGGGATATTTGCTGACGGCGCTCAAGGTTATCGGCCTGGCCATCTTCATCAAAGGCCATCACCACAATAGCGGCGCCGTGCTTTTTGCACAGCTTGGCTTTTTCAACAAACTCCTCTGTGCCTTCTTTAAGGCTGATACTGTTGACCACCGACTTGCCCTGAATACATTTCAGACCAGCTTCAATCACCTCCCATTTAGAGGAGTCGACCATAATCGGCACCCGGGAAATATCCGGTTCACTGGCAATCAGGTTTAAAAACTTGACCATGGCAGGCAGAGAATCCAGCATGCCTTCGTCCATATTCACATCAATAATCTGCGCGCCATTAATCACCTGCTGGCGGGCAACAGCCAGCGCGGCATCGTAATTTTCTTCCAGAATCAGCCGTTTAAAGGCTGCCGAACCAGTGACATTGCAGCGCTCACCCACATTGACAAACAGCGAGTCAGACTTGATGGTAAAGGGCTCCAAGCCAGACAGGCGACAGGCGGGTGCAATCTCTGGCACCTGGCGAGGCTTTATAGCCGCAACCGCATCGGCAATAGCGCGAATATGCTCGGGCGTAGTGCCACAGCAGCCGCCCACAATATTGAGCAGCCCAGCACTGGCGAATTCCGCCACTGTCTCAGCCATATTGGCCGCATCCAGATCATAGCCACCAAACTCATTGGGCAGCCCGGCATTGGGGTGGGCACTGACCATGGTGTCGGCCACAGTAGAAATTTCCAGCAGGTGAGGGCGCAGCTCTTTGGGCCCCAGGGCACAGTTCAGGCCAATGCTAATAGGCTTGGCATGGCGCACCGAGTTCCAGAACGCCTCTGGCGTTTGGCCCGATAGGGTGCGGCCACTGGCATCGGTAATAGTGCCACTGATCATAATAGGTAGCTCAGTGCCCAGTTCCTCAAACACCTGCTGCACCGCAAACAGGGCAGCTTTGGCATTCAATGTATCGAAGATGGTCTCGACCATAATCAGGTCCACGCCACCTTCAATCAGGGCATGGGTAGATTCTGTGTAGTTTTCTACCAGTTCATCAAAGGTAACATTGCGGGCACCAGGGTCGTTTACATCCGGAGACAGCGACGCGGTTCTGCTGGTAGGCCCCAGAATACCGGCCACAAAGCGCGGGCGCTCCGGCGTAGAGAACTCATCAGCCGCCTTGCGCGCCAGTAGGGCAGAGGCTACATTAATCTCGCGAGAGATAGCCTCCATCTGATAGTCAGCCTGAGACACCTGAGTAGAGTTAAAGGTATTGGTCTCAATAATATCGGCACCGGCCTCGAGATAGGCGCGGTGAATATCGCAGATAATATCTGGCTGGGTCAGGCTCAACAGGTCGTTGTTGCCCTTGAGGTCGGTGTGCCAGTCGGCAAAACGCTCGCCGCGAAAATGCTCTTCCTCGAGGGTATGGCGCTGAATCATGGTGCCCATAGCACCATCTAACACTAGAATGCGTTGCTGGGCCGCCTGTGTAATTTTGTCAACCATAATGCTTGTCTATGCCTTAATTTGTCTGCTGTATCAAAATATTTTGATGGATGCGCATCATACCAAAATAATTTCAAAAAGCGACCCTTTAAAATAAAAGAAGCTTTTACCAAAAACCTCTAATAACGTAAAATAATCCAGTTGCACACTCAAGATTATGGTTCAGGAACCCGCTATGTTAAATGTCACCATTACAGAATCCGCCCAGGGCTATCTAGCCGGCCTGCTGGAAAAACAAAATTGCGAAGGTATAGGCGTGCGCATGTTTGTCAGCGACCCAGGCACACCCAAAGCCGAGACCTGCATATCCTTCTGTCGCCCAGGCGAGGAAAAAGAGAGCGATTTAGTTCAGGAATGCGCTGGATTCCGCGCCTATGTTGATGAGCCAAGCGTGCCTTTTCTGGAAGAGGCCGTTGTCGACTACGCTAAGGATGCTATGGGTGGGCAGTTAACCATCAAAGCGCCTAATTCGCGTCTGCCTAAGATTACTGAGGACAGCTCTTTGGCGGATCGCGTTAACTATGTTTTATACAATGAAATCAATCCAGGCCTTGCAGCCCATGGTGGCAATGTCACTCTGGAAGAGCTCTACGAAGAGTCGATTGCCGTGCTGCGTTTTGGAGGCGGGTGCCAGGGCTGCGGAATGGTAGATGTGACACTAAAGGAGGGAGTGGAGAAGACTCTGCTGAGTCAGATTCCACAGCTGACAGCGGTTCGAGATGTTACCGACCACAGTCAGACGGAGAACGCCTACTTTAAGTAGGCGCCCTTAACCACTGAAAATGCT
>ENA-OUOG01000404-OUOG01000404.1-marine-metagenome-genome-assembly--contig:-NODE-404-length-57147-cov-6.254600_pt1 | contig 57147 bp, 57 predicted proteins | sample MGYA00248635_ERZ508505 | MGnify/ENA primary metagenome ERZ508505 (study PRJEB26176, sample SAMN06267871) | marine metagenome | isolation source: Saanich Inlet, British Columbia, Canada | place: Pacific...
TCTGAGACAGCCACGCTCCAAATGCCATGGACAAAAGAGAGCCAAAAATCACGGCCAGTGTTGCCTCGGCAAGAATCTGGGTGTTCTCGAAGAAGGCAAGATTTGCCATTAGCAGCGATACCGTGAAGCCGACCCCGGCAAGTCCAGCCACCGCGGCAAAGTCTGGAAGTTGTAACTCCAGCCTGGCATCCTCGCTGGCAATCTTGTTTGCGATGTAAGCAAGGAGTGTGATGCCGATAACTTTTCCAATCGGCAGCGCGAGGGTGATTCCGGTAAAGACGCTAGAGAAGCTGCCGTCAAAGGTCGGCAGCGCTATCGCGACCGCGAAAAATGCAAAGACAGGAAGCGAAACAGTGTTTGTCCAGGGCTGTATCTTCCCGACAAGTGAGTGCGTCTTCTTAGCGGGGATGATGAGGCCTAGGGCGACACCTGCGATGGTGGCATGCACGCCTGATTGGTAAACGGCATACCAGACCAGGAGAAACGTCAGCACCCTGACATAGTTGATTGGAAGCTTGTTGAACTTTTCGGCAAGGGCGTGACCCCCGAGGACGATTGCACCGGCGAGTAGCCACTCAATTCTGACATCGTCGGTATAGAAAATTGCGATTATCAGGATCGCCACAAGATCATCGAAGATTGCCAGCGCTAAAAGAAATACTCGCGCGGACTTTGGCATTCCTCGGCCAAAAATTGCCAGGATTCCAAGTGCAAACGCAATGTCGGTTGCTGTTGGTATCGGCCAACCAACCATGTAATCGGTACCCCAGTTAAAGGCGGTATAGATGAGCGCTGGGAGAAGCACCCCGCCAACACCGGCAAGAATCGGCACAAGGGCGGTGGAGGGCTTCGACAGAACACCCACTGTCAACTCGTACTTGAGCTCTAAGCCCGCGACCAAGAAAAAAGTAGCCAGCAGTAGGTCAGACACCCAGTGCTCAACACTCAGCTTCAGGCCAATCTCTTCGAACCCGAAATAGGAGAACTTGAAGTCTAAGAACGCCGGCCCAAATGGACTATTCGCAATCACCAACCCCAAAATGGCAGCGCCCATCAAAAGTAAGGCCGCTGATCTATCGCTTTTCATTGCACTCCTAGTAATCCAGTAAAGGATAAGAGATATCGGAGAGAATTCATTTCCTGACTGGCGTCAGCGGAAATCGCTCGTAACGCGAAGTTAACAAAACTCGTCCTCTTTTGAAACATGCAAGCTCAATCATTTTGGCTATTGGTCGTCTGACCATTCAAAGGAAGGTATGTAAATGTTGGACACAGGTTCACTTAGCTGGGCGGTAACTGCTACCGCCTTCGTCCTGCTCATGACGCCGGGTCTGGCCTTTTTCTACGGGGGACTAGTAAAGGCAAAGAGCGTTGTAAGCATGATGATGATGAGCTTCGGCTCGTTGGCACTCATTGGAGTGCTCTGGATTCTCTATGGCTTTAGCATGTCAGCGGTTGAGAGCCCAACTGACTTCTCTGGCAATCCGTTCGCCACATTCGCACTCGATGGATTGGGTAATGATGACCTGATCGGTGCCGCCTTTGGTGCAACCTTCGCGATTATCACTGTTGCCCTAATCTCTGGATCTATCGCAGACCGCGCCAAGTTCGGCCCTTGGTTGGTCTTTGCTGGAATCTGGTCAACCCTCGTCTACTTCCCTGTTGCTTCATGGGTATGGGGCGGCGGCTGGATTATGGAACTCGGTACCTGGTTCGGCACCGCAGACGTAATTGACTACGCCGGTGGAACCGCCGTGCACATCAATGCGGGTGCAGCAGCCCTCGCTCTTGCAATCGTTCTGGGTAAGCGCTTTGGCTTTGCCAAGGGCATCATGCAGCCTCACAACGTTCCTCTGGTTCTTCTGGGAGCAGCCCTGCTTTGGTTCGGTTGGTTCGGATTTAACGTGGGTGCAGAGTTCCTCAACAACATGGAGAACGTCGGTCTCATCACCGTCAACACACTTGGAGCCACCGCAGCTGCAATCTTGGGCTGGCTAGCAATTGAGAAGGTCAAGGAAGGCAAAGCAACTTCCATTGGTGCTGCCTCAGGTGCTGTTGCTGGTCTTGTAGCGATCACCCCGGCATGTGCAAACGTCACCCCATTCTGGGCACTGGTGCTTGGAGTGCTGGCTGGTGTTCTTTCCGCACTGGCAGTCGACCTGAAGTTCAAGCTCGGCTATGACGACTCGCTCGATGTGGTCGGTATCCACCTCGTCGCAGGTCTGGTTGGAACTCTTTACCTCGGCTTCTTCGCAATCGACACTGGTCTGTTCACCGGAGGAGATGCAGGACAGCTACTGGTTCAGACAGTTGCCGCCTTCGGAGTTCTCATCTACAGCTTCGTTCTAGCCCTCGTCATTGGCTTCGCAATCGAGAAGACCATTGGCTTCAGGGTGAAGAGCGAGGATGAGATCGCGGGAGTTGACCTTGTGGTCCACGGCGAGGCTGCCTACAGCTTCGGCCAGGACAGCGAGTCCAAGTCCTAACCAAGCCGCAAATAGCAAAAGGGGCGGGAGAGATCTCGCCCCTTTTGCATTGCCCATGAAAGATTCTTTTGTGGCATAATTCAACAAGTTCCATTGGGAATGTGCGGATGTGGCGCAGTTGGTAGCGCACAACCTTGCCAAGGTTGGGGTCGCGAGTTCGAGTCTCGTCATCCGCTCTAAAGAGGTTTCACCCTGAAACGGTGGAGTGGCCGAGAGGCGAGGCAGCGGCCTGCAAAGCCGTATACACGGGTTCGAATCCCGTCTTCACCTCTTAGTTACACCCGGGCGATTGGCGCAGTGGTAGCGCGCTTCCCTGACACGGAAGAGGTCACTGGTTCGAACCCAGTATCGCCCACCAGAGATATACGTCGAACAGCACCTGAACTCAATTCTTCGCCGGCGACTAGGCTCATCCCTGCAGGGACTTCTAATCCCTCAAGAACTAAGGGGAAATCATGGGCAGGGACGACGGCAGAAAAGCAGAGCTTCAGCACGAGGATCTGGCAGAGAAAGCAAGAGTGACTGCGGACAAGGTCGCACGCGAAAAGCTTGAAGAGGCTAACCGTGAAGACAAGATGAACATCCATGAGTCACGCAATTCTGACCCTATTCAAGAAGAGGAATAGGCCAGAGCGGCAGGCTTTTGTCCCACGGGTATTTTCCAACCTTCACCTAATAGTTGAATTGAGTTTTAACTGAGTTAACTTTCCGGGTTTGGTCACCACTAAATTGAGGGTAGGTCCGATTCACCGACGATTCGGTTCCCCCAACAGCAATGTTCAGGAGTGTTCAAACTATGAATATAAAAATCAAAAGGGCGGTGGCCGCTTGCCTTGCAGCCATCGTTGCAATCGCTCTAGCGCCGGCAGCAGCTCTTTCAGCTGGCCATGAAGACGGTGAGGTTTCACTTACTCTTCTTCACAACAATGATGGTGAATCGGCTCTTTCATCAGATGAGTACGAACTGCCCTCAGGTTCCAATCTGACAATAGGCGGCATCGCAGCTTTTGCTTCAGTAATGGATAGAGAGATTGCCGACGCACGATCACAAGGCAACAGCGTCCTCACCGTTTATGCAGGCGATAGCTTCCTGGCAAGTCCAGCGCTGAATTGCTCCGCGCCCTCGACCAAGGACAGCTCCCAGACGGTCTACGATGGGGTAGCCCAAGGGCTAATGGAGTACGACGTTCACATCCTTGGGAACCATGAGTTTGACTTCGGTACTAACTTCTTGAAGCGCTTCATCCAGACTGTTACAGCTCAGACTGGTAAGTCGGATCACTCGTTTATCTCCGGCAACATGGACTTCAGTGAAAACTCTGATCTTTCCGCTCTTGCCACCGCGGGGACTTTGGGCAAGAGTTACACCCACACTGACCCAGTAACTGGTGCGGTATTTGGCGTAGTAAGCGCGATGTACCCGGATCTTCCCACTGTTTCTAGCCCAGGCACCGCGACGGTGACTACTCGAAACATTGCAGACACCGCTGTTGTTGTTCAGGCTGAAATAGACGCCTTGACTGCAGCTGGAGTCAACAAGATCATTCTCGTTAGCCACCTGCAGAACTCTGCTAACGATCGCGAGCTTGTTTCTTTGTTGGAGGACGTTGATGTCGCTGTTGCCGGAGGCGGTGATGAGCTGCTTCAGGCTCCGCTGGGCCGCTACGCCCAGTGGAAGATGCTTCCTGGAGACCGTGAGGATGTAGAGGGTACATACCCTCTAATCGCTAGAAATAAGTCCGGCATGATTGTCCCGATGGTTACAGCCAAGGGTAATTACAACTACCTTGGCCGCTTGGACGTCAAGTTTAATGCTGAGGGACACGTAAAGAGTTGGGATGCTGATTCCTACCCACGAAGGGTAATCGTTAGGGATGCAGTTTCTGAGGCCGTTGGAGCAACCGATGCGGTAGTAGAGGATGCAGCAATCAAGGCAGCAGCGACGACTCCTGTCGCTACCTGCACCGATGCGCTGGCAACGACGATCATCGCTTCCACAACTCTGGACCTAGACCGTTCGAGGCCTGCCATGAGAAACGGAGAGTCCGCAATGGGAAACCTGGCAACCGATTCTCAGCTCTACTCATACAACCTTGTTGCGGAGGAGCTTTCCCTACCGACTGAGAATGTGATCGCCGTGCAAAACGGTGGTGGACTGCGTCAGAACGGCGGGGATGACTTCCCTAAGGCCGGCACAGACAACATCTCCATGGAGGACGTCTACAACTTCATGCCGTTCTCTAACAAGGAAGTTGTGTTTGTAGAGATGTCTCCGGAGGATGTTCGCTCGATTCTGGAGCGCAGCGCCGCTGTTGCTCAGTCGAGCAACGGTGCGTTTTTGCAAATTGCAGGGGCAAAGGTGACTTTTGACGCTAGCTACACTGCTCAGGTGCTCGGGGATGACGAGGATTCAATAGCCACCGAGGGCAGCAGGGTTCGTACCTTCACTCTTGCTGACGGAACCGAGATCATCAAGAACGGAGCAATTGTCAGCGGTGCACCAGACATCACTGTTACGACCAATGGCTTCATCGGGGCTGGTGGCGATGGCTATCCAACCTTCGCAAAGTACACCCCAGTCCAGATTGGGCCGGACTACGCTGACGCGCTGAAGCGATACCTTCAGAGCTTCCCTGTAGGTGCAAGTGGATATCCTGAAATACCTGCTTCCTCTATTTACGCAGGTACCGACGGGCGAGTAACTCTCATCGGTTACTAAACAGATAGCAGAGACCCCCGGTGCACTGCACTGGGGGTCTCTCTATTTCTTGAGTCTAAGAACTCTGGCCGAGGCAGCTAAAAGTCTCCGGGCAACTGTTGGCTTTGAATTGATGTTTGCCCTGAAACCCTCAACACTTTCGGAGAGAGGGCCCTCATGGAACACCGCAAACTGCTCAGGGGCAAGCGTCTCCAACACATCCAGCATCGCGGAGACCGAGACCGAAGCTCCAGGGCTCGCACCCAGCAAGCCCGCCATCGTTCCATCTGCTGAGGAAATAACCTCAGTACCAAACTGAAGACTTCCTAATCTGCCCTCTGGCTTGATGATCTGAGCCCGTTGTCCGGCCTCGTAGTAGCTCCAATCAGATTCATTTGCGCTCGGTACAAACTCCCTGAGCATCTCGAACTTCGCCTTCTTTGATTTTGTGACCTCTTTGATGAGGTAGCGAAGTAGGTCAACGTTCTTAAGCGCAACTGAAATGTAGGGGAGAAGGTTCTTAGGCCTTACAGATAAGGGGAGGTCTAGAACTGAGCCCCTCTTGAGGAACTTTGGGTTTATCCCCGCGAAGGGGCCGAAGAGAAGCGATGGCTTACCGTCGACGATTCTGGTGTCGAGGTGTGGGACGCTCATTGGGGGAGCTCCAACAGCCGCCTGAGAATAGACCTTCGCGCGGTGCTGCTTCACAAGCTCGGGATTGTCGGTTCTCAGAAAGTGACCAGAGACTGGGAAGGTGCCGTAGCCATGAATCTCTTGGATGCCTGATTTCTGCAAGAGCTTGAGAGAGTAACCGCCTGAACCAACAAAAACTTTGTCGGCAGCAATGAAATCGTCGCCAGTTGATCCGAGCCAGATTTGCCATGAGCCATCTCGGTACTGGTACAGGTTCTTGACCTCAGTGGATGTGTAAAGCTCCATGCCGTTCTTTGTCAGCCATGTGACCATTTGTCTGGTCATAGCGCCATAGTCAACATCAGTGCCCTGCTCGATCCAGGTCGCTGCCACCTCTTCCTTTGTCCTATCCGCCATCATCAAAGGAATCCAGTTAGCTATGTCTGCCGGGTCGTCGGAGAACTTCATCCCTGCAAAAAGTGGCTGCTCCTTCAATACCTCGAAGCGTCTGCGGAGGTAGTCAACGTCCTTTGCGCCTCTGACAAAAGTCATGTGGGGGACTGTACGAATGAAGGTCTCAGGGGCATCTAAGATTCCACGTTCGACGCAGTAGGCCCAAAACTGCCTGGACACCTGAAACTGCTCGTTGATCGAGATTGCCTTGGCAGGATCTGGAAGGCTGCCGTCCTTGCTGTCGGGCATGTAGTTGAGTTCACAGAGGGCTGCGTGGCCTGTGCCGGCGTTGTTCCAGGCATCCGATGATTCGGCCGCGACCTCTTCAAGACGCTCGTACATCACGATCTTCAGTTTTGGATCAGCGAGCTTTAGAAGAACACCCAGAGTCGCGGACATGATTCCGCCACCAACAAGCGCGACGTCATATCTTTGTAGCTCGGGCATGAAATAAGGGTAGCTGGTTAGAGGACTGTCACGCCTAGCAAAGTGCCAATTGCGTAAGAGATTCCCATGGTTAACAGGCTGATGATCACGTTTCTAATTATTGATTTAGCGGGGGAGGATTTTCCTGCCCAGGCTGCCCACCAACCGGTAATTGACAGGGCCACAACCACGGCTGCTACCGTCGCAAGTTCACGGTATGCCTCCCAGGGTCCGGTAATTGCGATAAGTGGTAGTACAGCTCCCGCTGCGAATGCGACAAATGAGCTCCACGCGGCACCCCATGGGTGGGCATTTACTTCCTCAGCTGTTCTTCCGTATGAGATTTCAGTATCTCGCTGAGCGCTAACGGAGACGTACTCTCCGCCACCCATTGAAATTGAGCCTGCAACTAGTGCCGCAATGCCAGCAAGCAAAACTGTGGGTCTATCAGCTCCGGCACCCGCGACTCCCATGACCATTCCGGCGACCGAAACAATTCCGTCGTTTGCCCCCAAAACGGCGGCTCTCAGCCAGTTGAGTTTCTTCTCGAGGGCTCTGTCATTTGCTTCGCTCATGGGCACACTATTGCCTACTTCATGGCATATCTCTAGCAAGGCAAGCCTTACTTGATGGCTAGACTGGGCAGGTTAGGAGCGCAGTTGGAAATAGAACTCGCGGGGAAGACTCACCAGGTAAGTGAGGGAGCCACCGGATTCGATCTCTTCGAAGATCGATCCGTGATAGCCCTACTAGTCAATGGTGAGCAAAAAGACCTTGCCTACGCCGTGCAGCAGGGCGATTGTGTTGAGGGTATTTCAATCGACAGTGACGCCGGTCTTTCCATCCTCCGACATTCCACCGCCCACCTCCTTGCACAAGCCGTGCAGGAACTCTTTGATGAAGCAAAGCTTGGAATCGGGCCTCCCATCACGGACGGCTTCTACTACGACTTTGATGTCCCCGAACCTTTCAACCCTGAGGATCTGAAGCGTTTAGAGAAGCGCATGAAAGAGCTGGTTGGAAAGAGTCAGAAGTTTGTTCGGGTAGAAGTAAGTGACGATGAGGCAAAAAAGAGGCTCGCCCACGAGCCCTACAAGCTCGAACTCATTGGCCTAAAGAGCGCAGATGTTGGAGAGGGCTCCGTAGAGGTCGGCGCAGGAGGCCTGTCGATCTATGAAAACGTAAATCCAGACGGCTCAGTTGCTTGGTTTGACCTCTGCCGCGGACCACATGTCCCAAACAGCCGAATGGTTGGTAAGGGTTTTGCTCTTACGAGGGTTGCCGCTGCCTACTGGCGCGGTAATGAAAACAACAAGCAGCTTCAGAGAATTTACGGCACAGCTTGGCCAACCGTTGAGGCCAAGGAGGCCTACCTTGAGCGCCTTCAGGAAGCTCAGCGTCGTGACCACCGCAAGCTCGGTGCAGAGCTAGACCTATTTAGCTTCCCAGAGGAGATTGGCTCTGGATTAGCCGTGTTTCACCCCAAGGGCGGGGTCATCAGACGTGTCATGGAGGACTACAGCCGACAGCGCCACGAAGAAGCAGGCTATGAGTTTGTCTACTCACCCCACATCACCAAGTCGAATCTCTTTGAGACCAGCGGCCATCTTCAGTGGTACTCCGAGGGTATGTTTCCGGCACTAAAGCTCGATGCTGAGCTGGATGCAGATGGCAAGGTCAAGAAGCAGGGGCAGGACTACTACCTCAAGCCGATGAACTGCCCTTTCCACATCTTGATTTTCAAGTCAAGATCAAGAAGCTACCGAGAGCTGCCACTCCGAATGTTTGAGTTTGGGTCGGTCTACAGGTATGAAAAGTCCGGGGTGCTTCACGGCCTGACCCGTGTGCGCGGCATGACCCAGGATGATGCTCACCTGTTTGTAACACCCGAGCAGCTCGAGTCTGAACTGACAAGTGTCCTGAATTTTGTGCTTGACCTACTGCGCGATTACGGCCTGGATGATTTCTACCTGGAGCTATCTACCAAGGAAGAGGGAAACCCGAAGTTCGTAGGTGACGACGCCATTTGGACAAGTGCCACCGCGACCCTTGAAAAGGTTGCCAATGCAAGTGGCCTCGAGCTTGTTCCAGATCCAGGCGGCGCAGCTTTCTACGGTCCAAAAATCTCTGTGCAGGCTAGAGATGCCATCGGTCGGACTTGGCAGATGTCAACCATCCAGCTTGATTTCAATCTGCCTGATCGCTTTGACCTCGAGTACGTTGCCAGCGACGGAGAACGCCATCGCCCGATCATGATCCACCGTGCCCTCTTTGGCTCAATAGAGCGCTTCTTTGGGGTGCTAACAGAGCACTACGCGGGACATTTCCCTCCATGGCTCGCTCCGGTGCAAGTAGTTGGTATTCCAGTCGCAGATGACTTTGCCGAGTACCTAGAAGATCTCATGGCTGAGCTCAAGGCCTCTGGGGTTAGGGGTTTTGTGGACCGCAGCGATTCCAGGATGCAGAAGAAGATTCGCGATCACACGCTTGACCGCGTTCCGTTCCTGCTACTTGCCGGAGAACGCGATGCTGGTGCAAAGACAGTTAGCTTCCGCTACCGCTCCGGTGAGCAGGTAAACGATGTTGGACTCGAAGAGGCCAAGAAGATCATTCTCGATGCAATTAGTGAGCGGAGGCAGGTCTAATGACCGATCCACTCGACAATTTCGGAGCCATGAAGGATGGCTTCGAGCGGCTTTGGACACCCCACAGGCTCGTTTACCTTCAGGATCTGCAACAGCCCGCAGATGAGGATTGCCCCTTCTGCGCAGCTCCTGACAAGGATCCGGAGGATGGCCTAGTAGTGAAAAAGGGTGAGACCTGCTTTGTGCTGCTCAATCTTTTTCCATACAACCCCGGGCACATGCTGGTGTGCCCATACCGGCATGTAGACACCTACGACCTCGCAACAGAGGACGAGGTCGCCGAGATGGCTCTACTCACTCAACAGGCTATGCAGACTCTTAGGAATGTAAGCGGGACTCACGGGTTTAACATCGGGATGAATCAGGGAGAGGTCGCCGGAGCGGGTATCGCGTCGCACCTTCACCAGCACATAGTCCCTCGCTGGAGAAATGACTCCAATTTCTTCCCAATCATCGCCCAAACAAAAGCAATGCCCAGACTGCTTGGCGAGGTTAGAGAAACAATTGCTAACAACTGGGTCAACGAAGCTTAGGATTGTCACATGTCCCAGAACAAAAACGAAGGTACTGATCTAGTTAAGCGCGGTTTGGCTGAGATGCTAAAGGGCGGCGTCATCATGGATGTCGTAACCCCCGAGCAGGCCAAGATTGCCGAAGACGCCGGCGCTGTTGCTGTCATGGCTCTAGAGCGGGTGCCCGCGGACATCCGTGCCGAGGGTGGTGTCGCGCGCATGAGCGACCCTGACCTGATCGACCAAATCATTGACACCGTGTCAATCCCGGTAATGGCTAAGGCAAGAATCGGTCACTTCGTTGAGGCTCAAATTCTTGAGGCCCTTGAAGTGGACTACATCGATGAGTCAGAGGTGCTCTCACCTGCTGACTATGTGAACCACATCGACAAGTGGCAGTTCAACGTTCCGTTCGTTTGTGGTGCCACCAATCTTGGTGAGGCACTGCGTCGCATCACCGAGGGTGCTGCCATGATCCGTTCTAAGGGTGAGGCCGGAACCGGAGACGTTTCAGAGGCGATGAAGCACATTCGAACCATTCGTGGCGAGATTGCATCGCTATCTGCAAAAAGCCCAGACGAACTTTACGTTGCGGCAAAGGAGTTGCAGGCTCCTTACCAGCTAGTCAAAGAGGTGGCCGAGACTGGCAAGTTGCCTGTTGTTTTGTTTGTAGCAGGTGGCATTGCCACTCCCGCTGATGCTGCGCTGATGATGCAGCTTGGTGCTGATGGAGTATTTGTTGGTAGCGGCATTTTCAAGTCTGGAAACCCTGCCGAGCGCGCCAAGGCAATTGTCAAGGCCACAACCTTCTACTCAGATGCCAAACAGGTAGCTGATGCATCACGTGGTCTAGGAGAGGCTATGGTCGGCATCAACGTGGCTGATCTGCCAGCTCCTCACCGTCTCGCGGAGCGTGGCTGGTAATTGCCAATCGGAGTCCTGGCTCTCCAGGGTGACGTCAGAGAGCACATACATCTACTAACCGAATTAGGCAGCGCCGCGGTCGAGGTTCGAACCGTTGAGCAGCTTGCGACTTGCGATGGACTTGTCATCCCAGGAGGAGAGAGCACCACAATCTCGAAGCTCCTAGTGAACTTTGGGATGCTGGAACCGGTCAAAGAGTTTGTCTCCTCCAAGCCGGTTCTTGGAACCTGCGCTGGACTTATCCTCCTGAGTAAAGAGGTCGTGGGAAGGCTCCCCGACCAGCAGTTGATTGGAGGCCTTCCGGTAACTGTTCAGCGCAATGCCTATGGCGGCCAGACCCACAGCTTTGAAGCTGAGGTTGATTTCTCGGGAGTTTCCGAGACCGTGGCATTCATTCGAGCCCCAAAGATCGTCGATGTCCTGGGTTGTGAGGTAATTGCGACCTTGGGGGATGAGCCAGTGGCCGTAAGGCATGGAAATCTCTTTGGTGCGTCTTTCCACCCAGAGCTAACGGGAGCAAAAGAACTCCACAGGCAGTTTCTAAGCGCGGTCGAGAGCGTTTGAGGCTGTAACTTAGGTAACCATGTCAGGACATTCCAAGTGGGCGACCACTAAGCACAAGAAAGCCGCCAACGATGCAAAGCGAGCAAAGCTTTGGGCGAAGCTGATTAGGAACATTGAGGTTGCGGCTCGCACGGGCGGACCAGACCCTGAAGGAAATCCGACTCTATATGACGCCATCTACAAGGCGAAGAAGAGTTCAGTTCCCGGCGACAACATAGATAGGGCTGTCAAACGTGGTTCTGGCGACCTAGGCGATGGCATTGACTACCAGAACATTCTTTATGAAGGCTATGGTCCCGGGGGAGTGGCAATTCTTATTGAGTGTCTTACTGACAACAAAAACCGAGCAGCCGCCGAGGTCCGCCTTGCCTTTACGAAAGGGGGCGGTAACCTTGCTGACCCAGGCTCGGTCAGCTACCAATTCTCTCGCAAGGGCGTAATTGTTCTGCCAGGAGATGTCTCCGAAGACGCGGTTCTCGAGGCAACGATTGAGCACAACATCGAGGACATCGAATCCGGGCCAGATGGCGCAGTCCTCACGTGCGAGGCAAGCTCTATGGTTGCCGTTCGCCAGGCACTCCAGGATGCCGGCATCGACTACGAGTCGGCTGATGTGGAGTTTGTTTCATCCATAAAGGTCGATGCGGACGCTGAGACTGCGGGCAAGATTGTTCGTCTAGTCGAGGCGCTAGAGGACCTAGACGATGTGCAGGAGGTCTATACCAACATGGACGTCTCCAACGAGGTGCTTTCGCAGCTCGCAGACTAATGGCCAAGATTTTAGGTGTTGACCCAGGGCTTACCCGGTGCGGATTCGGACTAGTCGACGGCAAGAAGGCAATTGATTTCGGAGTCTTTCAAACTGACGCAAAGAGCGATCCCGCGGCCAGGGTAGGAGAGATTGCACTCAAGCTGGAAAGACTTATTGACAAGCACAATCCAGAATTAGTCGCGCTGGAGCGTGTATTTGCACAGGCCAACCTCCGCTCCGTAATGGGTGTTGCTCAGATTTCTGGGGCTCTCATGGCCACTGCTCACAGCCGCGGCATACCCGTTGAATTCTTTACCCCCAGCGAAGTGAAGGCTGCAGTTACCGGTAATGGCAGGGCGACAAAGGACCAGGTTGGTCTTATGGTGAAAGCGATCCTGCAACTGAACGAGATTCCTAAACCTGCTGATGTGGCGGATGCGCTCGCAGTTGCCGTATGCGCCCAAAAGCGATCAACCAAGGCAACCACTGAGGCACAGCGCAAGTGGGTCGCAGCATCGAAAGCGGCTAACAGGCAATTAGGTTAGGGCTGTGATATCGACTCTCAGCGGCACAATCGCCTCACTAGGGGTCGATTCTTGCGTGATTGAGGTAGGTGGGGTTGGACTCCATGTCCACCTAACACCGCGCCACATACTCAAACTTAGAACAGGCGACAAGACCTCCATCGACACAAGACTGGTCGTTCGTGAGGACGAGCTAAGCCTCTTTGGCTTCCAGTCTGCGCAGGAGAGAGAGCAGTTTGACCTGCTTTGCTCAGTCAGCGGAATTGGTCCAAAGCTTGCCATGACCACCCTTGCCGGAATGGATGCAATTGGAATCGCAAATGCGGTAAACAATCAGGACGAAGCGGCTTTCCGGGCCATCCCAGGTATTGGGCCAAAAACCGCGAAGCTGATCCTAATCTCGCTTGGCGGCAAGGTCGGGCTTAGCGCTGCAACGCCTGAGAAGGAAAGGGTTCTGCAAGCGCTACTTCAACTTGGAACTGAGGAGTCTCAGGCACGAAAGGTGCTCTCGGAGATTGATGGCTCACTCGGTGAGTCGGAGGCCCTGAGAGCAGCTCTTGCTGAGCTTGGCAAAGGCAAGCTCAAATGAGCGAATTGGAGCGTGAGGATCTCGAGCTCGAGGCTGCCCTAAGGCCTAAAGACCTAAGCGAATTTGTCGGGCAGCAAAGAGTCGTAGACCAGCTCTCCCTGGTCATTGCTGCCGCTAAAAAAGACAACCGGAGCGCCGACCACATCCTGCTTGCGGGACCGCCTGGCCTTGGTAAGACGACACTTGCCATGATTGTTGCTGCGGAGTCGGAACGAACTCTCAAGCTCTCAAGCGGTCCCGCAATACAGTCAGCGGGCGATCTCGCCTCAATCCTCTCGGCACTTGAACCCTCTGATGTTCTCTTCATTGATGAGATCCACAGGCTCTCTAGAAGTGCAGAGGAGATGCTTTATCTAGCCATGGAGGATTTCCGCGTAGATGTAATGGTTGGCAAGGGGCCTGGCGCCTCATCCATCTCGCTTGACATCGCTCCTTTCACACTGGTTGGAGCCACTACTAGAAGCGGAATGCTGCCGAATCCCCTGAGGGACCGCTTCGGCTTCACAGCATTCCTTGAGTACTACGAGCCTGCGGACCTGGAGCAGGTTATCCAAACAAGTTCAAGGAAGCTGGGAGTCGAGATCGAAGGCGATGCCCTCAGCGAACTGGCAAAGAGATCTCGAGGCACACCCAGAATCGCGAACCGACTACTAAGGCGGACAAGGGACTTCGCATCGGTGGGGGAGCACGGCGTGATTAGCAGAGACGTTGTTATTCAGGCTATGGAGCTCTTTGGAGTCGATCAGGCGGGTCTGGACAGAGTCGACAATCAGTTGCTGAAGCTTCTTGCTACCAAGTTCAACTCAAAACCGGTGGGCCTATCAACGCTTGCGGTGGCACTTGGAGAAGAGCCAGACACCATAGAGGCTGTGTTGGAACCGTACCTAATTCGAGTCGGATTTATTCAGAGAACCCCAAGGGGAAGAGAAATAACGCCGGATGGGATCGCCCACATCCAGCCTTAGCCCCACTAGAGGCCATTAACGCCTATAATTTCGGGGGACCTGTTCGGTAAGGAAAGTTTTTGGACGCTCTACTATTGGCCGTTTTGGCGCTGATGATCATCTTTTTGGTCTTGCAGAATCGCCGCCGCAAGAAGGACGTCGAGGCTATGCAGAACACTCTCGAGGTAGGGGTGCAGGTCATTTTGCACGCAGGAATCAAGGGCAAGGTGCTCTCTGTCTCAGAAGATGAGCTGGAGATCGAGTCCGGAAAAGGCACGAAGCTGAGAGTGCTTCGTGGAGCGGTTGGAAAAGTACTGCCCGCTGAGGAGAAGTAACCGTTGGCTGAAAATACGACCGCGAGGTCGGCCAGAAGCAGAATTTCCTGGATTACAGGTATAGCTGCGTTCTTTGTTGCACTCATCACCTGGGGCACCGTTACCGCTCAACCTGGAGCTAGCTGGGCACCCGAGCTTGCTCTTGACCTACAGGGTGGAACTCAGCTGATCTTGACCCCATCAATTGCAGATGGTCAGCAGGCATCGCTTGAGCAGCTGAACCAAGCAGTGTCGATTATTCGTCAGAGAATCGACGGCTCCGGCGTCGGTGAGGCTCAGGTCACAATTCAAGGCAATGAGAACATCGTTGTCGCAATCCCTGGAACCCCAGACGCAAATACGCTTCAGCTAATTAAGGCCAGCGCGCTTCTAGAGTTCAGGCCGGTCATTACCTACGCAGACTCAATCCCGCTCGGGGAAGATGCGGCACCAATTGACCTCGATTCTTTGAGTGATGTGCCAGCTACCCAGCCTGTAAATGCGTCGGACGCTGCTTGGGTCACTGAGCGCCTGCTGGCCGAATTTCAGAACTTCGACTGCTCAACCCAGTTCAGGACCCCGGGTCAGGTAGATGACCCTGCCAAGCCACTGGTTACCTGTGATGATTTTCTAAGGTTCAAATACATTCTTGGTCCTGTTGAGGTCCGTGGTGAGAACATCTCCGACGCCTTCGCGGGAACCATCACCACCCAAACCGGAGCTTCGACCAACACCTGGGCTGTGAATCTGGAGTTCGATGCTGAGGGTACAAACGCTTTTGGTTTTGTTACTTCCAGACTGTTTGGCCTTCCGAGCCCTCAGAACCAGTTCGCAATCACTCTGGATGGGCTAGTAATCACCGCACCATCGACCAATGCTGTCATCACCAATGGTCAGGCGCAGATCACCGGAAACTTCACGCAGGAGAGCGCAACAGTGCTCGCTGATCAGCTGAAGTATGGAGCCTTGCCAATTGGCTTTGAGGTGCAGTCCCAGGAGAACATCTCTGCCACGTTGGGTGACGAGTCGCTTCGCTCTGGACTGATTGCCGGCCTGATTGGCTTGATCTTTGTCATGATCTACATGGCCTTCCAGTATCGAGGCCTAGCAAGCGTTGTTCTCGGGTCGCTGGTAATTGCAGCCCTGCTGGTTTATCTGTTTATCGCCTTCCTCTCCTGGAGGCAGGGCTACCGGCTTTCACTCGCAGGTGTCGCAGGTTTGATCGTTGCAATTGGTATCACAGCTGACTCCTTCATCGTCTACTTCGAGCGAATCAGGGACGAACTACGTGAGGGCAGAAGCCTTGAGATTGCGGTCGAGGCAGGCTGGAAGCGTGCTTTCAGAACCATTCTTGTTTCTGACGCCGTTAGCTTCACAGCAGCCGTTGTGCTTTACCTTCTCACATCCTCCTCGGTTAGAGGCTTCGCCTTCACACTTGGTCTGACCACGTTGATTGACCTATTGATTGTGACGCTCTTTACCCATCCTGTTGTGCAGCTATTGGCAAGGAATAAGTTCTTTGCCTCTGGTCACCGTTTCTCAGGGTTTGACCTGAGTGCCGCCAAGGCGTCCTACCGTGGCCGTGGAGAGTTCAGGGTCGCTGCAGAGGTCACCTCTGGCAAGGTAAAGAAGGCTTCCAAGGAGGCTCAAAAGAGGCAGACAATCGCGGAGCGAAAAGCCCGCCTAGCACTGGAGGATGGCGATGAGTAAGTTCAGAAAACTCGGTAACCAGCTCTACTCCGGTGAGCGTTCGTTCGACTTCGTTGGCAAGAAGAACCTCTGGTACGCAATTGCCGCCGTTGCGGTCATTCTTGCCGTATTACTTCCTATTCTGCGTGGAGGGTTCAACTTCGGTATCGAGTTCCGTGGAGGTAGCGAATTCCGCGTGAATAACTCCCAGGAGTTGCCACAGTCCTTGGCAGTTGAGACTGTTAATGAGATAGTTCCTGGCGTCCAGGTAAATGTCGCGGCAGTTGGCTTCAGCGATCTAAGAATTCAAACAGAGCAGCTAGAGGACTTGGAGTCCGAAGAGGTCCGGCTCGCACTAGCCGAAGCTTTCGGCGTCGATCCGGCTGAGGTTGCCTCTAGCTTCGTTGGCCCCAACTGGGGAGCAGATGTAACGAGACAGGCCCTAATCGGACTCGGCGTGTTCTTGCTCCTGGTCTCGCTCTTGATGGCTTTCTACTTCCGCTCTTGGAAGATGTCGGTGGCAGCTCTGCTTGCCCTTGCCCACGACCTAGTCCTGACTGCCGGTGTGTATGCAGGCGTTGGCTTTGAGGTCACTCCTGCGGCCGTCATTGGATTTTTGACAATCCTTGCTTACTCTCTCTATGACACCGTCGTCGTCTTTGACAAGGTACGAGAGAACACGCTTGAAATTGAACTATCCGACACAAGGACATTCGGAGAAATGGTTAACCTTGCTGTGAATCAGACCCTGGTGAGATCCATCAACACCTCGGTCGTTGCGGTGCTGCCAGTTGGTTCAATTCTCTTCATTGGTTCGCTGATTCTTGGGGCGGGAACTCTGAGAGACATCGCTCTGGCGCTCTTTATTGGAACCATTGTCGGTACCTATTCTTCGATATTCCTCGCTGCGCCGATATACGCGCACCTGCGCTCGGGCGAGAAGGAGCTAAAAGAAGCTTCTGAGAGGGTTTTGGCCGGTCGCGAATAGAATTCTCACTACCTAGTTAGGAGTGAGAGATGTCCGATAGCCTCGCGAGTTCTCTGCGCTCCAAACTGCCCAGAATTTTTACCCGCTCGACTGGCCTGCTATCTAACGAGCTAAATGAGCTAATCCGGACCGTTAGGACAAACCACCCACGATCTGACTACCAGGTTGTCGAGCGCGCTTATCGAACTGCAGAGCGCTTTCATGAGGGTCAGAAGCGTAAGTCAGGGGAGGCCTACATCACCCACCCCCTTGCGGTGGCGCGGATACTCGCGGACCTGGGTAGTGGGCCGGCAACAATTGCTGCCGCCTTACTGCATGACACCGTGGAGGACACGGATTACTCCATCGATCAGCTGCGCGCCGACTATGGCGAAGAGATAGCGCTATTGGTCGACGGCGTGACAAAGCTCGACAAGATGAAATTCGGTGACACGGCCCAAGCGGAAACAATGCGCAAGATGGTCGTCGCGATGAGTCGCGATGTGAGGGTTTTGGTCATCAAGCTGGCCGATAGGTTGCATAACGCCCGCACCTGGGGCTTCGTCTCGCCAGAGTCGGCAAAGAGAAAAGCGCAGGAAACTCTGGAGATTTATGCTCCGCTTGCCCACAGGCTTGGAATCTCGACCATGAAGGTTGAGCTTGAGGACATTAGCTTCGCAGTTCTATATCCGAAGGTTTACGAAGAAATAGTTTCCTTGGTTGGCCAGCGCAACCCATCCAGGTCTGACTACACGGACCGAGTTATCGAGGAGATAGACACAGAACTTCGAGGTGCGAGGGTAAAAGGAAAGCTTGATGGCCGGCCCAAGCAGTACTACTCCATTTATCAGAAGATGGTTTTGCGTGGTCGGGAGTTCGATGACATCTACGACCTGGTTGGTATTCGGGCAATTGTCCCAACCGTTAGAGATTGCTACGCGGCTTTGGGAGCAATTCACGCCCGTTGGTCCCCGCTACCCGGGCGCTTCAAGGACTACATCGCGATGCCCAAGTTCAACCTCTATCAGTCGCTACACACCACCGTGGTGGGTCCAGAGGGCAGAAGCGTTGAGATCCAGATCCGTACCCAGGAGATGCACCAGAGGGCTGAGTTTGGTGTCGCCGCTCACTGGAAGTACAAGCAGACCGCCACTAAGGGAGGCGACAAAGAGGTTGATTTCGCATGGCTCAAGCAGCTCAGCGACTGGCAGGAAGAGACCGCGGACCCCGGGGAGTTCTTAGACAACCTTCGGTTCGAGATTGGAGCCAAGGAGCTTTACGTCTTCACGCCCAAGGGAAAAGTCGTTGGCCTAAGTGCCGGCTCCACCCCGGTTGACTTTGCTTATGCCGTCCACACTGAGGTTGGACACAAGACCATAGGCGCAAAGGTAAACGGACGGCTGGTACCCCTTGAGACCAAGCTTCAGGCCGGAGATGTGATCGAGGTTCTCACCTCTAAATCGGAGAGTGCGGGTCCGAGTAAGGACTGGCTGAACTTCGTTGCATCCCCTAGGGCCAGAGCGAAGATAAAACACCACTTCACTCAGGAACGAAGAGAGCTTGCAAGCGAAGAAGGCAAGGAGTCCTTGGCAAAGGCACTTAGACGGGCATCGCTGCCGGTCCAATCAATGATGAACGGCGAGCTACTTGCTGAAATCGCGGAGGAGCAGAAGCTGGCCGATGTTCAGGCGCTGCTCAGCGCTATTGGCCAGGGTCAGATCTCCACGGCGAGTGTCATTGAGCGGCTAAAGCTGCTACACGGAATAAGCCCCGATCCTGACACTGAGGAAATACCGGTTCAGGTTCCCCGCTCGCTGCGAGGACAGCGGACAGACAATCAGGGGGTTCTCGTAAAGGGTTCTCCGGACGTCATGACCAAGATGGCCCGCTGCTGCACACCAGTTCCCGGTGATGAGATAACTGGCTTTATTACCCGCGGTGAAGGGGTGTCAGTTCACAGGGTCGACTGCAAGAACGTCAAAAGCCTTGTCAAGGAGCGCATCGTGGAAGTGTCCTGGGCAGATCAGGCTAGAGGCGTCTTCATGGTGCAGATCCAGGTCGAGGCCCTCGACCGTTCTGGTTTGCTTTCGGATGTGACGCGGGTGCTCACCGAGTCTCATGTGAACATCCTGAGCGCATCCGTCAGCACTGGTCGGGACCGCGTAGCGATTTCAAAGTTTGTTTTCGAGATGGCCGACCCCTCACACCTGGATCACCTTCTAAATCAGGTGCGCAGAATCGATAACGTCTATGACGTTTATCGAGTTAAAAGCGCCTAGTCGACCGCGTTTTGTGCGGCCTCGAGAAGGGCCTTACGTGAGTCAATCTGCGCTTGAATCTCTTTCTTCTTGGCAGCTGGAGCTGAGCTAAGCTCCGTCTCCAAGACAGCAATAACACCCTCTAGTTGGGTGGCAAGAGAGTTGCTTCGCGCCTTTGCAGCCGGGTCAGAACGCTGCCAAGCCTCTTTTTGGGCTTCTGAGATCTTTGCCTCAACCGCCCGCAATCTAGACTCAACGCTCTTGACCTGGTCTTTTGGAACGTGGCCAATTCTTGACCAAGCCGACTGAACGTCGCTGATGGCCTTCTTGGCTTTGTCGAGGTCGTCCACCTTGATGGCCTCGGCCTGCTTTAGAAGCTCAAGCTTCTTCTCAAGATTGGCCTTGTGCTCGGTAGCTAGCTCAGCGTCCTGCTCTTTCTTGGCAGAGAAGATTGCGTCTCCCGCTGCTCGGAAGCTCTTCCAGAGTGACTCTTCGGCTTTGCCGGCTTTTCCTGCGGCTTTCCACTGCTCTTGCAGAGCTTTGTAGTCGCCAGCGGCTTTAGCGCCCTTGCTAACCAGAGCTTCGGCCTTTGCGACTAGCTCGGCCTTTGAATTCTTTGCCTCTTTGAACTTGCTGTCCAGCGTTGAGAAATAGGCTCGGCGACCGGACTCAAACTTGGCGCGCGACTGGCTAAAACGCTTCCAGATCGGATCAGTCTGGGCTTTTGGAACCTTAGGTCCATCTTTTTGAATCGCCTGCCAGCGCTCAAAGAGCTCTGTCATTTCTGTCGCAGACTTCTTCCAGTTGATCCCACCAAGATTTGAAACGATGGCCTCTGCCCTGGCGGCGATTTCCTCTTTGTCCTTCATGGCCTGAGCAATTGCCTCTTCGCGCGCAGCAGATGCCTTTTCAGCTGCCTCAGCAATTGCGGGTTCAACCGCTGCTAGACGCTGTCTAAGCGAGGTGAGGTTTCCAACCGCTTTTGGCTCGGTGCAGTCCTTGACGAGGGTTGCGTGGGTGGCCTTCAAGCTTTTTACGTCGGTGATACCGGAGGCGATTCGCTGCTCCAGGATTCTGACCTGCGCCTCTAGGTCGTCAAACTTCTTTGTGAAGAAGGCCATGGCCTCTTCGCTAGTTACATCGGGGTATTGGCCAACGAGCCTCTCGGTTCCGGCGTCGATTACATAGACATTGTTCTTGTCGTCTACGCGACCAAATTCATTGCTTGTCAATTGTTCTCCCGACCTGCGACGCTTTACTCTACCGAAACATTTTCAAGTGTGACCGCTTCAAGTGGAGGTCCATCAGTTGCTCCACCTGCGACCCCGGCATCCGCGATTGCCTTGATGGCATCGAGGCCTCCTGTGACAGAGCCGAATACGGTGTAGCCACCTACGCTATCGGAGGGTATCTGGGAGTCTTGATAAACGATAAAGAATTGTGACCCCATCGAGTAGTCATCGCCACCGCGTCTAGCCATTGCGATCACACCTTCGTAGTAGACGTCCGCAATTGGAGCGTTCTCGATAGGTCCAAAGGTGTAGCCGGGACCACCGGTGCCGTCACCGTTAGGGTCGCCACACTGCAGTACGTAAATGCCTGCGGTTGTGAGTCTGTGGCAGCTCAGGCCCTCGAAGTAGCCCTCCTGCGCAAGGCTCACAAAGTTGGCGACCGCCTGCGGAGCAGCGGCTCCATCGAGCTCGAAGTCAACCTCGCTACCTGCGACGTTCATGGTTCCAGACCAGATTCGCTCTTCTGCTATAGAAACATCGGGCACAGCTGGGTCAAGCTCGCGCGGTTCGTTAGTCTCAGAAACTTCCTCCTGAGGTGTTTCGGTAGTCTCCGCAACGAGTTCCTCAGTGGTGGAGCCAGGTCCAAAACCGAAATAGGCGAGCTGGCCGCCAAAAGCAACCGCCAGGGCCACAGCACCACCAATCAGGGCCAAACGGTTATCCCGCTTGTTTCGCTCGGCACGTCTTTGGACGACCTGCTGCTTGGCTTGGTAGTTCGCTAACTGCTCTTTTGATTTCATGCTCACGCTCCAGCAGGTAATTCTAGGTGGAGGAATACAATCGGCGTGTGTCGCAACCACCGTTAGCTGAGAGACTCAGGCCCAAGTCCTTGAGCGACTTCGTGGGTCAGAAGGCTGCACTGGTTGCAAATGGCCCGCTGGCTCGACTGGTTTCGGGCGACATCACAAAGTCAATGAGCTCTGTGCTGCTATGGGGCCCTCCTGGCAGTGGCAAGACGACTCTCGCCAGGATGATCTCCCACACCGGCTCGTCCAAGTATGTGGAGCTGAGTGCCGTTGATAGTTCTGTCTCGCAGGTAAGAGATGTAATAAACGAAGCAAAGGCGCTTCGGGATAGCTTCGAAAGACCAACCGTGCTGTTCCTGGACGAAATCCATAGATTCTCCAAGGCTCAACAGGATTCGCTTCTAGGTGCAGTTGAGTCCGGGGTAATAACCCTGATAGCAGCCACCACCGAAAACCCGAGCTTCAGCGTTATAAAGCCGCTGATTTCAAGATCTCTTGTAGTAGCCCTAGAGCCGCACGACAAGGCCGATCTCAAAACAATCCTCGAAAGAGCATCGCAGGAACCAGAGTTCGCAAACCTTGAGGTTGACGATGATGCCCTCGATTACATCGCAACGATCTCGCAGGGAGACGCAAGACGCGCTCTCGCAGTATTTGAGGCAGCTAGTAACCGAGGAGCCGAAAAGATAACTGTCGAGGTGGTCAAGGACACAGCCTCGCTAACCCTCGCCTATGACCCAGACGGCGACCAGCACTACGACACCATCTCCGCATTCATAAAAAGTGTTCGTGGGTCCGATGCCGATAGCGCTTTGCACTACCTCGCAAGGATGATTGTTGGGGGAGAGGACCCAAGATTCATAGCTCGCAGGCTGATGATCTTGGCAAGCGAAGACATTGGACTTGCCGACCCACAGGCAATCGTTGTGGCAGAGGCCTGTGCCTCAGTGGTTGAGAAGATCGGAATGCCAGAAGGGCGGATACCGTTAGCCCAAACCACCATCTACCTGGCCCTTGCACCTAAATCAAACAGGGCCTACGTAGCAATTGACGCGGCTATCGCGGATGTCAAGAATGGACTGACTCCGCCGGTGCCGCCCCCGCTTCGCTCCACTGGAGCGACCGGTTATAGGTATCCCCACGATGCTGATGCCGGCATTATCAATCAGCACTATTCGGATGCTCCGAACTACTACGTTGCAAGCACTCACGGCTTTGAGAAGACCCTTGGTGAGCGTCTAGAGCAGATCAGGAAGATTCTCGGCTCTAGTGACAAGTAGTTTCCAGACTGCTAAGATTCTTGGGTTGCTCGGATTCAGCGGCTGGAATTAGAGCAAAATCCAAAAACAAGTTATTTGAGAGGTACCTTTTTGTCTAAGACATCAAGAACACGCAGTAAGACGCGCCTATCGCGCTCGCTCGGGATCGCACTGACTCCGAAGGCTGCAAAATACATGGAGAAGCGCCCCTACGGGCCAGGACAGCACGGCCGCACCAAGCGCAAGTCAGACTCTGACTACGCAGTTCGCCTTCGCGAGAAGCAGAGACTGCGCGCGCAGTATGGAATTCGCGAGGCTCAGCTTCGTAAGACCTTCCAGGAGGCTAAGCGCACCGAGGGTCTAACCGGTGAGACATTGGTTGAGCTACTGGAGATGCGTCTAGACGCACTAGTGCTGCGTGCTGGTTTCGCCCGCACAATGGCTCAGGCTCGTCAGCTTGTTGTTCACCGCCACATCCTCGTTGATGGTCAGCGCGTTGATAGGCCTTCCTTCAGGGTCAAGCCAGGTCAGATGATCCACGTCCACGAGAAGAGCGAACGCACTGAGCCTTTCCAGGTTGCAGCTGCCGGTGGTCACGCGGATGTGCTACCAGCTGTTCCTGAGTACCTATCTGTCGAGCTAGACAAGCTCCACGCCACGCTTGTTCGCAAGCCAAAGCGCGCTGAGGTTCCAGTCACCTGTGACGTTCAGCTCGTGGTTGAGTACTACGCAGCAAGGTAGGAAACTTGTCCGGCGGTGAACTAGCGGGAATCATCATCAGCGGCGCGATAGCGCTGCTGGTGCTTTTCCTGGGCTTGCCGCTTGTGAAGCTCGGACGTCTAATTGACGAATCTGCGCGCACGGTGCGTATCTTCAACAATGAGCTTGAGCCGCTGCTCGATGAGGCTAAGACAACCATGGCTGAGGCAAACCGTCAGCTAAAGCGAATCGATCAAATAACCGAGGATGTTGAGCAGGTCACGGAGAACATCAACTCCCTGGTGGCGGTATTCACAGCATCGGTTGGAGCTCCACTAACTAAACTTGTCGGTGTCGTCCAGGGTGTGGCAAAGACTCTGGGAAAGCGGAGGTAGAAAATGTCGAGACTCTCATGGTTCCTCGCGGGTATTGGACTTGGCGCTTTCGCTGTTGTTCAGCTTCGTGACAACCCAAAGGCGCAGCAGGCTGTAGATGAGATCTATGAGGCGGCCAAGGACTTCGGTTCTGCGGTTGCAGACGGCTACCGCGAGCGTGAAGAAGAGCTAAACAAGCCGGCCAAGCGCCCAACTACCCCTAAAAAGTAGATGAAGACCGCTGAGATAAAGCGGCGTTGGCTTGAGTTCTTCGAGAAGAAGAACCACACCGTCGTTCCCAGTGCCTCACTGGTAAGCCAGGACCCCACCCTGATGTTCACCGTCGCTGGAATGGTGCCATTCATTCCCTACATGACCGGGCTGCTGCCGGCTCCCTACGAACGTGCAACCAGCGTTCAGAAGTGCGTGAGAACCCTCGACATCGAAGAGGTCGGCAAAACCACCCGACACGGAACTTTCTTTCAAATGAACGGGAACTTCTCCTTCGGTGACTACTTCAAGAAGGAAGCAATCTCCTTCGCATGGGAGCTGTTGACAAAGAGCGTTGAGGATGGCGGCTACGGGTTTGACAAGGAAAGGCTCTGGGTAACCGTCTATAAGGACGACGAGGAGTCAATCCAGTACTGGCTGGAGCAAACTGACATCCCCAAGGAACGCATTCAGAAGCGCGGTATGGCCGATAACTATTGGTCAACAGGTCAGCGCGGCCCTGCCGGCCCCTGCAGTGAGATCTACTTCGACAGAGGTCCCGCCTACGGAATTGAGGGTGGTCCCGAAGCCGATGAGGACCGCTACATCGAAATCTGGAATCTAGTTTTCATGCAGTATGAAAGAGCGGACGGCGGGACCAAAGACCACTTTGAAATTTTGGGGGAGCTTCCCAAAAAGAACATCGACACCGGCATGGGCCTCGAGAGAGTCGCTTTCCTGCTTCAGGGAGTCGAGAACATCTACGAGATCGACCAGGTCAAGCCACTGATTGACCTGGTGAGCCAGCTTTCAAATAAGGAATATGGCGCAAATGAGCAAGACGATGTGCGAATGCGAGTTATCGCAGACCACATCCGCTCATCGCTGATGCTGATGAGTGACGGCGTCACACCAAGCAATGAGGGCAGAGGCTATGTACTGCGAAGGTTGCTCAGGCGTTCGGTTAGGGCACTGAGACTTCTTGGCATAGATAGGCCGACGTTTGATGAGCTTTTCAGCACGTCTTACGAGGCCATGGTCGAGGCCTACCCGGAGCTTGCCGAGAGTTTCGATCGAGTGAAGCGCGCTGCGATTCAGGAGGAGAGTGGCTTTAGAAAGACTCTAGAGACCGGATCCGCCGTGCTCTCGGAGGCCATTGGCAAGGCTTCAAAGCAGCTAGATGGAGAGACAGCATTCCTTCTTCACGACACCTATGGCTTCCCAATTGACCTCACAGTGGAGATTGCGGGCGAAAGCAATCTTGAGGTCGATAGGACTCGGTTTGACCAGCTGATGCAAGAACAGAGGGACCGTGCCAAGGCGGACTCGAAGGCCAAGAAGACAGGCGGTGCTCAGCTACAGGTCTACAGCGACTTCCGCTCCACTGGCGCCACCGACTTTGCCGGCTACGAATCCTTAGAGGCAGAGGGCAAAGTACTAGGACTAATCCGCGAGGGCAACGCCGTTGAGTCAATGACACAGGGACAATTGGGTGAGGTAGTTCTCGACCGCACCTCTTTGTATGCAGAGTCTGGCGGCCAGGCGGCAGACGCAGGCGTCATCATTGGGGAAGGCTTTGAACTCGAGGTGCTGGATGTTCAAAAGCCAGTTAGGGGCCTTTTCTCCCACAGCGTTCGCGTGGTTTCAGGTGAGATTTCTAAAGGCTCGAAAGCTATGTCAAAGGTGGATGCTCACTGGCGACTTGGTGCCTGTCAGGCACACAGCGCAACTCACGTCATACACGCAGCTCTTAGGCAGGTACTGGGACCTCAGGCCCTACAGTCTGGGTCTTTCAACAAGCCCGGCTACATGAGGCTGGACTTTGCCTGGGGCGAGGCGCTAAGTGAAGCCACAAAGAGCGAAATCGAAGAGGTTTCAAACCTAGCTATTCGTTCAGACCTAGCCGTAAGCGCACAATTTATGACATTGCCCGAGGCGAAGACCTGGGGAGCAATTGCGCTTTTTGATGAGACCTACGACGAGATGGTGCGTGTGGTGCAGGTCGGCGGACCCTGGTCTCGCGAGCTATGTGGTGGCACACATGTGACCCGCACCGCACAGATTGGCCTGGTCTCAATTACTGGAGAATCCTCGGTTGGCTCGGGTAGCCGCCGCATTGAGGCAGAGGTCGGCATGGACGCGTTGAGATCCCTGATTCAGCACCGAGAAACCATTCGCAGGATAGCCGCGGGCTTCAAGGCTCCCGCAGCTGAGGTGGAGACAAAGATCTCTGAGGCCCTCGAAGAAGTAAAACGTGCCCAGAAGTTGCTGGCTGATGCGAACACCAAGGCCGCCATGGCCTTAATTCCCGAGCTTTTAGCCAGCGCAACTGAGATATCCGGAATCAAGCTGGTAGCCGGGTCTGTTGGAGAACTAGCTCCAGATTCGCTCAGAGAGCTAATCCTTCAGCTGCGTGAGCGGATGGGTGGGAACTCAGTAGTAATTCTTGGGGCAAGCGCCTCTGATCGCGCAACGGTAATGGTCGCAGCAGGTGTAGATGCGGTTGCTTCCGGCAAAGACAGCGGGGCTCTAGCCAAGAAGGCTGCTGAAGTTCTAGGTGGTGGAGGCGGAGGCAAGAAAGACCTTGCCCAGGGCGGTGGTCCCGAACTGACAAAGCTTGAGCAAGCAATTGCTGAGGCTAAGGCACTGCTTTGAGGGCAATGGGAATCGACGTAGGGGCTGTCCGAATTGGAGTGGCACTCTCTGAGGGGACCCTCGCCCTCGCCCATGACACCATGGCTTTCGATGAGTCGGCAGTCAGGCTCCTAGCCGCCCTTGCGGCTGAGAAGGATGTCAGGGAGATTTACGTAGGGCTTCCGCTTTCGCTCTCGGGAGGTCACACCAAAAGTACTGAGATGGCTGCCGACTTCGCCCGTGAACTTTCAGCACAAACACCGGCTGCAGTTTTCGTTATTGATGAGCGCCTGTCGACAGTCTCCTCGCAGCGTTTGCTGCGAGAGGCAGGCAAGAGTGCTAAGCAGTCAAAGTCAATAATTGACGCGGAGAGCGCTAGGGCAATTCTGGATTTCGCCCTCGAGTCACCGCAATCGGCAATCAAGATTGGAGATCTTGATGCTTGACGATTTCGAGGCTACGGAAGTGAAGCCAAGAAGAGCCCGCTCCTGGATAGCTGCGCTGGTTTCAATCGCCATTGTTGGTGGTGGTCTCACAGCCGGCTACTTTGCCTTCAGGGATGCGTTTGAGGGGGGAGTAGGAGCCCTGATCAGTCGTTTCAGCGTCGAAGACTATGACGGCAATCCAGGTCCTCCCGTTGTGATTGTCATTGAGGCCGGTGACACTGGAGAGGACGTGGCTCGCAAGCTTGTGGAGGCTGATGTCATCAAGAGCTTTGATGCCATTTATAGAGACATGCTAAACGTTGAGCTCACCATTTATCCGGGGCACTTCGAGTTCCCCACCCAGATACCAGGACTAGAGGCTTTGCAAATCCTGCTTGCTGGAGAGAACCGGGTAGTCGTTCAGGTGACGATTCCAGAGGGTCTACAGCTAGTTGAGATTGTTTCCGTGCTGGTTTCTGACCTTGGGCTTTCAGAGGACAAGCTGCTGGAGGCTATTGAAGTAGCAAACGCTGAACGACCTGGTGAAACACTTGAGGGCTGGCTCTTTCCTGCTAGTTACACCTTCGATCCAGGTGTTGACGAGCAAACTGTCATCAGCACCATGCTCGCGCGCATGGATGCCGAACTTGAGGGACATGGCCTTGGTGTTGAGGAGGGTTTTGATTATCTCACCCTCGCCTCAATCATTCAGCTTGAGGGTCGTGCCGAGGAAGACATGTACAAAATCTCTACGGTGTTTAATAACCGACTCGATAGAAACATCGCACTCCAGTCTGATCCAACGGTTAAGTACTACTACGAAGGTTCAATAGAAAGCTTTCAGGAGGGACTAGCGGATACCGCAAACCTCTACAACACCTACGTTTACCCCGGGTTGCCACCTGGGCCAATCAGTTCACCAGGAGCGGTCGCGATTAATGCTGCAATCAACCCGGCAGCGGGAGACTGGCTCTATTTTGTGGCAATCAACCTTGCAACTGGAGAAACGGTCTTCTCCGAGACACTAGTTGAGCATGAGCGTGCAGCGGAACTATACAGGCAGTGGCTAAGAGATAATCCGGGTTGGGATGACTAGTAACTACGCGGTACTCGGCTCGCCAATTGCCCATTCCATGTCACCTGCGCTGCACAAGGCCGCTTTTGCCGTTTCTGGAATTGAAGCCAGCTATGAGTCGCACGAGCTTGCTGGCGGACTGTCCAACTTTGTTTCGACACTGGATGAGAGCTGGCAGGGATTTTCGCTAACCATGCCGCTCAAAGAAGAGGCGCTGGATGTTGCCGAGCAACTTCATCCGCTCGCGATTTCCACCCGGGCTGCAAACACCTTGATTCGAGTATCCGATGCCTGGCTTGGTTATAACACCGACGTCATGGGACTCCAGCAGGCAGTTCTAAGTCAAACTTTCCAGACAGTAGCTATTTTGGGCAATGGGGCAACTGCTAGAAGTGCAGCGGTAGCTTTCGAAGACCACGAGGTTCTCGTCTGGGCAAGAAACAGCGATCGTGCCATGGCCATCACCGAAAGCTACGGAGGCAGAGTTGCTTCCCTCGATGAAGCGCTTAGGTGCGATCTCGTGGTCTCGACATTGCCTGCTGGGGCACTAAAACCTCTGCTGCAAGATGCTTACCCAGGCGTGCTATTGGATGTCGCATATGCAAATAAAGACACCGCCTCTCACTTCTCATCGAGCATTTCAGGCCTTGAGATGCTGCTTTGGCAGGCGGTAGGGCAACAGAGATTGTTTAGAACAGCGCAATTTGAGTCGCCGCTAGCCGATGAGGTAGCTGTAGTGGCTGCAATGCGCTCGGCACTAGACATGGGAGAATAGGCAGATGATTAGATGGCTGACCGCAGGTGAATCCCATGGACCCGAGCTAATTGGGGTCATCGAGGGACTTCCTGCAGGTGTGCCGGTTCTTGCTGAGGACATTCAAGACGCTCTAGCTCGAAGAAGACTCGGCTATGGCCGCGGAGCCCGGATGAAGTTTGAGCAGGACGAGGTCACTCTTTCAACTGGGATTCGTTTTGGACTGACACAGGGCGGCCCAATCGCGCTGAGAATTGCCAACACGGAGTGGCCAAAATGGGAGACCGTGATGAGCGCAGCTCCCGTTGACGAAGCGGAGCTAACTGGAGGCAGGGCAGCAAAGCTAACCAGGCCTAGACCAGGACACGCGGACTTTACTGGGATGCAGAAGTATGGCTTCGATGAGGCTAGGCCAGTGCTCGAGCGTGCGAGTGCCAGGGAGACGGCAACGAGAGTTGCACTGGGGAGAATTGCTCAGAACTTCCTTAGAGAGCTTGGAATTGAACTGGTAACCCACACCGTCGCTATTGGGCCAGTCGCCAATAACAGCGAGGCGCTACCTAGACCCAAAGATGTTGAAACCCTCGACGCTGATCCACTGCGATGCTTCGACAAGCAAGCTTCGGCTGCAATGGTTGCCGAGATTGACGACTGCCATGCCTCGGGCGACACCCTCGGCGGTGTTGTCGAAACTCTCGTCTACGGCATGCCTCCGGGAGTTGGCAGCTATGTCCACTGGGACCGAAGGCTAGATGCCCAGCTATCTGCCGCGGTGATGGGCATCCAAGCCATGAAGTCAGTCGAGATCGGTGATGGTCTGGAGACCACAAAGCGCCGCGGTTCCGTTGCGCACGACGAGATTGTTCGCGAAGACGGCGAGGTTTCCCGCAAGACTGACCGAGCAGGCGGCATTGAAGGTGGTATGAGTAACGGAGAGATAGTGCGCGTTCGCGCCGGTATGAAGCCGATCAGCACCGTTCCCAAGGCACTGGAGACCATTGATACCGCATCTGGAGAGAAGACCACCGCTCACCACCAGCGCAGCGATGTTTGCGCAGTACCCGCTTCCGGAATCGTGGTTGAGGCCATGGTCGCACTAGTAGTCGCAAACGCCGTCCTGGAGAAGTTCGGCGGTGACTCCGTGCCAGAGACCAAGCGCAACCTCGATGCGTACCTAGCAGCAATTCCAGAGACCCTAAAGTCGAAGATTTCAAAGCCCTAGTGACTAATCCCATTGTCCTAATTGGGCCCATGGGGGCCGGCAAGACCACTCTGGGCCGTAAGCTCGCAAAGCTACTAGATCGCAAGTTCGTTGACACTGACCGGCTGGTTAGCGCAAGCCACGGTCCCATCACAAAGATCTTCGAGACCCAAGGTGAAGATAGTTTCCGAGCATTGGAAACCAAGGCACTGAAAAAGGCCTTGATGACCCCGGGAGTCATTGCAACTGGGGGAGGAGTGGTAGTCACCGAGGAAAATCGCGAGCTACTGACTGAAATCCCTACAATCTTTTTGGACACCAACAGTGACTGGGTGCTAGCGCGCATAAATCTGGAGAAGCGACCACTCCTGAAAGCGGACCCAGGCACGTGGTCCAGGCTCTACGAAGAGAGACTCGGGTACTATCGGCAACTAGCGGATGAGACTGTTATTACAGCCAATCGCCCGATCCGGGTCGTCCTAGAGGAGCTTGAGAGTAAGGCTAGAAATGTCATATAGCGTGATTGGTCGCGGCCTTCTTGATGAGGTTCCAAAGTCTTTAGACGGCGTGAACAAGGTTCTCATCGTCCACCCTCAACCCCTGGCCGCAACTGCGGAATTACTTCGCGAAACGTTAGTGGCAAACGGCTTCGAGGCCCTTTTGGCTGAAGTCCCACAGAGCGAAGAGGCAAAGCGAGTTGAGGTTGCCGCATTCTGCTGGGGCATCATGGGACAGGCTGACTTTCACAGAAACGATGCAGTAATCGGTCTTGGTGGGGGTTCGACGACAGATCTTGCAGGATTCGTTGGCGGCACTTGGCTCAGAGGGGTCCGCACCTACCTAATTCCGACAACGCTGCTTGGGATGATTGATGCCGCGATTGGGGGTAAGACGGGGGTAAACACCCAAGAGGGTAAGAACCTAGTTGGTGTCTTCCACCTTCCAACCAAGGTCTTTGTTGACCTTGACACCTTAGAGACCCTGCCACGCAACGAGCTGCTCGCTGGAATGTCGGAACTTGTGAAGTACGGCTTTATTTCTGATCCTGAAATCCTAGACATCGTCCTAGAGAACGAGAGCGCCACCGATTCAAAATCTGATGTCTTTGCGGACCTTGTAACAAGATCAATTGCAATCAAGGAGAGCGTTACGACCGAAGACTTCAGGGAGGCCGGAAAGCGAGAGTTTCTGAACTATGGCCATACCCTCGGTCACGCCATCGAGCATGCTGAGCGCTATAAGTGGCGTCACGGAGCAGCGATATCTATAGGCATGGTCTTTGCCGCTGAGCTAGCTATGCTCTCTGGCAAACTCTCTGAATCTGATGTTGAGCTACACCGAAGAGTGTTTGAAAAGATCGGCCTCCCGACCACCTACAAAGCCGACAAGTGGCCCCAGCTACTCGAGGTAATGCAAAGAGATAAAAAGGCAAGGGGCGCATCCCTGAGGTTCGTCGTACTGGACAAAATCGGTAAGCCTACGATTCTCTCGGCTCCAACTCCAGAGCTTCTCTTTACGGCCTTTCAGTCGATTGTGGAATAGCGTAAGACCATGAAGATTCTCGTTCTCAACGGCCCTAACCTAAACCTGCTCGGAGTTAGAGAGCCCGATGTCTATGGCATTGAGACGCTAAAAGACCTAGAGAGCAAGCTTAAAGTTGCGGCGAAGGAGCTTGGTTGTGAGGTCGACTTTAGGCAAACCAATAGCGAGGACGAGCTAATTGCGTGGCTCCATGAGGCCCTAGAGGCTAAATCGCCCGTCGTACTGAACCCAGCAGCTTTCACTCACTACTCATATGCGCTCAGGGATGCCTGCGCTGCACTGACCTCTAGCGGGGTTGAGCTGATCGAAGTACACATCTCGAATCCTCACGCTCGTGAGCAATTCCGCCAGAATTCAGTGATAGCTGCGGTAGCTACCGGACAGATAGCTGGGTTTGGGTTCGACTCCTATGCACTTGCGCTCAGGCAGCTGGCAAAGGGCTAAACTGCTTCAGGTTTAGCAAGGGAGATTCATGGCAACCTCAAACGATCTAAAGAACGGCATGGTGCTGCTAATTGATGGGCAGCTCTGGAGTGTCATCGAGTTTCAGCACGTCAAGCCTGGCAAGGGCCCCGCTTTCGTTAGAACCAAGCTCAAGAACGTAAAGTCCGACAAGGTGGTCGACAAGACCTTTAACGCTGGCGTAAAGGTAGACACGGCAACTGTTGATAGGCGCGACATGCAGTACCTATACAACGATGGCAGCGGGTATGTGTTCATGGACAACACCACCTACGACCAGATGTCGCTTGACGCAGCCGTTGTTGGTGACGTTGCGAATTTCTTGCTCGAAAACCAGATTGCAACTGTGGCCATCCACGATGGCTCACCGCTTTATGTCGAGCTGCCACCATCAGTGGTGCTAGCGATCACCTACACCGAACCCGGATTGCAGGGAGACCGCTCCACTGGAGGAACAAAGCCAGCCACACTAGAGACTGGGCACCAGATTCAGGTTCCGCTCTTCATCGAGAACAACACCAAGGTCAAGGTCGACACCCGAACTGGTGAGTATCTCGGCCGGGCGAGTGAATAGTTGAGTAGCCGCAGTAAATCACGTAAAAGAGCCCTGGACGCTCTCTATGCGGCAGAGCTGAACAAGCTCGACGCAATGGAACTGTTATCCAATGCCCAGACCGCGGCCGAAGGACGTCAGAACCAGGATGCAATCTTCGACTACGCAGAAACCCTTGTCAGGGGAGTCACTTCCGAGCTGAGCACGTTGGACGCAAGGCTGCAGAATCTGGCCGAGGGCTGGAAGCTTGAGCGAATGCCGAATCTAGACCGTGCTCTTCTGAGAATGGGGGCTTGGGAGATCCTCCACAACCCAGAAGTTCCGAACGAGGCTGCAATCTCGGAGGCCGTCAATCTTGCAAGCGAGTTTTCAACCGATGATTCCCCAAAATTTATCAACGGAGTTCTGGCTCGCCTAGCGAAAGGTAGCGAAGCTATCTAGAGCTGTTATGCTTTAGGCAAATGTCCTTTAAGTTCGTCCAGCGAGGCGAAGAAGGAGAGGCTAATGCCGCTGCGCACCGTCTTGGATAGCTCTGATATCTCCAGAGCAATTAAGCGCATCTCTCACGAAATCCTCGAGGCCAACTCCGGCTCTGAGGACCTAGTTCTTCTTGGCATTCCAACCCGTGGTGTCGAGCTTGCGGAACGAATTGACGTCAGCCTTGCTGAGATAGATCCAGGTTACGTATCCAACCTCGGGGTTCTGGACATAACCATGTATCGCGATGACTCACTCGATGCAGAGCGGGAAATCCACCCGACGCAGATCCCTACATCCGGCATCGACGACAAGGTTGTGGTCCTAATAGACGACGTTCTCTACTCAGGCAGAACGGTTCGGTCAGCTTTGGATGCCCTCATAGACATTGGTCGTCCGCGACAGGTGAAGCTAGCTGTTCTAGTTGACCGCGGACACCGCGAACTTCCAATAAGACCGGATTTCGTCGGCAAGAATCTACCGACTTCCGCCGCCGAGCGAGTCAATGTGATGCTCGCAAACACCGATGGTTCAGACCAGGTGGTGATAGAGCAATGAAGCACCTCACCTCAATAAGGGAACTGGATACAGGCTCGGCAATCGCGATTCTGGATAATGCTGATGAGCTTGGAGCCGTCAATTCAAGAGAGGTCAAGAAGCTGCCCGCGCTTAGGGGCAAGACCGTGGTCAATCTCTTCTACGAAAATTCGACCAGAACCCGAATTAGCTTTGAGATCGCAGCAAAAAGACTCAGCGCCGATGTCATCAACTTTGCCGCAGCAACCAGCTCTGTGAGCAAGGGTGAGAGCCTAAAAGATACGGCCCAGACCCTAGAGGCGTTGGGCGCTGACGCAATTGTGATTCGTCACCCCATGAGTGGTGCTGCCCAAACCCTTGCCACCAAGGGCTGGATCTCGGGTTCAGTCGTGAATGCCGGAGATGGTTCTCATGAGCACCCAACACAAGCTCTCCTGGACGCCCTAACTATTAGACAAATCAAGAAAAGCGGCAACGACCTTGCTGGAATCAAGGTGCTTATCGTTGGTGACATTCAGCATTCCAGGGTGGCCCGCAGTAATGTCCTGCTGCTAAGTCTCCTGGGGGCTGAGGTAACTCTGGCGGGGCCAGAGACGCTTCTACCAAAGACATTTGCGGCTATGGGGTGCAAGATTTCGCACTCCTTTGAAGAAGCCCTAGCTGAGAAACCTGATGTAGTGATGATGCTCAGGGTTCAGCGGGAGAGAATGCAGGGAACCTTTTTCCCATCGGAGCGCGAGTACGCTGCGAAATGGTCACTATCGGGTGAGCGGTTCAAGATGCTCGGCAATCAGACCATAATCCTTCACCCCGGACCGATGAACCGAGGCTTTGAGATCTCCAATGAGGCTGCCGATGACCCGCGCAGCGCCGTGCTCACTCAGGTTAGAAATGGCCTGTCGGTTCGCATGGCCGTCCTATACAAACTCATGGCGGGGGAGGGCTGATGCAGGTATTCAAGGGAGTATTGCTTGCCTCTGGTGAAACTACGGACATAACTGTTGAGGGTTCACAGGTAACCAAGGTCGGAAAGACCACAGAGAGTGGCCTCGATTGTTCAGGGCTTATGGCCCTACCGGGATTTGTCGATCTTCACACCCATCTAAGGCAGCCAGGCTACGAGGCGAGTGAGACAGTTCTAAGTGGCTCGCGCTCTGGAGCCGCTGGCGGCTACACAGCCCTGTTTGCAATGGCTAACTCGGACCCGGTTGCCGACACCGCATCGGTGGTTGAGCAGGTAATGAAGCTCGGTGAAGAGGCTGGGCTACTGGAAGTTAGGCCAATAGGAGCAGTCACCAAGGGACTTGCTGGCACTGAGCTGAGTGCACTTGGGCTGATGGCAAACTCGAAAGCAAAGGTCAAAGTTTTTAGTGATGACGGGCACTGCGTACACGACCCACTGGTTATGCAACGAGCACTTACCTACGTGAAGGGCCTTGGGGCAGTAATCGCTCAGCACGCTCAGGAACCTAGGCTCACCGAAGGCTCTCAGATGAACTCAGGCGAGCTCTCCACCGAGCTTGGCCTGAAGGGCTGGCCCAGTGTTGCAGAGGAGTCCATCATTGCCCGAGACGCCCTGCTAGCAGAGCAGGTGGGGGCAAGGCTCCACATTTGCCACCTCACAACAGCCGGAGCCGTAGATGTTGTGCGCTGGGCCAAGGCCAGAGGGATTCAGATCACAGCGGAGGTTACTCCGCACCACCTAATGCTCACCGAGGACCTGGTTAGAAGCTACGACCCTGTCTACAAAGTGAACCCGCCACTTCGAAGGACCGAGGACACTCTCGCGCTTCGCGAAGGACTTATCGACGGCACCATCGACATCATCGGAACCGACCACGCTCCACACTCCTCAGAAAAGAAGGATTGCGAGTGGGAACAGGCCGCCTTTGGAATGGTCGGTCTTGAGCACGCGGCCTCGGTGGCACAGGAGGTGCTCATCGAATCCGGTGCCTCTGATTGGAAGCGATTTACCGAGGTGATGTCCTCGAAGCCAGCTGAGATCGGTTCCCTTGAGGGACATGGCACCATAGCTGAGGGGCAGCCCGCCAATCTAGTGCTCCTAGATCCAGCCGCAAGCAGGACAGTGACCGCTGTCACACACTCGCTCTCTCACAACAACCCCTTCGCCGGCAGGGAGCTCAAGGGCCGAGTCGTTCACACGGTGTTTAGGGGCAAGTTCAGTGTCAAAGATGGGAAGGTGAAAAATGCTTAGGGAGCTCATCGGAGCAATGCTGATAGCCCTTGTGTTCGCTATCGCCTTCCGAATCTGGCGGTCGGTGGCAAATCGAAGGAGCGTCCAGGAATCCACAATGCCCAGCTTGCTGGAGTCTAAGGGTGGTCTTGAGGTGGGTTCTGCCCTATACGTCTCAACAGTTTTTGCGGCTAGGCCTCTGGATAGGCTATGGGCTTTTGGTTTGGGATCGAGAGGTAAGTCAAAGGTCTTTGCCTCTGAGGATGGAGTCTCGATAGAGCGGGTGGGGGAAAGTAACTTTCTCATACCCACAGCTTCGATAGCAGGCTTCACAAGGGAAACGGCAACCATCGACAAGGGTGTTGAGCAGGATGGTCTAATTGCCATCCACTGGTCCCATGGCAAAGAGCGCCTGGTGACTCATCTGAGAGTAGTCAGCGACCCGGGGGGATTTTTGAGACAACTTGCACACGTGACAGGAGCTGATATTGGATAACGCCTACTTAGTCCTCGAGGACGGTTCCGTCTTCACGGGGGAGTCCTATGGGAAACAGGGTAAGACGTTTGGTGAGCTGGTCTTTGCCACAGGAATGACCGGATACCAGGAGACGCTGACCGACCCTTCCTACGCGGGACAGATCGTTCTCCAGACCGCTCCCCACATCGGCATCGTTGGAACCAATGCGCGCGATGACGAGTCGAGCAGGATTTGGGTAGCGGGCTATGTAGTCAAGGAACCCAGCCGCATCGCGAGCAACTTTCGCTCAGAGAAAGACCTAGGGTCTGCACTAATCGAGTCTGAGATAGTCGGCATCTCCGGAGTCGACACTCGTGCCATCACCATAAGAATCAGAGACGCAGGAGCAATGCGGGCTGGCATCTTCTCCGGTTCGGAGGCTACCTCGGAAGAGCAGATGCTCGCGGAAGTACGGTCTCAAAAGCAGATGAAGGGGCAAAATCTCTCTGGCCAGGTGAGCGCCAGTGAGCGATACCTACTTCCAGCTGTTGGACCCAAAAAGGGCAGCGTTGCAATTCTCGACCTGGGTATCAAGCGTTCTACGCTCGAGCACCTAAATGAGCGCGGACTGGACGTCGAGGTCTTCCCCTCAAACGCAACTGCGAATGAGATTCTCGAGAGTAATCCAAGTGCGGTGTTCTTTAGCAATGGACCGGGAGACCCTGAGGCAAGCGCGTCACAGGTAGAGATGCTGAGGGAACTGCTCAAGGCCAAAAAGCCTTTCTTTGGTATTTGCTTTGGAAACCAGCTTCTCGGCCGGGCTCTGGGTTTTGACACCTACAAGCTGACCTTTGGTCACCGCGGTATAAATCAACCGGTTCAAAACAAGTCAACCGGCCAGGTTGAGGTGACCGCGCATAACCACGGATTCGCCGTGAAGCTCGAAGAGGACGAGGCATTATCGCCAGAGGGCTTTGGAAGGGTGCGAGTCTCACACCGCGGGCTGAATGACAACGTAGTGGAAGGCCTCGAGTGCCTAGACATCCCCGCCTTCTCGGTTCAGTACCACCCCGAGGCAGCGGCTGGCCCCCACGATAGCCACTACCTATTTGACAAGTTTCTGAACCTTATCGAGGAGAACTAATGCCCAAGCGTCCTGACATCAACTCGGTTCTGGTTATCGGGTCTGGGCCCATTGTTATTGGCCAGGCCTGCGAGTTTGACTACTCCGGGACCCAGGCCTGCAGGGTGCTGCAGGAAGAGGGCATCAGGGTGATTCTGATCAACTCCAATCCTGCAACAATCATGACTGATCCCGACTTTGCAGATGCCACCTATGTGGAGCCAATTACCCCCGAGGTAATCGAATCGATAATCGAAAAAGAGAAGCCTGACGCAATCCTGCCCACTCTGGGTGGTCAAACAGCGCTAAACGCTGCAATGGCACTCTACGAGCGGGGATCGCTCGAGAAGTATGGTGTCGAGCTCATTGGGGCCAACGTCGATGCCATCAGAGCTGGAGAAGACAGGCAGGAGTTCAAGAATCTGGTGTTAGCCGCTGGTGCTGACGTGGCACGCAGCGCGATAGCGCACAGCATTGAGGATTGCCTTGAGGTTGCGGCAGAGTTTGGTTATCCGCTGGTCGTGAGGCCTAGCTTCACAATGGGAGGCCTTGGCTCAGGCTTCGCCTATGACGAGAAGGACCTCAGGCGCATTGCAGGGGCCGGCATCCAGGCCTCTCCGACATCTGAGGTCTTGCTTGAAGAGTCCATCTTGGGCTGGAAAGAGTATGAGTTGGAGCTCATGCGCGATAAGAACGACAACACCGTTGTTGTCTGCTCTATCGAGAACTTTGATCCGGTTGGTGTTCACACGGGCGACTCCATTACCGTGGCACCAGCGATGACGCTTACCGATCGCGAATATCAAAACCTCAGAGACATTGGCATCCAAATCATTAGGGACGTTGGCGTTGACACTGGGGGCTGCAACATCCAGTTTGCTGTAGACCCGACTGACGGCAGGGTAATAGTCATTGAGATGAACCCCAGGGTTTCCAGGTCCTCGGCCTTAGCATCGAAGGCAACCGGGTTCCCGATTGCCAAGATTGCGGCAAAACTTGCCATCGGCTACACCCTCGATGAAATTCCAAACGACATAACCAAGGTCACTCCTGCCAGCTTTGAGCCAACGCTCGATTACATCGTCGTGAAAGCTCCCAGGTTTGCCTTTGAGAAATTCCCAGCCGCTGACCCAACTCTCACCACAACCATGAAGAGCGTGGGGGAGGCGATGGCAATTGGCCGCACCTTCACGCAGGCCTTGCAAAAAGCGCTTAGGTCGCTAGAAAAACGCGGCAGCTCGTTCCACTGGGGAGCCCAAGAACACACCAAGGCGGAGCTCCTTGAGCTAATTGCGACTCCAACGGACAAGCGGGTCGTGCAGGTTCAGCAGGCGCTCAGGCTTGGTGCAACTGCTGAAGAGGTATTTGAACAGACCAAGATTGACCCGTGGTTTATTGACCAAATTGTTCTAATAAATGAGATTGCCGACTGGATTGCCTCGCTTGAGGTGCTCGATGCAGCCTCGCTAAGGAAGGCCAAGAAGCACGGTTTCAGCGACAGCCAGCTGGCACAGCTCAGAGGTGTCAGCGAGGAGGAGATCAGAGCAGGGCGCTATGCAGAGGGCGTTAGGCCGGTATTCAAGACTGTTGACACCTGTGCGGGGGAGTTCCCAGCACTCACGCCCTACCACTACAGCAGCTACGACCAGGTCACCGAGGTCGTTCCATCGGACAGGCAAAAGGTGGTGATTCTTGGCAGTGGTCCAAACCGCATCGGCCAGGGAGTTGAGTTTGATTACTCCTGTGTTCACGCAGCCTTTGCACTTCGTGATGCGGGCATCGAGACAATCATGGTCAATTGCAATCCCGAGACCGTATCTACCGACTACGACACCTCTGACAGGCTCTATTTCGAACCGCTGACCCTAGAGGATGTCCTCGAGGTCATCCATGCCGAGAGCCAGTCGGGGGAGCTGCTGGGAGTTATGGTGCAGCTTGGAGGGCAAACGGCCCTGGGGCTTGCAAACGGTCTTGAGGCTGCCGGTGTTCCAATTCTTGGCACAACACCGGAGTCCATCGACAAGGCTGAGGAGCGCGGAGCCTTCCAGAGAATTCTTGACGACGCCGGCCTTATCTCGCCTGCAAATGGCACCGCCACGAATCTGGCTGAGTCGGTCGAGATCGCAAGACGGATCGGCTACCCGGTGTTGGTGAGGCCGTCGTTTGTTCTTGGCGGTAGGGGCATGGAAATTGTCTATGACGAAAAGAGTCTCGAGGGCTATTTCGACCGCATTGCTGAGCACGCGCTGGTCGATGACACCCACCCGCTTTTGGTAGACCACTTCTTGGACGATGCCATAGAAATCGACATCGACGCTCTCTATGACGGCCAGCGCCTCTATGTCGGTGGCGTCATGGAGCACATCGAAGAGGCGGGGATCCACTCTGGTGACTCGAGCTGCACCCTGCCACCAATAACGTTGAGCGATGCCCAAATTGAGCGGGTTGCAGCGGCAACGGAAGCGATCGCAAAGGGGCTTGGGGTCAAGGGACTTATAAACGTCCAGTTCGCTCTAGCCTCAGATGTGCTCTACGTTCTTGAGGCGAACCCTAGGGCCTCGAGGACCGTACCGTTCGTCTCAAAGGCACTCGGAATAACTTTGGCCAAGGCCGCTTCGCTGGTGATGATTGGCAGAACCATTGATGAACTAATCAAGGAAGGTCATCTACCGGCTGCCGATGGCAAGCACCTTCCAAGTGGAACTCCAGTCTCCGTTAAGGAAGCTGTGCTTCCCTTCAAGCGCTTTGCAACGAAGGACGGGCGGTACGTCGATAGCCTGCTTGGCCCTGAAATGCGCTCTACAGGAGAGGTAATGGGTATCGATAAGACCTTCCCCGCTGCTTTCGCCAAGAGCCAAGCGGGAGCAGGATCTGCGCTTCCGCTTTCAGGATCAGTCTTTGTTTCAGTGGCAGATAGAGATAAGCCACAAATCATCCTCCCGGTCGCGAGGCTGTCGCAGATGGGATACCGCATCCTGGCCACAGAGGGAACGGCAAGAATGCTCGAGAGGCACGGCATTGCCGCCGAGACGGTTATCAAGCACTCCAAGGCGACTGAGGGGCAACGTTCGATTGTGCAGATGATTACCGACGGTGAAGTAGACGTGGTGGTGAACACGCCATCCGGCGCCTTTGCTCGGGTCGATGGCTACGAGATTAGAGCGGCAACCACAGCAGCCGATAAGCCAATCTTCACTACTGCAGCCCAGCTGAGCGCTGCCATTGGGTCCTTTGAGGTAATCAGGCAGGGCAGGTTCGACGTAACCCCACTGCAGGAGCACGCCGCAACCAGAAGGTCGCTGCTGAATGCCTAAGTACCTGGAAACACTCGAGGCAGCTCGGACCGAGTATGGAGCGCTTTGCCTTGGCATCGACCCAGCAGAGCAGACACTTGTTGACTGGGGTTTGCCTGACTCTCCATATGGGCTCAGAGAGTTTGCCTTTGCGCTTATAGAGGCGGCCGAGGGGCGAGTCGGGATCTTGAAGCCTCAGGTGGCCTTTTTCGAACGATTCGGGGCAGCAGGCCTAAGCGCACTCGAAGAGGTGCTCCAGGCCGCCAGAGATGCCGACTTTGTCGTCATAGCCGATGCCAAACGCGGAGATGTTGGCTCGACCATGCTGGGCTACGCACAGGCTTTTTTTGGAGATGACTCACCGCTGCGCTGTGATGCCCTGACCGTGTCTCCTTATCTTGGACCTACCTCCCTTGCAGAGACTCTTGGCTACGCAGAGGACGTAGGCGCGGGGCTGTTTGTTTTAGCGGCCACCTCAAACCCCGAGGCTAAACAACTTCAGACGGCCAAGATTGGCAAAGCAACAGTTGCCGCCAAGGTTGTCGAGCAGGCTAAGAAGCTTGGTCCCAGCTGCGGAGTGGTGATCGGAGCCACCCAAGACCTTTCGCAGTTCGGTCTGGAGACAGTTCTGGAGTCAGACATTGGGATACCGATACTTGCACCTGGCTTCGGGCATCAAGGGGCCTCGCTAGCTGACGTGGAGAAGATCTTTGGGCAGAGCGCCAAGAGGGTCATCTGCAACGTTTCGCGAGCCGCAACTGAAGCAGGCCCCCACGAGATCATTCGCTCAATTGAGCAGCTAAAGTCGCAGCTATGAGCCTGGTTGTTTTGGTTGGTCCCGCAGGGGTGGGTAAGGGGTCGCTTGTGAAGCAGATCCTTGCAAACCACCAAGATTTCATACTGTCGGTCTCTGCCACCACAAGAGCTCCCCGGCAAGACGAGGTAGATGGTATTCACTATCACTTCGTTAGTCGCGAGAGCTTCGAGGAAATGATCTCTGGAGATCAACTACTCGAGCATGCCACCGTTCATGGCCAGCACCTCTACGGAACCCCCAGAGCGGAGTTGGAGAGAGCGAGTTCTTTGGGGAAGCACCTGATTCTGGAAATTGACCTGCAGGGCGCGAGGCAGATTCGTGAGCATGAGCCTGAGGCTATTCAAGTTTTTGTGCACCCACCCTCGTGGGAGGAGCTGGAGCGGAGGCTGCGCGATAGGGCGACCGAGACAGAATCAGAAATTCAAACTAGACTTGCTACAGCCCGCTCGGAAATAGCTGCCGCGGGAGAGTTTGAACACCAAGTCACCAACGACAACCTCTCGGAATGTGCAGAGGAAATCGTTAGGACAGTTAGAGGAGACAGATGACGCAGGCCGAAGGCATTATTGCCCCACCAATTGACGAGCTTCTAGAGAAGGTCGGCTCCAACTACGAGCTAGTGATCTTTGCATCCAAGCGAGCACGCCAGATCAACGAGTACTACTCCGCGCTGCACGAGGGATCGCTCTTCAACTACGTAGGCCCACTTGTCGACTCTTCGATTGACGACAAGGCGCTTTCAATTGCCCTCCACGAGCTTCACCAGGGCAAGCTAACAAAGAAGACCGACTAGTAGACCAAATTGCGAATTCTGCTTGGCATCACCGGCGGAATAGCTGCCTATAAGGCCGCTGGCCTGCTACGGGCAATGTCGGAGCTGGGCCACGAGGTTACTGCGCTCCCTACACAGAATGCTCTTCGCTTCATAGGCGAGGCAACCCTAGAAGCCCTCAGCGGCAAAAACATTGACTCAGATCTCTATGGTGATGTCGCAAGTGTTAGGCACGTCCAACTCGGCCAGGAGGCCGATCTAATAGTTATCGCGCCTGCAACTGCAGCATTCTTGGGGCGCTATGCAGCAGGTATTGCTGATGACCTTCTTCTCAATGCACTCCTGGCATCAACAGCTGAGGTGCTTGTGGTTCCGGCCATGCACACCGAGATGTGGCAAAACCAGGCGACCATTGAAAACGTGGAGACTCTGCGCTCTCGCGGGATAAGGGTTATGGAACCGGCCTCTGGCCGCCTAACAGGCGAAGACACAGGCCCTGGCAGGCTCCCTGAGGTCGAAGACATCATTGAGTTTCTCTTTGCATCGAGTCCTTTGACTGGCAAGACCGTGACTGTCACAGCTGGTGGAACCAGAGAACACATCGACGATGTCAGGTTTATCGGCAACCGCTCATCGGGAAAGACAGGTATTGCCCTGGCACTGGCTGCAAGGGACATGGGCGCGAAGGTTCGCTTAATTGCGTGCAATCTCGCTCAGACCCCCAAAGGAATGGACGTGACACACGTTGAAAGCGTTGCTGACCTCAGTGCTGCGCTTCAGGAGTCAAGTGACGTGCTCGTAATGGCTGCAGCAGTGAGCGACTTTCAAGTGGCCAACCCTCACAAGGGCAAGCTCTCCAGGTCCACAGTTCCAGAGCTAAAGCTGAGTTCAACCCCAGACCTGCTTGCCGCCTACACCAAACAATTTCCCAAAAGCTTCGCAGTGGGGTTTGCCCTCGTTGACCAAGAAGAGGACGTCGTCAAGGCCTCCAGGAGCAAGCTGGAGACCAAGGGAGCCAAGGTAGTGATTGGAAACAGCGTTAGCTCCCTAGAAGGTAGCGACACTGTCGTTCAATATGTAGACGCCGATTCAGAGGTTGAAATTTCCGGCACTAAAGACGAGGTAGCTCGGGAGATCATGAGGCGCGTGGCAGCGCAATTGTCCTAGTGACTTACTAGACTTTGCGTCTATGACGCTAAGAACATTTACCTCAGAATCGGTCACAGAAGGCCACCCAGACAAGATCTGCGATCAGATCTCCGACACCATTCTCGACGCAATGCTGGAGCAGGATCCAGACGCTCGAGTTGCGGTGGAAACCCTCGTAACTACCGGACTAGTTCACATTGCCGGCGAAGTTACCACCTCCAGCTACGTAGAGATTCCGCAGCTTGTTAGGCAGAAGATCCTCGACATTGGCTACACCAGTTCAGATATCGGCTTTGACGGCAATTCTTGTGGTGTATCTGTCTCCATTGGCGCTCAGTCACCAGACATCGCAGGCGGTGTCGACGATGCTCTCGAGTCGCGAGCTGGCGAACAGGACGAGATCAGCAAACTAGGAGCCGGCGACCAGGGCATGATGTTCGGCTACGCAACAAACGAGACCGACACATTGATGCCCGCGCCAATTTTGCTCTCTCATCGAATTTCAGAGAATCTAAGTCGAGTTAGACGAGAGCTTGACAATGGCATTCTGCGACCCGATGGCAAGACTCAGGTGTCCATTGACTATGACGGTAACACCCCCGTTGCTATCAACACAGTGGTGCTCTCAACACAGCACCACCCAGACGTCACCCAGGACGATCTGGCCAGCCTCGTGTTGGAGAAGGTCATTTCACCTGTGTTGGCAGATAGCAAGTTGGATACCTCAAATGTCCGCTACATCATCAACCCTTCCGGTCGTTTCGTAATCGGTGGACCGCAAGGGGACGCCGGACTCACGGGTAGAAAAATCATCGTTGACACCTACGGAGGCATGGCACGCCACGGAGGCGGCGCCTTCAGCGGTAAAGACCCATCGAAGGTGGACCGCTCTGCTGCGTATGCGATGCGCTGGGTGGCAAAGAACGTGGTTGCCGCCGGTCTTGCAGACAAGGTGGAGCTTCAAGTTGCCTATGCGATCGGTGTTGCCAAGCCGGTGGCTGTGTTTGTGGAGTGCTTCGGAACCGAAAAAGTAGAGGTTGAAAGCATTCAAAAGGCTGTGATGGAGACATTCGACCTGAGACCAGCTGCAATCATTCGTGACCTCGATCTGAAACGGCCAATTTTCTCTAAGACATCTGCCTACGGTCACTTTGGCCGTGAGCTACCAGAGTTCAGCTGGGAGAAGACAGATCGCGCGGGTGCGCTTCGCGAGGCTGCGGGTCGCTAGATGGCTCGCTTCGCGCGGGTAGTTGCTGAATCCAAGCTGCTGCAGCTAGACAGGCAGTTTGATTTTGTAATTCCGAGCGAGTTAGCAGAGTCAATTCAATTTGGTCATCGCGTGAGCTTCTTCATAGGTCGCTCCAAGACAAAGCAGACAGGCTTTGTCGTTGAGCTCCTGGAAGCTTCCGAATATGCAACGTCCTCACTGGTTGAGATAGTCGGTGATAGACCTGTCTTGACCAAAGAGATCTATGGATTTGCCAGAGATGTGGCAAATAGGCAGTGTGTAGCGCTCGGTGAGATCCTCTCAGCAGCAATTCCTGACCACATGGCTAGGACAGCAATTTCAGAACCAAGCACCACTCTGCCCATAGAACTGCCATCAAAACCTCTCCGCCAGGCTTTACTGGCAAGCGGACGGCAAGAGCTGGTGGAGGGTGTTCTACTGCCCTCTTGGATGGCAGAGTTTGTGCGCGCTGCGAAATCAACCAGTGAACTTGGCCAGTCTGTGCTGCTGTTAGTTCCCGAAATCAGTGACGTCGTAGCTCTTGTCAGGGCTTGCGAGCGGACTGGCCTGACACCCGTGGCTATGACACCGGACCTAAAGAGATCGGAAAGGTTCAAGGTTTTCCATTCGCTTTTGGGTGCCACTTCGGTTGTAGTTGGCACGCGCAGTGCAATCTACGCACCGGTAGCCAACCTCGGGTTGATTTGCATGGCCGATGATCTAGACGACAGCTGGCGTGAGCAAGGCTCGCCCAATACCCACGTTAGAGAGCTCGCGCTCATGCGAGCCGGGGACAAGGTGAGCTTGCTCTTTGCCGCACCATACAGATCTCTGGAGGTGCAGCGCCTTGTAGATATTGGCTATCTCGCCGAGCACCCTAAAGACAGTGCGCCTCCAAGAATCTCCTTCACAGAGCCCGGCTTGCGACTTGATTCGGCAAGCTTCGAGATGGCAAAGGAGTCGATCAAGAAGGGTCCGCTGCTTGTTGTGATGCCAAGGAAGGGCTCCTCGGCAGCTGCCTATTGCCAATCCTGCGGAGAGCGACAACGCTGCGATTGTGGCGGATACATTTGGGAACCAACTAGCGGCCGCTATGAGTGCAGAGTGTGTAGCAAACTCCACACCGCTTGCCAGGCATGTGGTTCGGCCAACCTCAGAAGAGGAAGGACCGGTAGCCAGCGAACGGTTGCCGAAATAGGTAAGGCCTTCCCCAATTCGACAATCTATGAGGCAACCGCGGAGAAGGTCCCCGCTGTCTCCGACAAGCCAAACACGATCGTGGTTGCTACTCCCGGTTCTGCACCAAGGCTTGCAAGCGGATATGCCGGATTGTTAGTTCTCGACTGTGACATCTGGCTTGCCGCCCAGCACCTGACAGCGGAACAGCTCGCGATGCGCGACTGGACCGAGAGTCTCGAGCTCCTCTCGCCAAATGCCAGAGCTGTCTTTGAAGGCCTCGGAAGCCACCTGGGTCAGCCATTGGCGCTCTGGCAACATATCGAACTAGCAAAGTCTGCTCTCACTGAAACCACGGCCTTGAAGCTGCCCCCAAGCATGCGAATAGCGTCACTCGAGGCCACACCCAAAGTTCTCGAAGAGGCGCTCCTCGTTGCCACCAAATCGGGAGCTGAGGTAATAAAGAACTCGGGTGCAAAGGCGCTCATTAGGTTCAAGTACTCTCAGGGGGTGGATGTTGCACAGGGATTGAGGGCGGTTGCCATAAAAGCATCTGCAAGAACAACCGCTTCCGGTAATCGCAGGGGACTCAAAATAGTTATGGACGACATGAAGGCGCTGAACTCATGAGACTCGTGTTTGCCGGCACCCCAGAGGTTGCTGCGATTGCCTTGGAAAGACTGCACAAGGAACACGATGTGGCGCTCGTGATTACCCGACCCGATGCACCCATTGGCCGAAAGAAGGTGCTGACCCCGTCTGCTGTTGCAGTCAAAGCGGAGGCACTTGGGATTCCGGTCCTGAAGGCGGACAGAATCGGGCCTGACGAGTTGGCTCAAATATCTCAAAAGAAGGCCGAGCTGGGCATCGTGGTCGCATATGGCGCGCTGCTTGGGTCCAACGTCCTGAGTCAACTTGATTGGTGGAACCTACACTTCAGTCTGTTGCCGCAATGGCGAGGTGCCACACCCCTCCAGCACTCGATTTGGCATGGGCAGGGCCAAGGACTAACCGTCTTCAAACTTGACTCCGGCATGGACACAGGCGACATTGTCGGCTCTAGAGCGATCACCTATTCAGCTGACTCTTCGGCAGCAGATCTTCTGCCAGAGCTCGCCGAAAAAGGTGCAGAGTTAATGTGCGAGCTTATTGCTCATACACCACAGCTAACCCCGCAAGAAGGTCAGGCTTCCTATGCACCAAAGCTCTCTAGGACTGATGCGAAACTGAACTTCTCTGAGACAGCCGAACTAATTGCTCGAAAAGTAATGGCACTAAACCCAGAGCCAATGGCATGGGCCCAGTTCCGTGGCGAACCAATCCGAATCTTGAGAGCCAAGGCCGTGGGGAGTGTCGACTGGTCAGCACTAGAGAAGGCGGATACGCCGATTGGGAGCATCGAACTATCGGGCGAGAAGGTATTGATTACCTGCGGCTCCGGAACGCGGCTACAACTAACCGAGGTGCAACCGGGAGGCAAGCGCGTCATGACGGCCATTGAGTGGTTCCGAGGCCTGCAGGGGAGCGTAGTTTTTGACTGACTCGAGGCAAATAGCTCACGAGCTGCTGATGCGCGTGCACGACACCGATGCCTACATCAACCTGCTTCTACCAAAGACGCTCTCTCGTCATAATGTTGCCGACTCGGAGCGAGGGCTCATTCAGGAGTTGAGCTATGGCGCCCTGCGCTGGCAGCTGCAGTATGACTCAGTTATCGATCATTTCACCAGGGGCAAGGAGTTGTCCCAGCCAATTAGAGGCGCTCTACAACTGGGACTTCATCAGCTTTTTCGAATGAGGGTTCCTACCCATGCCGCAATTAACGAAACAGTAAATCTCGCAAAGAGGATTGAGCCGCGCGCGGCCGGGTTAGTGAACGCGGTGCTGAGAAATGCTGAGCGTGAGGGGCTCGAGAAATTACTTTCAGAACTCACAGAAGGTCTCGCTGAATCCAGAAGACTCGAGATTCTCCACTCTCATCCTGCCTGGGTCATTGACTCTCTTCGTGAGTCACTGCGTATAGACGGGCGCGAGAGTGAATTGGTCCAGCTCCTTACCGCGAACAATGAGACGCCCGAGACGTTTCTGGCAGCCTCCGACAAGGAGGCCGTAGCAGCACTCGTTGCACAAGGCTTGCAAGCAACTCCTCAATCGCCGATCGGGTTTCAGGTTGATGGCAACCCGGAGCCCTACCTGTCTCTGGGAAACATCAGGGTTCAGGACCTCGGGTCACAGCTGGTCGCTCTGGTAACCGCGGGGCTTGCGAACTTGGGCGGGAAGACGCTGGACATGTGCAGCGGGCCTGGGGGTAAGTCGGCAATACTGCAGGGACGCATTAGGACATCTGGTGGCGAACTCGATTGCATGGAGCCACAGGAGCATCGCGCAGAACTTGTCCGGGAAGCACTGGGAGCAAACCCGATTGGCAGGGTAATCGTCGCTCCAGGTCAACAGGCAGACCCGAACTCCTACGACACGATTTTGCTCGATGCACCCTGCTCTGGACTGGGATCGGTTCGGCGCAAACCAGAGTCCCGGCATCGAAAGAAGCAGTCCCAGCTTGCCTCACTCAGTTCAATCCAGCGAGAGCTTCTGGAGGCGTCCTATGCTGCGCTCAAATCAGGTGGAGTGCTCGTCTATGCCACATGTTCCCCGCTAATCGAGGAGACCATTACGCCCGTACAAGACATACTGGCTAAGCACCAGGATCTCGAACTAGTAGACCTAAAGCCGGTTATGAAAGAAATCTCGCCTGATCTCCACCTAAATGACTCGCGCAAGACGATTCAGCTCTGGACACACCTGCACGGAACCGACGCCATGTTTATGGCCGCGCTGAGAAAGAAATAGGCTGATACCGTGCGCATTCATCCCTCTCTGCTATCGGCTGACTTTGGCAATATCGAAACCGAGCTCGCCTCCATTGCTAGTGCAGATGCTGCGCACCTGGATGTAATGGACAACCATTTCGTGCCAAATCTCACCTTTGGGGTCCCGGTGGTGCAGCGCATGATCGAGCTCTCACCAATCCCCACAGACATCCACCTCATGATCGAAAATGTCGATACCGAGGCCGTGAAATACGCAGAGCTTGGGCCCCACTCCGTAACTTTTCATATCGAGGCATCAAAGGACCCAGTTAGCACCTGTCGAAAACTCAGAGAGATGGGCGTTAGGTCAGCGGTTGCGATCAAGCCAAACACTCCCGTGAGCTCACTTAGCGGTCTATTGGAAGAGATTGACATGCTTTTGGTGATGACCGTTGAGCCTGGTTTTGGAGGTCAGAAGCTGATTACCGAGACCATGCCCAAGGTGGCTGAAGCTCGAGCACTTATATCGGGTTCAAAGTTTGAAATCGCCCTCCAGGTCGACGGCGGTGTCACACTAGAGAACATAGGTGAGTTAGCGGCACTTGGGGCTGACACTTTTGTGGCAGGAAGCTCCGTGTTCGGATCCGCTGACCACGCCCAAAGGATTCTAGAACTCAGAAAATCGGCGGCATCGGGGCTCAATCAGTAATCTAGAGGGCATGAAATCCTTTGACCAGCTCTTTGCCGAGCTCAGCCAGATAGCAATAGACCGCCCCGAGGGCAGTAACTCCGCAGCGCTATTGGACTCTGGCATTCATGCAATCGGCAAGAAGGTTGTCGAAGAGGCAGCGGAAGTATGGATGGCCGCCGAATATCAGTCGGACAAGGATCTCGCCCTTGAGGCATCCCAGCTCATCTATCACCTACAGCTTTTACTCATAGCCAAAGGCATCAAGCTTGAAGAGATTGAGAAGGTTCTCTAATGTTGCGGGTCGCAATCCCTAACAAGGGCATCCTCTCTGACAGCGCCATCTCGATGCTCAAAGAGGCAGGTTACGCAACCAGGAGAGAGCCCTCCGAACTTCACCTGGTAGACGAGGCAAACAACGTTGAGTTTTTCTACCTCAGGCCAAGGGACATCGCCACCTATGTCGGGAGCGGTTCACTCGACGTCGGAATCACAGGTCTTGACCTCCTACTGGACTCCGGGTCTAAGGCTGAGGAGGTCGCTGATCTAGGTTTTGGAGCTTCGACGTTTAGGTTCGCAGCAGAGCCAGGCTCTGGGTTCAAGGAGCCAGAGGACCTAAATGGTAAGAGGCTTGCAACTGCCTACCCCAGGCTCATAAGTGATTACTTGGCCAAGAGTGGAATCGAGTGTCAGGTGGTCTCGCTTGATGGGGCTGTTGAATCTGCGGTGAGGCTTGGCGTTGCCGACGCGGTTGCCGATGTTGTTTCAACCGGAAACACCCTGCGCAAGGCAGGACTGAGCGTCTTTGGTCCGGAAATACTCTCTTCCACGGCGAGGCTAATTTCTGCTCCTGGAAAAGCAGCCGATTCAGCCAAGTTGCTTCGAAGGCTCAGGGGTGTTCTGGTTGCGAGGGAGTACGTGATCATGGATTATGACTGCCCGAAAACTCTTGTCGAAAAGGCGTCGGCAATAACTCCGGGGATTGAGTCTCCCACCATTTCACCTCTGGCCGATGAGAATTGGGTTGCAATCCGTGCACTAGTGAGGGCAGCAGAGACCAACCAAATCATGGACGAGCTGCACGATATTGGTGCAAGGGCAATTTTGGTAAGCGCGATACACGCCGCGAGAATCTAGTGCCGGCTGTCCGAGTAATTCCATGCCTTGATGTTGCCGCTGGCAGAGTCGTGAAGGGCGTCAATTTTGAGGGACTGCGAGACATCGGTGACCCGGTAGAACTCGCTTCTCGCTACTACCAAGAGGGTGCCGACGAGGTCACATTCTTAGACGTCCACGCCTCAAGTGAAAACCGCAAGACCATGCTGGATGTGGTAACAAAGTGTGCAGAGCAGGTATTTATCCCGCTGACCGTTGGTGGGGGCATCTCCTCGTTGGCCGATGTCACATCGCTGCTTGCCGCTGGAGCGGACAAAGTTTCTGTCGGGAGTGCTGGAATTGCCAATCCCGCTTTGCTCGAGGAGATAGTCCGCGAGCATGGCTCACAGGTGCTAGTGATCTCCCTTGATCTAAAAAGAGCATCCAGGCCAAGCGGCTTCGGTGTTACAAGCCACGGTGGCAAAAACCTCACTGACTTGGATGCTCTCGAGTGGATACGTCAGGTCGAAGACCTTGGCGCTGGAGAGCTGCTGGTGAACTCCATAGATGCGGATGGAACCAAGTCTGGCTTTGACATTGAGATAGTTGAGCTAATCAAGTCGAAGTCGTCGCTACCGGTGATCGCATCGGGTGGAGCGGGCAAAGTTGAAGACTTTGTAGAGGCCGCTCGGGCCGGAGCTGATGCCGTCTTAGCCGCAAGCGTCTTCCACGAGGGTGAAATTAGTATTGGTGAAGTAAAGCTGGCCCTAGATCAGGCGAGTGTTGAGGTGAGACTTTGATAGATCCAAATGTCTTGACCTATGACTCGAATGGTCTAATACCCGTTGTTGTGCAGGATGATTCCACAAAGGATGTCCTGATGCTCGGTTATGCCAACCAGGAGACCCTCAAGGAAACCATCGAGTCGGGCCGCATGGTCTTTTACTCGCGTTCGAGATCAGAGCGTTGGCTCAAGGGAGAGACCAGCGGAAACTTCCTTCACGTTAGCTCAATCTCTGTTGACTGTGACAAGGATGCCCTGGTGGCCATGGTTCACCCAGATGGGCCAACCTGTCACCTTGGAAACGCGTCATGCTTTGAGGCTCAATCATGATTTCCCTGGCTGAGGTTAGGGAGTTGGCGAATACCTATAACGTCATTCCGGTTGTGAAGCGGCTGTTCAATGGAATTGAGACGCCAATCGGTTTGTATCAGAAGCTTTGTGGTGACCGTGAAGACACCTTTTTGCTTGAGTCTGCAGAGCAGGGAGTTTGGGGTCGCTACTCATTTATTGGGGTAGCTAGTCGCGGCACGCTGACCGCTAATGAAAATCAGGCCACATGGAACTCCAGATTCAGCGCGCTGCCATCGGAAGAACTAGCCACTGACCCTATCGAGGCACTAAAGCAGCTCCAGAGCAGCTGGAAATCAGCACCAGTTGATTTTCCATTGAGCTCTGGCCTCGTTGGATTTGTGAGCTGGGGTGCGGTGAATCTGACTGAAAGGCTTCCTGAACCAAAAAGTGCCGACTACGAGGTGCCGCTGTACGGGTTTAATCAATTCTCAGACCTTGTAGTGCTTGATCACTCAAAGGCTGAGATGCTGTTGGTGCATGTGATTTTCCTAGACAGCGATGGTTCTCTGGAGTCAAAGTACGAGGCGGCACTTGCCTCGATAGAGCAAATGCAAAAGGTCATCGAGACCCCTTCGGCCTCCAAGTTCACTTCGCCAAAATGGCCCGAGCCCGAGTTTGTCACCAACACTGAGAAGCAGGACTTTCTTGACAAGGTTGAGAAGGCGAAAGAGCACGTGCGCCTTGGCGATGTCTTCCAGGTCGTCATCTCGCAAAGGTTTGATTCAACGCTTGAGGCTGATCCTCTAGATGTTTACAGGGCGCTCAGAGCGACAAACCCATCGCCGTATATGTATCTCACTAGGTGGAGTGATGCCTCCGGCAGCTTTGCCATTGCCGGATCATCCCCAGAGGCTCTTGTGAAGGTAATTGGGGGCCGGGCAGTGACCCACCCGATTGCAGGTTCAAGACCAAGGGGAGAGACCTCAGCTGCGGACATGACGCTTGCGTCTGAGCTGAGTAGCGACACCAAGGAGCGCAGCGAGCACCTGATGCTCGTTGATTTGGCACGTAATGACCTTCTCAAGATTTGCGATCCTTCAAGTCTTGAGGTCACCGAGTTCATGGAAATCCACCGGTTTAGCCACATCATGCACCTTGTCTCGACGGTTGAGGGACAGATGCGTGAAGGCGTAACAGCAGTTGATGCCATGCTGGCCACCTTTCCCGCCGGAACGCTCTCCGGCGCTCCTAAACCACGAGCTCTCGAGATCATCCATGACCTTGAGCCCAGCTATCGAGGTTTGTTCGGGGGAGTGGTGGGTTACTTCGACTTTGAGGGAAACTCGGACCTCGCGATAGCAATTAGGACCGCACTGATTCGGAATGGTGTTGCTCACATTCAAGCCGGAGCTGGAATAGTGCTCGACTCAGTTCCAGAAAGCGAGCACGCCGAGACCGAAGCCAAGGCCGCGGTTGTTCTCAGAGCTGTTGCTGCCGCGAACGCAATGCACAATGACTAGGGCTGTTTTGGTGCTGCTCCTGCTCGTTGGAGCATGGTGGTCCCTGCTTCTGCTCGAATGGGTGGCGGTAGACAGCAGTGGAATCATTGGAGCCGAGCTAAATCAGACGATGGCTCTATTGCCAGCGGTAGCTGCTCTCGCCGTCCTGATGTCTCTTTATCGCAAGATGCCAAGGCTGTTAGTCGCCCTGGGCTCAATGGCGATAGCTGCCACCTCAGCTATTGCGCTGTTGGGGGATCTCGCCACTTCACCTGCGGTGATTGAGGCAAGAGAGCAGGTTTCAGGTATTGCAGGTGGTGGAGCTGTAGATCTTGAGCTTTCGCCAGTGATTTACGTCTTTGCTTTTTCAGGGTTCGCCCTTGCAATAGCGGCAGCTCTATTGATCTTCTTGAAACCTGGTGGTCGTTCAGTGGAAAGTGTGAATCAGGACCTGGATGCTAGAGACCTATGGGACGAGCAGTCAGAGTAATTGTTATCATTGGCACTTAGTCGAGAGGAAAAGATGTCACACAACGAAGAACCTGGTCACGGACACTCACTTGCTGCCTGGGTAACGGTGGGGCTTGTAACGCTTGCCTTCACCATTGGGACACTCTTTTTCTGGTTTGACAACGCGTTAGTCGTCTGGCTTTCAGCTGGGCTTGCGCTGGCCGCCCCAGTAGTGGGCTACCTCCTAAAGCAGGCTGGCTATGGAGTCGGTGGCTCCAAAAGCTCCTCCCACTAGTGCTTCAAGGACTCTTTGATGCAAGCCTGAGGGCATCAAATGCCCGCCAGGCTCAGCTTTCGCGCGAACTCCTAGAGGAGAGGTGCGCACTTGTTTCCAAAGCCCCTGACGCCTATGAGGCCCTGCAACCAGCTGAACACATCAAACTAATCGCCGAAATAAAGCGGCGAAGCCCATCAAGGGGCTTCCTTGCCGAAATACCAGATGCGAAGGCCTTAGGGGCTGGATACGAATCCGCAGGAGCTCACGCAATCTCGGTGCTCACGGAGGAATCAGGATTTGGTGGAAAGCTCTCTGATCTGCAGGAGGTAAGCCAAGCAGTTTCCATTCCTACCCTTCGGAAAGACTTCATCTCAAACGAATACCAGATCCTTGAGGCCAAGGCCGCGGGGGCGTCTATGGTGCTACTGATTCTGGCTCAGCTGCCCAAGGCAGATTTTCGAAGCCTCTACGATTTCTCCAAGGCCATAGGTTTGGAACCTCTGGTTGAGACCCACAGTGCTGAAGAGATAGCGATCGCAGCGGATAGTGGCGCCAGGCTAATAGGCATAAACACCAGAGATCTCGAGACTTTCAAGACCGACATTGGGCTGTTTGAGCACCTTGCCGCAAAACTTCCCAGTGGCTGCGTCAAGATTGCCGAATCTTCGGTCAAGCAACTGGGAGACGTGGAGCGCTATCGCGATGCTGGGGCAGATTGTGTGCTTGTGGGGGAGACCCTGGTCACTGGAGATTGGGCCACTCTGATACCTGAATTCACTTCGGTCTCTTAGGATTTACGCATGTCCCAAAAGCTAGGTGAGCAGGTTGGCCCGTACTTCGGCCAGTACGGTGGTCGCTTTGTGCCCGAACCGCTCATTGCAGCCCTAGATCAGCTCTCGCAGGTCTATGAAGAAGCTCGCAAGGACCCCAAATTCCAAGAGGAGCTGGCGGAGCTTCACCGCACCTACACCGGCAGGCCCTCGATAATCACGGAGGCTCAGCGCTTTGCCGCGGTCACGGGAGGACTTCGAGTATTTCTAAAGCGAGAAGACCTTAACCACACCGGTAGTCACAAGATCAATAACGTCATGGGCCAGGCACTGCTTGCCAAACGGATGGGCAAAAAGCGCATCATCGCCGAGACTGGAGCCGGCCAGCACGGTGTCGCCTCGGCCACTGCCGCCGCCTACTTCGGACTCGACTGCGTCGTCTACATGGGTGAGGTTGACACCGAACGTCAAGCCCTGAATGTTGCCCGCATGAAACTACTTGGTGCTGAGGTAGTGGCGGTAAAGACCGGTTCTCGCACCCTAAAGGACGCGATCAATGAGGCGCTAAGAGATTGGGTTGCCAACGTGGAGACCACGCACTATCTACTCGGCACCGTCGCTGGTCCCCACCCCTTCCCGACTATGGTTCGTGACTTTCACAGCATTATTGGCAAGGAGTCCAAAGAGCAGATGCTGGAGCTAACAGGTGAGCTACCAGCTGCGGTTGCCGCCTGTGTTGGCGGTGGTTCGAATGCCATTGGCATCTTCCACGCATTCCTGGACGACCCAGATGTTCAGCTATGGGGGTTCGAGGCCGCCGGTGACGGGATCGACACCCCAATGCACGCCGCTACCCTGAGCAGGGGTGTCCCAGGGGTGCTTCACGGAGCAATGAGCTACATGCTGCAAGACGAAGATGGTCAGACCTCTGAGTCGCACTCGATCTCAGCAGGTCTCGACTATCCAGGCGTGGGTCCAGAGCACTCTTGGCTGAAGGATCTCGGCCGGGCTCAGTACCACGGGGTAACCGACAGCGAAGCCATGGAGGCCATGAAACTGTTGTCCCAGACCGAAGGCATAATCCCCGCAATTGAGACAGCGCACGCCCTAGCCGGCATTCCGCACCTTGCCAAAATACTTCCTGCCGGCGCATCGGTGCTTGTAAACCTCTCGGGCAGAGGAGACAAGGACATGGAGACTGCCGGTCGTTACTTTGGACTACTTGGAGCATGAGCGTCCAGAGCGTCCTAGAGACAAACAAGCAGAGCGGCAGAGGAACCCTAGTTGGTTACTTCCCAGCCGGATACCCCACGGTTGAGGACTCGATTGCCGCCTTTGTTGCCCTTGCACAAAACGGCTGCGACATCCTTGAGGTTGGAGTTCCCTATTCAGATCCCGTGATGGATGGCCTTGTGATTCAGAAGGCGACCGAAAAGGCGCTGGAGAACGGCTTCAAGCTGAATCAATTGTTTGAGGTGATTCGAGGTGTGCGCGAGCAGGTAGACACGCCAATGCTTGTCATGAGCTACTACAACCCCGTGCTTCGCTATGGAGTCGAAAGGTTCGCCGATGAGCTCAAGCAAGCCGGTGCACAAGGCATGATCACTCCAGATCTGATTCCAGATGAGGCATCCAAGTGGTTGGAGTCTGCTGATAAACACGACCTAGACAGAGTATTTCTGGTCGCTCCAAGCAGCTCGGACGAGAGAGTTAGCGCAAACACCAAGGCCTCACGCGGCTTTGTCTACTCCGTTTCGACCATGGGCATTACCGGAGAGCGCGCTGAGGTCGACAAGCTGGCAAGGGAAGTTGCGGGCAGGGTTAGCTCAATTGGAAGCGCTCCGACCTGCGTGGGTGTTGGGGTTTCCACTGGTGCACAGGTAAGGGACGTGAACACCTACGCCGATGGTGCCATTGTGGGCACCGCTTTGATCGCCGCCTATGAGAGTAACGGGCTCGATGGACTGATTGAAAAGACCCGCGAGCTAGCGAGCGGTTTAGGATAGCCCGGTGGACTTTCTTACCGGCATCCCCTCACCTGAAATTAGCTACATAGATCTTGGGCCTGTGCGCATCCACTTCTATGCGCTCTTTATCCTCACCGGCATCGTAATCGCGACCACGCTCGCAGACTTCAAGCTGCACCGGCGCGGAGCAGAGCGGGGCAGCATGCTGGACATCGCGCTCTGGGCCGTTCCGTTTGGAATCTTGGGTGGAAGGTTTTTCCACGTAATTACCCACCCAGACGATTACTTCTATGAAGGTGCGGATCTACTGGCAACCCTTCGTATTTGGGAGGGTGGCCTTGCCATCTACGGGGCAATCTCGATAGGTGCAATTGGTGCATACATTGGCGCTAAACAGCTTGGGATTCGGTTCCTGACCGTAGCGGACGCCGTGGCGCCAGGAATCCTTATCGCCCAGGGCATAGGTCGCCTCGGTAACTATTTCAATCAGGAGCTCTTCGGTCTACCAACCGAGCTACCTTGGGGTCTCGAGATTCCTAGCAGCAATCCCGCGTACCCGAACGGGCTCCCGGACGGGCTCCTATTTCACCCCACTTTCCTCTACGAGATGATTTGGAACCTCACTGGAGCAGCCTTGATTCTGCTGCTGGCTGCAAGACTTAATCTTCAGTGGGGGAAGGTCTTTGCGCT